>Ga0153997_1000549_pt1 | contig 10811 bp, 8 predicted proteins | sample TSNC081MetaG_FD_104750 | JGI IMG/M metagenome (GOLD analysis project Ga0153997, IMG submission 104750) | Attine ant fungus gardens microbial communities from North Carolina, USA - TSNC081 MetaG | ecosystem: Host-associated > Fungi > Mycelium > Unclassified | place: USA: North Carolina, Lumber...
ATCAACATGGTTATCACTTGGTTTATCTAAGTACTCCTCACAGAATCTGTTCCATTCCGCATCACGAAACTGTACATCATTCAATATTTGAAGCTGCTCCCGTACATTCTCAAGCATTGCCGCAGGTGTCGTTAATTTGGGTAAATAATCATAACCTTGATTAACTAGGTCTTGTATAAATTCACTCTCAAGGGATGACTCCGTTTGATAAACCGCTGCTGCCTCACGCAGAAGTGAGCATTTTGTGTAATTATCTAATACTATAAAATTATTTGATTCCGCAATAGCTTTATAATATGTCATAAATTCCTCCTAAAACCATTCCCATGCAATATTATCTAAATTGATGGTTTTTCTTGATTTCTTCTAGCAAAAACTTCAAGACACGTTTATCTGCCTCAGATAATTCAGCAATCTCTTCCCCTGAATGTTTTGAATGACTTGAAATATTTATAATCCTACTCTCATACGGATTAGCCCTACCGTCTTCCACTTTAGGTAAAAGTTCACTCCAATTTTCGTATCCCAAAAATGTTGATGTTTTTTCCAAAATATTTCTAAGAAAATTAAAGTGGTACTTCTTTAATTGTTCAGTTTCAATTGCTTTTTCAATCTCAGATTTTAAAAAAAGATGATAGGAAAAAGGAGAATCGTTACCCTGGGTAGTTAATTCATATTCATTATTCTCATCTTTTTTCAGAAAGTATTTTTTAAATGTTCCTTTTTTTAACTCGTTATGAAGCACATTGTAAAAAAGAGGATTATGCGTTGTAATAATAAACCTCAGCTCAGACTTGCTAGACTTAACCAATTGCGCTAAATTTACTGCTAGTTCAATCAAATGGTTTTCATCTAATGAGCTTACAGGATCATCAATAAACACATATTCTAAACTATCGAACTGATTTGTTTCTCTATCACTTTCTTCAGGCACATTTAACACACTAATCACTTGTTCAAGCAAAGAATAAAAAACACTCCAAACAAAACAACTTTCTTCTCCTTTAGATATTTTAATATTGTCTGAACGTTCATCATTACCACGCTCATAGGAGAAAGTTACTTCTGAAAAAGCACGTATTGTTATATCTTTTCCCTCACTATTTTTAGTAGTGTATTCATGATTAAAATGAGGAGTTAATTTTTCATCCGTGTAATTTTGAAAATGACTAATAACATTCGGCTCCTGTCCTTGCTCATTAAATACCCATTCAGTAAAAGAGTTGGGGTGTATTTTTAGTTTTGGAGCAACATCATTTTCTAAATCATTATCCCAATAAAACAAGTCCTCTGTAAATGCACTATAATAAAAAATTTTCTTACTAGCTAAACTCGTTTCTTCTATTTCTTCTGACTCAATATTGCTTTTAGGATCAACTAAAAATTTAAATTCTCTTGAAAGTCTTGTTTTTCCCGTACCATTAAAAGCGTAAACCAACTGGATCATTACATCCGATTCACTTGCAGTTTTAGCTTTCGTTTTATACTTAGCATCTTTTAATTGTTGTGCTATTTCATTTAAACTTTTTCCCATATTACACCTCTAACTCAACTTTCGGAAAAGTCAGCAGTTTGTCACGATAGTATTCATATTGCTTTTGTCTTGCCTCGATTTCAGCAGGTAAACCGCTTGAAATGTCATTGCAAAGGGTGTCGAAACGGTCTAAGATGCCAACAACTTTTCGCTGTTGCTCTAGACTTGGAACCGAAGCAACTAAATTTTCAAGATTTCCAACAGCTAATCCCGGTTGAGCTCCTTGGGATTTATATTGATTTAGATTCATAGATGTGAGTAAGTAGAACAGATAACGCTGTTCGTATTCGCCTAACGACTCGACAACCACAGCATGCTCCGTTGCATAAAATGTGCCTGTTGCATAATTAACATTTCCACAGAGAGCTCCCTGTCTACCAATAATCGGATAATTCCCTCGGTGACTTAACTCCGCTATATAACCTCGAATGCCATTTCCACCGAAGCAAGGATACGGATGCTCTGCATCTTTTACGTCAGATAGCATCACAGACTTAATTGCTTTACCTGATTTCATATTGCAAGTATCTCTAAGCCTTTTCATTGGCACGTTAGTGCCGTTTGTGAGTAAGTTATCTTTATAATACTCATACTGTTTCTTTCTCGCTGTAAGTTCTGCTGTAAGCTCTGTTGTAAGCTCTGTTGTAAGCTCCGTGAAATTGTCCAAAATGCGGACAATTTCCGCTTGTACTGGCAAGGGAGGGATAGGGAGTTGAATCGCCTTGAAATCTTTACCTGTCAACTTAGGGATATTGCCATGTATTAGTGAAGTTATATTGATTGTTTGCAAATAGTGAAATAAAAATCTTATTAATACCCCTTCTGTTTCTGAAATAATATGGGCATGATTATTTACCCATATTTTACCCTCAGCCCATGTCACTACAGGCGTGCCATTTTTTGTTAATACACTACCATCTTCGCCTACTAAAACAAAAATGCCATCAAAAATATATTCTGAAACAAAATCTTGTATGCCGTTAGCACCATAATAGGGATATTGCCCTTCTTGTCTTGCTGATTTTGTTACAGGCTTACGCTTATTATCTAAAATGTTACAGCACTTTTCCAAAGGTAAATACTCCACCCCATCAGGACAAAGTTCCTCGATCAGCTCATCTAACTTACTCATTTATTCCACCTCGATTTCTGCAATAATTTTATCTATTTCAGCACGAAGTGTATCTATCTTTGATACTGTTGTTTTTATTTGTGCATTTAACACATTTATATCTATAACTTCTCTTGTATCTTTCGCCTCTACATAAGAGCTTACCGAAAGATTATAATTTTCCTCAGCAATCTTATCATTTTCTACAGATTTCGAAATATAATCAATATCTTCTTTACTATCAAACATCTTGATGATTGCTTCAATATGCTCCTCTGTTAAAATATTATTGTTCGTTTCCTTTTTATAGAAATCCTCGCCGCTTACATCTATAAATTGAGTTTTAGTATCGCTTTTATGTTTTGAAAGAACCAATATATTAACTGCTATTGATGTGCCATAAAAAAGATTTGGTGCTAATGAAATTACAGTTTCAACAAAATTATTGTCAATTAGATATTTTCTTATCTTTTGTTCTGCGCCGCCACGATAAAATATACCAGGAAAACAAACGATAGCTGCACGTCCTTTACCTGAAAGATAACTAAGTGCATGAAGTACAAAGGCAAAATCAGCCTTTGACTTTGGCGCAAGTACACCTGCTGGGGCAAATCGTTCATCATTAATAAGCGTTGGATCATCGCTACCAATCCAATTTATTGAATATGGCGGATTCGAAACAATCGCATCAAAAGGCTTATCATCTCCAAAACGTGGGTCTAAAAGAGTATTCCCTAGCGCAATATTAAATTTGTCATAGTTTACATTGTGTAAAAACATATTCATGCGAGCAAGGTTATATGTTGTATGATTGATTTCTTGTCCATAAAAGCCTTCTTCAATAATATGCTCGTCAAACTGCTTTTTTGCTTGTAACAGCAGTGAACCTGAACCAGCTGCCGGATCATAAATTTTATTAATCGTTGCCTGATTATGTATTGCTAATTTTGCAATCAGTTTAGAAACACATTGCGGTGTGAAGAATTCCCCTCCCGATTTTCCAGCATTCGCAGCATAATTAGAGATTAAATACTCATATGCATCACCAAACAAGTCAATTTGATTATCTTCAAAGTTGCCAAAATCAAGCCCTTCAACACCTTTAATGACAGCAGCCAAACGACTATTTTTATCTTTTACAGTGTTTCCCAATCTATTGCTTGTTGTATCAAAATCGGCAAATAATCCTTTGATATCAAGTTCTGACGGATATCCATTTGCCGAACTTTCAATAGCAGAAAATATTGCTGCTAAATCTGTATTCAAGCTTTCGTTTGTATTCGCATTTTTGGCAATCTTAGCAAACAACTGGCTTGGGTAAATAAAATACCCTTTTGTTTTTATCGAGTCCTCTTTAATCTCCTTAGTTATAATATCATCCGGCAGTTCCATATAGTTGATACTATCCTCCCCACCTTCAATATAATTAGAAAAGTTCTCACTAATAAAGCGATAGAAAAGCGTTCCTAGAACATATTGTTTAAAATCCCATCCATCTACGGACCCGCGGACATCATTGGCTATTTTCCAGATTTGTGATTGTAATTCTGCTCTTTGTGCTGCACTTGACATTTCAATTCCTCCACTTATCTATAGTAAACAATTTTAAAACCTACAGGGGTCTGATCTAACTTTTCACCTGACTGCAATCCTTTTAACAAACAGGACAATAACAGATTTCCCTAGTATATTTTAGTTTAACACATTACTCTAAAATATTCCAATGCATCCTTAATTGCATTCACCTGTACAGGTGTTGGATGTTTCCTCGGCTGTTTCAATTCCTCAACCGCATTTGGAGCATCATACATCGGCAAACCTAAATCCCGCTTTACCTCTGCTATATAAAAATTATAACACTTTACTTTTCGTATAACATTTCGTGTGCCCTCTTTTTGAACTACCGAGAAATCCTCGGTAGTTGCTTTCTCATCCAATTCTTCTTCACTGAATATATTTTTTAAATGTAGAGAAATATTGTCTGCACTACAATCGAATAAATCAGCCATTACTCTCTGCGTTAGCCAAAATGTCTCATCCTGTAAAATACGCTGACACAGACGCTAGTATTATCCAACTGATACAGTACAATTTCATGTTCTTTATTCATCTGTTCCTTCCCCCTATTTTCCATTATTAAAAACAATAAAATCAGACTTATACCCCAATCATATTATTTCGAAATGTTCCAGCGATCTTTTATAGCATCTACTTGCACTGAGGTTGGATGTTTTCTTGGCTCCTTCAATTTCTCCACCGCATTTGATGCATCATACATCGGCAAGCCCAGATTTCTTTTTAGCTCTGCAATATAATTCGGCTTATATGCATCTGCTCTTTTAGCAATCTCTTCTAAAGGAACTTACCCTTCGCCATCTCCGAACTCAATCATAACTGGTATATGACTATCCGGGAACCTGTGGGAAAGTAATACAACCATCTCCACATGCACCGTATGCAGCACGTTTATCACTTTGCTCCCCTTATTAGTACTTATTATAACCTAATAGCTCGTTAAATCAAGGGTTTATTGGATACCCCATCACTACAAAAGCTTAATCGTAACTCTCTATAATTTAATACAGCTTACCCAGGGTAGGCAAAATGTTGGCACTGCCTACCCTGGGAATGATTAAATCCCCGCCATGCACCGACAGGTGGATAGAGACGGTTTGAACTTTAAAGGATAACTTTATATGATATCACAAAAACCGTAATTAATATACGTTTTGCCACGATTTGTTACATGACAAAAATAAAAAATCCCCGGATCTCTCCGGAAAGGTCGCAGCGCACAATCATGCCGGATGATGCCGCGACCCCATACACAATATAAATAAACTGCGAAATTCGTTTGTGTACCATAGTGCGCTACTTAGGCTTTCTGATGTGCAACACCCGCTAATGCATATTATATTTGGCGTTTATACGCTCTCATAGCGAAAAACCACGCCACGATCATAATCCCAACGCACCACGCGAGAGCAATCCATATCTCGTTTCCAATCGGTTCGCAGTTAAGTAAAGCACGGATTGTTTCAACGATCGGCGTCATAGGCTGATTTTCAGCAAAAAGACGTAACGCTTTCGGCATTGTTTCCGTCGGCGCGAACGCCGAACTAAACAGAGGCAGGAAAATCACCGGAAAGGCGTAAAATTGCGCGCCTTCTATCGATTTCGCGACAAGCCCCGGAATAATCGCAGTCCACGTCAGCGTAAGCGAAAACAACGTGAGGATTGCCGCCACCGCAAACCATTCAAGGATACTCGCGCCGGAGCGGAATCCTATCAGCAGCGCAACACCGAAGGTTATCACAAGCGTGAAAATGCTGGACGTAATCGAAGCGAGAACATGAGCCCACAATGATGAGGAACGGTTAATCGGCATTGAGTTAAATCTATTGAAGATCCCTTTTTGTTTGTCATTGAACATTCTAAGCCCTGCGTATGACGTATTGTACGCGATAACCATTATGAGTATCCCGGGCAACTGGTATTTGACGTAGTTCATTCCGTCGGGCAGACTCGCCTTGATTGCGCCGCCGAACACATAAACAAACAACAGCATTATAGCGATTGGCTGAATCATCGCAGACATAATGGTATCGGGACTGCGTATGATGTGCGTCATTAAACGCCCGAAAAGCGTAAATGTATTTTTCACTGCGATTCCTCCTTTTTCGTCCCGATAATTGCAAGGAAAATTTCTTCCAAAGTCGGTTGTTTTATGATGTATTCCTCTTTAGCGGATGGAAACAGTTTTTTGAGTTCATCCAGCGTTCCGTGGACTATAATCTTCCCTCCGTGAAGAATCGCTATCTTATCGGCAAGTTGTTCCGCTTCTTCAAGATACTGCGTAGTGAGCAGAATTGTTGAGCCGTTACCGCTAAGCTCTTTGACAGTTTTCCAGACTTCAATCCGCGCTTCAGGGTCTAGCCCTGTCGTTGGTTCGTCAAGGAAAATTACGGCAGGATTTCCCACAAGGCTCATAGCTATATCAAGTCTGCGAGTCATACCGCCGGAATAAACAGCCGCTCTTTTGTTTGCTGCCTCACTCAACCCAAAACGTTCAAGCAGATTATCTGCGACTGCGGCATAATTTTTTACACCGCGTAGTTTTGCAATCAACATAATATTTTCCCGACCCGTGAGAATACTGTCTACCGCGGCGAACTGTCCGGTAAGACTAATGGATTGCCGCACTTTTTCTGGTTGATGTATTATATCATAGCCGCAAATATTCGCACTTCCCCCGTCGGGTTTCATAAGCGTTGAGAGGATGTTTACAATAGTAGTCTTACCCGCTCCGTTTGAGCCGAGAAGGGCGAAAATCTCACCGCGCCCTATCTCAAAATCAATACCTTTCAAAACGTCATTGCTCTTAAATGATTTTCGCAAATCATTAACTTGGATAACGATATCTCTCATCGTGAATTGCTCCTTTGGTGAAAATACAAAAAATCTACGCTTGCACATTATCCCAAGTGGGGAAGCCTGGTAATCTAATATATTGGCATGTATAAAAAAGTCATTTAGAGCAACTAAACATATCACAACTCATCGCATAATCTCGCTAAATACTTTACCAATCGAGTCATTTATTACCAACTGTGCCAAACTGTCGGCAGGGGTTTCGCTTTTGTTGATAAGCACGAGGTTGCTGCCGTTAAAATACTCTAACAATCCTGCGGCGGGATAGACTGCAAGTGATGTGCCACCCACAATCAGCAAGTCAGCATTCGAAATGGCACGAATAGCATCGCCCATAACTTCTCTCAATAAACCTTCCCCATATAGTACAATATCGGGGCGAACAATACCACCACATTTCTCGCACTTCGGCATAACGTCCTGTGCCAAAATATAATCAAGGCTGTATTTCTCACTGCATTTAGTACAAAATTGACGCCAGTTTGAACCATGAAGTTCATAAACCGTCTTACTGCCTGCGGCTTGATGCAGTCCATCCACATTTTGTGTGACAACCGCTTTAACGGATCCTTGTTCTTCCAACTTCGCCAACACATAATGTGCGGCATTTGGTTTTGCATCGGGCGCAATAAGATTTTCTTTGTAATACTTAAAGAAAAGCTCCGGTTCTTTCACAAAACAGGAATGGGAGAGTAAATATTCCGGTTCTTTGCCATAAATCTGCCGTGCGTTATACAGTCCGGATTCTGATCTGAAATCTGGTATGCCGCTTTCGGTTGACACACCTGCGCCGCCAAAAAAGACAATATTTTTACTCTGATTGACAAGCCTAGTGAACAGTTCAAGTTTCGTATTCATAATTCTGTACCCTCGCTTACACCCCTCATTTTCAAAATCATTCTCACGTTATCGTCAAAATTGGTGTTTGACCCAACTTCGCATTGTTGCTATAACTGGCGTATTGCACTTTATGCAAATATGCACCATAGACATTATATACCTTTTTGTGCCAAAATTCAAACTATTCCTTATAATCATTTGTGTTAATTTCTCATACCCTCGGGTGTTGGGAACATCCTGTTGGCCTGCAAATCAATAGAGCTAAACTATGGGTCGATCGAGAATGTGTATTTGTTATTTACCAATTTGTAATTTATAATTTTCATCAACAACGCGTTGTAATACAATCTCCAGAAAGGAGAGTATCTATGTCTTTAAACAAGCAATACAATCTAGTTATCGCTGGTGGTGGAACAGCCGGTTCCATTTGTGCTATCGCGGCCGCAAGGGATGGCTTATCTGTCGCGATTTTGGAGGAAAATAACTACTTAGGCGGAATCGCCTGTGGTTCCGGACTCGCTGAGATGAATGCGGCTGGATTTAAGGGTTCTCCCCTCTACAGGGGAATCGTGGGGGAGCTCTTCGATGATCTGATAGCAAGTGGTGATGCTGAATATCACTTCCAAATCCCTATGTCATCAAACCAGGATGTTAAGATTGATCGTTTACGATTTAATCCTGAAATGCTTAAAATTGTGCTGGAAAAAAAAGCAGTCGACGCCGGGATCGATATTTATTACGGTGCTTTAGTGACCGGTGCGGGGGAAGGTGAACCATGCAGCGTAACGGCACAGACCTCTGGCAGCTGTATCACCTTGGAGTCAGACTATCTTGTGGACGCAACTGGCGACTGCCGTCTGGTTTCTATGTTGGGTTACGAAACCATTAAGCCGGAGCCCGAAAATCTGGCGGTATCCACCCTGGCCTTCCGCCTGTCCAATATTGATATTGAGGCACTACAGGAGGCCATTAATGAAGGTGCACTTGCCCCTGTCATCGCTGATGGCTATTCCTCCGATATTCTTAAAGGAAAAATTCTCGCCTTTTCTCCTATCCCCGGAACAAAAGACGTCAGCGTCAACGCGACACGGGCTAAGTTTGACCATGAGGATATTTTAGCACGAACAGCAGGTATCGTGGAGGCAAGGAATCAGATTACGTGCATGCTGGATTTTATCCGGGAAAGAGTTCCCGGTACAAAAGATGCCTACATATCCAATATCGCGCCTATAATGGGTGTTCGTGACTGCAGAAAACTATCAGGGGTCTATCAGGTCACACTCGACGATCTTGAAACAATGAGAGACTTCGAAGATACCATTGCAGTAGGATGCTATCCTGTCGATGTGCATGATCCTGTTACGAATACGGTTATCTGGCATATGCTTCCAGGTGTATATCATATTCCCTATCGAGCCTCGCTCCCCAAAGGATCCAGACGCATACTTGTAGCGGGGAAATGTATTAGCGCGCAGGAGAAAGCGTTTGCTGCGATTCGCGTTATGCCTATCGTTATGAATATTGGTGAATCTATCGGCTATGCCATGTCTTTGGCCTGCCGGCAGAAAAAAACTGTCACCGAACTAGATGGCAAGATGCTGCATTCCTACCTGCTTGGCAAGGGAATACTTCTGTAACCATGAGGAGAACTATATGTGAGGAGGATTTTAATGGATAAGAAAAAAATTTCATCAAAAACGATCATTACTATCATCTCTTTTATCTTTATACTGTTCTTTCGGCTGATTCCCGCACCTGCGGGTTTGACCGAACTTAGTATGCAGACGATCGGCCTTTTTATAGGTATGATGCTTCTATGGAATTTCGTAGGTGTTGACTGGACCAGCTTTCTGTGCATGGCATTGTTGGCAGTATTCGAGATTATGAAACCCAGCGCGATTTTTAGCTCAGGAATCGGTAATAGTACGATTTCGTTTCTTCTGACCTTTTTTATGATAAGCCACACTTTGTCTAAGATTGGATTTTCCAAGCGGCTTGCCATCAAGTTTATTACGAACCCGATCGCAAAAAAGGGGCCTTGGGCTTTCGTGATTATGTTCCTGTTTTCTTCGGTAATTCTGTCATCTTTTATGTCCCAGACGGTCGCTCTAATGATTTTTATCCAAATCGCGGAGCAAATTTTCAAAGAATTAGGGTATAAAAAAGGAGACCGTTTCCCGCAGATGATTATACTGGGACTTGCGTTTGCCGTTGGTATCGGCTCTGCAAATACGCCCATCGGCCATGCAATCGTACTGATTCCGTTACAGTTTTTGACTCGTGATACAGGTATTAACATCAGCATTATCAACTATAGTATCTTCGGTACCATTACCGGCTTATTTGTATTTGCAGGAATGATTATCATGTGCCGCATCTTCTACCGCCCCGACCTTTCACCGCTTAAAAACTTTGATGTAGATTCACTGTCAAGAGATTTGAAGCCATTCTCCAAGCAGGAAATAATATCTGCCGTTATTTTTGTCGGTGTTATTGCGGTATGGCTGCTGCAAAGTATTCTTGTTAATGTGAACAATCCAGCCATTAAGGCTGTGGGTACTTACCTAAACGGGTTAGGGACCGCCATTCCAACGTTAATTGGCGTTGTGTTAATGTGTATCATCAAGATTGACGGAAAACCGATTATGGACTTTAAAGATTCCGCAGCCAACGGAGTACCCTGGAGCGGCTTAATTTTTAACGCGGCGGTACTCGTTTTAAGTGCTGCTCTTGTTCTGGAGGAGGTAGGTATCTCCGAATACTTGATTTCTACTATCACCCCCATCGTTAGCGGCATGAGTCCCATGTTGTTCATACTAACAGTCGTAGGGTTGTGTACGTTCCTTACTAACTTTGCTTCCAATACTGTCTGCGCAACCGTGTTCTATACCATTG
>Ga0153997_1000550_pt1 | contig 10809 bp, 9 predicted proteins | sample TSNC081MetaG_FD_104750 | JGI IMG/M metagenome (GOLD analysis project Ga0153997, IMG submission 104750) | Attine ant fungus gardens microbial communities from North Carolina, USA - TSNC081 MetaG | ecosystem: Host-associated > Fungi > Mycelium > Unclassified | place: USA: North Carolina, Lumber...
AGCCCCGCAAATTATACCAAGTGTTGCACCTAATGTAGCACATGTACAATCTGTATCCTCTCCACAAGCGACTGCCAGACAAAGGCTCTTGCCGAAATCATCTTCACCATACAACCATCCTAAAATTGTAAAAGCAACATTTTCCGGAGCGTCAAACCCCGGCTTACCAACAGCCATCCCCTCATTTCCTTCTTCTGGTATCTCATTTAGTTTTACCATTTGAATACCAAAGGTACCTGGCGCTATATTATGGACCTGCTTTCTTGCTTCATAAAAATCCACTCTATTTTCATAACATTCCATTGCTTTTTTTATTGCACATGCAGTTACACTATCGGCCGGTATATATGATAATGCGATATCAATTAGTTTTCTACAATCACTTTCTACAAAAGCTGCACTTTGAAGAGCTGCAAAAAAGACTTCTCCATACATTCCCTCACCTTCATGGTCAACAATTGCATCTTCATAGGCATATCTTGCCGCTATTTCCGGCTGCCCGGGTGCCAGACATGCCCAGATTTCAGAACGAATATAGCATCCACAGCTGTCTTTATATACGTTGTCTATCAGGCCTGACAGCGGTGGTTGTAAACCAGCACGTAAATTTGCTTTACCAACACCGTACTCTACCCAATTGGGAATAATAAAAGAGAGCCAATAATCCCCCAAAATGGAAGCATTGACATTTCTTCCATATCGTTCTACTGCGGTAAGCCAAATGATTTGCAAATCCAAATCATCATTTGGCGGCGGTCCCATAGAAAGATCCTGTGTATAAAAATCAATTTCATTGATCTGACGTTTCCCTTCGAACGGAGCTCCCAAAACTCCCCCGATGTTTTTACCTGTCCAACAACCCATAACCTTATCTTTATAAGTAGCGAAATCTAATACCATATTTATTCTCCTTTTCATTTTTTTCCCTTTTGTTCTTCGGGCTTTACATTTTCATTAATTACAATAGTTACTGTCACACCTCCCTCCAGATTATTTTGATAACATAAACCGCAATCCCCGGAATAGGCTACTTTTAAACGGCGATGTACATTGAGCACTCCAATATGCCCGTCATCACTCTCACCCCATATGTCATCCTCTGCGATAGTCAGCATATAATCTAAAAGACGCTTCGTCCCAACACTCATACCGACACCATTGTCATAGATCTTAATCACAACGTATCCTTTCCGCATGGTATCAGATTGAATGGATAACATGATCTTCCCACGATATCCTAAAGGTCTTAATCCATGCATAATACTGTTTTCAACAATTGGCTGTAATATAAAATTTGGTATTTTAATATCATTCAAGGAATCATCAACATCGTATTCACAACATAAATGGGGATATCTGTAACACATCAATTGCAAATAGACTTGAATAAGTTTTATCTCTTGCCGTAATGTAACCATTTGCTGCTCTGCTTTCACACCTAATCTAAAAAAATCTACCAATAACATAATCATGTAAGCCACATCTGCATCCCCATTGATATCAGCTTTAATTCGAATCGTGTCTAAGGTATTATATAGAAAATGTGAATTAATCTGATTTTTCAAATATGATAAAGACATTGTTTTCTGTTTGAGCTTTGCTTCCTGAAGTCTGACTTTACTTTCATATTCCAATTCAATCAAATCATTAATCATATCCATCATTTTGTTGAAAGATGCGATCAGAGCCCCCATTTCATCTTGTGTTACAACAGGCACCTTTATTTGCATATCTCCACGGGTGAAATTACGCATGGTCTCTGATAATTCCTTTAGTGGGTGCAGCATTTTCCGGGTATAATAAGAGGTAAGTAAAATAGTTGCCATTACTAAAACTATAAATAGCAACAAGCTTACTTTCATAAACTGCACGGCATCAGAGACTATCACCTTTACAGGTTTTCCGACAAGCAATGTCATATCACTATATTCAGATGTTTGATAGGAAACCATATACTCTTGATCATGCATCCCTATTTGAAAGGTTCCCTGTGTATCTGCAATATTACTATTTAATTCAGAAGATACCTCCTGAAGATTAGTTCCTATTTCTTCTTTGTTACTGCTGCATACAACAGAACCATCTGCTGTAATTAGTGCATAAAAGGAATCAGCATCCAGGTATTTTTCCAGAATCTCTTTCATCACTTCTGCATTCGTTATCAGCAGTATATGACCAATGCGTTCATTTGGAGAAAAGTTTTTGATTTCTCTGATTAAATAAAGACGATTCTCGGTATACTCATCCACAATAGGCGTTGTCCCATATCTCATAAATTCAGGTTGTTTGCTTAAAACCAACTTACATCCTCCAATATTCTTATTCTCATTTTCAGCCTCTATTTGTTCCAGCTTTTGAATAAACTGAGTAATATCATAATCTCTTCTGTAAGATGAAGTAAAAGAATCCTGATAAAAGAGCAGCTTATCGGAATTAAATATGTAAACTCCGCTGATATCATCGCGAATTGATATTAGTGAAGTATATAATTTACTAAGGTATTGGCCGCTTTCTAATTGCTTTGAATACGTATAGGAATCATAATATCGCAGAATATCTTGTGTTTGCGTATCCGAAAAGCAAATTAATGAAACCCTTCCCATATCCTTCAATTTATTATCCACAGAATTAAGTGAATTGGAAATATATACATCCATCATCTGTTTTTCTTTTCTCATATTTAATTTGCTATTTATTGTAACAGCAGATAAAATCATAATAACAAAAGCTGACAAAATAATAATACCATTGGTTAAAGTGATTTTTTCACTTAGGCTCTTTTGAATTTTCAGTTTTATCCTATTATTATTTTTCATATATCCATTCTTTTCCACAAGCACTGTTCGCCATTTACAGTTTTGCTATTATGATAACACATTAATCACCTTCTTTACAAAAAATTCAATCATTAAAAAACTTATGCCGGAAGGCACTAGAGCGTGTTCGAAAATTGCTTGTACCAGACTGATGCAATGATTTTTCAAACACGCTCTAGCCCTTGACGGCTCCCTGGGTCAATCCGGAAATTAAAAATCTTGAACCAAAGACATAAAATAATACAATGGGAGTTAAACATATTACCAATGCAGCATACATGACCTCCACTGGAAATCCCTGACCACCAGCTGTTTGTATGAATCGCAGAGGAACAACTGAAATTGGCTGTATTTTTGTATCGTTAATAAATATCATAGCCATCTGCAATTCATTCCAGGCAGACAAAAATGTTTGTATTAGTACAAATGCTAAGCCTGGGATTGAAATAGGTAATATAATGCTTGTATAGATTTTCGCTGTTCCTGCTCCGTCAATACTGGCCGCATCCATAAGTTCATTTGGTAATGAATCAATAAAATTCTTAAGCATCATCAGGTTAGTACAACAATTTAAGGCTGCATATGGTAAAATTAAAGAAAATGGTGTATTGTTTAAATTTAGTCCTCTCACAATCTGAAAGAGCGGAAATATTAATGCTGAAGTTGGAATCATCATACCTGTAAGTAAAGTATAATAGATCACTTTTTTGCATGGAAATTCAAGTTTTGAAAAAGCAAATGCGGACATTGATGCAGCCAAAGATACAATTAATAATGTGCCAAAAACCACTATAATACTTGTAAGAAAGTTAGGCGCAAGATCGATTGTCTCAAATACTCTTATGTAATTCTGTATTCCGTTTCCTGAAAAAGAACGAATCAGCATCAAAATCAAAGGAAATAAAAATACTGCGGTTGCTGCCAGACAAATAATCTGACCACCAATTTTAAATAACAATGAATTTTTCATTAACCTGCCAGCTCCTTATCTTTGTCATTTCGATAATACAATTTTAACTGCACCAATGTAATAATCATTGCAATCATGAACATAACAACAACAATCGCAGACGCCCGTCCCTGTTTAAACAAATTAAATGACTGTTTGTAGATATATGTCGAGAAAAATTCAGTTGCATAATTGGGACCTCCTTTCGTTAAAACATATGGAAGGTCAAAGCACTTCAGGGATCCTAACATCCCCATAATAAATAGTGTATAGTGAGTTCCTCTCAATAATGGAAAGGTGATCTTATAAAACTGTTGAAATTTATTAGCTCCATCAAGTGTGGCTGCTTCATACAATTCATCCGAAATATTTAACATATTTGCATAATACATTAGCATGCTATATCCAGTCCACTGCCAAATATTCACAAATATTATGCAGGCTAATGCCCACTTAGGATCGGCAAGCCACTGCTGACATAAGGAATCCAGACCGACTGCTCGCAATATTGTGTTTAAATATCCCCGGTTCGTTTCAAATATTTTTGAAAATATATTACCTACAATTGCCGGAGTAGCTACTACAGGAACATAAAATATAATCCGGTAAAAGCCAGAGAATTTTAATCTTCTCATGAAAAAAGATGCAAAAACCAAACCTAATATTGCTTGAATTATGATTGTGGAAAACGCAAAAATAAAGAAGTTCTTGAGAACCTTAATCATAATCGGATCATGCATAAGGGCAGTGTAGTTGCTTAGACCAGCAAATTCCTTTTCTATGCTAATCCCATTCCAATCATAAAAACTGATTATAAAACTATAAACGATCGGATAAGCAATAAATATAAGGAACAAAATCACAATTGGCAAGATAAATAGATAACCGGATAAATTCTTTTTTTGCATAACTAGCCTCCATTCTCAGAATTTCCCCAATAATACCAAATCTGGAAGCTCCTGATATTTAGTATTATTGGAGATTGGTCACTTTTATCTCTTCTGTAACTGAGACGCTGCTTCTATAATTTCCCCGGCCTTTTCAGGTGTTATCTCAACTAAAGCAAGTGCTTTTAAATTATCTGCAATACTCTGTTTCAAATCCGCATAAGCGATTTCCCGGTAACCTCCCAGGTTATTTTCAACTTGTTCAAGTATGTAATTCAGATTTTCCATACCGTCTTCGTTCATACCCTCAACATTAAGCTCCAGATCTGTTCTGGAAGGACAGTAGTAAAAATATTTATTGACTAAAATATCCTGCCCTTCATGAAGCATAAAGTCTAGAAATTTCCATGCTGCTTCCGGATTTTCCGTGTCTTTATTCATACATAGTGCCACATCTACTGATCCGGCAATAGGGTTAACCTTACCATCATTATTCCAATCAATTAAAAACACATCGTGATTAGCGCCTTCACTATTGAATACCCGATTTTCTGCTTCGTCTCCGCTAACATATACACCACCATTCCATGAGCCATTTAATATCATCGGAATACTGCCTTCACTTTGAAATAGATCAGTCGTATCAGTATAGACGTTCACACCCAGAGCACCATCCTGAACTATTCCGTCCGTAAATAGCGTCTGCCAAATTTTAAAAGACTCTATTAAATCTGCATCCGTAAATGAAGTTTCACCATCAATTGCTGAATATAATTTTTCAGAGTTAATATCATTCGCAATACTCATCCATGTATCAATATTAATCCAATCATCTTTTGCCCCAATCGCCAACGGATATTGACCATTTTCACGCAATATTTCTGAGCAATATTTCAGGTCCTCCAAAGTTTTTGGTACTTCCAGATCATATTCCGATAACATATTAACATCTGCCCAGGCAAAACCTGCATAAGTCAATCCTAAAGGAAGCCCATAATAATGCCCGTCTTCATTTAACAGATCCATACAAAAATCTACGAATCCGGATTCCCAGTCATTGCCCCATGATTCTTGTGCATACGTCGTCAAATCCATTTCAAAATCCCTGAATTCATTAATTGTTGCACCAGTCTGCATACCATATATATCTGGTCCTTGTCCACTTGCCAAATCCACTTTCAATTTCTCCACGTGATCTGAATACGGCATGAACACAAAATTAATCTTAATGTCCGGATTTTGCTCCTCAAAGACGGTAATTATTTCAGTAAGAGCTTCTCCTTCAGATGGATTCCATGTTTGAAAAGTGATGGTTACAGGTTCTTCGGTGGTTACAGGTTCTTCACTACTTTCGTTTTTCTCTTCGGTATCTGCTGTTTCATTTGAAGATGTCTCTCCTGTTGAACTAGCGGAATCAGATGTGCTGCAAGCAGCGAGCAGTGTTATAGTGGCCACTGTAATAATAGTCAATAAACAAATTGGCCTTTTCTTCATAAGTTATACCTCCCTTGTTTTAATGGTTTTAGTTTTTTTTGCAGTTACAAATTAATTATAAACATTCAAACATCAACAATATAGCTATTTTTTAATCTGAAATGTGTGATTTTTATATCGTTTTATCAATAAATATTTTTTCACCTTTATCTTTGTGTGTTAATATATATGTTTTTTTCTTGTTTATTTATTAGATTAAGTAATTTTGTTGAAAGGACAGTACTCTAAAGTGTATTTGAAAATTGCTTGTGTCGGTCTGGATGTCACAGTTTGTGGGATGCTAGGCGCAATTTTAGCGACATAGTGGGCTATGTTGCTAAAATTGTAACGCAGTAGCCCGCAAAATGGGACGTTCAAAACGGTGCAATAAATTTTCAAACACGCTCTAGTACTGTCTCAGCCGGATACCACCCTGGGCAGTTGGTGTTAAATGAAGACAAAGCTGTATAATGAAATGACGCAAGAGAGAATGAAGAATTTCCACACAAAGGAGAATACATCAAATGAATCATATATATAATTATACCCTGAAAACGAAAGAAAATAAACACTTGACAGAAAAAGAGCGTTACCAAATTGAGGAATATTTAAAGGATAAGAAAAAAATAAGGAAAATCCCCAAGGGAAAGAAAATCAGTGAGTACAGCAAGAAAGAAGTAAAGCGAATGGAAGAATGGATCAATCGATACCCAAGAAAAATATTAGGATATCAAAGTGCCGGTGAAAGATATGAAGAGAAGTTAAAGCAGCATAACATCTCTTATTGGATATTACCACAATATTTCTATACAGTTAAGGCCAGGCCACCAGAGGTGGTCCTGCGCAGCACCAACAGTATTTTCATATTTTAGTAAAATGTAGTTAAAAAATGTAAGGAGAAGACTGCTGAACCAATCATCCACTGGTATAATAGCCCATGGGTAAACTTTACAGACAACCGGCGACATTTATTATTGCAATTTTCATGCAGGACATTATTTTCGAAAAACGTTTGATAAATGGCAGCTTTACATTAACTAAATATAATGCCAGAACAACAGATAAGTTTGAATAATACTCTATTTACAGACATAAATGCTCCATTGACGGTAAAAACAAATATATTAAATTTATTATGCTAAAATATTAAAATGCTAATTGCAAAATGAATATCAGTCAAGCAAGTAGTAAAGCGTAAGTCAGTATAGATATAGGAATCATCAGACTTGATTCGTTATATATAACTGAAGGATAAGAGTACAGAAAAAAATAAGACTTCCATTCAGGAAGTGTTGAAACTGGAGGAGATCAAATAAATATTGGAAAAGAAAATGTTACTATATTTTATTTTATAATACCTATAAAGGGGGGGCCAAATCAAATGAAAATTTTGTTACTAGATGACCATAAATTATTAGGAGAGAGCTTGAAATCCAATTTAGAAGTGTCGAGTAAAGTAACATCTGTAGAGATTACAGTAGACGTTGGAAAGGCAATGGATAATATATTAAAACTGAAATATGACTTAGTACTTATGGATATTAGTTTAAAAAATATTTCAAAAAAGGACGGCTTAGAGCTTACAAAAGAAATATTGAGAAAAAATAGGTTTATAAAGATAGTAATATTAACTGGCTTTGATTTTCCAGAATATGAAATGTATGCCAGAAATATTGGTGCAAGTGGTTTTATTAGTAAAAATGTAGGGATTGGTGAACTTATTGATAAATTGGAGTTTATATCGAAAGGTGGCAAAATATTTAAGACGATTGATATGGCTTTGGAAAGGTTAACTGAAAAAGAAATGAAAATTTTATGTTTATATTGCGAGGGAAAGACACGAAAGGAAATTTCGGATATTTTAATGATTTCCATGAGAACATTAGCAAATTATTTGAATGTTATTTATAATAAATTGGGTGTACATAATTACCAGGAAATGATGCAAAAAGCTATAAAACTAGGTTATGTAATAACAAAATAGTAATGAGATATAGAATTAGAGGTTCTTACTTACGTTGAAAATCTAACGAAGCAATATCGGAAATCAGCAAGGTATTTACCTAAATATCAATTGAACAGGACACTAGTTCACTGAATTGCCTATTATTTCTTCCCATACTTATAGCTCTAACTATAAAAATGATTCCAACCAAAATAATAGCGTAATGCAGAGTAGAATCAGTAGGACTTTGGGAAAACCCAAAACCAAAGAAATGGTTAGGAATCAATGTATGAATATAAATGGAAGCTGGGATTTTTGTTTTGAAAATGAAGCATGGAGAAAAAGAGAATCCTTCTTCACTTTGAAGCAGTGGATTATGAATGCAAGGTATATATCAACAAATAGTTTGTAGGAGGAAAGGGGATATTGCAAAACCATTTTGAATCATCAATTTTGCAATATCCCCTTGTTTGATTATGTACTTATCCAGCCAATCCACCTGCAAATGCAGCGGTTACCATTCCGCCAGCGGCTCCTACTTTTGCCGTTACTGCATCGGCAATTGGTAATGGTCCGTCTATACTACATCCTGCAAATGCGCATCCAAGTCCTGCCGCCCCACAGAATACACCACAAATGAAATTTGACCAAGACCATCTTGCTTCAACATTAATGGGATCCATAGTAACTCCTCCTCCCTTTTTTATTATTTTATAGAATTTTATTTTAATAATATTATGATGTTGGGGTCAAAAGGTATTTTGACCCTGGTATCATATTATTGAAATAAATAAACTATCTAATCTTGCAAATTTAAAACGACTTTCTCTTTTTTCATCAAGCATAAGCACAATGTAGCAATGCACCACAGAACAGCACCACATATTAATATAACTCGTAAAATTGAGTAAAATTGAAGATTTGCAAAGGTAATAAACATGAATAACAATCCAACATAAAATAAACTGCAAAACACCTGCATCATTTTTGAATAAGTTATGTTCATACACCACATGGTAAAACCATTAACAATTGCAAAAGGTAAGTCTAAGATTAAGATCACAATTATATTACATACAAAAGCTTTAATAGATAAAAATGCTATATCAAAAATTAAAATAAAAATAATATGAACAATAATAAGCTCAACTACCGTAAACAAAAGACAAAAAAATATTGGCACAATACATTTTGAGACTAATATACTTTGTATATTTGTAGGCAGGGATAGCAATGTTTCTATTGTTTTTTGACTTTTCTCCTGCCAAAATCTTAATAAAGATACTAAAAGCATATACCCTGATGTAATTGCAATATATAACATCATATTTTCGATGATCAATTTAGGGTTATCTGTTGTTTTGATGCTAAAAAAAATCCGAATACAGCCAACACTAACAAGGAACATTAGGGTAAATGCTGTACTAATAACAATTGATTTTAAACGGTGATTCAAAATAGAATATTCTTTCCATATTACCGCACTTATGACTTTATTCATTAACTTCCTCCCTTACTATTTCAAAATATTTATTTTTTAATTCTGAAGTTTCTTTTACCACCTCTATTAACTTTAATTTTTTATCAAAAATATCTTTAATGATCTCATCTTGATATATTGTTGATTTCAAATTTATTGATAGGATATCTTTATCAATTTGATAATCTTTAATCCCAAATTTATTTATAAGAGATAGATATATTTTCTTAGGTGAATTTTCAATAGAAACCGATAATTTTATTGGTGATTCCTTATTGTCTTTGACATAACCACAGTATAATAGTTTCTTATTAATAATGGAAACTCTATTACAGACTTCTTCTACTTCAGTTAAATTATGTGAACTAAAAAAAATAGTTGTTGTTTTTGATATGGACCTAATGATATCCTTGATAAGAACTTGCCCTTCAGGGTCAAGACCTGTTGTCGGTTCATCTAAAACCAATAATTCAGGACTATTAATGAGTGCTCTAGCCAAAGCTAATCTTTTTTTCATTCCTCTTGAAAACTCACCAACCTTTTTTTTACCTGTATCTTCAAGATTAACCAGATTTAGCAATTTTTTTATTCTTGACTCTCGATCAATATATATATTATATACTCTGTCAAAGAATTCCATATTTTCCTTTGCGGTTAAATCCCAGTAAAGGCCATCTTCGTCTAAACAAAATCCAACTTTCTTACGAGATTCTAATTTATCTGCACTCTTATTATTGATATAAACATTCCCTTTATTAGGAGATAAAAGTCCCATTAATATACGAATGGACATGGTCTTCCCAGCACCATTTGGACCCAAATAACCAAAGATATCTCCTTCATTAACCAAGAAATTTATATCTTCTAATATGCAACTATTAGATAATTTTTTTGTTACATGTGAAAACTCGATCATACTTGACATTGTTCTGCTCCTTTACTAATTTATTTGTTACAAGACGATAAGGCATATAAATTATTACTTAAAGAATATTCCAACCCTCTGCAATCAGAGCAAGCAAATCTTTTTGAACAATCTTTACAAGTTTCGATTAAACTTTTTGTTAACCCCCAAAATTTGTTTATATTTTCCTCTCTTAACGCTGAAGATACATTCGCTATAGTTCCTATTTTAAATGCATTTAATCCTTCACATGGATAAATATTACCTTTTATATCAATGAATATATTGCCTTTTAAACATGAATTATATTTTGTTTTTATGGAAAAATCAATTATAGAAGTTCTTGGTATTATAT
>Ga0153997_1000554_pt1 | contig 10769 bp, 12 predicted proteins | sample TSNC081MetaG_FD_104750 | JGI IMG/M metagenome (GOLD analysis project Ga0153997, IMG submission 104750) | Attine ant fungus gardens microbial communities from North Carolina, USA - TSNC081 MetaG | ecosystem: Host-associated > Fungi > Mycelium > Unclassified | place: USA: North Carolina, Lumber...
CCTGGGCTGATAACATGATGTCTGCTCTTCAGGCTTGACTTCTCTGGCTCATTGTTGATGGTCAGCAACCTTCTCCTCCTAAACCCCCTGCTAACCCTCCTATTGATGATACAACAAATAAACTATTACCTTTCAGCTCTGACAAATATAGGGAGTGGATCTGCTTATGGAACAAGCATATTCAGTAGCTCAAATCTGATCTGACTACTATAGGCAATGTGAGAGGCTATCAAATTTGGACAGCATAAACATGTCCAGTCTTCTACTTTATCCAAGGAAATATGGGATTGTTTTTATCAACTTCATGTTACTCAAAGGTAAAACACTAATAATTACTATTATTTCCAAGAACTTTATTTTAAAAAATAGGATAAATATACCTCCATGTCAGACCATATTAGCTCATTCTTAAACCCCAAATATCATATTATTGAAGCCAGTCACAAGCTAGACAATGTCACAAACTTCATTCAGCCATATCTTCACTAATTCTTTGATGATTCTCACAGTCTTAACAGCACCAGAAAGCCCTTGAAAAGATCTTTCAATAGATACCAGTCATGTCTTGAGGCAATCAGTATTGGCCGAGCTATTGAGCAAATCAGTAGGTAACCACTATGGTACCTCATATTAAATTGCCAATATCTCAGAAACTGCCACAATATATGCTTTGCTTTTGGGCATCAGAAAAGCTCTCTTCATACTGCTCAGAATGAGCTTAAAATAATGCCAAAGCAATTAATATTAGTGGAAATATGAAGACCTCAATATTTGTATGTAGACTTTATTAATTACCCATAGATAGTCATTTGTTCTTTTCTTAGAACAAAGAACAGCCTCCATAAGATTAAGTTATCACTATATTAAGCATAAAGGCACTACTATATATAGAACAATAGGTAGTAGCATATGATAATCTGTCCTAGTGTACAGACTATCACAATTATGTATATAAAAACTCATAGTCTAAGGATTAGACCTCAAACTTAACAATATCTTTTGTCACTATCTGAACTTCACTTATAAGCCCCTTTTGAATATATCTTCAACCCAATTACAAACAGTAAGTGACCTTTTGTGATAAATGACATCTTTGTTGTTTATATGATTCTTTACTCCTTTTCCTATGTTATGAGTCATCTTGACCATGACCAAAGAATATGACATGGACTGGAATCAAACCCTGGACTGATAAGGACTTGTAGAATAAATAAGGACAAATAGTGCAGAAATGTATAAGTAGTGTAGCTGAATAAAGTGAGGACTCTATTGAGTTCTCTTTTAACCTTGAAGAGCTATCTGGACTAAACCCTAGTCTAAATTCTTAAGTCAGTTGCTGACAGAAGAACTTGATAACCACTACCAGAGCTTTGTTCACCTCAAATATTGCTTGCAAATCTTATTAATCACTTTATCAACCCTCAACTGACAATCATCGTGATTATTAGTCACCTCTATATATAGCTGGGCCCTTGGCTTAAGAGGACTTCTCAGTTAGTTAACTGAGGGAGGAAATTGTACACCAAGTTCAGGTGTATAATCGAGTCCTGACCTGCCAATTGAACTTGTTAGTTACACTTTCGTAGTATAAACCTTATGCTACACTCCATTGTGAGTGGTATATACAGAGGAGTGACAGTTACCTTTAGAAGGCTGTTTAGAGTAAAGATCCTCTCTGTTGAGGTGATAGTGTAACCATATTATTAGAACAGTAGTCAGTAGGGCAGTAGGTATCTGGCTAAGTAAAGATCTTGCGCCCTAGCAGATGTAATAGTAGATAGCAAGACTCAACATTACATCTATACCTCTGAGACATTGCTACAATGTCTCAATAACAATATCATGACATTATGAGCAACCTACTCAAAGAAAAGTATGCCCTTACTTTACTAAGAGCAAAGTTAGAAGAAAAGTGAGAGAGTGTGTGTTGGAAATGTAGGAGGTTTGGACACCTGGCCCATAACTGCAGAAACAGGGAAAAGGGGATGGCTGTTTCCCAAAATAAGTTTGAAGTGCTGAGAAGTAGAGTGATGCAGTATGGAGTGGAAGAAAGAACAATCAGGAGGCAGAAAGTAGCAGTAGTTGAGTGTTTCAAGTGTGGAAAGGAAGGGCACAAATACAGAGAGTGTCCGTTATGGAAAAAGAAGGAATGAGTGGAAGGAAAGCTGGTGCGTCCTGTGAAGAGAAAAGTGTAGGAGACAGAGAGGAAGTTAAAAAGAGCAGAAGAAGATGAAGAGGCAGCACGTATGGCCAAACCATAAGAAGCACAGCAAGAGAGATGTTAGGGCATAGTCACTCAGAGGCAGCTAATCCTAATACTAGGTAAGAGTCCTAGAAGCAAAGGTGATATTTGAGTAAAGCTAAATCTAACTACACAAGTAGTCTTATATACTAAAATCGATGGTCTGTGCACCACAGTCACATGAGTACTAACTATTAATACCACTGTCCTATTTATAGATCAACAGGCACATCAAGGCAGACTTAAGAGAGAAGGCAAGAAGAATATGGAAGAGCATCTTACAAATACTTAGAATAGTCTCTTAGATAGGAGCCTTACTCACGATCTAGGCTGTTCTCTAGGATATCCCCTTACAAGAGGTAGAGGAGAAGTCCAGTGCACATTTTACAATAGAAGATGCAGGAACACTGTGGAGGGAACATCCCAGATAGGGCATGTCTACTTGAGTTGGGGTGGTATATAGGAGAGGTAATTGCGACATATGTGGAGTGTAACAGATATAGAAGAAAGGGATGTTATACAGAGGAGAATAGAGGACAAGGGATGATCTTAGACAGACAGAGATAGTGTGGATACCAAGAAAAAAAAAAGGAGAAAGCAGTATAGCCCAGAGAGACAAAAGCACAGCAAGACAGCACACAGTCAAAAGAACTAGAAGGTGTAGCAAGAGAGAAAGAGCAAAAAAGGGATGTTAGAAGAATGTTCAAAATCCTAAGAGAAATGTGGTTAGATATTGGAATAAAGAAAGTAGATACACATAAGGGCATAACTGTAAGGGGATATCTCTAGGACTGCACTTAGTGATGTGAGTAGGTTTCCACCTAAGAGCCGTCATTTCTCCGATCGCGTTCCCATGTCTCTCCTACTTTCTCTTCTGTGACAACTCGTGTGATTCCTCTAATTCCATTATTGGACAATGTGTGAATATCTGTCAGGTACCATGAGAATAGTGTCTTGACGATCTAGTAGTATAAATACTAGTCTTCTGTTGTAGATTTACCTCAGTTGAATATCATCTTAGCTTCAGGATCTATCCATTAGCTTCTTAGTGCCTTCGCCCTGTGTGTGAAGCATGCCCTAACAATAACGGTCAAAGCGCTCTTGGATAGTGGTGCCACAGGAATGTTTATGGATAAAGAAATGGCCGAAAAACATGGTTTTAGAATAACAAAACTAGAAAGGCTGCTTAAAGTAAGAAATGTGGATAAAACAGAGAATAGCAGAGGAAATATCATGCATCAGGTAAAAGTCAATGTCTTCTACAAAAACTATGTGGAAAGGATGAGGATAGACATGTGTGAATGGGAAAAATGGAGGTGATATTAGGGATGTCTTAGCTACAAGCACATAACCTAGAAATAAATTGGAAAACAGGAGAGGTAAAGATGATGAGATGCCCACCTCTGTGTAAAAGAAACCTAGCAGTAAAGAAAGATATAGAACAGAGAAAGAAAATTGGAAAGAGGATAAGAAATGTGGAAAAGACAGACAGAAACAAATAGAAATAGACAATAGAAGAAAAGTTCAACAAGGAAATCGAGCTAAATAAAGAGAAAATGAAGAAGATGGTACCACAGAAATTTCATAAGTGGCTAAAAGTATTTGGGAAAGTAGACTTGGAAAGAATGTCGACAAGAAAGCTATGGGACCATGCAATTAATCTGAAAGAATATTTTGTCCCAAAGAAAGGAAAGACATATTTAATGTCTAGGCAAAAGAAAGAGGAAGTGTGAGAATTTGTGGAAGAACAGCTGAGGAAAGAGTACATCAGACCCTCAAAATCACTGCAGACCTCATTAGTATTCTTTGTGGGAAAAAAAGATGGAAAGAAAAGGATGGTACAAGATTATCAGTACCTCAATAAAGGGACAGTCAAGGACAATTACCTTCTATCTTTGATTTTGGACCTGATTGACACCATAGGAACAAAAAGAGTATTCACAAAGATGGATCTGCAATAGGGGTACAACAATGTATGGATAAAGAAGGGAGATGAGTGAAAGGCAGTGTTTACAACACATCTAGAGGTTTATAAACCCACTGTTATATTCTTTGGTCTTATGAAACCACCAGCAACTTTTCAGGTGATGATGAATGACATATTAAGGGACCTCATAAATACAGAAGAAGTAGTAGCATTTATGGATGATATTCTAATAGGAACAGAGGAGGAAGAGAAGCACGATGAAATAGTTGAGGAAGTGTTGAGAAGAATAGAAGAGAATGACCTTTACATAAAGCCAGAAAAGTGTATATATAAAGTAAGAGAAATTGACTTCCTAGGACTAGTAATAGGGTCAGGAGGGATCAAGATGCAGGAAGAGAAGGTGGCGGGAGTCCTGAAATGGCCAAGGCCAAAAACAGTCAAAGAGGTGCAGAAGTTTTTAGGACTAGCAAACTATTACAGATTATTTGTCAAGGATTTCGCTAAAATAGCTAAACCAATGCATAAACTGGTTAGAAAGGACAAAAAATAGAGTTGGGGAGATGAATAGGAAAAGACATTTGAGCAGTTGAAACAGGTGTTCATGACGCGACCAGTGTTAGTGGCACCAGACTTGGATAAAGAAATGAGAGTAGAGGCAGTGATGGAGATCAAAAGGTTTGATCACGAAACAAAGGTGAAAGTAAGGTCAGAGAGATGAAATCTCCAAACTGCTTCACAATTGTGCACTAAACAAGCAGGCACTAGGGAGATAAATCAAATAATAGAGAGCTTACTGAAGGTAAAAGTCCAAAGAATAGCCAAAACATATTAAATAGAAACCTAAGAAGAAAAGAAATGTTTTTAGTATTCACTCAAGAGAACTCTTACCGTAATAGGATTCCTAAGGCACGTGTTCATCTTGTGCTGTGATACTACTGCCCTTACCTAGTCTAGTAGCCTGGCTTGCTGTCGATATAGCAGAACTACCTAGAACTCCTGTGCTGTCATATGGGTTCTACTTCAGCTGACCATACAACTGGAAGCTGACTCCAGTGACCTGTAGCAAGTGGTTAGCTCCTAGTGTAAGTGAATGCCTGAGTCTATTGAGCTTGAGTCTCCCTTTGAGAGAAGTTTTATAGAGTTTTCATAAAGCAAACACAAAAGAAATCCTCAAATTACTCAAATAGCCTTTTAGCTCTAGAGCAACAGAAAGAGAGATGATAGGGGGGAAAGTCTCTTTTCTCTCTATGCCCTAGAGTATTTTAATAGGATTACAAAGCAATGATACAACAAAAGAAAAGAAACAAAGAAAACTACTAAGTTCCCAAAGATAGTAAGAGGGAAATGATGAAATGGCACCTCTCCCAATCACTTGGCTACTACTCCCCACTCCTCTAATCCTACTCTGGGGGTTCTTCTCTAAACAATGGATGGCTCTTGAGCCTTTTTCTGGGCCATAGAGAGAAGTAGTGATCTCGAGTCATTTTGCTCTCAAGTACGTTGTCTTCATCAAACAGCTTTTTTTCTATTTCTTTATCTGACCTCTCTTCCTGACCTCTCTAGTCCTTCTACTACTCCTCTATACCTCATCACATCTTCAAGCCTTAGTCTTCTTTTGTTAGGTTTGCAATGCAGCCCTTGAGAGGACTCGTCTTACTAGTTCTTGCTATAATTAGCTATCAGCAATGATAGCCCTGCTCTGATGGTAACCTAAACGTTATAAATAAGTCACTGCCACCAAGATATGATATCATTCTGTTAAAAAACATCTTCTAAGGTCCTTTCTGCTCTCGAGAGCATTCTAGAGGGAAGTTCTGTTATAGATCTGTTATGAAATTCTCTGGATAATCTTTATGAGGTCTTTGTAGTGGTGATCACAGCCACTACTCTGCTACTCAAGTAGTGTGCTCGAGTTCACAACTAGACATCTAATAGATGTCTCTGGGGGACCGAACTTGTCTCTTGAGCTAGTTATTCTTATTATTAAGGTAAAAAATGTTCCTTTTATTACCTAAATGGCTGTCTGGTGTAACAGCGGATGCATCAGAATATGCAACAAAAGGAGTTTTGTCAATGAAGTATAAAGATAAGAAGTTGCAAGGGTGACTAGGATATCAGACTCTAGAAGAATTCTCAGTTAATATTATAGTTTGTAATTATGATACAACTTATCTCCAGGAGAATCCTCAAAGATTAGGATGAGGCTCCTAAAGGGATCTTCTATATTATATACTAAGTTTACATTCTTTGATGTCAGGGTCAGTGTGATCAAAGCTATATTAGTGTGTTTAAATATTACTTTAGTAATACTTGAACAGGCTTAGGTTGCTCTAGAGTATTGTTATACAGTTCAGGGGTGGAAATAGAGCTGTCCCCTTACAAAAGTGGAGGCCAGTAGCCTTTATCTCAAAATTGTTAAATAAGGCAGAAAGAAATTATGAAATTCATGATAAAGAGATGTTAGTAATGATCAAATGTTTAAATGAGTAGAGATACCTGTAAGAGGACCTCTCACATATGACTCTAGAGCCTATGTTAGCCCTCTGGAGTAACCCTGGAGCAAATCAAATATTACTATGTAATATTTGGTCTTATTCCCATTGTTCTAAGTGCACTCCGTTGCTGTCTAATGCACTTTCATTGTTCAGACCCTGGTTACCAAATATATCACAAAAGGTCACTTACTTGTTCTGTGATTGGTTGAATATAGATTCAAAAGTGCTTATAGGCAGAGTTAGACAAGCAACAAGAGATGTTGTTAAGTCTGAGGTCTAATCCTCAGACTATGGGTCCTTATATATAGAAAAGTGATGGTCTGTGCACTAGGACAGATCATCACATGCTACTACCTATTGTTCTACATATAGTAGTGCCTTTGTACTTAAAATAGTGATAACCTAACCATATGAAGGCTGTCCTTTGTTCTAAGAAAAGAACAGATGACTATCTATGGGTAATTAATAAAGTCCATGTGCAAACATTGAGGCCTTCATATCTCCACGGATACTGATCGCCTCGGTGCCGTTTTAGGCTCATTCTGAGTGTTATAAAACGGGCTTCTCTGATGCCTAAAAGCAAAGCTTAGATCGTGGCAGTTTCCGAGATATTAGTGATTTAATAAACGGTACCATGGTGGTTACCAGTTGATCTGCCTAATATCTTGGCCATTATTGATTGCCTCGAGACATGACTAGTATCTATCAAAAGGTCTTTTCAAGGGCTTTCCGTAGCCATTGAGACCGTGAGAATCAATGAAGAGTTGATGGAGATATGGCCAAATGAAGTTTGTGACAAAATGCAAGAACACAAGGACACTGTAACATATATAATGTAGATTATTCCCCCTAGGAGCCTCATCTAATTCTCTGAGGAATCTCCTGGAGGTAGGTTGTAACATATTTCATAAACTATAATTTAACTGAGGAATCTCCTGGAGCTCTACTCCAGTTGCCCTTACAATACCTACTTGTTATGAGAGCCCTAAGAAGAAAAAAGTTTCCCATGCATTCAAACACTTGATCACAAATATCAAGTCATATAATGAAGACAAGATATAAATAGCATGGGAACTTAAGTAATCATATCACGTGACGAGGTCATGTGATTGTAGAATATTCTAGAAGGACATGTGATCGTGGACTAGTAGTGTACAGCCACTTGTAAAAGTAGTATAAGTAGGTGGTCCAATCCAACAGAGAACTCTATCGAGTTCTTTCTAAACACTCACCTCGAGTGGTCCCTAAGTCACCAAGACCCTGTGATAACAAAAGAACTCGATACCCAACAGTGACCTCGCACCTCGCGACCTCACCACCACTTACTCTCTTATCATCCTCGCTAGTGAGCACAGCACTCACAAGCCTCTTGGAAAGCAGGCCCTAGTTGTAAAGGGGACTTCTCAGTCAGTTAGGGACTGAGGGAGGAGACTGAACACCAAGTCCAGGTGTTTTGCTCAAGTCCTGACCTGTTAATTGGGTCTGTTAGCTACTTCTTTCTTAGTATAAGCTCTGTGCTGTCGTCCATTGTGATGGGTACACGCAGGAGATCGGCGGTTACTTCTTAAAAGACCGCTTAGCTTAGGGGTTCCCTTCTTAGGGGCAATCGTATACATTTTGATTAGGGCAGTAGTTAGTAAGGCAGTAGGAGTCTAGACAGGAGAAGATCGTGCTCCCTGTTAGACGTAGCCTTGAAGGATCACCCTGGATCAAGAACTATTCGATACCTCATCAGAATACGAGTCCTTATCACCATCACCATCACCACCACCACACACCATGTCTCAACAACAACAACAACAACATCAAGGAGAAGCATCTCCGACGCCCGCCCCCCGTCAACCACTACCATCCTGTGAGGAACAACTCCTCGCTATGATCGCCACCCTGCAGCAGCAGATAAACACTATGCTCCTTCACCAACAGGGGAGTAGAGGTCGCAAGGCCTCAAGTCTTTAGTGGAAAGATGGAGGAGGTGAGCGCATTCATCAATGTGGCTCGCCTATATATTAGAATGAAGATGACGGAGGAGGCGGTAACAACCTAGGTAGCCTGGGTGCTATCATATGTGCAGGGAGGAGTTGCAGAAGCATGGAAAGATAATCTGCTGGACGAACTGGCTAAGGGAGAGTCAGAGGTAGACACAGTGGAGAAGTTGTTCACCAAAATAAGAAACGACTTTGGAGAAACATCAGAGGAGGAGAGGAAGATTGAGCAGCTAAGAACAATAGAGCAGGAGGGAAGGACATGTGACAAATACGTCTAGGAGTTCAAAAAGGTCGCCAGGGGGAGCAGCTATGAGGGTAGACCCCTCATTGAGGAGTTCAAAAGAGGCCTCAATGGGCCCATCAGAAGAAAGCTAGCAGAGGCAGAGGAACCACTGTCCACCATAGGAGAGTGGCAAGAAAGAGCAGTAAGATTGGATAGAAATCAGAGGCAGAGCAGAGCAGAAGAGAGGATGCTGGGGAGGAATGCGGCGCGCCCAGGGGGAAATGCGCAGCCAAGGGGGGGGTTATATGGAGGAAGGGAAGGGCAGATAATGCAGAGGTGGGGAGACAATGGTGGAGGAAATAAGGGAGGAGGAGGAAATACATTTAGAGGAGGATATCAAACGGGTTCACGGAGAGACCCAAACACAATGGATGTCGATAAAGGAAGAGGAGGGGATAGGACGTGTTATCACTGTGGGAAGTTTGGCCATATGGCCCGAAACTGTTGGAAAAGGAATAAGGTGAGAGTAGTGGAGATGCCGTAGGAGTTGGCAAAAGAAAATGGAGGTCAGTAAGCTCTCGGCTGGCCTCCTCAAATTTGTACAGTGTATTGTGCCTGGAAAAACTGGGCAATAAATTAAATTTTGCAAAAAACACTGAGAGAGTAAGAGAGATATGGCGTACCTTACAGCTGCTAAGAGAGGTATGGATGAAAGTGGGGCTAGAGAAGTTGGAGAGTCATGAAGGGATAACAGTAAAAGCTCTATTAGATAGCAGAGCAACAGGTCTATTCATGGATATGACCTTTGCAAGAGAGAAAGGGTTCAGAATGGAGCGGATGAAGAACCCCCTGCTAGTCAAAAATGTGGACGGAACAGTAAACGTAGGAGGAGCAATAACGCACCAAGTCAAGTGCAACATGTTCTTCAAAGGACATGTAGAGAGAGTAAGAATGGACGTATGCAACCTGGGGAAGACAGAGGTTATACTAGGAATGCCGTGGTTGGCAGCCCACAACCCAGAGATAGATTGGGAAAAAGGGGAGGTAAAAATGACGAGGTGTCCATCCATATGTGGAAAAAGAAAGCAAGAGAAAAAGAAGAAAGAAGTAAAGAAGATAGAGAAAGATGAAGATGAAGAAACACTAAGGAAGTTAGTGCCCAAAAGGTTTTGGAAGTGGAAGAAAGTCTTTGGAAAAAAGGAGTCGGAAAGAATGCCAGTGCGAAAGGCCTGGGACCACACGATAGAGTTAAAAGAGAGGTTTTTACTAAAGAAAGGAAAGGTGTATTCGTTGTCGAGAGAAAAGAGGGAGGAAGTACAAGCATTCGTGGAAGATCAACTGTGAAAAGGGTATATACGACCCTCCAAATCACCGCAAACTTCACCAGTGCACTTTGTGGCAAAAAAGGACAGTAAAAGAAGGATGGTACAAGACTACCGCCATATAAACCAATGAACGGTAAAAAACGGATATCCACTGCTGCTCATTGCAGACATTCTGGATGGGGTAGGGAAGAGGAAGGTGTTTATGAAGTTGGATCTGAGATGGGGCTATAACAATGTCAGAATTAAAGAGGGGGATGAATGGAAAGCAGCGTTCACTACGTACATCGGAGCATACGAACCCACAGTAATGTATTTCAGGTTAACAAACTCCCCTGCTACTTTCCAAACAATGATAAATGATCTCTTTCGGGACCTCATAAACCAGGGAGATACAGCCACCTTTATCGACGACATTTTAGTAGCAACAGATACAGAGGAGGGGCATAATGAGCTAGTAGAGGAAGTACTCAGAAGGCTAGAAGAGAACGATTTGTTTGTGAAAACAGAAAAATGTAAGTGGAAGGTCAGAGAAGTAGAGTTCTTGGGAGTAGTAATTGGTCCGAAAGGAG
>Ga0153997_1000563_pt1 | contig 10685 bp, 7 predicted proteins | sample TSNC081MetaG_FD_104750 | JGI IMG/M metagenome (GOLD analysis project Ga0153997, IMG submission 104750) | Attine ant fungus gardens microbial communities from North Carolina, USA - TSNC081 MetaG | ecosystem: Host-associated > Fungi > Mycelium > Unclassified | place: USA: North Carolina, Lumber...
GGTCTGGTTCTGATTCCCGTCTGCGATCCCAATGATCCGGCCTCTGGAATCATAGGTATATCTCTGGGCTGCCTGCTCTTTCTTTTTACTTCTGGTCGTATGGATTTCAGCTTCCTGTCTGTTAGTTCCGTAGGTATAGGACAGTTCATTCCCATATGCGGTGACTCTTCTCGCCAGTGCTCCGTCCGCCAGGTATTCGTTCCGTTCCAGCACCGTCCCGGAGGTATCCGCTTTTTCCAATACATTGCCCCGGTGATCATAACGGTAGCGGTATCCCCTTTGCCGCTCCGGCTGTTCTTCCGCCTGCGGCAGAAGCGCTTCCACAACCTGGTCATTCTTATTGTACTCATACCGGAATACCGGTCCCAGGCAGTCCTCCACATGGGTAAGCCGGTCTTTTAAGTCATAATCATAACTGATGTCCCACTCACTGCTTCCCCTGCCCTGTCTGGCTACCTTTGTGATGTTTCCGGCCTTGTCATACGCTATCACTGCCGTCTGGTCGATTCCGTTCTTTTTATCGACGCTCCGCTCTGAGATCAAACGATCACAGGCATCATATTCCCTTAAGACCTGATACCCTTCCGGTGTGATGATCTCCGTCCGGTTCCCATTCTCATCATAACGGTAACGGGTAATGGCAGACTTATCCTCTCCCGGTATCCCTTCCAGACCGCTGTTTAATTCCTCCTTCTCCTCAGTCAGCCGCCCGGCCCGGTCATACGTATACCGGATCACCTGCTTTACCGTATCGCTGACCTGCCGCTCCTCATGGATACGGTTTCCTTTCACATCATAACAGTAACGTACCGCGGCTCCCAGTCCGTCCTCGATCCGGATCAGCCGGTTCCTGGCATCATAAACAAAGGTCAGGCACAGGTCTGTCCCGCTTTTCCCTGCCAAATTCCCTTCTTCATTCCAGTAGCCGCCATGACGGACTTCTTTTGTCTTATTTCCATTCTCATCATAAGAAAAGCTGATCTTCTGATAAAGGATCTACCCGTCTTTTTCTCCGGCCGGCCGCAGCACCTGCAGCAGATGCTTCCTAAGGTCATAACGGTAATGGGTCGTCCGGTTCATGGCATCCGTATAAGTAAGGATGTTCCCGCACAGGTCATACGTATAGGCAGCTTCCTGGTTCCCTTACGGTGATACCACCCTGCTCAGATTCCCGGCGGCATCATATTCGTAACCATAACCCTTACCGTCATCCGTCTCTGCCTGATACGCCTCCGGCAGTACATGCCTGATCCGGCGGCCTTCGCAGTCATAGAACATCCGCTCGCAGCCGCCGTCCGGATAATGGATCCGGATCTGGTTCCCGTCACTGTCATACTCATAACGGATTCCTTCGCCGTCATCCGGGTCTGGTACGCATTAGGATGCACCTTCTTTAGGATATGGCCTTCCCCGTCCCGCAGCAGCCGTTCATGGCTTCCATCCGGGCGGAGGGTATCGATCCGGCGGTCCAGAAAATCATAGCGGTAGCTGTACTCTCCCTGCTGTTCCTTCCACGCTTTGGGGGAATACAGGGCCAGCAGGCGTCCCATGCCGTCATACATGTAGCGGGTTTCGTTGCCTTCCCCGTCCCGCAGCATGGTCCGGAAGTTGCGGGCATTGTACCCGAACTCCGTCCGTCCGCAGGCATCCTCCTCGGCCAGCTTTCTTCCGGCACCGTCATATTCAAAGGCAACATCTTCCCCGTCCGGCAGACGGATTAAGGATGGCCTGCCCATGCCCTCTTCATAGTGATAGACGGTCGGCCGGCCCAGTGCATCCGTTTCTGACACAAGGCGCCCCATCCGGTCATATTCATGCTTCGTTACGGCAAAGCGGCTGCCGTTTCCGCTTCCGGTCTTTTCTTCGGTCCGGCACCGGTTATGGTTCTGGTCATGGCAGTACTGCCACTGCCTGCCCCCGTTGTCAGAGACCGTCACCAGATTATCGTCGTCATCATAACAATAACCGGTAACCAGCCCGCCAGACTGCTGTTCTTCCACCATCCGGCCGGCATCGTCGTACTGCCATAACGTCCGGCTGCCGCTGCGTCCGGTTTCCGAAATCCGGTAACCCCGGGCATCATACGCATACTCTGTCTTTGTCCCGTCCTGATACGTCAGGGACAGCGGCTGACCTTCCCGAGAATACGCATAAACGACGGTTTTATTTCCCACGCTGCTATGAACGATGTTGTTCCGTTCTCCCTCCCGGTATTCCGCCCGGTAGGTATCCCCATTGGCCAGCGTCTGTAACACAACCCGGCCCCGGTTGTCATACTCATTTTCCAGATAAGTCACACCGGCCTGGTCCGTGGCCTTTAGCAGATATCCATGCCGGTCATAATCATAATGGGTGATTCCCTGGTCCATGTGTACCACATCGGTCAGCATCCCGCCTTCATACCGGTACTGCATGGTCCTTCCGGTATTGTCCGTCAACTGTACCAGCCGGCCTTCCCGGAAGGTAAAGTCCAGGGAATACCCCAGTGCGGTGGTCATCCGTTCCAGCATATTGCCGCGGTAAGCAAACCGGAGGGCCTGTCCGTTCCGGTCCTCGATGGCAGTCAGCCGCCCGGCCCGGTCATAATGCCATGTCTGGTGGTTCTTCCGGTCATGCAGATGCCAGGTGTCGGCTTCCTTTTTCAGGGTAAACCAGCCGCAGCCGCTGGTAACGTTTTTAAACTGTTCCCCCTCCTGTTCAAAGATTACATGATGACCGGTGTCCAGTTCCGCATGGTAACGGGTTTCATCCTGGTACAGCCGCCCTTCATAGGCAAAGCTCCAGCCTTTTCCCAGCACCCCGGTATAACGGCGGGTGGAATTGTATGTCCTGGTCACCCGGATGGAGTGCCCGATATCCGCCAGGATAAAATCGGTGCCGGTGATTAGGAATCCGCCGGTTACGGCATCGACCGGCTCACCAAAGACTGACGCAAGACCGTTTGCAAGGAAGTTCTGGGCCAGGGTTTGTTTGATATCGGTCTCTCTTCCCAGAAGGGCATTGACGCCCAGATCCAGCCCGGTATCCACACCGGTTCCGATCAGGACACCGGCGATCTTTTGTGCTGCTTTGGAATCAAAATTAAATTTATCCAGAATGTTCGCCTTGGCAAAAGTGCCAAAACTTCCTTTCAGAATACCGGTTCCGATGTTGATCACCGTATTTACCGGATCGATCTTTCCGGTGGTAAGGTAATCCTCCACCATCCCGCCGATAACATTGACGCCGACCTTTGTTGCCATCTCAGCGACCTGGCTTTTTTTACACATCAGATTGTTCATGTTCTTCAGTGCCCCGGCATTCTTTAATGCCTTTCCGGACACCAGGTCGAAGATGATATCCACACCCATGGAGGTCAGGTCATAAAGGGCCTGGTTGCCGCCAAATACCGTATCCCGCAGGAAATTTGACGGCTGTGAGGTGTCCAGGGCGTTCACCTTGCTGTGCCCGTCCAGCCCCTCCGCCATATCGGCAACCGCAAATACGGTCTTTGCCCCGGCCGCCAGTACAAAGGGAAGCGTAACCGCCGCCGCGCCGCCGGTACACACCACCAGCGCCGTTACCGCCACTACGGTGGCAAGGCTTTTTAAGCCCTTCACGAACTTCTGCTTGCTTTCCTTTTTCTGGGCGACCATGGAATCCTTGATGGCATTGTTGTTTGCTTCCCGGTAGCTGGCATCATCCGCCGCCAGCTGTGCTTCGATATCCGCTCCGGAGGGTTCTGCTGCCGGATGGGAATCCGCCGTCTGGCGAATAAAGGCGGCGATGATATTGGCCTCGGTATCCAGGGTAATGCCCTCACCGCCGCCTTCCCCGATCATCAGGGAAACCTTATTCTCTCCGCCGATATACAGGCTCTGGACAGGACCGGCTTCCCCTTCTCCGGCCATCATTCCCTTCCGGGTTTTGATATTAATATCGATTCCGGTCAGGGAAATGTTCCCGTTGCTTCCCATATGCAGCAGTGCCGTTCCGTCCGCATCGGCGGTAAAGCTTAAATTTTCCGGGGTCATATTCATGGCGCTGCCGCTGGGATCAGAAAACTGTTTATGATCCGGATTCTTTCCGCCGCCTCCGCCGCCTCCGCTGCCGCTTCCGATGGCATGAACCGCAATAGCACTTTGTTCCTCGTGATCCGGAAAATAGATATGTACCCGGCTTTCCTCCTCCGGCATGCAGTAGAAGCTGCTGCTTTCAATGGCATATGTAAAATATTTGGTCTGCTCTGCCGCTTCATAGACCGGATCGATGTCAAAATGGACCCGGATCCGGTTGCCGCTCCGTTCCTTTACCGTTGCTGGAATGCTCATCCCATAGATCCTGGGATTTTGTTCCTTCTCCCGTCGGATGCCGTCCCTTCTGGACAGCTCATAGCGGTAGACCAGTTCTCCGGCCTCGGTACTGATACGGGCGGAGGTTACCACTGCCGCGATCCGGTTCAGCGTTACCTCTTCCCCCAGCCACAGATACCGGCGGCACTTGATCTTCCACCGGGAAGCTTCCTGGGGCAGTATCTGGTCCGGTGCCAGGACCCGGGCATAGTGGCCAAGGTCCTTCTCCAGGATATAGTCTTCCCTGTTAAGCTCCATTCCATAATCCATTTGCGGAATACCAAAATAAACCCTGCTGCAGTCCGCCGCCGCGTCCGGGATCAGAAAGGTGCCGAAATGGCTGGCCAGACGGCGCAGAAAAACCCAGTCGGTCTCCTCATATTGAAGCAGCATTTCCGGTATCAGTGCCCCGTTTGTTATCTCATCCTTAATATCTGCACCGCTATATTCGGAAACCGCCTTCCGGGCTACCGTCAGATAAGAATCTGCTCCGTTTAGAAAACTCTGGCTCTTTTCTACCCGGTCCCACTCCTTTGAATAGGAGTAAACCTCCAGATACAGATAGGCCAGTCCGCCTTCGATCTTCATTGTCACAGTTTCAATTTTCCCTTGAAAAATGATCCTGCCCTGTGTCCGTTCCTTTTCTATGACAGTAACCGGAGCTACCGACGCCCTGGTTACCAGCTCCTCTGCCAGCTCCGTCTCTACCAGAAGTTTCAAAGAAAGAAAGGCATGCTGGTTCAGTCCCTCTTCCAGGCAAAACCGCTCCACCTGGATGATACCTTCCAATGCAAGATCGATCTCCAGTTCTTTGTATTTTATGCTCATAACATTTTATTCTCCTCTTTGGGACAACGATCAATTAATCACCAGTTGCTTCTACGTAAATCACATTCCATTCTTTGCTAAAGTAAACATCTGTTGCCATCTTGTTATGGTCTGCAATGCCATTCTGAAAATAGAAAAAAGAATCCTTTACTTTAAACCAGGTGATATCCTTTCCAATCAGCTTTTCCGGTAAAAAGTATGGCAATATTTCTGTTTCTAAAACCTCTTTTTCGTTATCGGAAAAAATGAGCGGTTCAACATCCTCATTATAGAAAGCGTATATATACAGCCTGGTTGTCACTAATCCCATTCCATCGGATGATTCACTGCGCCACTGAATCTCTCTGGCTTCAGGCAATGAGGGAAAATGATTATAAATCGGTTCTTCTTCCGTTCTGATTGGAATGTTTTGCTGACCTGTATGCCTTCCTCCTGATAAAACAAAACAAATAACTGCAGCAATGATGCCACTGCCCACAACAAAAATAATTTTATGGCGCACCGCCTTAAAACGACCCGGGTTCAACCTCCACCCTCCGGCTGCCCCGCATCAATGATCTGTATCTCACCGCCATACTTGCAATAAAGCTTCGCTTCTCCCATCAAAGGTCTGGCACCATCTGTTTCTACCGTCTCCTTGCCTTCACTCCATTCCTGACCGGACATAATAAACGGATTACATTCGCCCAGAACTGCCATCCCTTCCTGGACATCATTCTGCGCCGCCTCGGTTTTCTTTCCGCCGGTAAACCAGTTCATTACTTTATCTAAAAAAGTATCCGGACACTCCGCTTCAACCGCCGCCTGGATCTTCTCGGCCGCCTCCCTGGTACTTGGGTTTTCCATACTGTAGCATCCGCCAAAACACACCAGATTCGGGCGTTTGCAATCCTTTACCGTCATCTGCGGCACTCCCCGCAAAAAGACGCCATGGGTGTTTTCCAGCACCGCATAGCTTTCCCGCATGCCCATGCTGCACTGGCACATGGAACAGTGAACCACATAGGTATCTTTCAAATCCGGCATCTATATCACCTCAACTTCCTGAAAACAGATTCCCATCACCTGTCTTCGCAGCAGGCTTTCCACCACCTCCAGGCTGACAAAGGGGTGGGAAAACCGTTTATCATTCAGCATAAATACCTTATGCTCGCCGATCTTTTGGGCGTCCAGCACCAGCCGTTTGCAGCTCCCCTCGGGATAGAATTCCGTCTGCCCGGAAAACACGTCCAGCCGTTCCAGAAGCAGATGATGGTATTTCAGCATCCGGTCCTCTTTCTGGTCAGCGATGACAATGGTCCGGAATACCATATCATCCTCATACATGTCAAACACCTTTTTTACCGTATCGGAGATCATGTGAACGGGACTCTGGATGAAATCCGGTACCGTCTCCCCGCTTTTTTCCGCCAGGTACATCATGGTATGTTCATTTACCGTCACGGCCTCCTCTTTATAAAAAATATGCCGTGGTCCGCGGATGTCAAAATCCCGGAACTGGATGATATCCGGAAGTTTCTTATCCTGCTGCATCATAAAAAATCTCATGCCTCTGCCCGCCTCCTGTCTATCAGAATATCCTGTAGCTGCTCCGCTTCCAGATGTACAAAGGGAAGTTCCTGTTCCATAAACACCGCATTTGTTACATCTGCTCCGGTAAATACATTGTTTTCCCATGTACAGTCCGTAAAGTCCGCCTGTCGAAGCACGGTTTCCTCAAAGCTGCAGCCTTCAATCCGGCAGTTTCGAAATCTTGCCCCGGTCATGTTGGCATGGGCAAAGGAGATGTTTTTCAGCGTACAATCCTCAAAATTAATAAAATACATCGGTAAATTCCGGCAATCCGTATCTCCCAGCTCAGCACCGTACCAGTACCCGGCCACCAGCTCCTCTTCCTTCTGCGCTGCTTTCCGGACACTGCGCGACCAGGTCTGCTGATCCTTGGCAATCCGGTCGGCACTGGCGACGATCTCACTGTTATCACGGTATTCGCCCCAGCGGATATACCAGGCTTCCTGCTTAGGGGTAGCCGCAAAATCCTTATTTTCTTCAATATCCCGCAGCATAAAGCGGAGCTGGTGGCAGAGAAGCCCGTTACACTCCATCGCCAGCTGCTGCATGATGATATCCACATCGCAGGAATTTACCTTGCCGATGTATTTTCTGGTTCCGTCTGACAGCTGATCCCAGACCGGATTCAGCACCTGGAAAAGAACATCCAGGGAAAATGTCAGCTCCAGCGGTTCCGTATCCAGATACCAGCGGGCATCCAGCGCCTGAACCAAAACATTGTACTTACGGTTTAACAGGTCGGTCCGTAACAGCGAAAAATGAAAAAACATCAGCTTTTCCTTCTCCATCCTTCCGGCTTCTTCCCGGATGGAATAAAACACCTGCTTTAAAATATGGGCAAAAGCACCGGATTCTCCCTCGGCCTGCTGCCAGAACAGCTGCTTTGCCTGCTCAAGGGTTTCTGCCTGCTCCTGTTTAAAACGTTTCATCGCTTCCTGTCTGGTCATGTTTCTCACTCCTCCGGTTTCCTAATCTACCAGAACCTCCGTTCCTTTGATATATAAATTTCCATTATCTTGCAGAATGATCTGTCCGCCCTTCGTACAGCACAGCGCCACGGTCTGGCTTCCATGGAAGACCATATCCGTCTCTGACGAAATCACGACATCATTCTGGGCACTGATATTGATCATTTTCGCTGCTGTTAAGGAAATGCTTCCGTCATTCCCTATGTTCAGGCAGGCGGAGCCGCCGCTGCATTTTAAGCATACCCCGTCTTCTCCCATACTCAATTCCTGACCATGCCGGTTGCTCAGACTCTTCGTGGAAGTGACTCCCATTTTATCCGGGCCGTCTCCACTCTTGCCGTCATAAGTACTCACCGCGCTGATTGCAATCACATCGCCCGTGTATTTAGACGGGAAATATACTCTTACCTGATCGCCTTTTTCCGGCATGTAATACCAGCCGCTCCCATCCGGGGAGGCCGATAAGGTGGAGAAGGAAAACCAGTATACATCCTGATCATTTCTCCCGTTGTCGATGGCCAGATGAACCTTCACCTGTTCTCCCTGCACATCCACGATCTCTCCCTCTAAAGCGGCGCCGGTCAGATGCATGGGATACTGCCTGGGTTCCATCATTCCCTGCTTTTTTTGAAGCTCACAGGTGCAATGGATCAGTCCTTTTTCCAATTGACAGTGACTGCTTCTTACGAGAAAGGTCTCATTCCGGATCATCATCTGATCGAACAGCGGAGCCAGCCATTCCGTTTCTACGGTATACACAAGAAAATCCACATCCGCAACCTCCGCCCCCTGCTGCCGCCAGTAATCGTAAGCGCCCATTTCCTTTTTTACTTCCTGTTTTTTATAGAGCCATTGTTCCGGCAGTCCTTCCGGTATCCCTGCATATAGCTGGAGTACCTCTGCCGCCTGATTACAGGACACTTTTGCATGAAGCATGGAAAGCATCCGTTTCAGAAATTCCCAGTCTGTTTCCCGGTACTGGACAGCGATGTCTCCCAGCGGCCTGTCCGCTATGGACAGCCTGACATCGCCCTGCGGATAATCCTTCATGATTTCGGCAATCAGCTGCCCGTATGTCATGGATACATCCTGAAAGGACCGGGACTTCTTTTGAATATCCATCAGCAGGCTCCTGCTGCTGGCTTCCAGTTCTATGTAACTGGTCTGCCCGGCTCCGGTTACCTTCACATGAGTGATCACCCCGCCAAACAACAGCGTGGATGCTTCCCCTTCTGTTACAGAGACCGACAGCGGTTCATACCCGCGCAGTTCATACAGGATATTCTCACCCTGATCTTCTTCCACATATCCGCCAAGCTTCAGTACTGCATGTTCGCCCGGACGGCAGATAAGCTCAAACGCCTCCAGGCTGGTGATGGTGACTCCTTCGATTGCTATTTGTGCTGCTGTATATGCCATGGCTGTGCCTCCTAACAGTTTTCATATATCATCATTCCATGAAGCCCGATTTCCCCGCTTTTTACTTCGATATCGGAACCGGCATCACTCACCAGCCTGATGGTTGTCTGCGACGTCAGAACCAGCTCGTTCCCGGCCATGATCTGGATCGCTTCCGCTGCCGCTATGGTGATGTCCAGCAGTCCGTCCAGAACCACGCTTCCATCCTTATTGATTAGCACGCTTCCATTCTCCCCGCCGGCGGCAATGACTACCCCGGATTCCGTAAACTGGACCTGATTATTCTGCTGGGTAGCAATACTTCTGACAGCAGGATTTCCCATCGGGTCTGCCGCATTGCCGGCCTCCGGCTCGTGGCCTTTGATACTGGTGATCACATACCCCTCTTTTTCATCATCCACCGGGAAGAACACACGGACACTTTCTCCCTGCTCCGGCATGCAATACCATCCGCTTCCATCCGAGGATGAGGCCACGGTGGAAAAGGGGAACCAGTAATGATTCGTCCCGTCACTCCCGGCATCGATCTCCATGGTCACCTGTACCCTGTCCCGCTCGGTGGCGGACACGGTCCCGTCGATGGAAATGCCGGTCATGCGCTGATTGAAATAAGGAACCGCCAAAAGACCTTCCGGCTGTTTCAGACCATAGGAATTTCTTAAATTGCCGTCCAAAAGATATCTTCTGACCGATGCCAGATACCAGGAATTCCCCTTATATGTCATCTGGCTGCCAGGTACCGCAATATCATAGCTCTCCAACCGGTAGGAAACGCTTTGTGACGCCAGCAGTTCTGCAAACCCGTTTTGTTTCATTTTTTCCAGCCAGTTAAAGTCCTGTGACAGCTCATAAGGCAGATCATCCCAGTTCCAGGGTTCCGGTGCCGGCGATAAACCGGCCTGAAACCGGACCACCGGATAAGAGGTGTCCGGATAAAGCTGCACATGGTATTTTGAGAAAAAACGTTTCAGGAATTCCCAGTCGGTTTCCTCATACTGGATCACCAGTTGTCCAATCGGCTCATCCACCACGTGGATTTTATAATCCGCATCCGGATAGGCAGCCATTACCTCCTCCACTAACTGGGAGACCGTCATCTGCGGATTTTGAAAAGCCCGGCTCCTTCTTTCAATATCCATCTGTCTGGTCGCGTCCCGGGCATTCAGATACAGCAGCCGGTCCGCTCCTTCCCGCTCCATCCGGATCTGGTCAATGATGCCGTAAAACAGAATGTTTGCTCCTTCCTCACGTTCATATACCAGAAAAACCTGTTCTTCAATCTCGTGAAAGTCATTCTCCTCCATGTCACTGTCCAGAACCGCTTCCACATACATGCGTGCATGGTCACCCGGCTCCTGGGTGATTTCAATCCTGCGGATCGAGATTACATTCCGGACGGATAAGCTTAAATCTTTATAAGTAACTGCTCCATCATTTTCTCTTTGTCCCAACTGTCATCCCTCCTTACTGCTCCCGGAACCATTCCTCCAGCTGCAAAACCATTGCCTCTAACACCACCCCGTAACTGTCAGCTTCTTTTTTCATACAGTTAAAGTTTCCGGTAAAA
>Ga0153997_1000564_pt1 | contig 10672 bp, 7 predicted proteins | sample TSNC081MetaG_FD_104750 | JGI IMG/M metagenome (GOLD analysis project Ga0153997, IMG submission 104750) | Attine ant fungus gardens microbial communities from North Carolina, USA - TSNC081 MetaG | ecosystem: Host-associated > Fungi > Mycelium > Unclassified | place: USA: North Carolina, Lumber...
CAACTGGAATAAGCCTGTAAATGCTTCCGATGAGGATTGCCATCTGATGGTCGAACTGATGGAGGCATGGTTTTTCGCTGATATTGATGCTCTAAAACAATATTATGGACAAGGCTTTAATGAACACTCCTTATCAAGGCGAGCATGTATCGAAAGCATATCTAAAGCTGAAGTAATTCGATCTCTGGAAAATGCGACACGAGCCACAAAGAAAGGTACTTATAGTAAAGGTAACCATTCTTTTGAGATACTAGCACAGATAGACCCGGACAAAGTCACAAGCCAATCCAAGTGGGCGAAGCGCTTTGTCACACTACTGTTAGAGAAAATGCAAGGACGCTAATGCGGCAGACTACGTCCCCAATCTGCCCGGCAGTGGGAAGGATACAGCCGAAGCCAAGGGTGTCCATCGCGAGGTGTGAATCAGAAGAAAGGATTAGGCAAAACTCTGGCTTGTTACATCTGAGGCTGGGCACAAGGACTAGGTTGCCATACAAACCAAAATCCAATAACTGCACGGAATTGTGTTCAGTAGTTATGGAATGAGTATAAGAGCGAAAGAGCGTGTGAGTACCCGGAGGATTCGGAACGTGCCAGCCTGTTCTTTATCATTTCAGGAAATGAGGATCTTTATAAAAGCGCAGACATATTTATGATATGGAGGAGCACTGTGTACGAAGCTGTCTTGACGGTCATTATTTTACTTTATTATTGCTATTTTTTTAATCTTTTTACTATCAAAATTTTGCTTATGTTCTTTCCAATATTCCTTCTGTTCTACTCCGCCCAGATTTATTCCCAAAAAACCAGGGTCAATAAAAATGGTCTGCCCGTCTATCAATTCTAATAATAGTATGTCGCTTATTAGTGCATCGTCTTCTATATGCAGATTATAAAAAGTAATTGCTTTAATCCTTTTGTTTGCTGAAAGTGGATTCGTAAAAACAAAATCACTAATTCTAGCTTTTCCTTCTATAACATCATCTACCCAATTTTTAGTTTCAATCGAATCAGTAATACTCATTTTTAATTTACCGTATCCCTCTATGGCCTCTATTTCTATAAAGCCTTTAGTAAATTCAAAAAACACATAATTATTATTAGTTATAAACTCCTTGTCATCCAAGTCTAAAAGACCGATTAAATATATGTCTTCAATGTTGTTGTATACTATATCTTTTATTTTGTTAATCAATGTATCATCCTCCCTATTTGGATATAACAATGCATGTTTTTCATCTATGAGCCTCGTAAGATTTAACTTGAACTCCAAATGTCTCCCCTTTTGATTTTGGTCACATTCTCCTGGTGATAAATTTCATCACGAGATATTGAAAACAATATACTGGATAATCATGAAATTTACAACAGGAAAAACGAAATCATACGCTGAAATTGACAAAATCAACATTATGTCCACCAAATCCACCTGACAGCACACAAAAACAGATCCACTCATTAGTGAGTACGGGAGTAGCAAGTCAGAAAAAAATATGATATGATAATCATATGGCGAAGCGTGGATCAGATGATCAATGGAAAGTCAGACACAGGGAGAAACGGTTATGAGAAAAATAACAGTGCTGATAAACAAAATGCGAAAATACATCGGGCTGCGAACCATCAAAACAGTAGCAGCAGTTTTGTTATGTTTTATAATATACGATTTGCGGGGCCGTCAGGGGATTCCCTTTTATTCGGCATTATCTGCAATCTGGTGTATCAGATCAGATGTTAACAACTCAAAAAGCATGGCATGGCAAAGAACCGTCGGTACCTTGATCGGGGTATTTTACGGATTGGTGGTATTATTGATTCAGAAGAGGGTGTTCCCGAATCTGGATGAAGTATCGGGCTATCTTTTTGCAACACTATTTTTGATCCCACTTATCATTACCACTGTTTTGCTGAAAAAACAAGAATCTTCCTTTTTTTCCTGTGCCGTATTTTTAAGTATTACGATTAATCATTTAAGAGATGCCAATCCATATTTGTTTGTCTGGAACCGGTTGTGTGACACCATGATTGGCATTGTGATTGCGCTGGCAGTAAATTTGGCGAGAATTCCGTATAAACGAAACCGCAGCCAGCTTTTTGTGTCTGGTTTGGATGCGGTTTTATTGACAGATGATGATAACATATCGGATTACAGCAAGCATGAGCTGAATCGGATGCTGGATTCAGGGATGCATTTTACTATCGCTACCAGACGTACACCGGCATCTCTGATAAGACCATTGAAAGACATAAGAATCCGGCTGCCTGTTATTGCGATGGACGGGGCGGTTCTTTTCAGCATAAAAGAGAAAGCTTTTTTGAAGAAATATCCTTTAAAGGCAGATGTTGTAAACCAACTGACGGATTATTTCCAACACAGGGACCTGCACTGTTTTATCAACTGCATTCTAGAGGATACAGTACTTATTTATTACGGAGAATTTAGAAGTCAGGCAGAAAAGGATATGTTTCAGAAATTGAAGACATCTCCGTACCGCAATTATGTGAAAGGAAGCCCTAAAGGCACAGAAGAGATTATATATTTGACATTGCTGCTTGAGAATCAGGCTGCGGAGCAGGTTAATACAGAATTGGCAGGTAAAGAATTTTCAAAACACATTCGTTGGAACTGTCATTCTTCTGACGAGTATCCGGGATATTCTCTGATCAGGATATATGATTGGGAGAGCGGCAGACAGAAAATGGTGGAGTATCTGAAAAAACAGATCGGTGTGGAAAAAAGTCTGTTTTTTAGCAGTCTTGCCGAGGGGCCCTGGGATGTATATACCGGGGAAACCGCGGCGGATGATGTTGTCAGGTTATTGAGAAGATATTATGAGCCAATTCTTTGGCGCAGGAAGTAGAGTCAGTTGATTCGGTAGAACGATCCATACCGAATCAACTGACTTTTTCTTGGTTACTTCAACATAGCGAAAAAAACAAACAAAAACGAACAAAAATAAATATTTTTTCAAATATTCTGAAAAGCACATTGACAAAATATACCAAAAGGAGTAAAATAATAACATATAACAACAAATAAACTAACACAAACAAACAAAGGCACAAGCGAATCAATGAAGCGAATCAATGAAGCACAAGGGGGGGGGATGCTATAAAAAAATCCAGGTTAAGGTAAAACATGGATACGGTATTTTGAGGAAGGAGGGGAAACATGCCACAATGTATTGTTGTAGCAGATGACCTGACCGGGGCGAACGCTACCGGGGTTTTGTTAAAGAAGATGAATTACCAGACCTATACAGTCATGAATTCAGAGCGCATTGAATTATCGCTACTGGAGGGGTGTGACTGTATCATGTATCCGACTGACAGTCGGGGCATCCAGCCAGACCAGGCGTATAACCGGGTTTATAATGTCACAAAGCTTTTAAAGAACGAGCAGGTAAAAGTGTATTCAAAGCGGATTGACAGTACCATGCGGGGGAACGTAGGCAGTGAAACCGATGCTATTTTGGATGCTCTGGGTCCGGAATATGTGGCTATTTCAGCACCATGTTTTCCGGCTTCAGGGCGATTGGTGATTGGCGGTTACATGCTGGTAAAGGGGCTTCCGCTTCATAAGACGGAAGCGGCGCTGGATCCGAAGACACCGGTGACGGTATCAGTGGTGAAGGAGATCTTTGAACAACAGAGCAAGTACCAGGTCGGAAGCATTATGATGTGCGATATGATGAGCGGGAAGCATGAACTGGCCGAACAGATGAACCGGCTGGTTGCCAGTGGCTGCCGGATTATTGTGACAGACTGTGTAACCCAGGAGGATCTGGATCTGATCGCGGACGCTGTAATTACCAGCAAATTAAAATTTGTTGCTGTTGACCCAGGTGTATTTACGGCGACGATTGCCCGTAAGCTGATTGTTCCTACCGACAAAGTTACGAAGAAGAAGATTCTGGCAGTCGTAGGAAGTGTCAATCCGGTCACCCGGATGCAGATGGAAGAGTTGTGGCTGACTCAGCGGACCGCATATAATATCATGGTCAAAACGGCTGAATTTCTGGAAAGTGATGAGCGGCGGGAGACGGAGATTGTCCGTATCACCGAAGAAGTACGGACAGCCAGTGAGCACAGCGATATTATGACGGTAACCGGAGATGGGATTTATCCGGAAAACCGTATTGATTTTACCAGATATGCCGACCGTTATGCAGATGGCGTAGATGGGATGACAAATCAGATCAATGAAGCTTTTGCCGAGATTGCTTACCGTGTCTTTGCCGAAAATCATAATTTCCAGGGCATTTACAGCAGTGGCGGCGATATCACGGTGGCAGTCTGCCGCCGGTTCCGGACGGCGGGCATTTGCCTGCTGGATGAGGTGCTGCCGCTGGCGGCATATGGACAGTTCCTGAAGGGCGATTTTGATGGCGTTCATATTATCACAAAGGGTGGCATGGTCGGGGAACAGGATGCGGCGAACCGCTGCATTACATACTTGAAAGAAAAGTTATACATGTAAAAATGGAGGTGCTTTTATGAACAGACCATGTATTGCAATCCCCATCGGCGATCCGGCCGGGATCGGGCCGGAGATTGTGGCAAAAGCCCTGGCAAAACCGGAAGTCCAGGCAGCGGCCAGATGTATAGTCGTGGGAGATAAAAAGGTGATGGAACAGGCCATCCGTATTACCGGTGTCAAACTGCAGATCAATGTGGTAAAAGAACCGGAGGAAGGCAGTTATGAGGCGGGAACGCTGAATCTGATCGACCAGGATAATGTCGATATGGCCAATTTTGCTTTTGGCAAAGTAATTGGAATGTGTGGCAAAGCAGCTTATGAGTACATTGCCGAATGTATCCGCCTGGCCAATGAAGGAAAGGCCGATGCCGTGGCGACAACACCGATTAATAAAGAAGCACTGAAGGCCGGTGGGATTGATTTTATCGGTCATACAGAAATCTTCGGAGCACTGACCGGAACGGAGGATCCGCTGACCATGTTCGAAACCAATGGACTGCGGGTGTTTTTCCTGACCAGGCATGTCTCCTTGCGGAAAATGCTGGATATGATTACCAAAGAGCGGATTAAAGACTATGTAAAGCGGTGTCTGGAGGCACTTAAGCGTCTGGGCGTAGAGGATGGAATGATGGCTGTCGCCGGCTTGAATCCCCATTGTGGGGAACATGGATTGTTTGGCGATGAGGAAGTGAATGAAATCATGCCGGCCATTGAAGAATTACAGGCCGAAGGTTATCCGGTTACCGGACCGATCGGTGCTGATTCCGTGTTTCATCAGGCAGCCCAGGGACGGTACAGCAGTGTCTTGTCTTTGTACCATGATCAAGGGCATATTGCAACCAAGACATTGGATTTCGACAGAACGATTGCGGTTACTAACGGAATGCCGATTTTGCGCACTTCCGTGGATCACGGCACCGCATTTGATATTGCAGGAACTGGGGAAGCGGGGGACGTCAGCATGGTGGAAGCCATTTTGCTGGCAGCAAAATATTCACCGAATTTTAAAAAGTAAAAGGAGGGGTTCTTATGGTAGGCGGATTAAGTGGGGACAGAATGCTGATTGCTTTGGGGATTGGCATTGTATTATTGATTGGTTTAGTCTTAAAAACAAAGATTCATGCTTTTTTGGCACTGATTATTGCCGCATTAGTCATTGGGGTGGTTGGCGGCATGCCGATTGTAAACATAACTTTGGAAAATGGCAAAACATTTGGTGTGATCAATTCCATCACCAGCGGATTTGGCGGTACCCTGGGAAGTATCGGTATTATCATTGGTTTTGGGGTTATGATGGGACAGATTTTTGAGCGGACGGGAGCGGCCAGACGGATGGCGATGACCTTCCTTACGCTGTTTGGCAAGGGAAGGGAAGAAGAAGCCCTGGCTTTGACCGGCTTTTTAGTATCAATTCCGATTTTCTGTGATTCCGGATTTGTGATTCTGGCGCCAATTGCCAAGGCCATCTCCAGGGTGACCAAAAAATCGGTAATTTCCTTAGGTGCCGCATTGGCCGCCGGTCTGGTAATCACCCATACGATGGTACCTCCGACACCGGGCCCCCTTGGTGTGTGCGGAATCTTTGGTGTGGATGTTGGAAAGTTTATTTTGTTTGGTATTGTAGTGGCGATTCCGATGGCAATTTGCTGTACGTTATATGCCAGATGGGTAGGTAAAAAGATTTATCAGCTGCCTGATGATAAAGAAGGCTTTGTGCGTCTGCCTTATCAGGAGCCAGATTACTCCCAGGATTTTACGATCGGTTCGGAGGGACTTCCGTCCGCCTTTGAATCTTTCGCGCCGCTGTTTCTGCCGATTATTCTGATTCTGATCAGTACGGTCTCCAGTGCGATGGGGAAAACCACCGGCTTTATGGCGGCATTCCAGTTCCTGGGTTCGCCAATTGTAGCGGTTGGCCTGGGACTGATTCTGGCGATTCTGTCTTTGGGCAGAAATTTAACCAAAGCAGAAGCGATCAAAGAAATGGAGATTGGTATGGCTTCTGCCGGTATTATCATGCTGGTAACCGGTGGCGGCGGTGCTTTGGGTCAGGTGATCAAGGACAGCGGTCTGGGTACCCATCTGGCCGAAATACTGGCCGGCACAGCAGTTCCCATCATAATCCTGCCGTTTGTGATCTCGACAGCGATGCGCTTCATCCAGGGTTCTGGTACGGTTGCAATGACCACGGCAGCCAGCATTTCGGCACCAATCATCGTGGCCGCCGGAGTAAACCCGATTTTGGGTGCATTGGCATGTTGTGTAGGCTCCCTGTTCTTCAGCTACTTTAACGACAGCTACTTCTGGGTGGTCAACCGGACCCTGGGGGTTGGCGAGGTGAAGGAGCAGATTATGACATATTCGATTACCTCCACCATTGCGTGGGCGGTAGGATTTGTTGAAGTTTTAATATTGAGTATTTTCCTGTAATCGCTTACAAGCCGCTGTTTGACAGCGGCTTGTTTTGTCGTGGGGCAGAACGGGCATATTCTTTCGGAGAACAGCCATAGCTTTTCTTAAATCTCCGGCTGAAATAAAATTCATCCCCATAGCCGACCAATTTTGCCACTTCAAAAACACGAAACTGATTCCCTTCCAGTAGTTTTTTTGCATGTTCCATCCGCATGGAGGTAAGATATTGTAAGATGGACTGGTTATTTACTTTTTTAAACAGATATCCCATATAGGATACATTCATTTGAAATAAATCGGCAAGCTGTGCGACAGACAGCTCACTTTCCTGATAATGCTGTTGGATATAAGCAATTATTTTTTTACTGACCATAATTTCAAAAGGGGATGCCTTATCATGGCGGAGGCATGAAAGGCCGTAGGTTACTACGGTCTGCGCCAATGCTTCCAGAGAAAATTCTTCATCTAAAACAGAAGCAACCAGTCCGCTGACAATTTCAGAAGAAGACTGAAAATCTTCCATGTACAGTGCATAGGTAAGAAACAGTTCACTTAAGGTAAGGTAGAGGTGCCTGGTATTATTGGAAGGTTTTAATGTTTCAAACAGGACTTGAATATAATCTTTAAAAGCTTCTTCGTCCTGATTGTTAAAAGCATGGATCACGGTCTGCCGGATCGCGTGAAAATCCATATCAGAGGCGGAGACATATGTGCCGGAGCGTTCCTCCAGAACCAGTGGAAGTTTGAAAAAATAACGCAGAAGGATTCCGTGGGAAATCGTTTTATAAAATGGCTTCCAGGGCTCTGTCACAGGAAAAGGAGAACCCAGATACAGAAATGACAGATTGTGCCGGTACAGGAATTTTTGGAGCAATGAAGTGAAACCGGCGCAATCTTCCGGCGATTTTTGAAATATTTGAATCATATACTGGGTGTCAGAATCCTGAAACGTAACATGGAAAATATTCTTTTTACTTAACAAGCCTGACAGCTCATGCAAAAGCAGATGTCCATTTTCATTGAAATAAGCGCCAACATAAAGGCACCAGGAAAAAGATGAAAAATCGGGATATCTGTTTTTTAATTGTCCAAATGAAAGAGAGCCGTTTAATACCTGTGAGAGCGCCAGTGTTTTTTCATAGCTCATAAGCTTTTCGTGCTGGCCGGCCTGGATCCGTTCCTCTTCAAGTTTATCAATACAGGTAAGGAGCGTAGCCTTTAAATCGTCCACATGGATCGGCTTTAACAGGTAATCCACCACACTATAACGCATCGCCAACCTTGCATATTCGAAATCGTTATAACCGGACAAAATAATGGTTTTTGTCTGCGGATAATGCTGATGGATGTGCTTGGCCACATCCATGCCGGTGAGTTTGGGCATTTTAATATCCAGGAGCAGGATATGGGGAGCTTCTTTCGAAAACAGAGACAGAACCTCCTGTCCGTTTTCTGCTTCTCCTGAAAATTCAAGATCCAGGTCCGCCCAGGGAATGATTTTTTTGATGCGCTGGCGGATAAAATGTTCGTCATCTGCGATGATCACTTTCCATGTCATTTAGTCAGCCTCCTGTTTTTTGATTTTGATTAAGACCCGGCAGCCCTCACCAGCAGCCGAATCTATCGTAAGACCATATTCTGTACCGTAGTATAATTGAATCCGTTTGTGAATGTTTTTAATGCCAAAATGGGGGCTTTCGGTTTCCCATAATTGATTCTGAATTTCCCTGGAGATTCCGGCTCCGTTATCCAACACAGCAAACAGCAGGTTCTCTTTGTTATCGGTTTCCGTTACCGAAATCTGGATCAACCCTTTATGGTCCAGTTCCTTGATGCCATGATAAACACTGTTTTCGACAATGGGCTGAAGCAGAAGCTTCAAACATTTACAAGGGGAAAGAGCAGCAGGGCAGTCAATGCGAAAATCAAATTTATTATAATACCGGATTTGCATGATCTGGAGGTAGGATCTGGTAATCTCCAGCTCATCTTTGACGGAGATATGAAATTTCCCATGGCTTAAACTCTTTCTATAAAAAATGGACAGATTCATAACCAGTTCCGTTAACGTCTCCTTTTCATTCAGTTCAGCCAGGGAACAGATATTATCCAGCGTATTATAAAGAAAGTGCGGGTTTACCTGCTGCTGCAATAAATCAAAAGAAGCCTGGATCAGATGATTCTTTAACTGATCCTGGGCGGTGATCATACTGTTGAACTCGGAAAAGAGGATATGAATATCACTGTCGTCACTGGATTGCGGCACCGGCTCCCAGACACCTTCTTTTACCTTTTGGATATGTGAAATCAGATGGTATAAAGGAGAAGTAATGGTCTGGGAGAGTCTTTTTGAAATCAACAGAGATAAAAAAATGCAGGCGATACCAATCAATATGGAAATCAAAAATATAATGAAAACCGGTTGGAAAAAGTGATATAAGTTATATTCATTTACCAGATACCAATCCAATTCTGGAAACGGGGTGGAAAACAGGATCATCCGGTCAATGATTTTATGAGCGGCAGAGATATCGGACAAATAACGGTAATTGGGATAAAGCTCTCCGGTCAAACGGTATCCGTTACTGCTTTGAACGATACCATGTTTATCGATCATATAAATGCGGTTGAACGCGGAGGTACGGTCTTCATAAATGTTGGCAATAACGCTTTCGGGGATCGGAATATCCACATAACCCAAAAGAGCTCCGCTGTCTTTATGATAAAACGGACGCAGCAGTGACAAGACCGGAATTTCCAGTCCTTTATCTTTATTAGAATACTGATATCCCATATACCAGACCGGAGCATTTGTGCTTAGCTGTTCAATTTGTGTATTTTGATACAGATAGACAGCTGTTGAGGCAATTAATTCATAGTCGGGACTGTAGATGGAAACAGAGTGAATATGAGGTATGGACTGGATGATCTGACCGATCCGCTGTTTCATATGGACTTGATCAATGCCGGTAAAATGTTCGGACGATGTATGATACTTTTGGACTGCATCCTGGATATCCGGATCCACCAGGATGGTGTTAGAGTAATTGTCTGTGGAGATAAGATAAAATTCCAGCTGTTGGGAAATATATCCCAGCTGCTGATAGGCAGACTGAGATTCTTTTTGCATAAATCCTTCAAATAATATCGTACAGATACTGAGTAAAAAAACGAAAATCAGTATGCCGGAAAATAAAGAGATACTGTAAAACAGCCTGGATTTTATTGTATTTTTTATCAGATCCACTCCATTCCTATTAGGTTTAGCTAAGAAACATCCAAATTATAGTATAGATTTGGGGCCTTGTCGATTCACAAAAAATCAATTTTGTCCAAAATTATATATAAAAAGTACATGGCAGCAAGGAAATATCCATGTTCAAATCTTTTTAGCAGGTTATAATTAATCTTATAAAAAGAATGGGAGGAACACAATGAAATTGAAAAAATGGACGGCACTGGCATTGGCCGGTGTATTAGCAGCCGGGATGCTGACAGGATGTAACGCTTCCGGAGACAATGGAAAAACGGAATCAGATGAAAAAGTAACGATCCGTCTGCTGACAAGAATGGCCGGAACCAGTACCCAGGTGAGTATTTTTAATGATGTACTTGAGGAATTTAAAGAAAAGTATCCCCATGTGACGATCATCGACGATTCCCAAAGCGACGAAGGAGCGTTCAATAACATGCTATCCACATGCATCGCCTCCGGTGATATGCCCCATATTTTCCGGATTCAGGGAGTTGCCAATTTATCGGATTATATCGACAATGGGC
>Ga0153997_1000565_pt1 | contig 10668 bp, 6 predicted proteins | sample TSNC081MetaG_FD_104750 | JGI IMG/M metagenome (GOLD analysis project Ga0153997, IMG submission 104750) | Attine ant fungus gardens microbial communities from North Carolina, USA - TSNC081 MetaG | ecosystem: Host-associated > Fungi > Mycelium > Unclassified | place: USA: North Carolina, Lumber...
ATCTGAATATGAGCATAAAATTCTAGAAATCCTACGTATACTAATTTGTCATTAGTCCTAGCGGGTGTGGGGTGTTTGTTTATCCAAACAAAAAAAGGGACTATATAAATTCTTTCAATAATTCACATTAATTATTTATAATGGAGCCTTCCTATTTTTATACACTAGCCTATTTAGATATTTCTATATATAATAACTCTTAATATAATATATATATTGTTCAATTATTTTCTCTAGATAATTTAATAGAAATAAAAATTAAAAAACAAATAGGAAATTAAATCTACTTTTATTAGAAGAAATATACTAGCCTTAGATACGGTTGAGCACTTATACTAATCTTATAAATATTTAGACTAATTCGACTTATTTACGATTGCACATATATTCGATTTATTTAGACTTATATTCGAATTATTTATTTATTCTTAGAAATATACGACTTATTTATGACTTATTTAGACTTAATTAGACTTAATTAGACTTATTTACGATTTAAATTTTACTTATTTAGACTTATTATCGACTAATTTACAACTTATTTAGAATTATTTATGACTTAGCACGACTTAGCTCCGAGTTAGCACCGACTTAGATATTTATACTTAGATTTATTCTATAATTAAACCCCTAGGTCTATATATAAATAATTCCAACATTTATAACTTATCATTCTTTAAATAATCAAATTTTTGATTTAATGAAGATATATACCAGATAAAAAATAGATTAATAAAAGCTTTAATTAAATAAATATAAAGTCCAATACAATAAAATACAACTAAAGCTAAGGCTCCCAAATATTAAACCAAATCTAAGGGATTGTTTTTATTTTTATTCCAAATAAATCTATACAAAATTAAAGCAAGTAAATAAAAGCTATTAAAGATAAAAAAAATAAAGCCCTTATAAAGGCTCAAAAGAGATAATAAATAGCAAGTCTTTGTATTTTATATAAACTCTATTTTTCGCACCCCTCCGGCTCCAACTAGTTTAAATTTATAAGTATAAATCAATTAAAAGATAAAGGCTTATAAAAATAAAGATTAATGTTCAAAATAAGGCCAATACCAATAAATATAAAGGTAAAATCAATATATAAAGTTATAATAAAAATTAAAGCCAATTAATGTTTAAATTAAAATAAAAATATAATAATTTACTTTAATATATGTATAATGTAAGTAATCCTACGTATACTTTATATGATATATATAAGTGCCTTTTTTTAAGATAGATTTAGAAAGACTAATATAACTTAAATAAATCTTTTACTAGAAAAGAAAGAGAAAAGATAAATATATAGTACCTTTTAAAGCGTTAATTTATAGCTTGACTTTTGCCTTTTAATAGAAAACAAAATGACTCCTGGCTTGCCTTTGGGCCTTTAAATAAAACAAAAATCTAGAGGCCTCTTTGGTTTGGGTCTTTTTAAAAATCCATTTTAGCTTTATAAGCTTATTTCTTTTTATTTAAATATTAATTTATAGTGTTCAATTTCTTTGTTTACTGAATATTTATACTTGCTTTAATTCCTTAATTTATTTAAGTGGGTATAGTATTTATACTTTTTTTTATGTCTATTTTTAATATAAAATATATTGGGATGTCTATCTTTCTTTTTTATTCTTTATGTTTAAATTTTATTATGTTTATTTAAAGTGTTTAAATTTGACCTTATATATTTATTATTAAATTAAAATACGAATTAGGTAATTAAAGTAAATACTACTAACTAATAACTACTACTTAAAGATTATTTATGAATATATAAATTATTCCTCATATATAAAGATTATTTAAGTGCTTAATAGCAATTATTTATACTAGTCCCTTTTGTAATTGCGCAACCCCAGCCTACTTAACTAAATAGCGGTTTTTGTTTATTTGTTTTTTTCCTAGCTTTTTGTTTTTGGTTAAACTATAAATAAAATAAATTTTTATAGGGTATAATCCTACGTATACTAATCCAATCCTATATATATAAATCCTAGTATACTAAAACTAATCATCCTTTGATAAGATCTAAGTCGAAATCTATAAAGTGCTAAATCTAAGCAAAATTCTTAACAAATTCTGAACAAATTAATATCTTAAACCAGTATTTGTATTTTTATTAAGTAACTTAAGGTCTTTTATTCTATTAATAATATTTAAAGGCTTAAAAGGAGGGAATATAACCTATCGCAAATTGCAACAATAACTGCACAAAGCACAAAGATCGGCTTTTATTTTTCCTTTATTTTTGGTGATCAAGGGTGTTTGTAACATACAAATACAAATCAACAGGGTTTATTTTTAATCAGTTTTTACTTGGCAATATTTCTTATTAGCTATAATAAATCTAGTGCTTTTTCCAAAGTAAAATCCAGTTAAATTAAGTAAAATCCTGGTTTACTTGCACTTGCACTAATATAAGCAATGTAATCAATATAAACAAATATAAAGCCTGCCTAGGTCTAACTAATCTAATAGTTAATTAATCTTTTTATAGCATAATCACAATATAATAAAAATTTATACGTCTAAGGACGAATAGTCTTTATAATTCGAATTTGTCTTTTTGTTTAATTTAGTTACGCCAAGGAGTATTATACTAATTCCCTTTTATTTTTCTATTTAGTTTTTCTATTTATTTGTAGCAAAAAATTTTTAAGATAAGGATAAGGATATACTATTTATTTTTTAATAATTAAGAGAGATAAATAAGCATAGACTAGATATCTATAAATCTTTGCTTCAAAATCTTAATTAAGAATGTATAATATTTAGGTTAGGACCTTACTTATTTATAAGTGCTTGTAAAATTTTATAAAGAATTCGGCGTCTTATACTAAGTATAAACAATCCCCTATGAAAAATAATAATTGTATGAAATTGGTTTTATAAGACAAATCTATTGATATTGAAATTAAGACGACTTAGAAATTTTTATTCAGTTAAAACAAATGAGCAAGAGCAAGAGACTTATATATTTCTAAAAGACAATACTTTTTTAAAGTCACACAAACACCTAAATAAATACCAAAAACCAATATATATATATATCTACAATATTGTGCCTAATTATATTTAAATAAATATTATAATACTAATATAACTGCTAAGTCGTGCTAAGTCATAAACTTTAAAATTCTTATTTATAAATATATATAACTAAACTCTAAAGGTAAAGCCAGGTTTAATAATTCCTATACTAACTTCCTTTTTCTTACAAAAATTGTATTTTATAAATATCTAAACTCAATAATATACCCTTATTTAAAAGGCCTTAAGAAAAGACAAATTTGAACCAAAATAATCATAGCATAGCAATAAAATAAAAAAAACCTTTGGGTAAAACCAATATAATGTTCTACATAACTAGCTTTTTAAAAAATAAAACTAACTTATTCTTAAAAAATAAATTGAAAAAAAGACTCTATTATTAATAAAGAAAATTAATATAGTTAATCCTAGCTAAATCTATTATTTAGAAAATAAAAAATTAATAAGGCAAAATAAAAGCAAAGGCCCTAATAATTATTGCTAGATTTAAATTTATTATCTTAACAAAATACTTTATTTCTATCTTTAACCCTTAATAATTAATTATATTATACCTAACTTTAAAAAGATCTTTATCATTTTTCATTTTAGTATTAATTAGTCCTTATTTTTTTCTAGTCTTTTTTAAAAAAGTTGGATTGTTAAGGTCCTATCAAGATTAAATATAAATAGATATTAAGACTTAATTTTGTTATTTAACTAATAAATAAAAATCAAGATAGAGACTTCTTATCTAAAACACTTATTATCACTAGGACATAATACTACTAATGATGTAAAATTAGAGCTTGTTTTATTAAACATTAGCTATATATGCATATAAGCAAAAAAAGTTTAGAACAAAAACAAAAATAATAAGACAAATCAAAGGCCCAAACGCTAGAGTTGGTTGTTTAATTTTTACTTGTATTATAATACTCTATTTTTATTATTTAAGAATAAATGATAAATTTAATCAGTGATTTAAATATTTATATTATAGAACCTCTATATCAAGTATTATTTGTATTAATACCTATGTTATTATGTGTTGCATTTATGACTATAATAGAAAGAAAACAATTAGCTGCTCAACAAAGGGACCTACTTTTTAGGTTTTTATGGAATATTACAACCATTTGCTGATGCTTTAAATTTACTTGTTAATAGAAGTTATAGTACCAATACAATATAACAAAGTTTTATTTTATTTAAGTCCAGTTGTAACATTAATATTTAGTTTATTAGGTTGGGCTATAATACATTTATGTGAAGGTAAAGCTATAATTGATTTTTCTATGGGAATGTTATATACTTTAACTCTTTCTTCATTAGGCGTATATGCTATATTATTTTGGGGTTGCTCTGCTAATTCTAAATATGCTTTTTATGTTCCTTAAGAAGTAGTGCTGCTATGATTTCCTATGTAATAGTTTTAAGTTATAATATACTTATTATTATATTTATAATGGTACTTTGACTAAGATTATAGAACTTCAACAAGATATAAAAAATAAATGAGATTCGAAAAAGGTAAATATAAATATTAAAAATAATAATAGTAATAATATTCTTCATTATAAAATAATAATTATTATTCTAGCTTATTCTATTAATAGGTAAACGTTTTGTATCTGTATTTTTTATACTTAAAGCTATTACTAAAAAAAAATTAGTACAGAACCCTAATTATCTAGATCTTTTTATTAAATTGTCCTAAATCTGGAGAAATGAATTTTCTATTTATTATATTTTTTTTTCTTGGTGATGCTAACATAAATATTCGTATTCGATATACAAATAATGGTATTTATTTATTCCTAGTTTTCGTATTAATCAAAATCGAATGTTATTAATCTATCGTTTTATTAAGATATTAAACTGTATATTAATAATCAGGCTATTCCTTGTAATATTAAAAAAGGTAAAGATAATATTGAAATTAAAGTTGATGGTAAGATAAATATACGAAATATAATAAATATTTTTAAACCATACGAAAAATTAAAATTTGAAAAGAACCTCAATTTACACTTGTTAAAATATTCTACAACAATTATAAATTATAAATTGAAAAGGCTCCTTAAATTAATTAGAAATATGTGTAAAAAAGTATTTTATAGTTCTTTTCTTTAAAAAATCCTCTATTTAGATAAAATTAGTCTAACATTTCGTAACATATTTGCAATAAGAAATATATTCTACGTTATTTTTCCATCGTTAATAAGATACATATAAATGTGCAATAAAAAAAAATGGTACTTACAATAGACCCTTTTGATCAGATCTTAATAAAAAGACTCTTAACCTTAAATCATCATCACTATAGCTATTGGAGATTGCAATTAAAGAAGGCAGATGTTAGCTTATAATTATAGGAATATCGAATAGAGCATGAAGAGTAGAGCTTCAAATCTTAAACAGTATTATACAAGAATATAACGAAACATAGTATTACCAAAGCCAACAGAGAATTATTCGAAAACGAAAAACAACAACAGCTTGAACTCAAATACATAAAGAAGTACTAAAAATTCACATATGAATTCGACCTGCAAATTTCTTTTATAAGATAAATCTAGACTACTTAAATAAGAAAGAACTAGGATATCCATAATAGGTCATAACGCAGATAGACATTATCAATCAAACGATGCAAATAGATCCGAAAAACTAAAAAAGCTATCTTAAAACACGATTTAACGTGGGACAACAAATTACAAAGGATTGAAGCCTTGCACCTCTAATGTAGATAAGCAATTAATTTATTCCGTCCCTTAAAATGACTAATCAAAGGGAAACCCAAGTTTTTCTATCTTTCATTAAATAAATGATCCCCGTTTTCACCAATCTTATCGAATTTGATAATAAACTTTAATACATCAAAGCTCGAAAGTAAAGGTACTGCAATATGCAGATAATAGTTTAATCTATAGTGCGTCGATAAGGCATTTTTAAACTTTCATGCAAGCAGCGGAACAAGTGTAAAATCTGAATAAAGTAAATGGCTACCTCGAAAAGGGATTTGGAAATTCTAAATAAATATTATGGCTATATAATATAAATCGTACTCCCTACATCCAAAACTAAATAAAAACCAAAACAAAATAGTACCCAAACCGGTAGTATCTTAATCGCCACCCGAAACTCTAAAGCTTTTAATTCAAAGAAGAGGACCTAATAATACCATAACTATGATGAAAACAAAGACAATCCCAGTCACAACTTGAATAACTCCCTGCATAAAACCCCCAAAACTAAAAATTTTTAGTTGCCATCCAAAAAGGATTATATTCTATTTGTGAACAACCCTTAAAATTTTATCTGCTACACGAAAATTACTGCCATATTCATCATATCAATCATATTTTTAATAGAAGGAAGCAAAATAAAGATAAAAAAATCTAATTATTACACACGGTCACAGAAAACACGCGCAGGATCGATAACCTTTTGTATACTCGTCCGTTTAAACAACATATCGAGTAAAACTGCTATGAATATAAAAAGATTTGAACATGAAATTGATATATAGCTGACCCGTTTGCGTTGAGAGACACACTAGGTTATTTGAGGAGTATTTTCGTAAAATATGTCCTATCTCTATTTATTCTACCATAGACTTACAAACAGCTAGATATAATAAATATCAAATAATACCTAAAGTAGGAATCCATTTTTACAAAGCAAACCTTTTTAATCATTTGTTAATTAAATTTAATCTAAAGAGATTAGAAGGTATAGAACAAAATGATAGCGTTAAATCTATGAGGTATTAACTAGTATTAAATACTTTTTATTTAAGGGAGAATAGCTCTTATAACATAATTCTTAACAGCTAAAATAGTTAAAAAGGAAGATGTTTATAAAAATATTTATTATAATATTTGGAAATCTTTGTTGGTTGACGTTACTACTAATGATAGTTGAATTAAAACCGGAAAATTTATTCTAATTTTATTGAAATAATAAAAAAACAATGCTTCCATATTTTAAATAAAAAAGAAAATGAGGTACATTTTATAGCTAAGTGTAAAGTGTTAAATTATTTGCTATAGCCATTTAGCCTAATATAACTTATATTTTATATAAATCTAGCTTTGGTGCTGCCTATTTTTCCCCGACTGATAGTTAAAGCTTTATTAATAATATTTTAACGTAGCGAAAAACGTCCTAAGCTTATCACCAACTAGTTAGCATTATAATAATACCCTAGTTCCCTGACAACAGGCTAATTACCTCAGGTATCATATTCAATATCAACGACCGATAGGTATAAAATTTTATAATATAAAGCATAAGAGTCCAATATTCTACTGAAAATAGATTATATGAATCTAATTAGCCTAACTGGCCTGTGTAATATATTTATTTATTTTATGTGACTCTGAGGTAATAGTTATACCTCTACTAAAGTAAATTAAAATAAAATCAAAGTTGACTGGTGTTTACCCACCCACCTAAACCTTCGACACCCACCTCTTTATTAAATAACATAGAAAAAAGAAAATCTATACCTATTTTTTGTTTTATTTTAAAACAGTTTTTTATGTAAAAAGGTTTAGTTTCAATTAAATTATTATTATTATCATAAATAGGTGTTAGAAGTAACCATTAATGTATAAATTTCATTTTAATTTTTATTTGTCCATTACTTAAATCTTTATACCCTTTATTTATGTAGTATTTTGCATCTTTTTTCAATAAAGACTTTAAATCTATAAATGATACTTTTTTTTAGAACCTTTAATTTTTATTATTTCTTCATTATTTTCTAGATTTATTCCTCCTTATACCTTAGGTGCTAAATAAACAGCATCTTTAAATTTATATTATAATTTAGAATGGCCTAATTCTTTACCAACATACTTAATCTAAAAGGTTTACTTATGTCTATACTATCTGTATCTGAATAATATAAATCAAATTCTTTTTAATTATTAAACTTAGACATAGGTATTCTTCCATAAGCTGTAACCGCGACTGCAATTGCCACATTAATATTTAATGAAATTTTAAAATCATCTTCAAGATCCATAGATTTATTCTAAAAACTCTATCTTTTTCAAAGGTAAAACAGATAAAATATCTAAATTAGAACTTAGGTTAGATAAATCATTTGAATCTACTATTTTATATTATGGTTTATTAGGAGACAGACCAAATTTACCATATAAACTATTTAATAATAATTTAGAAATAGTATACATAGGATCAATTTATTACTATTTTTTAATTAAATTTCAACATAATTCTTAAATATATTTTTTATATCAAAGGTATAACCTCTTATAACGTTAAAATTATAACCCCTCTAATTTAGAGCTTCTGAAAAGTATACACCTTTCCATTTTACTAAGGGTGCTATACAACTAGATTTAGTTTCCTTACATTTTATATATAGTAATATAGGATGTTTTAATTATTTAGTAGTTTCTACTTCAACTTAAAAAAATCCAAATGGATCACTTTCATATTTGTATATATCACCTTCAAAATATTTAGGTTTACCTACTGGCATATCGAAACTATGCTTTGCATAAGGATATAAAGAATTAGCATCATATCTATATACTTTACCTTTATTTAAAATAGGTTGATAAACATCTACTGCTCCTCCATAATACCCTGTTTAGATAAATTTATATATTTCACCTTGTAATTTAGGTATGTTATAATCATTTTCTAAGAAATTAGATCTATAAATAGCTAATGCTAATGACGGTAAAGTTTTATATTTTATAGCATTGACACCTATAAGTCTAAATATTAATAAATTAAATTTTTGTATTAATGAATGTAAACTAATTACACATCTTTCACAATATTTTGGTGAGTTCTTTATCTAGAGTCCATTTGTTTGTAATTTTGCAATAATTTTTATATTCAACATTAGTTAGATTATCTAAATATTTTATATGCTGCTTTGCTTTCATAATCTAAATTTATTTGTTTATTATTTACAAATCTGTATGGGAATATTCCATTTTCCTCTACACCTAAAGATATAGTTAACTTTTTTAAAGAACTTGGTAGCAGTAAATACTCTATATTTAATATAGTAATTATTTATATATTTTAAAGAAATAAAAATTATTATCATTAATTATTAATATTATTATTAGCTAATTCAGATAGGTTATTTAATAAGAAATTTACATAAAAATTACTAAAATTGTGTATATAAACAATTAGACCTCTATATTTTTAAGATTGAATTGCACTGTTTAACATTTCATCTATGCTATTATAATAATTTAAATTATTTATTAAAGTACCATCATATATAATACAATAATAAACAGACATTGTACCATTTAGTACTCTACTCTACTCTCTAAGTCCATAGTAATAAATCTATCTTTTAGATCTGCAACTTTATCTATTTTCTGTATAAATTCTTTTTCACATATTTAAATAGAACTTATCCATCTATATATTTATAGGTAATTTCTATATTTTTAACATTATATTTAATAATTCTAGTGAAAGAAGTATAACAACATTTAAAATATCAATAAAACTAAATAGTACTTTATCATTAACTACAAAATCAACATTTGATTCACTTTCATTAATTTCTATTTTAGATATTGCTTTAGATCTATTTTTATAAACTACAGCTTTATTATAAGCTGGTTCTATATTACATCTACCCCATTGTCTAAAATCCATAGTATTTGGTAAATTATAACCCCGCAGACTCCATATTTTATATGTGCTAATGTATTATTTACAATTTTTATCTTTTTTCAAATTAGATTGTTTTATTTCTTTGTTTTAACAGAGTTTATATAATAAATTAAAACCATTTTATCAAAAAGTGAATTATATTCATCTCCTACTAATTATCACAAGGTAGGATATACATCAAATAATTCCTTAAATTTATCTTTTGTAATGTTATCTAAATAAGAAATACTTCTATAATATTTTCTATTTTTATCAACAATTCTAAATTGCATTAATAAATTCTCATCATCAATCAATGAATCTAAAACATTTATTTAAATAAAATTAATAAGTATTAAGTTCTGGTGATAAGTAGCGCGCAGTAACTAATATTTTTATAAAATTAAATTAATATGTTAGTCAGTCTTGGTAGTGGTATACGCGAAGTAATCTTTTTTAAAAAGTTATTTATTATCTATAAATATTTCTTATTATATTTAAATATATCCTTTAATTATTATTTTCCCTTGTGCGTATACATAACTAACCGTTATACACAACTCTTACTAGATTATCTGATCTTTACTTTTAACCTATGCCTCAACTTATTAGTTACTAATTTAATAAAGTTACATTTGCTTATCTAGCTCTGTTAGCTAGTATTTAATATACATTATTCTATTAAGTTAATTTAATAAAATTTTATCCTTTATCATGTTTAGGATTTTAATTATCCCATATAGCAATTCGAAGTTAAAAGTCTTTTGTCTATCATTCTCCCTATTCTATGTTATATCAATTTTAGTCTTACTAATCTAGGAGTTTATACTATTATTACTGTTTATCTAACTATTCTCTTTCATATTCTATGGCCTTTAATTATTACAACCTACTTGTTTCAATAAACTATCAAATCTTTCTCTCTCATCTCTGTAACCAGCACATAAAGTCTTCTGAGTTCCCCAAAAC
>Ga0153997_1000568_pt1 | contig 10657 bp, 14 predicted proteins | sample TSNC081MetaG_FD_104750 | JGI IMG/M metagenome (GOLD analysis project Ga0153997, IMG submission 104750) | Attine ant fungus gardens microbial communities from North Carolina, USA - TSNC081 MetaG | ecosystem: Host-associated > Fungi > Mycelium > Unclassified | place: USA: North Carolina, Lumber...
CCTATTTTAACTTTCAGACGGTAGTAGCTTTGATATTGATGGCTCGCAGCATGTTGTAGGCAAGAACCGAGAGTGCTATTTCGGTTCTAGTTCCCTTGAAGCTTCTGGTGAGAAAGCGTCCGCCGACCATCATCCGCTTGATGGTTCCGAAGGATGCTCGACGGCGCAGCGGCGCCTTTGCATCATCTGCGGTGTGGTGCGTGCGTTCATCCGGTTGAGCGTGTCCTCGTGCAGGTGGCGGGTGACGAAGCGGCGCACAGCTATGGTGCATTGCGGTTTCAATGCGCAGCCCGAACAGTTGCTCGATCTGTAGATGACACTGGTTGTGTCGCGGTGCAGTTGTTTGCGCACGCCTTCGTCCGGCCGGGCAGCCGAACGTGTCGCTGCCGGCGTCGTAGACGAAGGCGGAGCGGTCGAACAGCGTTCCGTCGCGCCGGCAACAAAACGCCCTGTTCCCGGTCCTCTCCGACTATGTAGCTCATGAAAATGACCGCATCCTTCCAGATGCGGCCATCCTACATAATTTGCCTTACTTTCCGCACAGCCTGCAAAGCGAGAGATTTAACGAATATGTTAAGTTGCTAAGTCATGAACTACAGTAGCGCCGCCTCTCTAAACCCTGCCTCTATATCCTCAGCAGACATCCCAACAGCAGCGGCAAGTGCCATCATGAACGGGTGTCTATGCTCGAAAACGGTTGCGAACTCCCACTCAATTTCTGCGACTGATTTATCGGACTCAGGCATGGCTTCTATTAGCATCGGTACCTGAGAGAGCAGCTCGCGAGACAGGAGCCACAGCCGGAGCTGGCGCGGGGTGATAGTGGGGACCGGTTCGGTAGTTTTAACAGGAGGACCGAGATCGATCGATCCCATGTCAACTTCTCGAACCTCGCCATCTACTATGATTGTAATCAAATCAGTCATATCAACATCCCTCTATGGAGATTACGGTTCCCGCCCCAATCGGCCCGGAGCTTGTGAAAAACATGATATTAGTTATTCGCCCGTGCTGGGTGGAATAGCCAGACCTTAAAAAATTTATGATTCCTGCTGCGTGTGCATAGGCCAGCTCCCGCGTTTGCAGAGACATAACACTAGAGTTGCTGCCAACACTTATTGACGCCGTGAAGCGAGCGCGGAGATCAACGCTTTCGCTTGATCCACAAATATTCATAACGTTTACAGGCGTGTTAGATTGAGCAACAGGCGTTGCAATATTCTGCCCTAGCCATGCCTCAACATAAAAATTGTGAAATGTCGCACCCCCATCATAGCTAACGCGCGCTATTAAAGTGGCACCAGTCGCATTAACGTCACCAGAAATGCGCAACTGACTAATATCTGAAGGAATAGACTGGTAAACGGCTGCCGTATCCACTTCGAGTTGTATGCGCTGCAGCATGCGCCAGCCACCGGGATTTATCAGATTTCGCAGATCATCGGCGGTCAGGTCGCTCGGTGTTCCTGCTGTGCTGAGCCTCCCCTTAATCGTATTCGCAGGCATTTCTGCAAGATGAGCATTTGTAATGCTGTTCGGCATCGCTGGAGAACCAATCGCTCCCTGTGGTCCTTGCGGGCCGGCCGGGCCTGTATTTCCTTGCAGCCCTTGAATGCCCTGCATTCCTTGCGGACCAATTGGGCCTATTTCCCCTCGTGGCCCTGTTGGCCCAGCTTCCCCCTGGATACCTTGCTCGCCCTGAATGCCCTGAATACCCTGCTCGCCCCGGATATCGATGGCCTGTGCAATATCATCAACCCAGCCGAACGGGCCGACATACCAGCCTGTCACGGGCTTATCACCCTTCCCGCCGGTCCAGCCTGTAACCTGCTGCACCCGTCGCAAGCCATCTTCAACAACCGACAGAACCGGTGTCCAGCCGTCACGCCCGGACGGCGCGGCAGGGCGGGGCATAACCCGCAACGTGGAGCGTGGGAGCAATTTAATCTGCATCATGATACAAACCCATCGTCAATCTGGATTGTGCCGGTCAGGACCTGGGTCGTCACACTACCCAGCGTATAGATCAGTCCAACATTGTAGAGTCCTGAAACGAGATTGCGCATTTGTCGGGCGTCAAAGGTCCATTCGATAATGCCTTCACTGCTCGCGATAATGACGCCGTCACCGATGCGGGCGGATAACACCCTGCTTCCACCCGACTGCGATTGAATCTCAAGCTGACAATCGGCTTCTGACAGATCAACCGGCCCGGAATCATCCCTCAGTTCAATCCGGTCAATCCACGTTTCGCGGTTTGTCACCGCGCCAAAGCGAATATTTGCAAGCATGGCAATCCTCAAAGCTTAATGTACCAGGTAACAAGGAGAGACGATTGAACGGCGCTGTAGGATTGCCCACTACCGGTGTTGTCTATTGCCGTAGACACAACATGAGAATGCAGACCTGCTGCGTACGTCCAAACGCTGTGCCCGTGATTGCCCGCATCTCCGGTTGTGCGCTGGTTCGCAATAGTTCCGACATTCGTCCCACCCGCGGCGCCGGCTCCGGGATAAATGGAAGTATCAATGTATGGATGGGAGTGATTACCCTGTGCGTCCGTCCCACCGGTATGTGAGTGCTCCCCGGCGTTCCCGCTATAACTGTTCGCAACATGATTATGCGCCGGGAGCTGGCCAGTACTGAGATCATAGAAGGACGCGCCGCCTGATGCCCCGAGAACGCGCGCGTCCTTGAACTGCGAAAACCGGGCGCTGGGGCTACCTGTCGAAGTCGCCGGCAGCGACAGCGTCAGTTTCAGGTCTTCAATCGCGTTTACAACCGCCCCTGTCGGAATGCCCGTTCCGACAATTCCCATGCCGACAACAATACCTTCAACCGAAGTGACATATGCCTCATTGCTGCTTTTCGTCGTGGTCAGCGTCGTTTCGAATTGCAACCGGCCTGCATCCGGCCCGCCCATGCCATCCAGCCCCAGAACCGCCCGGCCGCGGATATCGGGCAGACCAAGCTGCCTGTTGGCATCCCAATCGGAGAGTGCCGTTGCTCCACGCGTCACCTCGACGCCGGCTGAGTAAACCGGAAGATTGGGATCGTTCTCCCAAAGGTGGATGAACAGAGGGTAGGCGGATCCTATTGGCTGTTCCTGATTGGACGGCAACCCGACGGCTATCTCGGAGGCGCCGGAAGCCGCCGTACCTATGGTATTACCGTTGCACCGGGCAAATCCGGCTCGCGACCCAGTTCGATATGCTGCAATAATATCACCGGTAACAAGGACCGCATTCGGATCGGAGAGCGGATATGTTTCTCCCGGGTCCGGTGCATCCGTGGAGGAGGCAGCTCCCGGCAATCCGTCAACCTCGCCGATGACAACATCATCTGCTGTCAGCAGCCGTAATTTGTAATCACCAGACCCGATATAGATCGGCGGTATCCGGCCGTAACCATCCGCAAGAACGGGACGCGGATGCGCCGCCTGCAGATTGCTATCGACATATACAGTTTTGGGGGTCGTCGTTCCGGCCCGATAGATCAGGACCTTGGCGCCAATTTCAGTCCGCCCTCGGTGAAAAACCGTTTGCAGCGACAGGGGACATAGGATTGCAGACATGGTTGCTCCAAATAGAAAGAGCCCGCCTAAGCGAGCCCGTAGAGTTTGCAAATTCAGAAAAACGGCTGAAATATTTTTATTGTGAAATAATTATCCTGCAAAAACGTAGAATATAAGAACAAGAACCGTTTAAAATAAACACTATAAACATTAAATGCTATTTTTAAGATTTTCCTGTACTTGCACCTGAATTCTTACCTGTACCTGGCACTGAATTATAAGCCTTGAATATGTCGATTAAGCTTGAAGCAACATATTTCGCCGCATCAAAACGGTTTTGCGCCGCCTGCTGGCCTGCCAACAGACCTCTGGCTCCTGCCTCCCCCATACCCTGTGCTGTCTGATAAGCCATATTCGCCTTGTTGTTGGCCAACGCAGTTTCCAGATCGGCAAGGGAGATGTTGGTGCCCGCCAGCTTGTCGCCGAGGGATGTCTGCAATCCTGAAAGGAGTTCACCTCTATTGGCTGCATACTGGGCGGCAAGCTGGTCGCTCTGCGCTCTACCCTGTGCGGCCTGCATGCCATTCTGCATCAGTGGAGTGAACTGGTTCAGCCAATTATCGTAAGTCTGCGACGCCAACCCGTTAGCGTATTTCATCAGATCGACACTGGTATTTCCAGAAGCCAGCCCGCCTCGCGATGCCGCGGAGCGCTGAATTGCGTCCAGCCCCTGCGAGCGCGCAAATTCATAACCCGGACCGACCTGGAACGATTGTGCAGCCCTCGCCCGACCCTCCGGACCATTCAACCCCATCGCGTCAGCATAGGCACTATTGGCCTGCACGCCCGTGTCGTAGAAGGGCTGCCATTGGTTCTTGCCGCTCTGGATCGCGTTATCGGCCTTGTCATACGCGGCATCGATCAATCCTGATGCCTTGTTGAAAGCATTATTGTAGATGTCGTAGTTGCGGTTGAGATAACCCGTTGCAGCCGACCTGCCCTGGTCCATGTAATCGAATGCTTCTTTCTTGCCGTTACCGAGCATCATCTGCTGATAGACGGATGCATCCCGCCCTGCTTTTCCTGAAAAAATACTGGCCATTGTTAACCCTCGATAGTTTTGCGGAGCGCTTCGAGAAAACGCGTCAACGCGATGAAGAAATCATATCCCTGTTTGGTGAGCCGACCGGTATCGTCGACCATGACGGTACCTGGAGGCGGTGGCTTGGGCGGTTGCGGCAACGTCATAGGGCTATCCTCGCCTCTGCCTGCATATCACCGCCGATCAGGGTAATCGGCACCGGATCAGAGACGCGTAACCTCCATTTCCGTCCCTGCGCAGAAGACAGGCCGGTATTGAGCACCGAAACAAGCTGGCGAAAACGTCCTTCTCGCCCCAATGGACGCAACAGGGGGATAGACCACGTTACACCACCATCATCAGACCAGGATATCTCGACAACCGGGTTGAGCTCGATAGGGTCCAACCCCGCTTCGCGGCCATATCCGACATTGAAATCGAAATCGGCTCTCCTGCACTGTATTCGTGAAGGAAAAGCCTTGACGCAATCGCTTTCAATCTCGAACAATAACGGTTCGCCATCCTCATCGAGGCAATCCGCATCGATCTCCATCAGCATGCCGTCCCTGGTGTCCCCAACAATCCATCTGTCAAATGCATAAGCGGAGAAGGCCGCACGCCATCGCGAAAGCCCGTAGCTGCAGCGCTGGTGCCATTCGCCGGTCGTCACGTTGTATTCCCATGTCCAGTCCGGGCACGACAAGGACCAGAAGGCGTTCTCACCGGACACATGGACGTTGGCGATAAGGCTCGCCCTGTCCTTCACCGCAAGGATGTCTCTCACCACATCCGGTGTTGAAACCGTCTGGACCTGATAGCCATCGAGGCGTCGTACAGTGCCGTCCCTGGCAACGAAGAACGGGCTCGTATCCCATCCCTCCACCGCGCCGCCGGCCACCGCCCAGGGACCCATCAATCCAACAGGAATGACGGCAACCCGCGCCAGTGGAAAAGGCATCGTTCCAGCATCCTGATAGACTTCGATCGTCGTTTCGCCCATTGCGTAGAACAACTGTGCTGAAACGATGCCGCGCAACAACCCGTCCGGATTGGCTTCGGCTCTTGTCGACGACAGCGAGTTGATCTCTGTCGTATTCAGATCGCTGGCCCTTATGGAACCGTCGCCGTAGGTAAAGATCAGGTATCCATCGAGTGAGGACACCGAATTTGGAGCCCCGACATTGCCGTCGGGATAAGCGGAAATCATATTGGAACCGACGGTCACGACTCCCGATGCGGAGACAACCACAATATCGGGAATGGCATTGTTGTTACGCGCTATGGTAACGGGGCCGGTACCCGATATCTCACCGTTCAGAAATGTAATTCTGCCGCTCGAATTGACCCTGAGAACCCGATCCCTGACGACGCTGATCAGATCGATCCCCGACCAGGTGAGCCCACGCGGATACGTCATGGCAGCAACCTGGCCGGATGAAGGTTCCGCAAACCGGCGCAGACCGGGAACACGGCTCCATCGGACTGCAGCACCGTCCTTACTGGCATAAACGTTGACAAGACGCCCCTGCCCGAGCGCCGGGCTACCGCCAGGCCGGGATGACGTCGGAAATGGAATGGCGGTCATGGTTTTTCCAATTAAAAAGGCTCCAGGAGGAGCCTGAGAGCCTGTAAAGTGGCTATAAAATAGCACTTAGTAATAGCTCTCCACAAAAATCAGGAAGAACAACATCAAGTATTTATTTATATTTAATATAATCAGCGTTTTCTCGCGCCAATACCAACTCCGATTTTATTACTAAGTAAATCCTCCATTTTTTTGCCGACCGCTCTCAATTTGTCTTCTTCCGACCCCTCTGTGCCGAAATAGGCACGCGAAAAACCCGGTACGTTGCTACCGAGCCCATAGCCCCTTTTTGCAAGTGCATACGATCCAAGCGTTTCAGCCGCTTCGGCTCCTGCAGCTATTGCCTTTTCTTTGAAGGTTCCCGGTGTTTTAATGGCAGCCGCCGCTGCATCCAGGCTACCGGAAACTAATCCTGCGGCATAAGGATTTCTTGTCGCGACAGTGACCGAGGCGTCTCTGCCGACATCACCGCTAAATCTTCCAGCCCTTACTAGCCAAGGTTTCCTGTAGCTTAACTCACGTGTGTACTCTTCCTGCTCTCTTAGCGCCCTCTCATATTCTTCGCCCTGAGCAAGCGAGCTTAAACCCGCTCTAGCATGATCGCCTAACCCTCTGGATGCTCCATCAAATGCAGATCTGAGAAAATCAGAATTATCTGAATATATGCCTAGTTTTCCATTTCTATCGACCGCGATCTGGTTGCCAAACATATCCTGTTTAACCCACATTGCGGTTTCGGGATCCAAGAAATCAAGCGGCTCAGCGCCTCCTATAAGCTTATTTTCATCATAAGCATGTTCATCCGGAAAAGCCTTATCAAAAACTACTGATCTATTCTTATTTTTTGCTTGCATCATGATTACTCAAAAATTCGTCTGGTTATCAAAAATACATCCCCGGTGTAGATTGCTCGCCCCTCCCCGTCACCATGAGTGAGCTGATGTCGCTTTCGGCATCGTCCGCCTGAAGCTTGAGGGCTATGAGCTCGGTCGCATTGAGACCAAAACTCGGAGCGGAGTGGTAGGCAATCAGCACCGAGAGCGGCAACAGCAATTCATCGGAGAATGCATCGTCCTCAAGTTCCCTCGATAGGGAGACCACCTGTCGCGCTTCCAGCATCGCTATGACGCTTGTTGCGATGGTGCGAATAGTCTCGGCATCTTCCGCCGAGACGCTTTGACCAGCCCCGAGGACACCTAGAACCTCAAGCGCCCTTCGGGTCAGAAGGGAGAGCGGAAAAGTCATGTCTTGTATTCCTCCCTAAGCTGATTGGGTTGTCGGGTGCCGGACACTCTGTTCATCAACCTCGCCGGAACGCCGTCGGTCATATGCAGCCGACCTGAGGCCATGATCGGAGGAATTATCATTGGCTGTTTTCCCTCGTGGGTCAGACAGACAGAAGGGTGCAAGCGTTCCGACAATGAGAACGCCATAATCATCGAGCATGGATTGTCTTTCTCTGGAGCTTGCGAAGAGCGGATCATGTTTTCAAGGCATACCCGCTCCTGTCCGGATAATGTTCAGTCGATGACGAACATGACGCTAAGCCGCAAAAGGCCGGCAGCCCGCCCTGATGCCGGCGCAGTCGCAACCGTCACATCAATGGTGTCGCTTTCCTTGTAACGATATCCGTGCCCGATCTGGTTGGACATGCGGGCCAGGCCGCCTTCCTGCGCCACAGAAGAAGCCGCAAGATAACGATTGCCCATCTGGCCATCTCCGACATGCAGCGCCAGACCCGCACCATTGTCGAGATCATCGGAAGACAACACGACATCCAGAATGCGCGCTCCCCCCGGCACGGCTACCATCGGAATGATCTGCCCGCCCTGCAATGGCGATGACAGAAGATAGGAGCCGACCGCAGTCTTCACGTTTCCACCGAGCCCGTGCCCGACGGTGTCGAGGGTGCTGACGGCATTATTTGCATTGAAACTGATCATGAAAATTCTTTCTGCTGAAATTGTATCGCCGGCTTTCGCGAACCCGGCCAAAATCCTTGAAATAACCGGGCGGAATGCGGCTCGCTTTCAAACACCGCATTCCGCCCCTCGGCATTACGCCGACGGAGCTGCGACGTAACCGGTCACAACACCGTGGTCGACACCGGCGAATTGCGTTTTCTCGATGCCACGCAGCTCACGCACCGCAACACCGTTGACATGTCCGTAATCGCGGGCATCAGCGGTGAACTTAGGATCCTGCCCCACCACATACCCGATGGCCTGCGCACCACACAGGAAGAACGGCTCGAGATCGACGCCGTCATAGCCTTGACCAGCCATAAGGCAACGTTCGGTGATTTCGGGAATTTCACGCACGATAACATTATCGATCATCAGATCATCCGGCTGGAACAACGGGTTCTTTGCGCCCCTGTCCATCGCATGGCGCAGATCTTCGCGCAGTTCCTGATCCTGTTTGAGATGAAAGAAAGAGCGCCCGCCAACGAACATGACGTAGGATTCAACAATGTTGCCGCGCTCACCGGACATGCCGCGCCGCTCTTCAACAACCGCCGGGCGAACGACCCGGTCAGCGTTTCGCGCAAGATAGCGGGCAAGCTGTACAATACGCGGACTTAGCTTGTCGCTTTCTTCGCTCAGTGCGCTGATCGCCGTAGCAAAATCATCGGAGTGGTTGCTGACCTTCGAGCCATAGAGAATTCGATCGCGATTGGCGGTGCTCCAGGCACTTCGGATCGCAGTCCCCGCGTCGCCAAAGCGAATACCGTTCTTGGAGTTTAGTGCATCGATAATGTCATTACGTGTCACTTCACCCATGAAGTTCACGAGGCCTGCACGCCCCGCTTCCAACAGGTCGATCTCGGAACGGAACTGGTCGGAATTGGAAACTGATACACCTTCACCAACCCAATCTATCGAAATGGGAAAGTGAAAATTAGCCATTCCCTGTTCATTGCCCTCGATAGGCGCGGCCCCTCGTTTCGGCTCACCCTTCAACTTGGCGAAGAGCGGAATATTGATTGTATCGCCGCGGTCGGTCTTCAAATCGTAGCGGACGTGAATTACTTTATTGGAATCCTTGCCCATGAACGGTTTGAAGCCGGAAGCGCGGACATATTCGTCGTAGCGCTTCGCGGTCCAGACTTTCTTCTGGGAAGCAGTGGCAAGTTCAATATTGGCCATATTATTCCTCGGTTATAAAAAGGATTTGAAAAGATGGAAAACCGGCTCTCCGGTTTTCCTGGAAACGATGCATCAGAAGCGGCATCGAATACCGCCCACCGGAGAAGAATTGCTCCGGTGTTGCTTGTCCCGGGAGAAGGTTATTTCCCGAAAGCATAGGAAAAAGCGTTATCGGGGACGCCCTCAGAAAAAGCCTGACCGGCACCTCGAGCACCAACCAGAGAAGGCGGTGGAGCAGCCTGGGCACCAGAATGATTGCCAGCCAGTTCCGAGTAACGTTGCCTGACCCAGGCATCGACATCACCGTCTGGAATCTCGGCGACCAGGCGTGCCCGCCTGAACCAGTGCACCATGCTCTCTCCGGGGTTGTCCTGGGAAAGAACCTGTCGCACCAGCGCTGGCGACCCGCTTTCGAGCACCGCTCTATAAGCGGCCTCAAATTCATCACCATAACTGTTCTGGGCGTGTAGCAGATTATGTGTGAGAAGGCGGTGTTGCACGGCGCCCTCAACATGTTCGGCTATCGCCGCCTCAAAGGCCCGCTCGAAATCAGCCTCGACTTGCTCAGGAGGGATTGGTATTTCCTCCCCGCCTCCTGAACGTTCGAACGACGTCTCCTCTTCACGATGAGAATATCCGCTGTCTATCGTCCGCGGACCTGAATAACGGAGTTGATCGCCTGCGGTTATCTCGGACGCCGCCCCGCCTTCTCCATTCGCCCCATTCGTCCAGCCATCTTCGGAATAAACCTCCGGCATCGTTTCCTGTTCAGCTTCCATATGGTTGCTCCGTTACATGTGCCCCCACGCTCGCAGATTGAGTGTCGCGGGTTGGCGGGGGATTTGATTGTGTTTAGAAGAAGGGTTGAGGGAAAATGCCCCACCATTTCAGATAAGGTTATGAAATAATTAGGTTATTGAAATAGCCAGTATCAAGGGATGAGGATAGTTCCGGCTTTGAGCTCCAGAACCGATAGAAATGAAAACGCCCGGCGCGATCATCTCGCCCAGGCGTTTTTTTCCATTGTTCCTATTTTGTTCTATTTACTCCGGAGTGTCAAGCGCCAAGTTTCACATTCAGGAAAAAACTTATGAGCGAGCGATTTCATCCCGCATCGCGGTATAGTCACCAGGCATCATGAAATGCCGTTCTTCATGCAGCCCAACTACTGGAGTTTCCCTGTGAGAAGAATTTATTCACAATTCAACAGAGTAATTCCACGTAGTCGCCTCATCAGCTCCTTCTTTGTGCCTCATTTGCTTCGTTAAATGATACTTCCAATGAGAAGAGACCCTTCGGGCGGCTTTGGCCGCCCTTTTTTTGTCGAA
>Ga0153997_1000571_pt1 | contig 10600 bp, 10 predicted proteins | sample TSNC081MetaG_FD_104750 | JGI IMG/M metagenome (GOLD analysis project Ga0153997, IMG submission 104750) | Attine ant fungus gardens microbial communities from North Carolina, USA - TSNC081 MetaG | ecosystem: Host-associated > Fungi > Mycelium > Unclassified | place: USA: North Carolina, Lumber...
AAGCAATATAGGGAAAAAATGGATGAAATGATGAGCAAGGCAAGTTGAAGTTCGGATATGCTAATCAATTGTTTGAAAATTTCCCGATTTAACTTGTACTTTTTCTTGACATAGTACCACTCAGGTGAAGTTATTTCATTTATCCGTAAGGAAACCGGACGGGAATTTGCTAAGGCGCCGATGAATCATTTTCGGTTATATAAAGATGTTCCAAGAGTATTTGACGCCTGGGAGATTGAACCGGTGTATGAGGAACAGGAGATTCCGCTTTTGGATACCGCAGACATTCAGATTGGCACAGAGGGAAAACTTAAGTGCTCAGTAATCGTTAAAAAGAAGATTGGTAATTCTGAACTGTCGCAGGAAATTGTTCTGGATGCAGCAAGTGAACGGCTGGACTTTGTAACAAAAGCCTTATGGAATGAACTTCATCGTTTGCTGAAAGTAAGCTTTCCGATTGATGTCTATACGGATGAGGCGATCAATGAAATCCAGTTTGGCTATATCAAAAGACCGACCCACCGCAATACTAAATTTGAAAAGGACCGTTTTGAAGTATGTGGCCATCGGTATACGGCACTTGCAGATGAGAGCCATGGTGCGGCGGTACTTAATAATAATAAATATGGGGTCAGCATGCTGGATAACTCGATTAATCTGACGCTGCTGCGGGCGGAAGCGTCACCAGTCATGCACGGTGATAATGGGGAGCAGCGTTTCACCTACTCCTTTACCGCATGGGATGGAAGCTTTCTGGATAGTCCGGTGGTACGCCGCGGATATGAATTGAATGAAGGGGTACTTACCATACCTGGAGGCAAACGATCGGAAAGCTGGTTTACCATTGATAAAGAGAATATCATTATAGAAAGTATAAAAGCAGCTGAAGACAAAAGCGGGGACCTGATTCTGCGTCTGTATGAGGCTAAGAAGGCGGATACGAAAGCAGTTTTATTTGTTTTGCTGCCATGCCGGGAGGCATGGTTGTGTAATATGAATGAAGAAACTTTGGAAGAAGTGTCAATCGACCGAAAAGCTAAGAATGATTCTGTTATGAATATTCATTTCCGGCCTTTTGAAATTCAAACGATTCGCATCAAGAGATTATAAGTGGGAGGAAATCATGAGAAGATCAACACTGAATACAATCATTAGTGAATCTATTAATTTTATGACAATAGGAAATTTTCCGCTTCCGGAATTTGCTTATTGGAATCATGAGGACTGGCAGAATGCAGGTCCAGAGTATCAGGAACTCATAGATAATATGCTGGGATGGGATGTTACGGATTTTGGTGAAGGTGATTTTTATAAAACAGGGCTTACGATATTTACCTTCCGTAATGGAAACTTTCATCAGCAGGAAAAGTATCCGAAACCATATTGCGAGAAATTGCTACTGGTTGAGGATGGTCAGATTCTTCCGTTTCATTATCATTGGAATAAGATGGAGGATATCATAAACCGCAGCGGCGGGGATTTAGAAATCACACTTTACAACTGCATGCCAGAGGATTTTAAGGATGTGGAGGGTGCAGCCTCCGAAAAACAGGGACAGTTCGCTGATACACCGGTAAATGTTACGATTGATGGAAAGCAGACCGAGGTTGCAGCCGGTGGGAAAGTCGTAATCAAACCAGGACAAAGCATCACGTTAAAGCCAGGTCAGTATCATACCTGGCAGGGAGTACCGGGAACCGGAAAAATCATGCTGTTTGAAGTATCTGCCTGCAACGATGATACCATTGACAATCGTTTCTACTCCGCTGGTAATCGAATTCCGGAAATAGAAGAAGATGAAGAGATGAAGTATCTTATCTTTAAAGATTATAAAGTAATACGATCCCCGAATTTAAATAGAAAAGAGGAAACGATTTGAAACGTAGATCAACATGGATTTTTATCGGATGCTGTCTGTTGGGACTTATCCATAGCGGAATGGTCTGTAATACGCTTGGCCTGTATTATACCAGTCTCGCAGAGGAGTTTAAAGTATCGATGACACAGGTGACGCTGATCATGAGTTTCCTGGTCGGGGGCGGTCTGGTCGGGATACTGTTTGCCGGAAAGCTGCTTAGGAAGGTTCCCACCGAAATCCTGTTGAGCTTAGCTGCCGGGATAGTAGGCGGAGGGCTCCTGATTAGTTCCAGGTTTGAAACCATCTATCTATTCTATGCAGTCTGGGGAGCTATCGGTTTTTGCTCACCGCTGTTGGTCTCGGTGACGATTCCGACCGTTCTTGGAAACTGGTTTGAAGAAAAATTAGGAAGCGCAATGGGAGTCGTTTATGGAATAGCCGGAATCGGCGGCAGCATTTTTAGTCCTGTGATAGGCAGGATGATAGGCAACTATGGATTCCGGACGGCTCTGCGGGTGGAAGGCGTTATTACATTGATTGTGCTGTTGCCGATAACACTGTTGGTACTCCGGCTGCAGCCGGAGCACCAGAAGAACAGTATTCGTGAGGCGGCAGAAGAAAAGGTTGTGAAAGGAAAGAAGCAGTATTGGCAGAAGGCATTTTTCCTGTTTATCAGTGCCAATATCCTCCTGACGATCGTGAATAATCTGCTGCAGCAGATATCCTCACATGTTCAGGATATTGGATTCTCCATCAGCTTCGCATCGAATGTGATGGCAGCTGTGCTGCTGGGATGTGCGGTGGGAAATCTGCTGAGCGGAATCATGTTTGACAGGATGCGTCCGGTGCCGGTGCTGCTGCTTTATGGAACATTTGGCCTGATCGGTTGGTTGGGACTGGCGGCAGGAATTCTGATGACGCCGGACATTTCGGGAATCCTGCTGCTTAGTGGGTTTCTGGTCGGGATGGGACATGCTCTGTTTCAGATCGGAATACCAGTCTGTGTCCGGCGTGTTTACGGAGGTGCAGAATATAGTCAGAGCTTTGCGGCGATCTGTCTGCCGGGATCTGCTGTTGGCATTTTCTCGGCACCGCTGGGTGGGGTTTTTTATGATGTGAGCGGTAGTTATCAGAGTCTGCTGATACTTTTGAGTGCTCTGAATCTGGTGGGTGGTCTTTGCATCATCGGAGCACTTAAATCGAGGCAGATCAAAGTGTTAAAGGAAAGGAACTGAGGTGGGTGAAGCGGTCAAAGAATACTCGTAATCCGCTTCGCTTAAGAGGCACAGAGTAAAAAACACTCTGGGGACTTACCTGGGGTGTTAAAGAATGAAATTGAGAATGGCAAATTGATTCAAAAAGAGTTATAAAAGTAAAGATTTTATGTATGCCTATAAACCAACTTGCAACTTGGTCTTATAGGCTTTTTCTATATACGTTTTAAGTATAGTTTCTCTAGTAAATTTATGAGTTTATACAACCCCATAGCAATAACACAAAGTATAACAATAGACATCAATACCCAATCCATCTTAAAGACCTGGCTGCCATAAATAATCAAATATCCAAGTCCATTCCTCGCAGCCAGAAATTCCCCGATAATAACCCCTACCAGACAAAGTCCAATATTTACCTTCATAGTGCTGATAATAGTGGGCACTGTACCCGGCAAAATGACCTTAAGCAAAACATCCATTTTATTTCCACCAAGGGTATAGATAAGTTTCATCTTATCCGGTTCCACTTCTTGAAAGCTCGTATGCAGACTAATTATAGTTCCAAATATTGCCACGGATATACCTGCAACAATAATTGTTTTAGTTGTGGCTCCAAGCCATACGATCAGAACCGGAGCCAGAGCAGATTTGGGCAAGCTATTGAGCACCACCCAATATGGTTCTAAAATTTCCGATAGCTTTTTACTAAGCCATAATAAAACCGCCGCCAATACACCGATAACCACCACCAGTGCAAAACTTAACAACGTTTCATACAACGTAACACCAATATGCAGGAAAATACTTTTATCCTTTACCATAGAGATAAAAGTTTTTATAATCCTGCCGGGACTGCTAAAAATAAAAGAGTTCAGTATCCCCAGTCTTGTTGTAATCTCCCACAAAGCAATAAATCCAATCAGAATAAGTCCCCGTGATATAGATACAGTTTGCTTGTGGCGCCGCCTTTTCTTCAAATAGCGCTGCTGTGTAAAGGAAGTATCATCCATTTTCATTCAACTCCTTCCATATTATATTAAAATAATCCCTGAACTCAGGAGCATTTCTCGTATTCATTGGTGTCTTATAAGGAATATCAAATTCAATAGGGATAATCTTCTTCACTGTCCCTGGTCTTTTTGATAAAACAACAACTCTGTCAGCAGTGCTTATAGCCTCCGCCAAATCGTGCGTCACAAGAATTGCCGTCTTTTTCTCTTCCTTAATAATAGAACTAATATCATCACAAACCGTTAACCTGGTTTGATAATCCAAAGCTGAAAATGGTTCATCCAAAAGCAGCAAATCCGGTTCTAAAGCAAGTGTTCTAACAAGTGCGGCCCTTTGTCTCATTCCCCCCGACAATTCCGAAGGTTTAGATTTGCGAAATTTCTCAAGTTCGTAAGTCTTTAGCATATTATTCACAAAATCCATAGATTTCTCAGTGATTTTCTTCTGTATTTCCAATCCAAGCATCACATTGCTATAAACTGACCGCCATTCAAATAAATGGTCTTTTTGCAGCATATATCCAATATTAGTGGAAGTATTCTGGATCGGTTGCCCTCTTAATCGGATACTGCCGCTCTCGGGACTTAAAAGCCCTGAAATTAAAGAAAGCAATGTAGATTTTCCACAACCACTGGGGCCTACAATTGCGATAAATTCCCCATCCTCCACGCTAAATGATATATTAGATAAAGCGAGTGTTTCGCCATTCATGCTGTGATAAGCTAAGCCAATATTCTTAAGCTCTAATAACGGCTGCATAAATTACACCTCCATTTCGGGTATATTCTATAGTATGAAAAAAATGAAATATGTTTACGAGTTGGGTGAAAAATGGTACAATTACTACAAGTCTGCAAAAAAGGCAGTAGTGTGGCACAAAAAAGTAGACAGTACAAATATAAGTTCCTTATGTACAGATATATAGATGGAAGTAAATAATATCATAGGAAGGCTGTCAGGAGTAGAGAATGAATAAAGTAAATTATCAAATAGAACTAGACAAATTAATTGATAAATTTAAAAATGAAAAAGTAGTACCTAAATTATTAATACACAGCTGTTGTGCTCCCTGCAGTAGTTATGTATTAGAATATTTGTCAGAATACTTTCTAACCTTAATTTTCTACTATAATCCCAATATTACGCAGGAGGTTGAATATATTAGAAGAGTGGAAGAGCAAAGAAGGTTAATCAATGCTTTAAATCCCAAATATCCGATTGCATTTGAAGAAGGCGAATATCAACCAAAGCGATTTCTCGATTCCGTGAAAGGTTTGGAACATATCAAAGAGGGCGGCGAACGTTGTTTCGCATGTTATGAAATGCGTTTACATGAGGCGGCAATCTTAGCAAAAGAAAAAAACTTCGATTATTTCACTACAACGCTAACAATCAGCCCCTTAAAAAACTCCGCCGTTATAAATGAAATAGGTCAAAATCTGGCGCAAACATATGAAATAGCATTTCTACCTTCTGATTTCAAAAAGAGAAATGGTTACAGGCGCTCTGTAGAGTTGTCCAGACAATACGGTCTATACAGGCAGGATTATTGTGGCTGCATTTTTTCAAAGAAAGAACAAAAGAGCAGAAAGCCACTCATACAACATCACATATTGAAAAATATGAATAATAAAAGAAAGAAATGAGGTAACCACATGGCACAATTATGGGGCGGACGTTTCACCAAAGAAACGGACAAGTTTGTATACAATTTCAACGCATCAATTTCTTTTGATAAAAAATTCTTTAAACAGGACATACAAGGAAGCATAGCACATGTTATGATGTTAGCAAAACAAGGAATCATATTAGAAGACGAGAAGACTCAAATCGTAGATGGTTTAAATCAAATCCGAAAAGAAGTAGAAGCGGGAACTCTGGAAATAACCGATGAATATGAAGACATACACAGCTTTGTAGAAGCCAACCTTATAGACAGAATTGGTAATATTGGAAAAAAATTACACACAGGCCGCAGCCGTAATGATCAGGTTGCCCTTGACATGAAATTGTACACAAGAGATGAAATCACTGAAATATCAGATCTAATAAAACAACTACTTCATACTCTTCTTAAAATAATGGAAGAAAATGTAGATACCTATATGCCAGGTTTCACCCATTTACAAAAAGCACAACCCATAACATTAGCTCACCATGCAGGCGCTTATTTTGAAATGTTTAAACGTGACCGTCAAAGGATGGAGGACATTTATAAAAGAATGAACTACTGCCCACTTGGTTCAGGAGCGTTAGCTGGAACCACTTATCCACTTGACAGGGAATATACAGCCAGGCTGCTGGAGTTTTACGGTCCAACTTTAAATAGCATGGATTCCGTATCCGACAGAGATTATATAATCGAACTATTATCAGCCTTATCTACCATAATGATGCACTTAAGCAGATTTTCAGAAGAAATCATTATCTGGAATACCAATGAGTATCAATTTGTGGAGCTTGACGATGCTTATAGCACCGGCAGCAGTATAATGCCACAAAAAAAGAATCCGGATATTGCTGAATTGGTAAGAGGAAAAACCGGACGTGTTTACGCAGCATTAACATCCATTTTGACAACGATGAAAGGCATACCACTTGCATATAATAAAGATATGCAGGAGGATAAAGAACTGACATTTGATGCCATTGACACAGTAAAAGGATGCATTGTATTATTTACAGATATGCTTGCAACCATGAAATTCAACAAAGATATTATGGCAGCCAGTGCTAAAAACGGTTTTACTAACGCTACAGACGCAGCAGACTATCTAGTAAAAAAAGGAGTTCCATTCAGAGATGCTCATGGTATTGTCGGACAATTGGTACTTCTTTGTATAGAAAAAAATATCTCGCTCGGCGAGTTACCCTTAAGTGAATATCAGAAAATAAGCCAGGTATTCAAGAAGGACATCTACGAAGCAATAAGCCTTAGTACTTGTGTAGAAAAGCGCGAAACAATTGGAGCTCCGGGTAAAACGGCAATGGAAAAAGTAATTGGGTTGAATAAAGCATATTTAAAATAAAACTATCAGAGAGGCAAGAAAGTATAAAATGAATAGTAAAATCGAAAAATTGTTGCATAATCAAGGAAAAAATTATAGTGGAATATTATATTGAAACGACATGCGCAGGGATTTACGGTACTTCAGATTGCAGCACTGGATCCTGAGCAGGATATTGAGATGCGTTCACCAACAGGAGATAAGGCATTGTAGAATGAAGATATTAGACCGCCTTAAAAAAAACTTGCAATTGCTGTGGAAATATCGTATCATATTTCTAACGAAGAACAAATGTCTGCATGAAGCGGACACAATGGTGCAAATGTTTTTGAAGATGAGAACGAGTTAGATGGAAACTTCATTACATTTAACTCTTCTTTTTATACAAAAGTTGCAATCCGGATTCTATTATTAGAAATATGCCATAGGTTAGTGATTGTCACTAAATTGTCCGGTTTATTTTGTAACAATCCCTTATTCGTAAACAACAAAGCAGATTATGAGTATTTGTCTTGAAGTTAGTATATTCATAATAGTCATTATGATTTCATACTGACATATTAAAGCGCTTGTAGTACTGACTGAAAATATGCGAAGCAATAAAAAATGCAAAAAAGGAGATAAGTATTATGGAAAAATTAAAGGTTGGTATTCTCGGTGCGACGGGCATGGTAGGGCAAAGATTTATTAGTTTATTAGAGGATCATCCATGGTTTGAAGTTGTAACACTGGCAGCCAGTGAAAGAAGTACCGGACGCACATATGAAGAGGTAGTAGGAAGACGTTGGAAAATGAATACTCCAATGCCTGAAAAAGTCAAAGATATCGTAATCATGAATGTCAATCAAATAGAAAAAGTATCAAGCGGCGTAGACTTTGTTTTCTCCGCAGTAGATATGTCAAAAGAAGAGATTAAGGCAATTGAAGACGCATATGCGAAAACTGAAACTCCGGTTATATCAAACAACAGTGCTCACAGATGGACCCCGGATGTTCCAATGGTAGTACCCGAAATCAATCCGGGACATTTGGAAGTAATCAAGGCACAAAGAGAAAGATTGCAAACTACAAAAGGCTTTGTCGCTGTAAAACCAAATTGCTCCATACAAAGCTATGCTCCTGTTCTGACAGCATGGAAAAAATTTGGACCCAAAGAAGTGGTTGCAACCACATATCAGGCAATATCGGGAGCAGGAAAAAACTTCCAGGATTGGCCGGAAATGGTAGGAAATATTATTCCATTCATAGGCGGAGAAGAAGAAAAAAGTGAACAGGAACCTTTGCGTTTATGGGGGCACGTAGAAAATGGGCGGATAGTAAAAGCAGAAACTCCAGTAATCACAACCCAGTGTATCCGTGTTCCGGTGTTAAACGGACATACAGCAGCAGTATTTGTAAAATTTGATGAAAAAGTTACAAAAGAAGAATTAATAGAAGCATTAAAAGAATTTAAAGGATTGCCACAGCAATTAGAATTACCAAGTGCTCCAAAGCAATTCATTCAATACTTGGAAGAAAATAACCGTCCCCAGATAATCACAGATGTTGACTATGAAAAAGGGATGGGAATTTCAGTGGGCCGATTAAGAGAAGATACGGTATATGATTATAAATTTGTTGGAATGTCTCACAATACAGTACGTGGAGCTGCTGGCGGTGGGGTATTATGTGCAGAATTATTGAAGGCAAAAGGTTATATAACTGCAAAATAACCTGTTTTGCGAATTACATCAGTCAGTTTCAGAGCTTTACACATTTTAAAAAGCAGAATACAAGTAAAAAAATTCTAGGACTCTCTAGTATAGAGACCTTAGAATTTTTTTGTATAACTTATGGCTATGGCGGAGTCTGCTTACGGAATTTGTCTAACGGAATCTTTTGTTGCCTCCTCATTTCAAATAGGCTATAATATATTAGTATATCAAAGGATAATCAGGGAGGTAGTATCATGTATTCCAAAAGCACAGAGCCACATGTTAAGACCATTAGTGATAGTGTATATTATACATTGCGTAAAAATATTATAGAATTAAACCTAAAGCCTGGAACAAGTATAAGCATTAAGAGTATAGCAGATGAATTGGGAGTCAGCCGTTCTCCTGTTCGTGATGCTGTTATCAAACTGGGAAAAGAAGGACTAATCGACTCCATTCCACAAAGCTCAACCATGGTATCTAAGATAGATCTGAGTAGAGTAGATGAAGAACGATTTTTAAGAGAGACCTTAGAAGAAAAGACACTTTTGCTCTTTCTTGAAACATACAAAGAAAAAGATACCAATTTACTCAAGGAAAGAATTAGACAGCAAAGGACATTTCTAGGTCAGGGAAAATATGGTGAATTTTTAAATTGGGATGACCTGTTTCATGAAGTCTTTTTTCAAGTAACGCGCAAAGAAATATGTTGGGATTTAATAAAAAGTATGTCCGGGCATTATAGAAGAGTCAGGTTCATGTCCCTATGGGATGACAGCATGATGCTCCATCTCATTGAAGAACATGAGACTATTTTAAAATGTCTTATAAATAGAGATGAAATCGGTACCACAAGTATCATTAAAAAACATTGCTCTCAGCAGGAGAATGAGGAAAAGATTTTGCGAAAAAAATATCCGGACTATTTCAGTATCTCGAAAAAAGAAAAGGGAGATGGGGAGGAAAGTTATTTAAGGAAAGACTTTCTTTTCATAAGCAGATAGATGGAGGGGCATATGAAAAGACAAAAAATTATTGAATATTGCGAGAGCCTGAAATCAGTATATAAAAACTATCCATTTGGTGATGATTCATGGTTAGCATATCGTATAAGGCAAAACAACAAATGCTTTATATTCATATATGAATATCAGGGAAAAGATCGGATAAATCTGAAATGCGATCCGGACAAAGCCGATTTCTTAAGGCAAATTCACTCTTCTGTAGTACCTGCCTACCATATGAATAAGCAGCATTGGAATAGCGTAATACTAGATGGAAATATAAGCAGAAATGATATTTTAGATATGATAGATCACAGCTTTGAACTTTGTCATGACAAAAAGAGCAAGAGTCCAAACCGAAGTTATGGTGTCAGCTATCGTTCACTGTATCTTCTGTAAAGGCGGAAAATGGCATTGAAATGTGACCTATCGAGAGAGTGATGAGAATTGCAGCAAGGAAAGATACCCGCCATTGGCGATGGAGGGTAATGAATTACATACCATCAACCATTCAAAGAGACAAGGGAGGAACGCATATGAGGACAAGAAAGATCTATAAAAAGTTAAGCATTTTAGTCTGTTTACTAACTGTTATGAGTTTCATTTTTGCAGCATGTGGATCATCCAAAAATGAGAGAAGTTCTACAGATATATCTATGAGTCAGAAGGAAGATTTCGAAGTTTATCCGGAAGAACAGGTAGTAGGCGGAGCAGCACAAGAGTCGGATGAAGCCGGCTTATCTTTTAATGAGGTGAATAAGTCAACTGCATTAGGGAATAGTTCTTTGGCAAAACTCATAAAGACGGT
>Ga0153997_1000577_pt1 | contig 10508 bp, 14 predicted proteins | sample TSNC081MetaG_FD_104750 | JGI IMG/M metagenome (GOLD analysis project Ga0153997, IMG submission 104750) | Attine ant fungus gardens microbial communities from North Carolina, USA - TSNC081 MetaG | ecosystem: Host-associated > Fungi > Mycelium > Unclassified | place: USA: North Carolina, Lumber...
ATATCCACAATGGCTATGAATCCTTACGGTGTTATAAAAAGTTTCAATATATTCAAACACAAGCTTATAGGCATGATGATAATCAAATATTTTATATCGGTTTATCCACTCCCTTTTCAACAGAGCATGAAAGGATTCTATGCAGGCATTATCCCATGGATAGGTTTTCTTAGAGTAACTGTTGATGAACCCTTCTGTGGCATTCTTATAGGCGCTATAATTATATTGTATGACGCAAACGCAACTTTAAATATTAAATACTGATCAACAATACTGCTTCTTGGCATCGCACCACCTCCGCCTATTTCTAGTGTTCCATTCACTAGTTGTCCATTAACCTGCACATCAAGCGTGGCACCTCTGGCGCCTGAGCCCCTTTCCAGCGTTGATCTTCCGGAGAAGTAACCGGCGTTCCTCTCGATGCATCATAGCGAACTTCTTTAGCCGTTTCGTCAAAGTAATACATCCCGCCATAATGCTCCATTTCTCCAATGGTAGGAGATGCAATCATTTCACCTGCCCGCACAAAGCTATAGGAATATTTTCTGGAATCCAGCCGAAAGGAATAACGGGATTGTTCAATTTCAACTGTATCCGAGGATGCCACGCCAGGCAAGCGCCGGGAAGTGGAAAACATATAGAGTCCTCGGTGTTATTTTCAAGCTCAAAGTGAAACTCCAACGCCACTGGTGACATTTCAATGTTATCAAAAGTGAGTACAACCTCACAATATTCCTCCCGTTCTACTTCAACTCTCCCGATCGCTCCACTAACACTGCATTGTCCCCATACTCCATTCCAGACATAGTTTAAAAGATAATACCCGTAGCCACCTTTTCCCAGCCATCATAGCCGCCTCCCGTTAGCTCAGTTCCTGAAATATAACGGATCAAGCCGGTGACATTGGCATTTTCAATATGAATAGCCGCCTTGATATAATTGTTACTGATTATATATTCTGTACCATTATCCTCCAGAGACACCGTTCCCGTCTTTTCCGGAAGGGGTTCCACCGGTACTGGAGTATAGGGCTTATCCTCCCCAGACAACCTGAAATTATCCAGCCAAACCTTGGCGCCCGGCGAATAATTCACGGAAATAACACCTGCTGCACTGGAAGCAAGGATGTAGTTCCATCTCACAGGCCACTGGTTTTATGTTCATCAGCGGCAGAACTGTCTCTAATTTAGGAATCGTCATATTGGAAATTCCAATATTTCTGATTAAACCTTTTTCTACCAGAACTTCACATTGCATATAAGTACTTACAAACTCATCCACACTAAACGGTCTGGAATCCGGGTTGCGGGCATCGCCGTCGCATCCCGGTGCATGATAGTTGGGAAACGGCCAATGGATAAAGAGCAAGTCGATATATTCGCATTGTAAATCAGCAATGCTCTTACGGCAGGATTCTTCCACCCGCTGGTGCATATCATTCCATACTTTGGTCATGATAAAGAGTTCTTTGTGCGCCAGCACACTCTCGTCGAAAGCAGCTTTAAAGACGCATCCGATCTCATCTTCATTGCCATAGCAAGCCGCACAGTCGAACATCCGGTAACCGCAGCGGATTGCCCCTCCCACTGCCTGGGATACCTGCTCACTGGTAAAGCGGTCGGAGCCAAACGTTCCCATTCCGATACAGGGAATTTCTTCTCCTGTGTTTAACTTTTTTTAGGTACCTGATTCGGATTGATTTTTTCCATTTTCTTCATTCTCCTTTTTAAGGTACAATCACAGACAGCAGAGATAACTACTCATTTACTATAACACCCTTTTTTAAAATAATATTATCATATAATGCCATTTCACTTGTCATAATTACCACTGATGAGTTGTTTTTTATCTTATCATAATACTCCCATTTATCAATCTCATATAATATCTTCAATTATTCCGGTGAAAGTATCTTCGGTATTCCTTTTAGCATAATCGCATCCTCACATTTTTTCAATCACTATTTGTTTCTTTATTCGTTCCATGCCTTCTATTTTATAAAAACCAGTGGCATTATTCATTGCGGCATTTAAAGTAATTGTCAGTATCATATCCCTAAGCCTCACTATCAATGAGGAGCTTTCCCTTTACCGCTCCGGGGACTTTAAACATCTCGAAAGCCTCAGCGATCCGGCTCAGCCCCATTTTCTTATAGATAAAGGAATCATCGATTTGCAGTGCCCCCGTTTGAAAATAATGCGCCACTAATTCCCATTCCGTTCCTGGAAATGGTGGGCTGTAAGACATCCATGAACCAGTCAGAGTAAATTCTTTGCGATTCATAGCCTCCCACTCTTCTACCGAAAATGTCAGTTTCCTGGTCGGCGTTCCGATGAAACATATTCCTGCTTTATTAGCCGCAAGAGCAAACGTCATTTTCATTGTAATCATGTTGCCGGCGGTTTCATATACATAATCAAACCCTTTTCCGGCGGTCTTCTCCATTGCCTGCTGCAGATAATCATCCGCCAGAGTATTGATTCCGGCATCTGCGCCTAGCTTTTGACCCAGTTCCAGGCGTTCGTCGACAATATCAAAGACGACTACCTTAGCTGCTCCAAATATCCGCACCCACTGCAAAATAAACATACCAATCGTCCCGCCTCCCAGAATCGCAACCGTCTTGCCGCCCTCATAAGGCAGCCGTTTTAGTCCGTGAAGAGCCACTGTCGCCGGTTCAAAAAAAGCTCCTTGCTCAAAGGTAATGCCCACTTCACATTTCACGGCATTTTTTTCCGGCACTACCACGTATTCGGCAAAACTTCCATACTCTCTGGAGCCGATAAAGCTATAATACCGGCACAAAGCATAATTCCCCTTTTGGCAGTCTTCACATTCCATACAGGGTACCAGCGGTACCCCCGATACCTGATCACCCAGTTTAACGCAACTCACACCGGCACCAACCTGTTCTACGGTTCCGGAGAATTCATGCCCCAGCACGTTAGGATAAAAGTGGCAGGCATCTCCATTGACACGGGGAATATCTGAACCACAAATCCCGGTATACTTTACCTTAATTAAGACCTGGCCAGCTCCCGGAACCGGTTTGGAAATTTCATCATAACGGATGTCTTCCCGCCCGTAGACTACTCCTGCTTTTATCTTACACATTTATATCACCTCCTGATCATTCATTACCTCTTTTAAGTTGTTGTACAACTGTAAATACGTACGATATCCCTTTTGGTAAACAGCCTGATGAGCAGGATTGGGTTCGTGAACCCGTTCTAGCTTAATGGTCTTACGAACCGCATGTTCAAAGCTGTCATAAACTCCGGTCCCGATTCCGGCCAGAATTGCTGCCCCCAGTGTTGTAGCAGTATCGGATGCCGGCACTTTAATCACCTTGCCGGTGATATCCGCCTTAATCTGGGTCCAAACGAGAGAATTAGCCGAACCGCCCATTGCATGCAGCTCTGATGTGTCAGCACCACATTCACGGGCAGTTTCCAAATTATGCCGCAATGAGTACGCAACACCTTCCATTATCGCTCTGGCAAAATGACCCCGGCGTTTGGAAAAATCCATTCCGTACCAAACTCCTTTTGCCTTGGGATTCCAGATGGGAGAACGCTCTCCAGCCATATACGGCAGAAAAATTAACCCTTCACTGCCAGCCGAAACCTCATCCGCCTGTTCGCTCAACTGCTCAAAGGAAGTTTTTCCGGTTCGTTCACTCTCCGCCCGCTCTGCTGCAGCAAATTCCTGTTCAAACCAGCGCAGGGTCCCGCCGCCGCCGGTAGTTCCCCCTTGCAGCAGCCACCTTCCGGGGACCACATGCCAACTCATGATTAAGCGGGGATCCGCTGTATAGGTCTCCAGGCAGATACTCATCCCGCCCGCCTGACCACCTTGTTCCTGGGTTTCACCCGGATGGATGACACCAGCTCCCAGGGTTGCGCAGACAGCATCAAGACCGCCAGCAACTACCGGAGTTCCCAGTGCCAAACCGGTAAACCGCACGGCTTCTGCCGTCACTTTCCCAACCACTTCACTGCATTCGCAAATCCGCTGCAGAAAGGAAACCGGAATCCCCAGCGCTTCACACATCTTTTCATCCCAACAGGCACGTTTCATATCAAAGCAATGAAATCCATACCCCTGTGATTTATCCATCGTCTGCTCACCAGTTAAGCGATATACAATAAAAGAATTTGATTGTAATATCGTGTCTATCTGTTCATATACCTGCGGCAGCTGCTCCTTATACCAAAGAACCTTAGCAGTGCCGTAAGATGGCTGCAGAGAATTGCTGGCTAAATCAAAAATCCGTTCCGCTCCCACCTGATGCTTCAGCTTGTCACAGATTTCTGCCGCCCTTGTATCCATCCAAATCGGCGTATTGGTAAGTACTTTACCGCTGCGGTCTACGGCAATTGCCGACCAACTCTGGCCGTCTACTCCAATTCCGGCTATTTCATCCGCAGCGATATCCCAGCTCTTCCAGATCTGCTTCAAAGCCGATGCAACCGCCTTCCACCAATCTTCCGAATCCTGTTCGGCCCAACCTTCCTGCGGATAGTATACCGGATATGCAGCACTGGCCTGCGCCGCAACGCTGCCATCCAAACGAAAAACCACCACCTTACAGGCACTGGTACCAATATCAATCCCCAATAAATAGTTCTTCATCTCAAACCCCTCCGCAACACTCTTAACTCACTTTTCCATCACAACCGCATACCTTCATCCGATTTTTCACCAACTCGGTAACCGCCTTCATCCCCGCCTGTCCCAGCTTCTTAGGATCAAATGTATCTGGCTTTTCTTTGAGCAGGACTTTTACAGCATTAGAATAAGCAACACGAAGCTCCGTAGCAAAGTTTACCTTACAGATGCCTCGCTCGACGCACTCACGGACATCCGCATCCGACAGCCCCGATGCTCCATGCAGTACCAATGGAATGGATACCATCTTTCTGATATCAGATACCCTCTTTTTATCCAATACTGGCGTACCTTCATAAAATCCATGAGCGGTACCAATCGCAATTGCCAATGAGCTGACACCGGTACGCTCTACAAATTCTTTTGCTTCGGCAGAATCTGTATTGGTATCCACTTCGGCTTCCAGATCATCTTCCTTACCGCCTACTTTGCCCAACTCGGCTTCAACCGGCACTTCAAATACCTTCGCCACTTTAGCCACTTCGGCACTAAGAGCAATATTCTCTTCAAATGGAAGGCCGGAGCCATCAATCATAATCGAGGTATAACCCATTTGCAAGGCTCGCACAGCCAGTTCATAGCTGTTGCCATGATCCAGATGCAAGGCTGCCGGTATTTTACACTTAGCGGCATCTGCCGCAACAATCGCAGTAAACGTTTCCAATGTACCATAGCTCACTGTCGATGGGGTCGTCTGGAGCATCACTGGTGCGTTCAATTCCTCTGCTGCAGCCAACACCGCTTTTACCATCTCCATATTTTCTACATTAAATGCTCCCACTGCATATCCACCAGCCTGTGCATTTTTGAGCATTTTCTCACTTGTCACTAATGGCATATTTCTTCCCCCACTTTCGTTCATACTAGTTTATCAATTCTGACGCATCTATGCTGCAACCTTACCGGGTTATTGCAACAGTAACCCGCAACACTTCTTTATTACTGGCATCCTGCTTAAGCATTTATTTCTTCGGCCTTGTGATATCAGTATAAGGGATTTCCCCTTGGCTTATAAGAGAGCTTACGGACAACAACGATTGGCTAATGTCCGCTTTTCGCAGTAGTTGTTGACAAGCGCTGCTATCTTTGATACGCTTTTGAAAATGATAGTTCTAATGAATGGGGGAAGATTGGAATGAAGAAGTTGTACACCAATATGAATATGAAGTTTCATGTAGAAGGATATGAATTAGTCGTTTTGAATATTGTTTTTGAACAGTTTTCCAGAATTATTCCCCGCCATAGCCATGGACAAAACTGCTATGAACTCCATTACATTCCCAATGGCTGCGGCACCGTTATAGTGGACGGAAAAACTTTTCGGATCACACCGAACACCCTGTATATCACCGGTCCTCATATCGAACACGAACAGATTCCAGAGAAAGAGAATCCCATGGCAGAATACTGTATTTATTTCAAGATTCTGCACGGAAATCCAAAATCTACTGGAATGCTGATGAAACTATTCCGGGAGACTCCATTTTGGTTCGGATCGGATACCCAGGATATCAATACCACGATGCATATGATTTTTCACGAACTGGACCATAATTACATCGGCTTTATGACCCAAGTGGTATCGCTTCTGGAACAATGCATCGTGAAACTGGTGCGCAATTATGAACGAAACCGTAAATCGCAGAGCCAATTTGAGCGTTCCAGTCTGGTCAATCAAAAGTATATTATCACGGAAGAGTACTTTCTCTATGAATACCAGACCTTATCCTTGCAGGTATTAGCTAACCTGCTGGGCTTGAGTACCCGGCAGACCAACCGCTTTTTAAAAGACTGCTACGGCAAAAATTTTCAACAAAAAAAAACAGAAGCAAAAATGTCTGTTGCTGCTGCCCTTTTATCTGATCCCGCACTTTCCATCAGCCATATTGCGGCGGAATCGGGTTATTCGTCTTTGGAACATTTTGTGAACGCATTTAAAAAATACTATGGGATGACTACCAAGGAATATCGGGAACGCACTTTTTTTCATTGATCTATTCATGCCATAATACCAATACTCAATTCCCGCTTGCGAGATTTGTCGCACCGAGCATTTTTATTTTATGGGGGATTGCGAAACAATCTCCTATGGTAATAAAGGTTCAAGCTACAATTGTAACATTTTGTTTTATATGCATTTAGTATACCTGATTTCTGCTCCATAATTCCAAAATTAGGACGACTAATCAACCTGACTTACGTTTGATAATTAAAGTCACAGTGATCTCTGATATGATATGCCGTAAAATAGCGTTCTTCCAAAGGAATCCATTTTTTCTGAAACAGTACAGAACCCATCTCACCGTTTCTGTGTCTGATACGGCGTAACTGTTCGACCTCATCAAGAGTCAAAAATATAGTCAAATCATAATACGCAGATAATGCTGGGTGGCATGAATACGAGCCTTCAATAATATTGACGGGATTGGGCTCAATCCACACAGTTTCATTGAATTCCTGTTTGTGGCAGTCATAGGGACGGTACGAAAACATTTTCCCTTGCTTTAGCGGAACCAAAACCTCTTTTAAGAAACGCTCATAGTCAACATTACCCCCCGGCTCATTTAGACGTTCCGTAGTTCGTTGTTCCGGGCGTAGAAAAAAATGATCCATACGGATTATATTACATCCACAATTTTTTCTTAGATATGCTGCAAGCGTTGACTTACCTGCGGCACATCTTCCGTCAATTGCAATTAATATATGCTCCCGACTCTGACGAAATGCTCTGGTTTCGCTCAAAACGGTTCCCGCAATGTCATGAATAGTATTAGTTTTCACTGGTTATTTCTGCTTTCGCCGGCTTTTCTTTTTGGTACCGTACAAGACCGGTACCATTTAGAGCAACCATGATTGCCGGAATAAGAATAAGCTGCAGCACAATACCAGGGATCGCATTCAGGAATGCGCCCGCCATAAACATCTGCCATGTGAAGGCGTTGCCGCCAATACGAAAAAGCAGTATTTGTGCAATACCCCAGATTGCTCTTCCGGCAAGCATGGATGCAATAATAGAGCGGTAAAGTGCAATCACACACTGCCAGCGTGAAAATTTATACAGAAGCCCAGAGATAAGGCCATAGGATGCCAATTCAAAAGCCATTGCAATTCCATTCGGAAAGATAATTGGCATTCCAAAAACAGCATATCGCAATAGCGGAAGAATAAAGCCGACCATCAAGCCATATTTCCAGCCGCAGATTAAACCGCATAAAAAGACCGGTATGTGCATTGGCAGCAACATTCTCCCAATCTGAGGAATCTGCCCCGTAAAGAATGGCAGAACAAGACCAATTGCGATAAACATGGCAGCCAATATGAAATTCTTTGTCGTTGGATGTTTCACTTTCTTACCTCCTTGTATCGATTGTTTCTTTTTCGAAGTAAGTTCCCCCCTGCTTCTAAGCGAAGCGAAAGCAGTGGGGCGAGGACTTACTTGTTTCAGTGAGAATCTAAGCTTGCGGATCACGAGTATCCACTTTGACTAATATCAAAAATTATACCACAGTTTTATAAATCCTGACTCCTAATTTTTCCAATTGTATACTTTTAATAAGGAACGCCATATTTCTGCCCAGCGTACGCATTGTCTGGCATCCCTCTTCATCAGCATATACATCTTCCGGTGTATAACCATGAACACTATTCCAATATTGACTGTATGCGATTGGCATACTTGATATAGTAAAATATTTATTAATTTCATCAAATGTTGCAGAGCATCCCCCTCTTCTTGCAGAAACAACTGCCGCACCAGCCTTCATTGTCTTATCACATGGAACACTGTAAAATAATCGATGAATAAAAGAGACAAGTGTTCCGTTCGCAAAAGCAAAATATACCGGTGAACCAATAACGATTCCATCACACTCTTCATACTTAGGAGCAATTTCATGAATCAAGTCATTAAATACACATTTTCCAGTCTTTTTGCATTGATGACATCCTATGCATCCGCAAAGATCCTTATTTCCACATGAATGACTTCTGTACCAACACCTGCTTCATTTAATGTTTTTTCAACTTCTGTTAACACCGTGTAAGTGCATCCCTTCTCATTTGGACTGCCATTAACTAATAAACCATTCATTCTATTTTCCTCCTTGCATTATTTGGTATCCTACTTTATTATATTATTGTAACACCCTGTAGTAACTACAGGTCAATACCTTTTTGAAAAAAGAGGACTTTTTATAGGAATTTGAACGTATTCAAGATAGTATTGCCTCTATTGATTCATATTTTGATGGTCTTTAGAGATGCGCTTTGCGTTTGGAAAATCATTGTAAAAGAAATTGTCGTATTAATGTTTCCCATTAAAGAGGAAGGCGAAAACGACTACACAATATTATAACTGAACTTCCTGCAAACAATTAAGGAAATATGTATATAACTATACTATTTCTTAATGAATAGATAATTTAATATTAATATAAAGCCCGTTTATTTGTGGTAAACTATAACCGTAAAGTGCAAACTGTTTTTTTGATTGAAGTGAGGTATCATTTTATGCGTTTAATGTTTCCAGGATACATTGCCCTATTCGTTATTTTTATTACTATATCGGCTATTTTGTATTTACCAATATTTTTTGTTTTGCGGAGAAAAGGCAAGGAGTCTATAAGACAATTAAGTTACCTGCTATACTTTTGTTCATTTTTCATAATTATTTTTGCTACAATTATTTTATTTGGTTTACCAATTAATTTCAATCCGGAGCGGTATATCTTAAATCTTAAACCTTTGCTATGGTTAAAAGACGAAAGTATCAGGAATAGAATTATTGGCGAAATAATACCAAATATAATGATATTTGTTCCATTCGGAATTTTCACACCAATAGTATTTAAGCGAATGAGAAAATTCTATATGACGGCTTTGGTTGTATTGGTGCTAACATTTAGTATTGAGTTTTTTCAATATTTCATTGGTCGCACATCTGACATAGATGATTTAATCGCAAATTTCTTAGGCGGTATAATTGGGTATGGAATATTCAAGTTTTTTAGTTATTTTTTTAAAAATAACTCGTGGTGGATTAAATTTGCAGGAGCGTAAGCGCAGCTCTTATTTCAACCATCTGATTTTCATATAAACCCAGAGAATCCGCAGACATGAAATCCTTGCTCTTCCCATGGAAAATAAGTTGCAGGATTATTTCTCGATAATTGTTCATTATATACGATTAGAGGCTCTTACATTTGCATACCTTTCCTTCGCATGCGGCGTAAAATAGTGCAGAAAAGGAGTACCCCCGAAGAGATGCCTCATGTCCAATAATTGCTTATTTTGCGTAGTTACTTCTGTTTAATCGGAATCCAAATCTCGCTGTAGTATTTTTCATCAATGGACACACCGTATATACCGCAAATAGTATCGCTTTTCCCTATTTGAAAATGCTCCGTCCACAATTTCGGAACTTCTGTCGCTGCTTTATCATACTTGAACACCTTTGATACACCTATAACGGTAAATTCATCTTTTTTTACGATTTTGTAATTCATAGTATAACCTCCTTCTAATGCAAATTTGATTTTTAGCAAAGCAAAAGATTTTATCATTGTTACGCCTTTTCGTACAGAAGTAGGTGTTGCTCCATGAAACCGGATAAAAGCTTTTGTAAAGCTATCGGGTGAGTCATATCTCTTTAAAGTGTAATTCCTTTTTCATTTAACGCCTCCTCATATTCATATGTATTCCAAATGGAATCTATTTGGATTGATTATAGCAAGTGTGCTCTTTAATTGCAAGAAAGAAGAGTTCTTACTCTATAACCTTGAATAAATAACATAATTTTATTATTCAAAAAGAAAAGTGGTTATAGAAATTAATGGTAA
>Ga0153997_1000578_pt1 | contig 10504 bp, 7 predicted proteins | sample TSNC081MetaG_FD_104750 | JGI IMG/M metagenome (GOLD analysis project Ga0153997, IMG submission 104750) | Attine ant fungus gardens microbial communities from North Carolina, USA - TSNC081 MetaG | ecosystem: Host-associated > Fungi > Mycelium > Unclassified | place: USA: North Carolina, Lumber...
ACATACCACGGTCTGCGAAGCCATTCATCAAGATTAATTTCCTCGCATACTTCAAATGTATCGCAGATGTCTTTTTTGATTTCTTGCAGTACAGGAGTGCCGCATATCCAAACGCCGTTTTCGTAATGAAGATGGAAGCTTCGGTAGTCCATGTTAATACTGCCCACAACGGCATGGTCATCGTCGCTGATGATGGTCTTCGCATGCATGTAACCCGGAGTATATTCGTAAATCCGAACTCCCGACTCCAAAAGTTCTCCATAATTCGATCTGGTTACCGTATGTACATACCAGTGGTCCCATATTTTAGGGGTGATAATTCTTACGTCCGTACCGCCTTGCGCTGCTGTACAAAGCGCCTCAAGCATCGTATTGTCAATGACAAGATATGGTGTCGTAATATATACATAATCTTTTGCGTTATTGATGATAGTACGATACATCACTTCGGCGGGGTTATCGGGATTATTAACCGGACCATCGGAAAAAGGCTGATAAAACCCCTGTCCCTCACCGCTTATTGTAGGCCGATATACTTCATAATCAGTAACGGTATTGCTTTCGGATTCCCACATTTGAAGGAATGTCACCGTCAGGCTCCACACCGCATCGCCTTCTAATCGGATCGCCGTATCCTTCCAATGACCGTGTTTTGGATATATATTTGTGTATTCGTCGGCAATATTTGTGCCTCCGGTATAGCCGATATTTCCATCAATGACAGTTATTTTTTGATGATTGCGATAGTTTATGTAAAGTCTCGATATATATCTGTGGACAGGATTAAATCGGATTGCCTGAATATTATGTTTTTTAAGTTTTCTTATCAGATTATCAGGTGCCGTAACAATACTACCCAAATCATCGAACATCAGACGAACGTCAACACCCTGATCTGCTTTGCGTATTAATACATCTTCTATCCTGTCCCATAATTGCCCGTTGTTAAGAATGAAATACTCAAGAAAGATAAATTTTTCGGCATTTTCCATGTCTGCCAGCATTGCCTCGAATTGTTCCTCACCTAAAGGGAAATAAGTGCATCCCGTGTTTTCATACAAAGGAAAGTTTTTTCGTCCAAGATACCCGGAAATTCTCTTTCTTGTTGGATGTATACGTCCAAGCTCCGCGTAAACGTCAGGGTCTTTCTCTAAGAAACCAGCCCCTCTTTTGATTGATGTCTTCAGCCTTTTTGTTCTCCAACCGTGGGTCGCGGATTTGCCCCATAAAAGAAACAGTATATGTCCAAATACCGGCAAAATAAAAATAATAAGCAACCATGTTATTGTGTAGGATGAGCTTTTGTTTTTGCTCACTAAAAAAATAACATCAACAACCGAAACAATCTCAATCAGGACATAGACATAGATTGCTTGGGTTTTCAATATCCTGACGAGCAAGATAATTAACAAGAGCTGAAAAATTATCGCCAAGCCGACAAAAGCAATACGAAGCATTCCGGCTATTTTTCTTTCGGTCTTTGGTTTCATCACAAATCACACTCCCTTGCCGTTATCTTTTATTGTTTTTCCTTCTGCCATCTTTGGCAAAATACAAAGGCACAGACCGTTATGATCCCGCATATCGCGAAGGGAACCAGAAACTCTTTAGAAAGAGGGTTCGACGCGGCGTTGCCCATGAGTACATAAGGAATCATTCCGGGTGTCAGTCCAAGCAGAGAAAAGGCGATAAACTGAGGGTATCTCGTCCCTGTCGCGCCAAAGAACATGTTTACAAGGTCGAAAGGCAGAGGAAGAATCCTTGCGATGAAGCAAGCCGTGGAGTTATTGTTCTCGTGATATGAAAGCAATTGCCGGGCCCTATTGTTTCTCTCCATAAGAGCGGCAACCTTTTCACTGCCCAAGTGTTTTCCAATAAAATAGCCAATGTTCATTTCACAAAACAGACAAAAATATGTTAAGGCAATGGCCCATCCGGTAGGAAACATAATCCCCGTGCTAACGTAAAGTATTATGACGGGTATAAAAACCACTACAGCTTTCAGGCAATATATCCCCAATAATATAAGAACCACCAGCAGAGGGGATTCCGGTGAATATTCCAGTATGTCCGAAACCTCTAAGCCCTTGAATAGAGGGAATAAAACGATAATTAAGACGATAAGCAATATTACTGGGACACATTTGAGTAGTTTATTAATCTTGTCCATCTTATCCCCCTCTTTTTACAAGATTGTTTCTTTTTATAAAAATAAATGTTCAACAAGTATCCTTGCGCCGATAATGATCAATGTTACACCGCCTATCAACGCCGCCTTATCCCTTAATACAGGGCCAAGCCGTTTGCCAAGCAATACACCTGCAAACGAAAAGGCAAAAGCAACGACGCCTATTAAGGCACATGCTCCCCCAATATTTGTGTTCAGGAACGCAAACTCACGCCAACCGCAAGTGCGTCTATGTTAAGAATAGGTGCGACGGGAGGCGGTCGAGCTTCTTACAGATATAAGTCAACCGCCTTATTTCATTTACGCTCCAATCTTTCTATTCAGAGAATGCCTTTGTACTGCTTTCACAATCTCTACAATAGGAATTATGGCAAACGCCAATCCAAACGCAGCGAAGAAGTTGCCGGCCGACAGCGCGGTGAGCTTAAATGTGGTATTAAGTCCCGGAATATAGATAACCGATATGGTCAGCACAAAGGACAACAGCATGGCTCCAAATAGAAATTTGTTGTGTTTCTTCATAGTGAAAATGGACTTTGTTCTGGAACGCAAGTTTATGGAGTGGAATATCTCACACATGGAAAGCGTGAGAAAAGCCATTGTCATACCTGTGATATGGGACTGAGCGTTCCCTATGAGGAAGGAGCCGAGTGTCAGGGCTGCTACTATAATCCCCTGATATATTACGTTCACACCAAGCCCGCCCGCAAATATACCTTCTTTAGAATCCCGTGGCGGCTGCTTCATGCTGTCGGCCTCAGCCTCTTCCATGCCGAGAGCCATAGCCGGGAAGGTATCGGTAATTAAATTGATCCAGAGTATATGGATAGGCGCGAATAACTGCCAATTGAATAGCGTGCCGATGAAGATCGCTATGACCTCGCTCAAATTGGAAGCCAGCAAAAACTGTATAGCTTTGCGGATATTCTCGTAAATCCTCCGACCTTCCTCAACGGCGCACACGATGGTTGCAAAATTATCATCCGCCAGCACCATGTCGGCCACATTCTTTGTCACATCAGTGCCGGTGATGCCCATGCCTACGCCGATGTCGGCAGATTTCAGAGCCGGAGCATCGTTTACGCCATCGCCGGTCATGGCCGTTATCTTTCCCTTTTTACGCCAGGCGTTTACGATCCTGACCTTATGCTCCGGCTGAACGCGAGCGTACACCGAAATTTTTTCAAGTATTTTTTCAAACTCAACCTCTGACAGCCTTTCAAGTTCCGCGCCTGTAATGGCTCCGCTTTCATCGGTTATAATCCCAAGCTCTTTGGCGATAGCAACGGCGGTATCCTTGTGGTCGCCAGTAATCATGATGGCGCGCACACCAGCTTCCTTACATTCGTCAATAGCCGCCTTTACCTCCGGCCTGACGGGGTCGATCATACCGGCAAGGCCGATAAAGGTGAGTCCGTGTTCCAGCACCTCCGGGGAATAGTCTTCCGGTTTTTCCGAATGATTACGAAACGCGGCCCCCAGCACACGCAGCGCCTTGTCCGCCATACGCTTATTGTCATTAAGAACCCGTTCCCGCATATCGGGCGTTAAAGGTTGTATCTGACCGTCGATCATAATACTATCGCAGCATTTCAGGATTTCATCCGGTGCGCCTTTTGTATATTGCCTGAACGAGCCGTCCGACAGGGAATGCACGGTAGACATCATCTTGCGTATGGAATCGAAGGGTGCCTCGCCAATTCGCGGCGTTTCTTTTTCCTTATCGCTTTTATTCAGGTTAAGGGTCGCGGCGTATTCCACCAAGCCGACCTCGGTGGGATCACCCATAAATTCACCGGATGCGCTTACATCAACGTCGCTGCAAAGAGCCATCGCAATGGCCAACTGTGCTTCATCGCCAAAATGATCCGTAACTGTCATTTTGTTTTGCGTGAGCGTTCCCGTCTTATCGGAGCATATAATCTGTGTGCAGCCCAATGTTTCCACGGCTGTCAGTCTGCGGATTATGGCATCGCGTTTAGACATTTTTGTTACGCCAATGGACAGCAAGACAGTAACAACAACGACAAGCCCCTCCGGTATGGCTGCTACCGCAAGACTTACCGCGGTCAGAAGCATCTCAAAAACATGACCGCCTCTAAAACCACCGTTTCTAAAGACGCTGAAAAAGAATATAAATACGCATATACCAAGAATCGCCACGCTCAGTATTTTACTCAAAGAAGCAAGCTTGTTTTGAAGCGGTGTTTTTTCCTCTTTCGTACCTGACAATATACCCGCGATCTTACCCATCTCTGTGGACATACCGGTTGCTGTTACCACTCCTTCGCCCCGCCCGTATACCACACTGGTTCCCATATAGGCCATATTGAACCGGTCGCCCAAAGGAATATCATCTTTTACAGACTCTAATATATCGCTCGCTTTTTCTACAGGGACGGATTCGCCCGTAAGCGCCGCCTCCTCGATTTTCAAGCTGGCGGCTTCAATAATACGCATATCAGCGGGAATAGAATCACCGGCTTCAAGCAATACGATATCGCTGGGTACAACATCCTCCGATTTTATCTGACATACGGCTCCATCCCGGCGTACCTTTGTATGGGGAGCGGACATGTTTTGCAAGGCTTCTATAGCTTTTTCCGCTTTGCTTTCCTGAACGACGCCAAGTATGGAATTCAACACGACCACAACGAGTATAATGGCCATGTCCGCTATTTCGCCAAACGCGCCGGAGATGATGGCCGCCGCGATAAGCACAATGATCATCGGGTCTTTCATTTGTTCAAAAAAACGTACCATGTTAGATTTATGTTTTGCTTCCTCCAGCTTGTTCTTTCCTTGCTGGGAAAGCCGGGTATTGACAATGGAAGAAGTCAAACCCTCCTTTGAGGTTTCAAGTGCATTAAGAACCTCTTTAGTCTGTTCTAAATAATATTTCATTGTTATGACCATTCCTTTCTTGGAAAATCCACCAAATTATTAGTTACTCCATCATTCTCCCAATTTGCTAAACGAGTTTACGATATTCCCGATGCCTAAAACAATAAGACTGAATCCAATAATCAATCCCAGCGTTACCATCGACGCAAATCGATTGAACAAAAGAACAAATCCGAGGATTATCCCGATAATATTTGTAATTAAGGAAATCCAGAAGGGAACTCTGCCACCTATCATTTTTATGAAATTGAGGTTTGCAAGGCGTCCTATGCAGTGAGCGATGAACCAAAACGGGAAGATGAAAGAAAATACCCATTTTCCTGCTCCGATATTGAGCAGCAACAGGATGGCAAATAAAATGTCAAATATGCCTGCAACCAGTGAAATGACTGGCCCAAATCCGGTGCGGCGGTTAATACGCACATAGAGCATAATGTCCGCAATACCGCTGCCAAGCATGACAATACCATAAACAACCACCAATCCCCCCAATGCGGAACCGGGGTTTGCAAGCGCCACTATTCCGAAAATAATAAATAATATACCGGCTATCAATTCGCTCCAGCCGAATGTTGATTTTTTTGTCATAACAATGACTCCTCTCTTTTATAATGTTTTTAGACTTATACTAAATTATCAAAGGCCTATTGCCACTTGAAAGCCGCTTTTTATTGCCCTGCCAACAGAGCAGCCGTTTTCATCGATCCGGGTGACTTGGATGCCCTTTTTCCGAAGCGCGGGTATCATGGCTTTAAGCTCACCATTTGAAGTCATGATGACAATATCCGGCTTGTGTGCCGCGATATGCTCCGCTGTAATAGGTAAGCCCAAATGCACATCAACCTGATTACGCTTCATTTCATCGATAAACCATGTCACGGCATCCGCTAATTTTCCGTCATTCATCTTTCCACCCAACTCGTTCTTTCTCTCGCATAGAAAAACATTATGCCCCCGTTGTGACGCGGTAATGGCAGCCTGCATTCCGGCGGGACCGCCTCCCACTATGACGATACTCCTGCACTTTGCAGCCGGAGTCATGTTGTACTCGCTGTATTTACCCTCCTGACCAAGATAAGGATTGAGCGCACAGGCTATATGCCCCATGCTCTGCGCAGATTCGGATTCTGCTTCATCAGCGATAAATCCTCTGATTTCTTTTTCTCTGCCGAGCTGTGCTTTCATTGGCCAATACGGGTCGCATACAAGCTGTTCCGATAATTCGATTAGATCGGCAGAATCTCTTGTAATAAGTTCCGCGCATTGTTCCGGGCTATTATAAACTGCCTTTTTCCCAACAGGGATCGTCAGGCCGGATTTGACCGTTTCGGAAAAACCGTTATCCTTCTCTGATAAAATCATGTAGCTTGCGCCGGACGCTTTCCAGCGTGTGACGGCGCTATCCTCCGGGATATGAATCCCGATGATGAGTCTGCCGCCGTATCTTTCCGAAATACCCCGCACAAGCTCTTGGGCTTCCATGTCCTTTTCGGCTTCTTGGGAAAAATCAAGGGCAATCCCGTCAAACCCAGCTTCACAGATTAATTCTGTTGTATCTTTAATGGTGCTATATGGGTTTCCTCCAGCTTCTTCCGCTTGAATAATGGAAGCATTGAGCCGTGCAACAACTCTCGTTCCATATGTGTGAATAAGCTCAGAAAATTCCCTCCATGCAGCCGAACAGTTCTTGTTAAAAACAAGGCAGGGTTCCAGTTCAATAAGACCGACGCCGCCTTTTGCCCGTTCTAAATAATAAGCCGCAAGCTGCGTTGTCAGTCTGCCATCTCTTGCGAAACCTGTCGTCGGCCCGTGGAATATAATCCTGTTATCTAAAGTATAATTGCCGAGTTGGATTTCGGAGAAAAGAGCGTCATACATATTAATCACCTCGAAAGTTTCATTTTATCTGTCACATATTGTTCAATAATATTAATCATTGCGCCTATCCCCCCAGAAAAATAACGCAACAGTGCCGGGACCTGTGTGACATCCTATTGTCGTACCGATTTTGTTGATTTCAACACGGCCACTTAGGTTGGGGAAGCGCCTCTCAACAAGATCGGCAACGGCGCGGGCGTCATCATAGCAGTAGGAATGTGAGATATAGCATTTACCATTGTAATTCGGACCGCCATCTGCGTATTTTTCCATTTGACTTACAGTTTTTTCTATCACATTTTTTTTGCCCCTGATTTTATAGCGGGGAATAAGTCGGCCGAGGCTGTCCACATTCAACAGCGGACAGATATTTAACATAGTGCCAACCCAGCCGGATGCCTTGGAAACACGCCCACCCTTGATATAAAAAGTAAGGTCTGTGGAGAAAAACCAATGCTGCAATTCAAGTTTGTGATTGTTTGCCCAATCATATAACTCGTCGATTCCCATTCCGGCATCGCGCAAATCCGCCAGCTTATCCATAAACAAGCCGTATCCCGAAGATGCGCAAAGGGAATCTACGAGACATATTTTTCTATCGGGATAAATTTCAAGCAAGTCGCTTCTCGCTATGTTGGCTGCGTTCATCACTCCGGTAATGCCGGAAGAAAGGCATACGTGAATAATGTCCATTCCCTGCTTCAAAAACGGCTCAAAATAGGAATAAAACTCACCTACGCCAATTTGCGCCGTTTTTGTTTCCGCTCCGTTTGCCATCGCCTGATAAAACTCGTCAAGCGGAAAGGATTTTCCGAGGTCATCGCAATACTCTTTTCCATCCAAATAATAATGGTAGCAAGCGTAAGGGAGTTCTCTTTTTTCAAAATGCTCTTGTGACAAGTCCGCAGTAGAACAACAACTAAGGACATATTTTTTTTCCTTATTAATTCCCAAGTTTATATCACACCTCCTGTCCGTGAGAAGCACCCCACAATTTATCGGCAACAGGCGTCCAGCAATCCGCTGCGCATTTGCACTTCGCACAAAGAGCATCAACATCCTCCGGCTCGGCAAGGTCTGTGGAATGTGCGCCGGATTTATGTACGATTTCAGCCAGCTTGCCGTTGTTATCCAATAATGGGCAGGGGCGCAGGAGATTCTCGTTGAACGGCTGACCTTCGCGGTATTGCATGAACAGCGGTGACTGATACGCCTCAAGCAGCGTCTTTTCGCGGATATTAGAATCGGAATAATGGATAAATGCGCACGGCTCAATGTCGCCGTTGGCATTGATGTGCAGATAGTTCCGTCCGCCTGCTATACAGCCACCCACATATTCGCCGTCATTCCAGAAATCCATTGTAAATAGCGGCTTGCTTTCACGGAACTTGCGGATTTGATGGTACATATACTCCCGCTGTTCGGCTGTGGCCAGCAGATTAGTGGGTGCCCCGGCGCCAACAGGCATATAGGTGAACAGCCACGCAAATTTACATCCCTTTTCGATCAAAAAGTCAATATATTCCTCGCTGCCGATGGATTCGGCATTCTTGCTGGTGTAGCACAGAGAAGCGCCGAAAGGCAGCTTTTTCTGCTTCAGGATTTCCATTGCTTTTATCACGGATTGATAGGTTCCTTTGCCACGCCTATCATCCGTTTCCTCCTCATACCCCTCAATGCTGATTGCCGGGATGAAGTTCTTTACCCGCAGCATCTCGTTGGCAAATTCTTCGTCAATCAACGTTCCGTTTGTGAAGGCAAGGAACATACAATCGTCATGCTCCTCACAAAGCCGGATAATATCTTGCCTCCGAACAAGCGGCTCCCCGCCAGAATAGATATACATATAGGTTCCCAGCCTCTTACCCTGCCGGATGATGCTGTCCAGTGTTTCGTAATCCATGTTCAGTTTGTTGCCGTATTCTGCCGCCCAGCAACCAGTGCAGTTCAAGTTGCAGGCCGATGTCGGGTCCATCAGAATTGCCCACGGAATGTTGCAGTTATACTTTTCCTTGTTCTTTTCCTGCTGTGAGATTCCGATAACCGTAGCATTAACGATGAAATTTGCAAAGGCGGTCTTGCGAACTTCATTGTCAATGTCCGTCCACAGGCTTTTGATCAGTCTGTACCAGTGGTTGTCTGGATTATCAATGATTTCGTGAAACACCTTGCGCTGCCCCGACAGCCTCTCATCCTTATCCAGCCTGTCAACCCAGTCCAGAAGCTTCGGAAGGGTTTTATCAGGGTCTTCGTCAATCATCCGAAGCACCTGCTTAATACCGAAAGCCTGCAAGCTCTCTTTCAATGTCTTTTCATTCATGACGCAACCTCTTTTCGTTTAATATTTTTATAGGCAAGTTACCTATGCAAATATATTAGCATACTAAAAAACTTGTATAAATCATCAAATTTCTGAGATTGTCGGATTTTTAGACAAGTATGAATGAGTTGTCTGTTTATTAGACAAATAGCGGAATTTGTCTAAAGACCAATGCTAAAACAATAAAAGCACCCATTAAAGCGGACTCCATGAAAATTTTTTTATTTATGTAATTTCAAATTTAATATTTCCGGCAAAAAATAACCACACAGTCATTATACTGTGCGGCTACTTTTACTTTGAATATTTGTCAACAAGAAATTCAAGATAGTCCATCATAATAGGAGAATAGTCTTCATTATATTGATTTGGGTCGGTTTTCATGCCATCCTGCGCCCATCGCACCAATGAGCCAACCGCGGCATTTGAAAGGAAACGGGAAAATAGAGTTATAGCGCTTTCGTCCATTTCACGTTCACCAAGTACAGATATAATTTTATTAGTAACCCAATTGCATCCAATATTATAGATATGCTCCCGAAGATTATTCTGCACATCGGAGGTGAGTGTGGCTATGTAAAATTCTTTTTCAGAATAAATGTATTCCATCAGATCATCAAATAAAGTGTTGTTTTGTTTTTTATCGGTAAGCATTGTAACTTCTATGTCAAATATCCAGCAGACAAGCTCCTGCTTATCTGTGAAGTGATAATAAAAGGTCTGCCGGTTCAATCCTGCCGTATCCGCAATTTCGCCCACACTGATTTTATCCAAAGGTTTTTGGGAAATCAGCTTTTTAAGTGTATCGGCTAAAAGTTTTTTTGTTAATTCAGGTTTTGGCATAGTGCTATTCCCGCCTTCCTTTTCTTTTATTGTTATAAGTCAATATTAGTGTTTTTCCTGAATAACTTCCGAATCTCCATCCATGAAGTCGCTATAACTGCTATCAAGGCAAGGCACAGTATAGGAATAATTCCAATATTCGTTAGCCGTAAATACTGTTGCAATATAGGGATATTCAAAGCTATCACAAGTAACGCAACCACGCCTACCAACCAAGTAGTAAAAGCCCGGCTTGAAAATATTCCGGTTTTTGTTAGCGGCACATTGTTTGTTCTCATGTTAAAGGCCAGGCAGACATGCCCGAATAACCAAATAATAAAAGCATATGTTTGCGACACAGCAATATCCCCACCACCGAACCAACTGTAAAG
>Ga0153997_1000579_pt1 | contig 10500 bp, 7 predicted proteins | sample TSNC081MetaG_FD_104750 | JGI IMG/M metagenome (GOLD analysis project Ga0153997, IMG submission 104750) | Attine ant fungus gardens microbial communities from North Carolina, USA - TSNC081 MetaG | ecosystem: Host-associated > Fungi > Mycelium > Unclassified | place: USA: North Carolina, Lumber...
AATATTCGCCTTCCATAAAGACGACTTCCGTATCCCAGACATTCATGCCTGGAGAACCGATAAAGCCCGCCACAAAGAGATTCTTTGGATTACGGTAAATCTCCTTCGGCGTCCCTATCTGCTGCAAAACGCCCTCGTTCATAACGGCGATTCGTGTGCCCATCGTCATGGCTTCCGTCTGGTCATGGGTGACATATACCGTTGTGACCCGAAGCTCACGCTGGAGTGATACGATTTCACGGCGCATCTCGGTTCGCAGCTTTGCGTCCAGATTGGAAAGCGGTTCGTCCATCAAAAATAGCCTTGGCTTTCTCACCATCGCGCGGGCGAGAGCCACACGCTGCCGCTGGCCGCCGGAAAGCGCCGCAGGTTTTCGGTTCATGAGTGCTTTAAGCTCAAGCTTTTCGGCGACCTCGGCAATACGCGACGCGGCTTCTTTTTTGTTTGTATGATGCATTTTCAGTGGGAACGCGATGTTTTCCTTCACTTTCATAGTCGGATACAGCGCATAATTCTGAAAAACCATGGCGATATCGCGGTTTTTGGGTGCGACCTTGTTTATAACGCGTCCGCCCATGCTGATCGTTCCGCTGCTAATCGCCTCAAGCCCGGCAATCATCCGGAGCAGGGTGGTTTTACCGCAGCCCGACGGACCGACAAACACAAGGAATTCACCCTTATGTATTTCCATATACATATCTGAAACGGCGTGTACGTCACCGGGGTACCATTTATTGACCCCGCTTATCTCCACATCAGCAATTTCATTCATAAAATACTCCTTATTATCAATCTTTCATCCCTGATGCGGTGATGCCCTGCTCCAGATATTTTTGCCCGAAAAGGAAAATCAGCAGCGCCGGGACAAGCATTATCACCGAAGCCACAAGAGAGATGCCCGCATTATCCGCTGTGATATTCGGCAGATAAAGCGAGAGTGGCCAAAACGACTGGTCATTCAGAAACGCAAGCGGCGCCTCCAGCGCATTCCAGTATTCGAGAAACCCTAGAACTACCGCGGATAGTATCCCCGGCGCACCAAGTGGAAGCCCGATGCGCAGAAAGATTTGAAAATGTGAGGCCCCGTACATCTCGCCAGCCTCCGTAACGGCGTCCGGTATAGCGGTAAAGAAGCGGATCATGATAAACACCGGGAAGGTGGACGCCGCCCCCGGCAGAATGATTGCCCACGCGGTATTAATAAGCCCCATATTGTTCAGCACAAGATAGCTTGAAACCATCGTCACCTGAAACGGCATCAGCATAAGCACGATGTAGATGAAATAGAGAAGCTTTTTGCCGCGGAAACGGAACCTCGCTAATGCCCATGCCGCCGGGGCTCCAATCAGCACCTGCCCAAGTATGATGGGAAAAACCTGAATGCAGGAGTTCCAGAACATAACGAAAAACTGCGGCGTGTCAAGAAGCAGTTCGACATACGGCTGTAATGTCGGGTATTTTGCGATAATGGGCCAGCTTGCGTAGCCGCTCGCATTTTCAAGTACCGGGGTCAGATTTTGCGTCATCTCCTTAGCCCCCATGAAGGAGCCGGAGATGAGCAGCCACAGGGGAAGCCAGACAAAGAACGCTACAAATGTGAGAAATGCCGCAAGAAGCCATCTTCTCATAGCTTATCACCCCTGCTCCATACCTTTTGCAGCGCCATAATCAGCAGAAATACCACAAGCGCCATAAGCACCGCACCAGCGCACATTTTGTCCACATCAAGGTTCACAAACCAGTTATTAAACAGGTGCTGGAGCATATATATGCTGTCATCCGGGTAGCTCCCGGCAATTAAATACGCCTCACGAAAAACCTTGAACGAATTCAGGAGCGAGAGTACTGTGATTGTAAACATCGTCGGGATGAGGTTCGGCAGCGTAATTTTAAAAAATCTACGGATGCTTCCGGCCCCATCAATCTGCGCGGATTCGTATAATGCGGGGCTGATGCCGCTTATACCGGATAACCACAGCACCATGTCATAGCCGAAATTTTTCCAGAGATATGTAAACACCAGCACGCCGAACGCCGCCGAGCTTCCTATCCATTTAACCGGCTCCACGCCCACAAGGCTCAAAACCGAATTCAGGACCCCCTTTTCGTGGAATATTACACGCCATAACAGGACAATTGACGCCACCGGGATTGCCATCGGTATTAGAAACGAGGTTTTAAATATGCCGCGCCTTTCCTTCAGCGCGTTTAGCATCAGGGCAATGAGAAGAGAGATAAGCAACAAAAGCGGAATACAAACGGCGATGAATTTGGCGGTGTTCGCGGCAGCCAGCTTGAACGCCTCGTTGCTTAATACCGCCTTGTAATTCGCAAGTCCGACAAATTTGCTGCTCATCGCTGAGAAAAACGAGCGGCGGAGCGCGTCCAGAAAAGGGAGCAGAACCATTACCGTGACGAAAACGAGGCTTGGGGCAAGAAAGAGCCACGGAACTATCCGTTCTCTGAGGGGGCTATTTTCGGGCATATTCTCCCGGTTTTTCCGCGATATGCCCCGCGGCGTCCGTTTTGTTTTCCGAGGAGGAAATATGGCTACCGCCGGCAAGTTCCTTTTTTTCATCGTTTTCTATCCTTTCAAGCTCCGGTTCCGTGATGTGCGTTTCATGCATGCTTAGCAAATACTCCGCACTAATCCATATACAGGGGACCAGGTACATCGCTTTGTTGAAGGCCACATCCCCGGCGGCTGACACTATCATGGAAACGGCACAGAGGGCAGCCATGTACGCAGAGCAGTAAACAAGCAGGTATTTGTATGAATGAATCCTGACTATTTTTGCAGAAATAATTATCAGGGCGGCCGATAACGGGGTGAGGAAAATGAGTATAAGCACCTTTGGCCATAGCTCCATATCCCGCATAGATGATACCGCCGCGAGCCAAACCTTAATATTGCCGAAGAATCCTGAGAAAAGGCTCTTCCAAAAGTCGAAATTCGACCACATTGTCGGAATCAGCCGTGCGGGAACACTGAGTGAGTTCATGCATAAAACCGTCCCGGCGGCAATGACCAGCGCAAGTGGAATATATCGCAGCAGAAGCAGGGGATAATGCCGCAGCCCTCTCGCGCGGCTAATAAGCCTTATAAATATGTACCCCACCAGAAGAATGACTGGTATATCCAGCATAGCGCCGCACGCCCATCCAAGAAATGGTAGGTCCAAAACGGTACCGCCACCGAAGCCTGTGCTCTTGAGCCAGTTTTCCGCCTCCTCGCGGTTGCCGCCTTCCGGAAAGCGAAGCTGCATATTCGCAAGCGCCGTATCTGAATCGGCTCTTGCCTGCCGCAGAAGCATGTTATTTCCTGAAGCATCATATACGCCGCGGATATACAGGACCTCATTTCCGATATATATGGGCATCCCCAGAACATCGACGCCGCCCCATAGAGCGAACGCAAGGCCCGAACTGACAGCGCATCCTTCCGTGTCGCTCCATGCCGGGAATGAACCGTGCAGCATTTGTGCGGAGGTGACCTCTTCGCACTTCCCAAAAACGGTTATGATGCTTGAATCCAATTCCCTGTATTCCCCGTCCGATACGGTTTGCCGGGCGCCCTGCTGCCATAGCGTGGCCTCCGGCTGGTTTACGGCGCCGTCCTCCCGTGCGTAGCTTTCGTACTTCAGGAGAGCGGCCGGACTTGCCCCGCCTGTGTCCCACCGTACGCTTACGCTGCCCGAGAGTTTCCGGATCATTCCGTTTTGCGAAGCCGCAAGGCACCAGAAAATAAGCGCCAGCAGTGTTATGAATACAAGAGCCCGGTTTCTAGCTTTCAAGACGAACACTGTCTCCTTCCGAAATCGGCTTATTTGCACTCGTCACTACTCTATCGTTATAGAGAAGGCTGCTTTCAATGCTCATAAGCTCACTGTCCTTATCCTTCACGATCACCGGTATAGCTACAACTGTCCGTTCGATTCCCATTACGGTGCTTTTTTCGCGGAGCACCAGTACATAATCACCGTTAGAGCCCGTGCGCAGTGCGGAAAGAGGCAGGCAGCTATCGTACGTCTCACTCTTTTTCGTAATGGTTATGTCGCCGGAAACCCCTGTGGGATAGCTTCTGTCCGGCAGCCGTGCCGTTATTCCCACATTCCCTTCTTCATCGGGAGTGCCGACAGAGGTAATTTGAACCTCCTCGCTGTGGCTCTTTCCCTCATAAGTGTAGGATAACTTGCCTGTGTCGCCTACTTCGAGGGCCTTGGCCTCCTTTTTCGCGACGCTTCCCTCGAACACGAATCCCTGGTCGCTCCGGGAAATGGTCACGGCATCCGTGTCAGCCGTTGTCTTTGAGCCCTTTTTCATGGTTTTAAGCACAGTCCCATCGACGGCTGATAAAATTACTCCATCATTTTCAAGCGCATTTTCAAGTATAGCCTGCTGCTTTTCCAGCGCTTCAAGCTCGCCCTCATAGGTAAGGCGGTCGATTTCCGCCTGTGTTTTTGTTACGTCGTCATCCTTTGCGTCGTCTATAGCCTTCTTTTGGGCGTTTCCCAAATCGCGCTCAGCATTGTCGATGGCTTTCTGTGCAGTCAGGATATCCTCCTGAGAATAACCGCTGTCCTTACTGTCTCTGTCTGCGCTTTTTATCACCTGCTTGGCTGAATCGACGGCGGACTGTGCAGATATAACGTCAGGCTCATCTGAGTAATCGGTCCGCGCCTTTTCAGCCGAAAGCTCCTCTTTTGCTTTTGCATGCGCGTCTTTGGCCTTTTGCACGTTTTTTTTCCATCGCTCCTTGGTGATTTCAAGGCTCTCCTTGGCATAACTGTAGTCCGAGCTGCTGTATGGCTGTGCGTCAAGGCTACTGCCTGCCGCGTCAAATATCGACTGTGCGTCGGAAACCGCCTCTTGTGCTTTTGCAATCAGGCCAAGGTCCTGCTCATCGACGGCTACAAGATCGCTTAAGACCTTTTTTGCGTTATCTAGGTTTGTTTTAGCATTAGCATATGCGCTCAGCGCCTGGGAATAGGTGCTTTCCGCATTACTCCGCGTATCCGGTGCCTGACTGAGCGTCTGTTCTGCCTGCCAGATCGCGTCGGCGGCGGATTCCTGTGTGCTTTCGATACTCTCCTCTGCCGCTGTAACGGCATCCGACGCCGCTTTTATCAAGTTATCCCTTGTCTTTACCACTATTTTTTCATAGTCGGCCTCTGCCTTTTCAAGCGCGGCGAGCAGTTCCTGATAATCCTCACCGGAACGGGAATTCTGGCGTTCCAGTTTTTCAATCAAGCGGTCGTAATCGCTGCAGGCCTCGTCCAGCGCCCCCTGGGCAGCTAAGATAGCGTCCGTGCGGCCTCCCGATACGCCGCTCTCGGCCACCCCTATCTTGAGCTTCAGTATCCGGATATCTTTTTCAAGGGTAGTGAGCTTATCACTGATTTCCTCAAGGTCGATACGAAGCAGTGCGTCACCTATGCTCACCCTCTGCCCCTCCTTTGCGTAGACGGTTTCAACACGTAGCCCCTCCGGCAGGGCAATGGAAATATCGCCCTCCGCCTCGATCTGCCCGTCAATCGTGGTGCGGTTTGTAAGCACGCCGCTCTTGAATGTGTCAGTCTGCACCCGTGCGACGGTCGCCCCGTTCGCTACGCTGGAAACTATTGTAAAGACAAGCATAAGCGCCAGAAAACCTACAAGCAGCCGAACAACCATGCGCTGTATCTGGTTTTTTATGCGCGGCCGGGGGGCTTCCCCGGCACGAAGAAGCGCTTTTTCTTCTTCGGCGCGTTCTGCAATCCTGTTTTTTATGCCTAAGCGCATAGCGGCGCCCCCTTTCGCTTTTTATTCAGCAAGATAAATGCGAGTCTTGTCAACTACGTTTTGGGCTGCCTCCGCCGGTGTTACGCTGCCGTCAAGAAGCCCTGAAATTTGCTCGGTTACCGCACTCTTGACTACATCATCCACGAAAACAGGGGTAGTCAGCTTCTTGCACAGCTCCACAAATTCCATGTCGGATATGGGCTTGTTTCCGCCAAGATTTTCTTCAATCATGGCGTCCATCGCTCCCGTGTTTACAGGGTAGCCGTCATAGAGGTATTTACTCTGCACTTCACTTGACATAAGCGTTTCAATAAACTGCTCTGCAAGTACCTGCCGGGCGCTCGTGCTTGTGATGCCGATACCGGCGACCGGGTAGTACATTTCGTCATCAAACAGGGATTTCAGCTCCATTTCAGGCTTTTCGCCCAAATCTCCGCCGAGGCTTAAGAGGCCCATCATACCGATAAGCTCCTGAATGTGGACGCGCGCGTTTCCGTCTCGAAGGCTCCATGAACCGGTATCCAACACCTCAGAGCTCGAGTCGCCGCCCATAGCCATGGAAAAGTAAAAGTCATCGCCCGACTGCGGTGAATTTTCCTTCAACGCCGCGTCGATTTCCAGCATATCGGAGAAGTAGGATTCCAGAGCCTCTTTGTCTAATGAACCGTCTTCATTTGTGAAGCTCTTTACCAATGCATCGTAGTACTTCATCATTGAGCCGGTTTTGCTCGTCCAGAGGTCGCTGGGCGTTACGAAGAATGCCGGCGTGCCGGACTGCCCGCCTTTCACAAGCGCGGCGAGGTCTGAAAGAGAGTTAACCCCGGATAGGCTCTCGCTTTCACCCACCATGACAGGCAACGTAAAGCGCGACGGAACCGCATAGGTCTTTCCATCCTGCGTATAGGTACTCATCATGTTCTTCATAAGCCCTTCGGAGGCCGTAAGGCGGCTGACCAGCTCTGAAATGTCTGAAAGAATCCCTTTTTCAATGTAGGATTGTATCGGAAGTCCGTCCAGGACAATCAGATCCGGCCCCGTTCCATTCAGAAGCTGGGTATTCAGGCTGCGGATAACGTCCTCGACCGTTGCACTGCTTTCATCCGCCATGGCAACGGTTAGGTTTACGCAGACATTCGGGTTATTTTTCTGGAAAACGCCGATTGCCTGGCGAATGGTGTTGTTGTCGTAAAGGGTATATATATTCAGTTCTTTACTTGGGGACGCGGAAACAGTCTCATCAAACTGATACTGCATCAGGTGGGCGCCGTCTTCGTCGCTCAGGATGCAGAAATATTTATCTTCACCGGAGGCCAAAAGCCGGTCAATGCTGTATGTCGGAATCATAAGCGAAGTCAGGCCGCCGTCAACTACGGTCTCTTTCCCATCCGGGGAAAGCCGGTGGATACCGTTATTATCGGCTACATATACGTTCTCGTCATCCATCGCCAGCGATACGTTGAGGGCGTCTCCATTATAGGAATAGTTCTCCAGTGTTTTGCCGGTATTAAGGTCACAGACTATAATGCCCCCTGTTTCCGCGTCAAAAAAGGCAAGCCTCTGCCGGTCTACAACGGCTTTTTTATACGGAGAGCCCGAATATTCAAGCACCTTCTCCCCGCTTGCTTCATAGCGGTAGATTCCGCTTGCGCTGTAGGTAATCAGAAAATCTCCGTTATCAATAGCGTTCACCCCAAGCGGATACAGCACTGCCTCGTCATAGGCCTGCACATTGCCAACACCTCCGATACTGATCGAGCCGCCCGTGCCTTTCATATTATCCGGGTCTTCCTCTCCATTTTCATCCGGAGACTGGATGTCATCCGGCACGGTGAAATCGATTGGAGACGTAGTGTTCCAGCCGTCAATTTCGATATGGTCGACAGCGCCATTTTGATAGCGTGCAAGCTGATACTGTCTCGTTATGTAGTCCATGTATAAAAGATACGCAGTACCGTCGCTGCCTTCGTCGAAGTCGAGGGCGGCGGCGGTATCCCCGATAAGCTCGTTCGCCCAGTCCACTTCCGTTGTCTGGAGCGTTCCTCCATCCTTCGGGAGAACGCTCCGCGTCACGGCAGAGCCATCGTTTATACCGCCGTATGCGTATATAACAATATTCCCTGACTCGTTTGTCTTTGCGCTAAGTACTCTGCTTTTATCCAAAAGCCCTTGAAGCTCTTTTTCAGTATACCGGCCCATTTGAACGTCTTCTTTTTTTCCGTTGCATGCAGTTAAGAGGCACCCGGCCAGTATACTGATTATCAGCAAGAGGCTGATGCGCCGTGCAGTGTTTTTCCATTTCATTACGATTTCCTCCAAGGTATTTAAGTTTAGCAGTCTGCTGCCGCAATGCTACCAGATTGTGGGTTAAGGTTCGGTTAAGAAAAATGAAACCCGCCTCTTTTTTCTAAAAAAAGCGGGTTTTTATTTTTCAGAAAACATTTTGCATATTTGGAGTTTCTTTACTCATTAAAACAACCGCAGTTTTTTGAATAGCTGACTCATGGCTTAAATGTAACAATTCCTTAACCATTTCTTTACCCTGCGTATGGTATAATAGCCTAAATTTTTACCTATAGTGAGGGGCATAGCCATGCGGATTTTAGTAATTGAAGATGAACTAGATTTACTGAATGCACTGTTAAAAGGGTTAAGGAAAAGCGGGTATCTTGTTGATTCCACCGCTGACGGTGCCGAAGGGCTGGCACTTACTTACGTCAATGCTTATGACCTTATCGTGCTTGATCTTAACCTTCCGGGCATGGGCGGACTTGATATCCTTGCAGAAATCCGCAAAACAGATCTCGAGACGCGAGTACTCATTCTCTCAGCACGGACAAATTTTTCAGACCGTATTCTGGGACTTGACAGCGGCGCGAACGACTATCTTGTCAAGCCTTTTGATTTCGGAGAATTCTCCGCGCGCGTAAGAAGCCTCCTGCGCCGTTCCTTCAGCCAGGAGAATAGCGTCATCTCATTTAACGGCTTCTCCTTTGACACGATCACAAGGACACTTACCGCAAAGGATGGGATTATCCTTCCCCTTTCGCCGAAGGAAGTGGCGATACTGGAATACCTCCTGCTCAAACGCGGCCGCCCGATAGGGATGGAGGAGCTTATTGAGCATATATGGCAGGATGATAACAATCTCTTTTCAAACGCGGTCAAGGTACATGTGAGTACCCTCCGCAAAAAGCTTTCCGCTTATTGCAAAGGCGATATTATACGTTGGGTCAGGACCTCGGGATACATAATTGAGGAGGTAAAGCAATGAAAAAGCTCTCTCTGCGCTGGCGGCTCACGCTCGTGGCGGTCATGGTGCTTACGGCAATTTGTGCCGTAAGCACGGCATATTCGATTATCAACGCAAACAGGATGATAACACCTGTTAACAGTGAGGTTGAATTAATTGGCGTATGCGTTCAAGATTTTTCGGATTATGCCGACTCGGTTATCGCAATAAGCGGTACGTTTGTCACTGATGACCTTGAATCGGGAGGGGAACAGTATCCGTTTTTTACGGAAAGCCGCAGTGGCTTATTTAGGCCCGATGATACTTGGGATGGTGAGTTAAATACTATCCTCAACGAGCATGATGCAGCCGGGCTTCAAACGATCGTATTTGAAGTAGCAAGCTCCGTAGCAGAGCAGAGCTATACCCTGATGAACTATGTTGAAACCGCAACCGTTACACTCTCAAACGCTCAGCGCAGCTTTAATTATTCGAGCCTGATTTTCATGGCGATTTTGATAATTTGGGGCGGTATCCTTGTTTACTTTGCGTCTGGCTACGCGCTTAAACCCGTGCAAACTTTGATTAATGACATAAGAGCCATAAACGGCGAGCAGCTCTCGCTGCGTGTCGACACGGGCCCCGCCGCAGATGAGATCGGCAATTTGGCCGGCTCGTTCAACCATATGCTGGAACGGCTAGAGCATGCATTTTCAGCACAAAAGCGGTTCAGCACAGCCGCGGCGCACGAGCTAAAAACGCCGCTTGCCGCCATCCGTACTAATATTGACGTGCTTAAAATGGATGAAAATCCAACCCCTAAGGACTATGCAGAGCTTATGGCCGTCGTCACAAGGCAGACTGAACGCATGCGCCGGCTCGTGGATGACCTTTTTGCAATGTCTTCCTTGCAGGAGTGCAATATGGATGATGTTATTGAGCTTGGCGATACGCTGAATTCGATTACAAGGGAACTTACCCCCGTGGCTGAAAAAAAGGAAATTACCCTCACACTGGATTCACATAAAGCGATTCTTCTCGGAAATCAGGTGATCTTCAGCCGTGCTGTTTCCAACCTGGTTGAAAACGCCATACGCTATACGCCGCCCGGCGGAAGCGTTGAGGTATGCTGCAAAATTAAAGGCGACAAGTTGCTCATAACCGTAGCAGATACGGGTCCGGGAATCCCGGAGGAGCATCTACAGGATATTTTCGACCCGTTTTACAGAATTGACCCCTCCCGCTCGCGTAAGCTGGGCGGCGCCGGGATCGGGCTTGCGATTGCATCGGAGATAATCGCTCTGCATAACGGGCGTGTCGAAGCGGCTAACCGCGATGGCGGCGGTTCTGTTTTCACGGTTTCCCTGCCATGTGATTAATCATTAACTTTTGAATAAGGGCTGCTGCATCATTGTAATGCAGCAGCCACTCGACTTTGGCTATTTTAAGGCATAGCAAAGTGCAGAACTAAGCGAATTGAACGAATAAAA
>Ga0153997_1000587_pt1 | contig 10429 bp, 9 predicted proteins | sample TSNC081MetaG_FD_104750 | JGI IMG/M metagenome (GOLD analysis project Ga0153997, IMG submission 104750) | Attine ant fungus gardens microbial communities from North Carolina, USA - TSNC081 MetaG | ecosystem: Host-associated > Fungi > Mycelium > Unclassified | place: USA: North Carolina, Lumber...
CATACTCTCTTGAGTCCTTGGACTATAGTGTAGAGTGTGACTAAAAGTCTTGATACTCTCACTTTTGATATAGCTTCACTCAAAACCTTAACTAGATCCTTTGTAGAGAGGCATGAAAATATTAAGTGTTGACATAGGCTCAAGATTAAAACTCATATTCATCTTGTAGTCTAGAGTCTTAACATCTTGACTTTCTTTGTTACTCCTAGCTACCAGAAATTATCAGCTCTGCTGTTTTCCATTACTTCTCATGTCCTTCTACCAGTATATTATGGTTTAACTTTTACTTTCAACTTCTTGTCTTTAGGCATGTTATCTCCTAATATTAATTTATCTTCTTGTCTCTATTTCTTATCTCTTAATATTTTCATCTGGGCTTGTTTTATTTTCTCTGTTGCTTTTATCACTTTGTTGTCCTTCATATCTGACTTCCTTATTTTCTTTAATAAATTTATCTCTTCTATTACTACTTTTGTTACTTACATTATCCTTACTTTGAATCACTTTCTTTCAACTAGTATTTTGTCCCTGTCATCTCTTTCCACTTCTATTTGTCATCTACTAAGGCTGTTAGCTTTTTTTATGCTACTTCCCAGCACATATTTCAATATAACTTCTGGCTGCTCATAAAGTACTCAAGATTTTTGTGATTACTCCAAATCTTGAATTAATTTTGTGCTTCTTCTAACAAGTATCTCCACCTCTCTAAATATTTGATAATTACCAATATCTCTTTGTTATGGGTCTTATAATTTCTTTCCTTATACTTCATTGACAATATTTTTCCTATGTTATATTCCAACACATCTGTTTTGACTTTTTCCATCTATCTAAATTTAGTACTACTAACACAGGCTTAATAGTAGAGCAATAGTAAGTATTGGGATTAAGAAAATAATATTATACACAAGTTAACTAGGATTGAGTATCAAAGACTAGATTCTAGTAAATAACATAACTATAGTTATATACTAGTAGAATTAAATATGAGCTCAGGTGTAACTTTAGTAATATGACAAGTAATAAGTGAAAGTAAAGAAAAATGAAATAACATAGCAATAATGAGTTGATATATGATAACATCATCATTTCAATACTCTTTCTCAAGGAGTTGTCAAGTAGCACATAGAATATACTAAGATTTATTTGAAAATTTTCAAAACTTTTGTATAGTAGTGCTTTTATAAAAATATCAGCTATTATTTTCTTTGTTGATATATAATCTAATGAAACTTTTCCATGTTCAATGTGCTCTCAAATAAAGTGGTATTAGATGTCTATATACTTTGCTCTAAAATATGAGATAGAATTGTATACAAGAGTAATAAATCTCTGGTTGTTGGTATATATAATTGTTACTTTTGTTTGAGATAAGTCAAGTCCTTAAGGTAATGTTTGAAGTTATATTGTCTCCTTGGTGACATTTTTAGATACAATATATTTTGTTTCAACTGACAACATTGTAATAGTAGGCTATTTCTTGAATGACCATAATATGATCTCTTTTTCAATATCAAAAGTAAAGATTGACAATCATTAGAATCTTGGATTCAATTTGAGTTTGTCTAATCAACTAGGTCAAACTCTTCCTTTATTTGTCTGCCTAATACTAAGTTTAGATCAATGGTACCTTTAAAATAGCATAGAATACATTTTGCTACCTTTAGATGTGTAATTCCTAGGTTATTACCAAATTGTGTAACAAAGTTTACTACAAATTGAATATCCAGTTGAGTTTGAGTGGTAAAGAGAAGTAAGCCAACAAGTAATAAGTAGTAGATATCTCTAGCATAATTCTTATATGCTTGTTTCTTGGCTTCAGATTGGGGTGGTTGGATAGTAGAGAGATTATATTTCACAAAAAGAAATATAGAGACTAGTATAGTATTTTATAGTCCAAATTGAATGAGAATTTAAGATATATGCTGACTAGTTAAGATAAATAAGCTAATTGTGTCGATCTTGTGTGATGTGAATATGTGAATGCCTAGCATAAATTGAAGCTCACCTAAGTCTGTTATTTTAAAGTTGTTGTTTAATAATTCCTTAAATGAAACAATGTAATGGCCATTAGGACTACTGACTGCTATATCATCAATATAAACAAGCACAAGGAGAACAATTTTTCCTTTTTCTTTTTTGCTATACAAATAGTCATCAACAAATGAACAAATAAGGCTGAGATTTGACAAGACATTATGTTTTTCTTTTACTGTTGTCTAGCCTGTTTAAACTATATAAAGCCTTCTATAGGTGCTAATAGTGTCCTCTAGATCCTAAATATTCAATACCTTTAGGTACTTCTATATAAATTTCTTTGTCTAAGTCTCCTTGTAAGTAGCAACAATATCAACTTGATGAATTTCAAAGTCAAGATGGGCAGAAAGGGCCAGAAAGATATAGAGAGTAATAAACTTGGCAGCTAATAAAAATATCTCAGTAAAATCTTCTTGGGGTACTTGTAAAAAAACCCTTACTGACAATCCTAGCCTTAAATTGAATTTGTTGACTATGTTCATCTAATTTTTCCTTAAAAACAATTTGAGATTCTACTGTTTTTTTTTCTTTTGGTACTATGTTTACCTATTCAAAAACTCCAGCATTTTGCAATTAACAAAATTTAGACTGAATAGTCTCTTCCCACTACTTTGAGTAAGGAGATTGGAGAGCTTCTTGAAAAGATTGTGGTTCTTTTGCAACTGCAAAACCAAGGTTCAGTGAATCATTTATGATAATAGCATTATTAGTAGATAAAAAGGTATATCATTCTGGTGATTTTTATATACAGTTTGAAACATTTCTTTTGGGTAGGTTATTCCATTTTAGGGATTTTTTGGGAGTAGAAGAGGATGCAGCTGAAATATGATTGAGTTCATCATTAGTTGGAGTTATAGAACAATTCATGGATGGAACTATGGGAATTTCTGAAATACTATGGCTTGGCTTAGAATCTTGTTAAGTATCCTGCTAGTTGGCTTTTCTACTAATTGTATTGTCTATGAAATTATTCAAGTTACCCATTGAGACTGTTGGAGCTCTTATGTCTATTATTACAAACTCACTTGGTGAGCTGTCTTCAAAGAATTAAATATCTCATGAGATAATAAGCTTGTTATTTTTTATGTTCTTTAGCCTATATCCCTTTGTCTCATCAGTCCACCATCTTAGAAACCAAAATTTTACCACTTTTGACTTTAATTTTCTTTTTCTAACCTGTTTAGGTACATAAGCCTAACTAAGGGAGCCAAAAATACAAAGATGAAAAACACTGGACTTATGTTCTGTCCAGGCTTTATAGAGGACTATATCTTTCAATCCAGAAGTAAGTGTTAAACTTCTGATGTGCATGGTATACATAAAAGCTTCACCCAAGTATCTTAGGTCAATATCTATACTTTACAATATATAACAGACTATTTTAAAAAAGACAGCAATAACATATTCTATAATTCCATTTTTCTCTGGGAGGTAAAGAACAGTTGTTTCATATATAATACCATTTTGTTAACAAAATTGAAACATAGTTGTATTGATAAACTCAGTACTATTATTACTTCTAAGTAAATAAGTCTTCAAGCCAGATTGTTGTTCAAGTATGGCCATAATATTACATATAGTAGGTCCAGTTTCATCTTTATTATATAATAAGTGTCCCACTATATAATGACAACTGACTTCAACCATAGCTAGTGCATATGAGAATCTATCCCAAGTAGGAACAGATATAGGTCCAGTTAGATCTATCACAAGCAATTCTATCTTGGAGTATTGACTAGTACTTGTTCCTAGCATAGACAACCAATGAGATTTTCTGTTAGCACAACTATTGCAGAGATGATCAAAGTTCTTTGGGTCACCAATTTTAAGTCTATTAACAACCTAGTTGCAAAGCATCAAATTAATAACTCTGGGGCTCAAGTGCTTTATCTAGCAATGTTATAAGCATATACTGGAGACAGCCTCAGCAACAAATGTACTTCTATTATTTGCATCAATACATTGGACCTGATATAGCATGTCAGTAGATCCCCTAAGGACTGGTGTAAATAAATCTTTTCTATTTTTTGATATTATTCAACCTTTTTCCCAGCTTTGGACCAAAGTGCCTTTGCAATGAAGAACTCCTAGACTGATAAGATCAGTCACTAGGTTGGGAATATGGAGGGTATTAGTTAAGGTGAGTTTTGAAGTACTATTAGGAAAAATCATAGTTAGAGTGACTGATCCAATGCTAGCCATAGAAATGTGGTTGCATCCACCAACAGTGATATACTTGTTATTGATAAGAGGTTAGTAGAAGGAAAATGGATGTTGTTTAGAGATCATATAGAAAGTTACAGTGCTGAAGAGGCTGATTACACTAGGGGTTTTCCTGTTTTCTTTTTATTTAAAGTTTCCTGACTATAGGATAGGTAGCAGTGAATATAAGTTTTAAAATAATTAAGTTGTATGGTCTTTTTAAGAAAGCACCCTAGCTGACACCATGTTTTAGCATAGCATCTCTCATGCAAATTCATGGGAAAATGAATCCAAAATTGAAGGTAAAAGAAGTTTCTGCCAATGTACTGTGGTAGCAGTGATATTCAAAATCCAATTTCTCATTTCTAGACTACTATCCTAGCTCTGTTCCTAAGTCCTGCCTGCCTGGTATTGCCCTAATGTTCTGTTTCAAAGTTGTCCTTACAGTAGTACTCTTTGGCTATATGATCAGACTATCCTCACAGTAGTACTCCTGACTATGTGATTAGATATGAAAGTTTGAATTCTCCTTGTATAACTTAACTTCCTAGCAATGATAAACTCTATCTAAGAGCTCCTATAATGTCACTCCTATAGCTAAGTTACTTATCTTGTAGTCACTTTGGTTTTGACTCTTATCTTGAGTCAAAGCAACTTAATCACTGATCTGATCACTCTAAAAATAGATTTCTACTTTTGAAAACCCAAATAGAGAAAAGAGGCAACTGAGATTGCTTGCTCTTTTTCTACTAAGTAGGGGTTTTTATATGTTTAGAGAAATACAAAAGAAATATATGAAAAAATAGAGAAAATAATCAACCTAGTCATAATCTATTAATATGATTGTTCTGGTAGTGATAGGGAATCCCATGCCTCTTTATCTTTCATTGATTATTTTATATGGTTTTTGCTAGGTCTGTTCTGTTCTTGCTGAGTTACTGGGTTACCTATCACTGACCTTGCAGTAATCTCTTCTTTCTTTGGCTTATCTTAGTGACTTGGGACCTGTCTTTTTCCTTTTTGGTCCTAGAAGTTTTGGATAGGTTTCCACAACCATAAGGCTCTTGGTTTCTCCTCTATTTCTGATTAAGGTAGATCAGTTTTTGATATTGTCCTATTCTTAGCCATTACTAATCAGGTAATACTATATCCTATTCTTGTTTCCTACTAGGCTACTAGTCCTATTCTTGTGTGATAGATATCTTTTCAGACTTTTTTATATAAGACTTTTTTTTTGACTAAGCTACTATTCTTGGTAATAATACTATGGGGCCACAATATCATGACTTGGCAAAATAGCTAAGTTATTATTTAATATTTCTTTTCTTTTATTACTAAGGTGGAGTGTGGGAAAATATCACATGATAGTCATAGACTCACAAAGGTGTAACAGTAGTCACGTTACATGGAGTCACAAGTCATAGTCATGGCATGTGACAAAGAAGTCAGTTGACAAGTAATATAGAGACTATGGGAGATAAGAAGCATAGCACAATAGTAATTGTATATATAGTGTAGTAAATCCAATAGAAACTCTATTGAGTTCTCTTTGTCAAATGTTGATAAAGAGCAGTTGGCTTTATTTTAGCTCAGGAGTTAGCTCACTGACATACAAGCTTAACTTTGCTTAGTTCTCGAGTGATTAGCCTGTTGGTGGTAGTGACCTTATATCCCTATGTATACTGCTACATAGCTAGGTAACCAGTTTTATTAGTAGTAGTTCTTTGTACCTTCTCTACTATCTAGCAGATGATATTATCTTAGTTCTTATTTTTGGGGTATAAAGTTGTGAAATTTGTTTAATTTTAGGCCTGAATATATTTTGGGCCTTATAGTGCAATCTAAGAGGATGCTATCAGTTGCACTAGCAATAGAGGCCATATTAGCTTGGTTAATCTCATAACAGGTATTGAGTACCATAAGAATTTTCCCAATCTTGCTATTATACTACCAGTAAATTTTCTGTAGAAATATAATATGGGATACAAATTATACCCTTGGATTTCACTATTAAAACCTACTCTAAAGACCTTTTACAAGCCCCAGACATAATCTAGACCTAATATTGGATACTTCTATTAGGTAGTTATTGAGCTGCCACATGCTAGAATAGCATATATCTCAAGAAACAAGACTAATGAACTAGCATCAGGTTTTTCAGAGATAGACTATCAATGTTGATACTCTAGAACTCAGAGGTTCAAGGATATCTTTGGAGTACAGTATAATTTCACTCTAGAGTAGATTTAGACTAATATGATACCAAAATAACAGATCCAAAGTCTATTAGTGACTAGTAATCATATCACTGCTAGACTTAGTCAAGAGGGCATCAAACATATTGTTGACATTTGTATACACTAGCATGTGTTTCTAGATTATATTTGGAGTAGAAAAAGACTAGTTTGGAAGTTAGGGAATGTTAGGCAGAAGTAAAGTATGGAGATAGAGTAGGATCACATGGCTATGACTAGTAGACATAGGAGATAGGGAGGTAACATCTGTCATATCCACATAGTAATGTCATGGAGGAAAGATATGAGAGAGGCTAGAAGAAGAAGGGGTTTCCTTTTTTATTCATTTTTAATTAAGTCTTATCAATTTGTATTTTTAATATAACACTTAGAGAGTCTAAGAGAGAGAGCAATAGAATCTTGACACCTGTTGTTATCTCAAGGGCTTAAAAGTTGTCTTATGGTACTTTTCTAAGTTCTAAATAAAGTAGTTGGGTTATTAAGGAGACTAAAACCATATATTTTACTTAATCAAAAGACAAGATATAGTAGTCACTTAGACAATCTTCTATGGAATAGCAGACCTAAAAAGTCTAGCTAATCATTAACTCAAACTGTATCACAGCCATAGAATTTGATATAAAGATATAAATAAGGGCTTAATTGAGTATGGTAAGGCCTATGAGTGGTTTACTGACTACTTTGATAGTGAGCTTGTTACGATGTGTAAAGATAGATATCTTTCTAAGATGTCTATCTTAGGGACACTATACAAGGAGAATCTAGATTAAGTTTACTATCCTTTTAAACAATTTTATCTTAATTATTATACTAAGTTTCTATATTCTCTTTTTAATACCTTTATTCTTAATTCATTCCCACAAACTTTTTAGCATGTAATTGGGACATAGTATCCCATCTTTAGCTTATACCAGGCTAATAGTCTCTTTTGTCTTCTTCATCACGATTTATAGATAATTCAATAGTTATATAGGTAAAACTACTAGGCTTAGTGTATTTTTTATTCTTTTTCTTCTTTGGACATTTGGGACTCCAGTGTTCTTTTTCACTGAAAGTATGACAAGTTAATCCAGTAGGCCTCTACTTTGGTCTAAACTTTCCCTTTGTTAAATTTTTAGCTTTTCTAGGATTGTTAGCATTTGAAAACAACTTAGTAACTAGGGCCAACTAGTTAGTTTTTGTTTTTTCTTAGATTTATCAAGTTGATGTTTTCTCTTGGTATGGTCAGATACTGATAGCAGCTCAGCAATAACAGCATTAAGGGTAAGTCCACTATCTTTATTTAAGAGGTTTTGCTTCATAATATCCCAAATACCAGAACAAGGAAGTAAGAGAAGAATAGCATGAATAATATGAATGCCCTTGAGTTTTTGATCAGATTCAGTGATATAATAGCAAAGTTAAAGGAAGGAGCCAATATAATCAGACATAGCAGTATGTTTATCCTATCCCTTGGTATATAATTCCTGATAATAATAATGGACATTTATTCTTTGCCATTGCATGATGTAGATTGTCCAGAGATAATCCTATATATCCTTTGAGGTAGTGGTATCCTAAAAATGTTCTCTTTGACCAAACTCAATAGTATCTCATATCAAACCCACAGCTGCAGAGTCAGATTGTAACTAGTCAAGATATTTCTTTTTAGAAGTAATCTAGTTCCTGTATTGAGCAAAGGTAGTGACAAAGGGCTTGCCTTCAAAGTCAAGAGGGTGAGTCATAAAGGGTATAGGAGGACAATCTTCTAATCCTTCTACAAAGAGCTATAGAAGATGAGCTTGCAAAGCTGCCTTTATATTGTCAAACCAAACATAGTAGTTAGTACCATTGAGCTTTGGGAATTGGAGAGTCTCAGAGGATGATTTCTGAATATATGTGCCTGTGAGGCCCATAACCTAACAGCAGAGTAATAGGTATATAAATAGATCAGAATATGAGATAACATACCTAGGACCAAGTGTCAAAGACTAGGTCCTAGTGAACAACTGTAGTTATATACCAGTAGGATTGAATGTGGACTCAGGTATAGCTATAGTGATATAATGAGTAATGAGTAAAAGTAGAGAGGAATGAAATAACATAGTGATGATGAGTTAACATACAATAGCATCTTAGATCTATCTTTGTAAATACCTTTTTTGTACCCATAGTATCAATGAGGTCTGAAATCAATGGTAATGGATAATTGTCCTTAGCTGTTTCTTTACTCAAGTACTAGTAATCTTATACCATTTGTTTCTTTTTGTCTTTCTTTCCTACAAAGAATACTAGTAAAGTCTGGGACAACTTCAAGGGTTTAATATACTTTCCTTAACTGCTTCTCCACAAATTCTCTGACTTCTTCCTTTTCTTCTCTGAACAGTATATATCCTTTTCTTTCTTAGTATGAAATCTTTCTTGAGGTTCATTGCATGATCCTAAGGCTTTCTCACTGGCATCCTTTCCAACTCAACTTTTTCAAACACCTTCATCCATCTAGAGAACCAATTTGGCACCATTTCTTTTATTTTTTCTTTATTTATCTATACTTTCTTATTGAAGTTTTCCTCCATTGTCTACTTTTATTCATCTCTGTCTATCTTTTCTATTATTTTTGCTTTCCTTGTCCTCTGCTTTCTCCTTTTTATATTTTCTTTCACAGCTAGATTTCTTTCACATAATGGTAGGCATTTTTATCTCTCCTATTTCCTAGTTGATTTCTGGGTTGTGGGCAACTAACCATGGCATACCCAATATTACTTTTGTTTTTCCTGGGTTACATACATTCATCTTTATCCTTTCTATATGGTTCTTGTAGGACACATTTACTTCTACCCTATGTATTATAGCTTTTTCACTATTCCCTGTAAGTGATCTTTCTAACTTCTGTAATTTAAAGCTATACTTTTTTGCCATCCTCTTGTCTATGAATATCCCCATGGCACTATCTGGCAGCATTTTGACTATTATTCCCTTATGCATGTCTACTTTCTCTATTCCAATATTTAGCTATCTATCTCTCAATATTTTCATTGTCCTTCTTATGTCTCTTTCTATTGTGCTTTTTGAAGTCTTATTCTACATGCTACCTTTCTCTTGCTATGCTTTTGTCTCTGTGGACTATGTTACCACTTTCCAATTCTACCATGGTTTCTTTTTACCCACTTCATATTCTGGGTACAAGATCTTCTTTCTTTTCTTCTCTAGTATCCCTTTCATTACTGTGTCTTTTTTCCTATGTTTTATCTTAGTTACTTTTTCTACTTTTGTTTTTGTCTCTCTCCACCTCCATATCTCCAGGCATGCTTGGCATCACACATTTCTTAACTGTTCCCCAGAGACAAATTCTTGTCTCTGGTTTTCTTGTGTCTTGGGGACATGCCCTGTATGCTGCAATATTCCTGTATCTTTGTCCATATAGACTACACTAGCCTCCCTTGTTGCTGTACCTTTTGTGGCTTTGCTATGCATATCAACAATAAGGATCCCTATACTAACCAGTTAGTCACAAAGACATAATCTTAGGAAGGAGATAATGGTTTCACTCACAACTATCTTGTGCATAACACATGTTTGTATATGTATATATGGTATGCCCTCATAGTATAGCATTCTTTAATCTCAACCTGGTTCAATATATCTTGAAATTTTTATCACTGGGTTTGAGATTGTAGCAGTATAGTAATACTGTTCTGGTGCGGTGTTCTCTGACAATAGCCATTGTGTGAAGCATAAATAAGTTGTCAGCTGTTGTGAACAAAGCTCTTGGTAACACAAGATGTACATTACAGTGTGATACTAATTGTTGTGGATTAGAATTTTCAACTTTTCCCAAACAGTAGATTTGTGATGATGAGATCAGTCGACAATTTTACAATGCATTCCCACGGGTTGGTTCCTCCTTGCTAGTTTGTTCTTCCAGTAATGCCCGGTACTCATTTACTCCCACCAAA
>Ga0153997_1000591_pt1 | contig 10386 bp, 5 predicted proteins | sample TSNC081MetaG_FD_104750 | JGI IMG/M metagenome (GOLD analysis project Ga0153997, IMG submission 104750) | Attine ant fungus gardens microbial communities from North Carolina, USA - TSNC081 MetaG | ecosystem: Host-associated > Fungi > Mycelium > Unclassified | place: USA: North Carolina, Lumber...
AAAATTAAATATTTATTTTATTAAATAAAAAAAAAAAAAGGTAATTTAAAAAGATAATTATTTTTTATTAATTTTTTTTTTTTTTTTTTTTAATAATAACTATTGAACTAAAAAAATTTTGTTACTATTTTTATATCTAGAAATAGTTGTATTATTACATCCAAAATAAATTGAGGCCTTTATATGAGAATTAAATGTTTTAAATAAAGGAATTATCTTTCGAATACACATAAATATATTAGCTTTTTAAAGTTAAAATTTTAGTTTTATGTACCTCTGTTTTAGGAACCCGTAATTTTATTTTTATGCTCCTCACTTTTTACTATTCCTTTGTTAACAATTGATATTTTTAACCAAGATTTTAAAATGTAACTTTTACCGTAAAAAGGATGATTTTATCCTGTCTTAGCTTTACTTATCTTAGCAATTCTTTCTGTTGAAAGAGTTTTACCTGTTAGAGCTTTACTTATTTTAGCAATAACCTCTGTTGAATGTACTTTACCAAGCATACCTCATGGATTATTCTCACCTTTCATTGCTTGATTCAATTTTTCTTTAGTTTTTTCTGTTTGAATACTATCTAAGCCAGATCCAGCTATCGAATTTATATTATACTCAGGCACTAAGGAATCTATATAAAGCTGCTTCCATTCCAAAATTAATTTACGAGAATCTTCTTTTGATAAATGAAAAATATCAATATATTCAAAGATCGTAAGACTAAATAATGAATAGCCGTGTAGAAGAAGAGCCTTATAAATATACATACTTTTATATTTAGTTAAATAACTTTTATTTAAATAATGACTTAATCGTTTAGATAAATCAACGGCTGAACCCACATATCTTTTATTAGAATCCTTATGAGTCCATTGATAGATCCCTGCTTTACCTTTATTGTAAGATAAAATTAGAGATTTATCAGTCTCACCATTAGGATAAACTATAATAGCTGTAGCTAAAACACTTATCAATTATTTCCCAGCAAAACTTTGTAATTCTATTGTTAAAAACATAGTAATTAAATCAGAACTAGAGATTAAAGATAACATTCCCAACATAATGAATAAATAATTAAAGGGTAATCTTTTAATTGTTCTTTATTTCTTCCCTAAAATGGGCCATATTTATTTTCACATTCTTACCGGGTCCCTACTCGATTTCTTCTTTTAGTTTTAGGTACTTTCTTCATTATATTACTTACACATTCTACCGAGTCCTTACCCGATTACTATCTCTAGATATTTTTATCATTTTATTTCAATATTACTTACACACTCTATCAGGTCCCTACTCATTAATACTTCTTTTTAAATATTAACCCTGTTCCTAGCCTCTCAGGCGAAGGGATGAAACGTATTGAAATAACAGCGTTATTGATTATACGCGAACCTAAGATAAGGTAATTGATGAGACTTAGTTTATTTATATACTTTATTTTTATTATTAATTGAGATACTAAACAAAAAGCTTTTACCCCCTTGGTTACCTATTTACTATATCATTATTTTAACCCTCGTTTTCACTCATAAATAATTATTCCTATCGGTATTATTATTTAATCGAGGAGTGACGCAAGGTTTTTCCTTTATTTTGAGTCTATCCACGTCAACTCTTTCTTCTTTTTCTTGGAATTTCTACTCTTATAAAAAGGGTCAAATAATAAATTTATAAGAGTCTTTTATTTAAGATAAAGGGGGTAATAATTATTAAGGGTTATTTAGTCAATAAAAAAAGGGGGTTTATAAAATGGTTATTAAATTTATGTGAGAACGTAAATTGCCATATTTTTGTTTTTGCCATATCTATACTGAAAAAATAATTTGTTTACTTCTGCTTTTGCCGTTGCCTATGTACTTTAATATTAAAAGTGCTAATTTAATAGGGCTCCCTAAGGAGTTAATCCGCTGAGGAGGGATATTCTTAATTTATCGATAGTTTAGCTGGGTCTCCTCCGGAAAGTTTCCCTTATCCCTCCGCAAGTATGCGAAGAGGGCGATCTTTGATCTACGGGTCCTTTTTCTCCGTCGATAAGTTATTCTAGGTCAGCTCTGTAGAGGGGGGTAGGGGCGGGTCCCAGGTTATATTGCTTTTATACAGTCTACATATATTCTTAATATAATATTAAAAAAAGTTTCATTAAAATAAAGTGGCTATTATTGATTAATTATAAATAATAATAAATTTTGTCACCATTTTATGGTAAATATTGTAAGAGTTTGAATTTGGCTCAGAAGGAACGTTATCTAGAAGTTTCATACATGCTAGTCGAATGGGTCTATAGATCCATGGCGTACAGGTGAGTAATAGATAGGAAACTACTCAATGAAAAAGGTGAATCCTTTATATAACTACGGTTTAAAGAAATGTTTTCATCATTGAATGTGCCTATTTTGGATTAGGTAGTTGGTAAGGTAATAGCTTACCAAGCCTATGATCCATAGCCAGTCTGAGAGGAGGGTTGGTCACAATGGCTCTGAAATAATAGCCATACCTAACAAAAAGGTCAGCAGTAAAGAATTTTGGACAATGGTCGAAAGATTGATCCAGCTAACTAGAAGAGGAAAAGCATCTTTATGGTATACCTCTAAAATAGGGAGGATAATGACGTTACCTATTTATTAATCCCGACCAATCTCGTGCCAGCAGTCGCGGTAATACGAGAGGGGTTAACGTTCTTCAACATAAATGGGTCTAAAGCGTATGTAGGTTGTATTATCAAACAGTAGTTATAAAATTTCAATAGAAAAATTATAAAATGTAATTGAGATACTAGAGTGTAATTGAAGATAGAGGAATACTAGGAGTAAGGATGAAATCTTTTTATACTTGGTAGACACACTAAAGGCGAAGGCATCTATCTAATTAAACACTGACACTGAGATACTAAAGTATGGGGAGCAAAAAGGATTAGAGACCCTTGTAGTCCATACCCTAAACTATGAGTGGATAAAATTGGTTCTAAAAATCAGTTTTAATGTGAAGACTATACCACTCCACCTGGGGAGTACTGTCGCAAGATTGAAACCCAAAAGTATTGACGGTGCTGAAGACCAGCAGTGAAGCATGTTATTTAATTCGATAACCCACGCATAACCTTACCACTTCTTGCAATGTACCAATATAATTGGTAACACAGGCGTTGCATGGCTGTCGTCAGCTTGTATCGTAAGACGTTAGATTAATTTCGTTAACAAGCAAAACCCTTGTCTGTAATTATGAAAATTAAAAAATAAACAGATCCCGTAAGGGATTATTTTGTGTAAAGTTTAATTTAAACTACAGAAGTACTCGATTAATGTTGAGTTAATTAGGACTAAGACAAGCCTTCATGGCCCTTATGGAGTGGGCTATAGACGTGCCACAAAGACCTTTACAATAAGAAGCAAAAATTTGCATTTGAGCTAATCTTCAAAAAAGGTTAATAAACGAATTATAATCTGCAACTCGATTATATGAAGTAGGAATTGCTAGTAATCAGGAATCAGGATTGTCCTGGTGAAACATAATATTCGGCGTGTACAAATCGCTCATCAAGCGACGGAAGTATATTGGTCTCAAGTGAGGGCTCTTTATAAATATACTTTATTAATTCTAAGAATTACCATTAAGCCGGTATAAAATATTGTTTTATTTGTAGATAAAGCCGCTCATGTCCATCAATCTACAACTGTTGTTAAGTTGAAACATAGTCGGGCTACGGGAACGTGGTGCGGAGTAGTTATAAGCCAAGGGTTTAACACCCCCCCCGCTAGCAGCGGGGGATATTGGCAAGATAGCTAATGAAAAATACTAGTCAATTATTTGTATTTAATGATCCTTTTCTTCAAAGAGAAGAAATATTCCAAACAACTAAGAATTTACCAGGTTGTTATATTTGGATAAATAATATTAATAAAAAATGTTATGTTGGAAGTTCTTTAAGTCTATCCAAAAGATTATATTTTTATTATGGTTATAGAACAGTTAAAATACTTTATACTTCCTTAATTATAAATGCTTTATTGTGTCATGGTATGCATAATTTTTCTTTAATAGTAATTATTTTACCTAAAAAAGAAAAAGAATCTGTATTAGATTTAGAGCAATTCTTATTAGATAACTATAACTCAGAGTATAATATCTTAAAAGTAGCAGGTTCTACTACTGGACGGGAATTAACTCAGGAACATAAAGCTAAAATATCTACATCTAGAGAGAATCTTAAATACTCTGATGAAAGTAAGGCTTTAATGAGTCAAACTCAATTTAACTTAAATTCTTCTAAAAGTATTTTTAGTAATGGGTTTATTAACGTATATTCTCCAGAAAGAATATTATTAAGTCAATTTGTATCTGCAAAAGAAGCAGCTAAAGAGTTAAGTATTAGTAGTTGGTCAATATTAAAATATATAAAATCTGGGTTACTATTTAATAACCAGTATTATTTTACATTCGATTTATTTAAATCTGACGTAAATAATTTAAGAGATGAGACTACTTCCAACCCACGGTTGGTTAATACATCAACTAAACCAGTTAAGTTACATGTCTATTCTCCAGATCTAATATTATTATATGAATTTAGTTCAATTTCTGAAGCAGGTCGTGAGTTAGAAATACCTAGAACTACTATTTCTACTTATTTAGATACACGTAGAGTGTACAAAAGTAGATATATTTTTTCATCTTCTTTAGTAAATACTAAATAATACCTTAATTAGTTGCATTCTTGACGTGCAATTATTTAATTTTTGTCGGTCTTTTGACGTGCAATTAAGGGATTCTCGTTAAGCAAAACAGAAGCTAATCCTATTAAAGGATAACAGGCATAATTTATTTTATTATGCAATAAGACAATTAAAATTGTTTTTGGTGGTTATTAAAACAAACACCCAACTCTATATTGTTTCCCTAAAGAAACAAATCGCTCGTCAAGCGGCGGAAGTAGAGTGATCTCAAATAGGAAGCTCTTATTTATAGTTATATCCTACTATGGTAGTTACTATTAAAACAGTATAAGGATTTAACCAATATTTAAGGATCCTTTCTATGTCCATTACTTTACGACTGCTGTTAAGTCGAAACATAGTCCGGGTACTGGAAAGTGCTGGGGAGTAGTTATCAACCAAGGGATTAAAAATCCCCCTTTGTATTATATGTGCATTATTAAGAATAGTTGAATAAAATAAAGACGGGATATCCTTGGTAATTAAGTTATGAATCGAAAATTATTTTTTTTAATTTACCTTTAACTCAACGTTTAGAAATTCGTAAAATTTTATTAGATTACTCTGGTGGAATATACATTTTTAAAAATAAAGTTAATGGAAAACGATACATTGGTTCTTCAATATATTTAGTAAAACGTATTTCTAATTATTTTGATTTAAATCATAGAAAAATTTCTCCAATTATTTCAAAAGCTATAAAAATATATGGCTTAGACTCTTTTATATTACAAATATACTGTTTTAAAGATATTAGTTCAGAAGCTGTATTAACTCTAGAACAGTATTTATTTAATATTTTAAAACCAGAATATAATATATTAAAAATAGCGAGTTCTCCAGCAAGTCATAAATTTTCAAAAGAATTTGGAGAAAAACGATCTGCTATAAATCTAGCTAGAAATTGGAAAAAGAATTACATCCAAGCTGGAATTCTGGTAAAGAGGTTTATTTATATGAGATTTTAAATAATAAATTAATTCTAAAAGAAACATTTGTTAACATATCTCGAGCTTAAGAGGCTTTAGGTATTAACCGTACTACATTATGGCAATATCTTAAAAATGAGACAGTAATATTTTCTAATATTAAAGCACCAAAAAGAGAAGGTTCAGGGGGGTATAGGGTAGTAATGAGTATTTGAATATATATCCTGCGCTTATTATTTTTTTTTTTATTTTTTTTTTTTTCACTCAGAATTACTTACATGCCCTTATGAGAGGATATTAGATCTTTCTTTACCCTCTTATTTTAGCCCTGTTTACTTGTTATTTAGCTAATTTACTTCCTATTTAACTTTGTTTATAGACTAATTTTACTTAACTACTGCTTAAGAGGTCGGCTTAGTTATTTTACTTCCCTGGGGGGCCTCGCCCTCCGGACGAAGCCTCTTTTCTTTATGCCTATCCAGGTAACAGTAACTGACCTACAGTGAAAGCGAGACTATGGTACACGCTGATTGGAAAAATCGAAATGGACCTGCAGAGAGCCACTGCTATCAGCTCACTTAAAAACAACAATATGAAACTTTTCAACAATAACCGGATCTATTCTTTAGATCCATGGACAATCTTTAGCGTATTCTCTACTACTGAAACATTAACTTCTAAAAAATTTAATGTTACTACTTCTTTATTTTTTACTGGTCTATTTAAATTAAATCTACATGATGAATTGTCACGTAGACTTTATTATAACGGTATATTTTGTATTTTTGATCTTGATGAGAATTCTCTTCAACCATTAACTACTAAAATTGATGTAGGTGATGGTAAAAACTTAATTGTTTATCAAGGAACATTGAATTCTCTTTTAGAAAATGATCAAATTTTTAAATGTGATGATTTTGCTAATGTTCTTAATAAATCAGCTTTTATTTTTCATAACTATAGATGGACTGAAATTTGTACAAAATTTTCTGATAAAGATATTTTTATATGTGGAGGTAGTTCCACTAGACGACATATTTTAGCTCCAATTCATCTTAAATTAATGACTGTTTTAACTAATTTTGATTTTACATATCAAGATGTGGTTTCATCTTTTAATGACATTTCTAAACTTAAACAAATTTCATTACCTAAAGGAAATTTAAATCCTACAAAAACTTATAAATTAAAACAATCTAAAAATTCATTTAATTCTCTATTTCTTTTCCTTTTTCATCTATTTTTGATTCAGATAAAATTATGTCTTCTCTATCTAATTTAGATGTAAACAATAAAGAAGATTTCTTATATTTAAAAGATCTTAAATTAGATAAAAATATATCTCTTGAAGGTAAAAAATATAAAGATTATTATAAATTAGGACCTGCCGATCATCCTCTTTTTAAATCTAAAATTATTGAATTCTTATCTACTCTTCAAGATTTACAGTTATATGCTGTATTCTTTAGAATTCCTTCTACTGATGGTGGGTTTATTACAAGTCATAAACAAATTGTTTTAAATAAAGAGATTAATCCTGATATTATTATATCAAGAATAATTAATGCGTTAAACTACTGGGAATCTTTTTATGAAGTTTCAACTTCTTCTACAGTAATAGCTGAATACTTCCCTTTCTATGCAGCTTTAGATAAACCATTTAGTAAAGTTACAGATATCCCTAAAACTATTGAATCTGATTTAGGTTTCAATTCTAAATTTCTTAAAAATAAAAACATTCCTTTTAGTATGGACATATCTAAATATGGTATCTTAAGCTCTACAGATAATGATCTAAGCATAAAAACATTCTTAAATAAAGACAATAGATTTTTAATTAAAGAAATTGATTCTAATACATTAAATGTAAAAGTTTATGATAAAACAAATCTTAAAATCTTGGAATACACAGATGAAAATTTCGGTGATTACTTTATTAGAAATATTGGTGACTTGTATATTAAAATTGATCATCAAGAAAATATATTATATGTTGAAAAAACTTATAATACTAAATTTGTTAAAAGAACTCAACGAGAATTAGTAGTTAAAAAAAATATTATTACTTTTGACATCGAAGCTTATTTAACTCCTATTCCTAAAGAAAAATATGAATTTTTAGGTATTTCTAAAAATAAAGCTGAAAAAGATTTAGATATGTTTATTCCTTTTGCTTGTGGTTTTTATGATGGTGAAACATCTTATAAATATTATTTACCCGATTTCGATAATTATAAAGATATGATTAAAGCCTCTATATTAGAAATGGCCAATCCTAAATATAAGGATTATACCATTTATGTTCATAACGGTGGTGGTTTTGATTTTATTTTTATGTTAGATGTACTTAAAGAGTTCAATAATGAAGAACTTAAAGGTAAACCAAAATTTACTGGAAAAGATTCCAGAGTTGTGGGATTTGATGTTAAAGTATTCAATCCTTTATATCAAACTAATTCTAAAAAATACAATGGTACGACTTTAAAATTTAGAGATTCTTATAAATTATTATCACATAATTTACGAAAATTAACTGAAGAATTTAAAGTTGATAATATTAAAGGTACTTTCCCTTATACATTCCCTAATGCTTATAATTTAAATTATATAGGGACTAAACCAGACTTTAAATATTATGACATTTCTATTAAAGATTATGATTTAATCAATAATGATAATTGGGACTTAAAAAATGAATGTTTAAAATATTTAGATAGTGATTTAATTGGATTACATCAAGTTTTAATGATTTTTAGTGATTTAATTTATAGTAAATATAGACTTAACATAACTAAATTACTTAGCATATCATCTTTGGCTATGAAAACATTTACTAGTAATTACTTAAATTCTGATGATGCTATTCCTCTTATCAACAATCGACAAGTACATAAAGATATAAGAAATGCTTTATATGGAGGTAGAGTTGAAGTTTTTAAACCTATTGTATTAAAAGAATCTTTCGTGTACGATGTAAATAGTATTTACCCATGGGCAATGTTAATGCCTATGCCTGTAGGTTCTTCTATATTTTCTTCTAACACTAATTTAAAAGAATTATTCGGTATTGTTTATGCTACTGTTTATATACCAGAACATGTAGACCCTGTTCTTCCTAAAAGAACACAAGATGGTCGATTAATATTCCCTAGAGGTACATGGACTGGATGGTTCTTTTCTGAAGAATTAAAAAATGCTCAATTCTTTGGTATTAAAGTTACAGTAATCCATTCTTATATCTTTGAAAAATCAACTGATTTGTTTAAAAATTTTATTGAGGATTTATTTGAAATGAAACGTACTAGTAAAGATAGTAAAAGAGCTATTTACAAACTTATCATGAATAGTTCGTATGGACGATGGGCTCTTAAATTCTTCAAAACGATTATAGATATAGTTGATAAAAAAACTGCAGAGCATTTATTATTAACTCGATCTGTTGAAGAATGGATTGAGTATGACAATGGTCAAGTTTATATAAGATATTCTGTACTACCAGATTTAGAAACCTGCACAGATTATAATAGTGATTATGAAATGGAATTAATCAAATCTACAAGTTCTCAACATGACAGCATATCTTCAATTCCAATAGGAGTAGCTATTACATCATGGGCTAGAATTTTAATGTCTTCTTTCTTATTTAATCTTGCAAATCCTTGTGCATATACTGATACAGATTGTATAGTAGTAATTAAAAAATTAATGAATAAATTAGTTAACGATCAATTAGGTGGTTGGAAATTAGAAAATGTTATAAATAGAGGATTATTTCCATTAGATAAAGTTTATACTATGACGACATCTAAAAAAACTATTAAAAAAAATAAAGGAATATCAGGAAAATTATCTGATTTAGACTTTATAGATTTATATAAAGGTAAATCTATTGATTTAACGGAACCAAGATGGTTTAAAGATCTTTCTAATGGTCTAGTATACATTGATAAAAAACTTGATATTCATATTAATAATATCTATTCTAAAAGTAATAAAGTATTTCACAAAGGATTTTGGGTAGGTACTGAACCTTTAACAGTTTTTAATGATAATTTCATCAAAAAACCTATATCAGCCAATTTTACGTATGATAATTATTTATTTATTTATAATCACGAGTTATTTTATAAAATCTATAATGTTTTAATGGATTCATCAACTAAAAGTAAAATAGACAATAATACCTTCCAAGAGAAGGAAATAAATTAAAGTTTTATATCAGTTGGGTGTAGCATAGGATTTGAGCTACTCAATTTCTAAAATAAAAATAAAAAATCAAATTAAAAATAAAAAATCAAATTAAAAACAAGAAGTTTTTACCCTTCTATATATATAGAGCCATTATGGCCTTTTATATAGGAGGTTTTTTTCCTTAAATATTCTGAATATTATTGGAAAGTGGGGAGGTTGAATTACTTATCTTTTGATTCTGAGTGCTCGCTTCTACAAGTTAAAGCTCCAGATTCAGTATTAAATAATTCTTTTAACAATTGACTTATAATTATATTATTTTGATTTAAAAATTCATTAATATTATTATGAGTACTTAATGATTTATCTATTAACATTATTAATTTCGCTTTATATTCATATTCAATATTTTCTTTTTCTATTATAGGTATAATTGTTTTTTCTAAACCTTTTACCCATACAATAATATTAAAATTATATATTTCCGGTAATTCATCATCAAAATTAGGTAATCTATTAACATACTCTGGTCCATCTAATATTGTTAAACATATAAA
>Ga0153997_1000594_pt1 | contig 10363 bp, 7 predicted proteins | sample TSNC081MetaG_FD_104750 | JGI IMG/M metagenome (GOLD analysis project Ga0153997, IMG submission 104750) | Attine ant fungus gardens microbial communities from North Carolina, USA - TSNC081 MetaG | ecosystem: Host-associated > Fungi > Mycelium > Unclassified | place: USA: North Carolina, Lumber...
GCTTGATGAAAAGGTCGTCGCTGCAATAGCGTCCGCTGAAAAGAAGCTTGGCCGCAAGGGACGCCTGGTCATTCGCCCCTCCGGAACGGAGCCGGTCATTCGAGTGATGGGTGAGGGAGATGATCGCACGCTCGTCAACCGGGTTGTCGACGACATCGTGGAAGCAGTCTCGCACGCAGCAATATAGACGGAGACCGGTTGCCACAGGCGCTATTTATTGAAGAGAAAATTTAAATACAAAAATGGTGCCTGTTCTGGACTAACGTGTCAGTTTATTGTAGCGATCTCTGAATCTGACGGCCAGAGACAGCTTCAACATCCCGGGCATTTCCATGAATCAACGAGAGAAATCGACCGAGAAGGGGTATAAGGAACCGTCGATCAGTGCGGCGAGGCGTGTTTATCTCGACTTGCGACAACGCATCGTCGACATGGTGTTATTGCCCGGTTCGCGAATTGTCGAGCATGATATTGCTGCTGAGCACGGTACAAGTCGCACACCTGTACATGAAGCGGTCCAACGGCTTGCTGAAGAGGGCCTGATCGAGATTCGCCCCCGGGTCGGTACGTTTGTTTCCCGAATTCCTCTCGATGGCCTCGATGAGGCGATGTTGGTGCGCTCCGCTCTTGAGTTGGCAGTTGTCGGTAAGGCGGCGCAGCGCTCTACCGCGGAAGGTGCTGCCCGTTTAAGGGAAATCCTGGAGGAGCAGCGCGTTTTCGTGTCCAGAGGCAAGACACGTGACTTTCACGTCACCGATGAGGCCTTTCATGAGGCGCTTGCGACTATCGCGGGCCATCCGCGTGTGTGGCCGCTTATTCTGCAGGCCAAAACCCAGATCGACCGTTATCGCTGCCTGACGCTGCAGATGCCGGGCCGTATGGAACAGGTTCTCGCCGAACACGACAACATCCTGAAGGCGATCGAGACGGGTGATGTCATGGAGGCGGTGCAAGCGATGCGCCAACATTTGGATCACGTTCTGCCAGGACTTGAGCACGCCCTTTCGATGAAGCCTGAGTACTTTATCGAGCACCTGCCCGGATATGGAGAAGAGAAAACTCCCAAATCCTAGAGCACCGTGCAGAAAAGCGGGAACCGGTTTCTGCAAAGAACGGTGCGGCATAAGAAATTTACGGTGTTGCGCGATTTATGGAAATCACTTGGGATGAGGACTGAGAGTTGTCTCCCAGTCTTCAACGTGTTTCGCCAACCGATCAGGGTTTGTTTCCAAGCACCGTCGATCGCTGCCGGGTTGTTATCGGCAGGGCCGAATTCAGCATGAAACGGTGCGCCTATATAAACACCATCCAGAAACATCTGGTCTGGCAGATGGCCGGAAATGCCAATAGCCGGTATCGCTGGTTCCTGGATGGTGTCGGTACTGATCTCGCAAGGCCATTTCGAGGAACGGAAAAAGAGCGCGTCAACTGTTAGGGGCCAGGCTGGAATGCTCTGACGTGTATCCTGCAATCGAGCCATTCTTGCTAATGACAGCGTATATATGGTGCCTGATATAGTCGAAATAACCCTGATCTTCGGTCTGCTACCCAGATAACTTGATCGAGCTTGCGGAGAAACTTCACCCGCCCCTGCCAGATGAGAGGCGGAGGCGGGTGCAAGATTGTGGCAGAACTAGAAGTTGAAGTAGGCCGGTAGCCACAACGAAAGGGCAGGCATATATGTCACCATCAGGAGCACGAAGAACAGGGCAAAAAAGAACGGCATCATTGATTTCAACACCTGCTCAATTTTCAAACCACTTACTGCACTGGCAACGAACAGGATCGAGCCCACCGGTGGTGTGATCAACCCGATGCCGAGATTGGTCATCATGATGATGCCGAAATGCACCGGATGAATCCCCAGCTTCATGACAACCGGCAACAGGATGGGCGTCAGGATCAGGATAAGGGGAGCCATATCCATCAAACAACCCAGGATCAGAAGCAGGATGTTGATCATCAGCAATATGACATATGTGTTATCTGACAAAGCCAGCAACGCCTGGGTAATTGCGGCCGGGATACCCACAAGGGTCATCACGGAACCAAATGCAGCAGCAAATGCAATGAGCACCATCACCATGGTCACAGTCTTGATGGTACGATGGATAAGCTTCGGTAAATCCCGGAATCTATATTCACGATAGATGAATAACGTTACGAACAATGCCCAAACGCAGGCAACCGCACCAGATTCTGTCGGGGTGAAGAAGCCGCTAAGAATGCCGCCTGAAATAATGATGATGGCAATAAGCCCCCAGGTTGCATCTAAAGCAACCTTCAGTGCCTGGCGAAGCTCGACTCTTTCACCTTTCGGAAAATTATGCTTTTTTCCGAAATAGAGGCATAGCGCGATGAGAGTGCCACAAAGAAGCAGAGTCGGGATGATGCCTGCTACGAACATAGCGGGCACCGTCACGAAAGGTGTAGCCACGATGGCATAGAGCACCGAATTATGGCTCGGGGGCACGAGAATGGCTTGCACCGACGCGCTGGCGGTGAGCGCGGCACTGAATGGTCGCGGATAACCTTTTCGCTCCATCTCGGGAATCATCACCGAACCGATCGACGCCGTGTCAGCAACCGAAGACCCGGAAATGGCGCCAAAGAGAGTGCAGGCCAATATGTTAACCAGGGCCAAACCACCACGGATCGAGCCTACCAGCAGATAAGCAAAATCAACCAGTCGTCGGGCCATGCCGCCTTCGGCCATAATGGCGCCAGCAAAGACAAAGAACGGTATGGTAAGCAGGTTTACGTTATCAGTACTATGGAAGATGGTGATGACAAGGGCGGTCATCTGGGACATCATCATGTCCACACCGCCGAGGGAAAACCATGACACCGCGGTCACGATAACGGATGTCAAGCCGACGGCATAGGCGACTGGCATCCCAATGGCCATCAGTGAAAAGAAGGATATGAGGAAAACTGTGAGGGTCATGACGGTATCCTTCTAGTGACCGGCAGCCGGAGAGCCAAACCTGACTATTTCGCGATTGTTTTGTGGCCCGGCAATCAGGTTCTCTACTACAAAAAGCAATGTAAAGAATGAGCCCAATACTACGGGAGTATGCGTCATGCCGGATGTCAGCCATGGTAACGACGGAATAATGTCATGCCATGCTTCTTCGCAGGCTATGATGCCCCATATGATGATGAAAGCGCCCATGATCAGCATGCAGACATCGACAATATAGCGAAGAATTAGTCTCGTCCTTTCCGATACATTATCAGTCAGCATCGATATCGCTATGTGCCCTCCCGCGCGATAGGCCGCTGCTGCGCCGATAAAAGAAAAGGCAATCATGCAGATATTCGATAATGGTTCCGGCCAACTGGTGGAGGCATATGGCATGAAGTCGAGCCAGTGCCAGAAATCCGGTCTGAAGCGAGCGTAGATAGCCACCATGTAAATACAAGTCATTGCTATCAGCGAAAAGCCGGCCAACCAAATACAAATGCGATAGACAACATCCATCGCCTGCACGTATGCCTGCACGCATTTTTGTGTCATTTTGGGATTCCTGAGATGGAGAAACGGGCTGGAACGAAAGAACCAGCCCGTCGTTTTGTCAGGGTGACTTATTTAGTTTCAGCAATTTTCCTGAGCAGATCAGCGAATTTCTCGCCATACTGTGCCCGGACGGATGCCGTTGCTTCAAAGAAGGGCGCCTTGTCGAGCGTGATGAACTGCACACCCTGATCCTTCAGGCGCTGGGTCGACTTGAGCACGTATGCGGCCCACAGAGCGCGTTGTTCTACTTCCGCTTCCCTCGAGTATTTGATGATCAAAGCTTGATCTTCTTTTGAGAGCTTGTCCCACTTCACTTTTGAGAAAGCAAACACTTCGGGGATCATGAAGTGTTCGGTCAGGCCATAGAATTTTGCTCCTGCAACGGTATAGTTTTCTGTGTCGAAGGTTGGCTCATTATTCTCTGCGGCATCAATGACGCCTGTCTGCAAACTGGAAAAGACATCGCCAACCGGCAACACAATTGGATTGGCGCCGAGCGCCTTGAATGCATCAAGGCCGATAGGGTTGTTCTGAAGGCGAATCTTGACGCCTTTCATGTCGCTCAGGTTTCTGACAGGTTTTTTTGTGATCAGGCTGCGCGAACCGGCATCCATCCAACCGAGAAATACCAGACCTAATTTGCTGTCGGTAATTCTCTGCCCCAGATCTTGTCCGATTGGGCCGTCCAGCACCCTGTGAAGGTGGTCTGCGTCGCGGAAAATGAACGGCAGATTAAAGACACTGACTTCCGGTAGAATTCCGCCGACAGGCGCCATGGACACGCGGATGATGTCAATTGCACCGGCGCGGGTCTTCTCCAGAGTGGTGTTCTCGTCGCCCATCTGGCCGTTCGGGAACATCTTGATGGACAGACGGCCATTCGTTGCCGTTTCGAGTTTCTTGCCCATGCTGATGATAGCCGCCGCTGTTGGATAGTCAGCAGGGTGGACATCTGAAGCGATCAGCACCTGAGCGGAGGCCACACCGGACCACGAAAACATGGCTGAGAAGCACAATCCAGCCAATAAATTACGTATTTTCATCAATCTACCTCCTTAAAGAAACCAGTTCTGACTATTCCGTACCAACCAGCTTTGGAGGGCTCTCCCCCCGGAAAGCATAAATAAACTTATTCATATTAGAGAAGCACAGCGAGATATTCCTGTTTTCCCTAGAAGTTCTCTCTATAGCACATTTGTATTGAATTAATATTGATACTTTGCTTTGTTTCTTAAATAAATTTAAATGAGATATAGAAAATAGTACACATGTCCCTATTTTTTCAGAGGGATGGTATATTCTATTGCATGAATACTATTTCATTCAGGAATAGTGGTGCTCGTTGTCCTCCGTGGAATTTGAATTACGGGAGATCGGCTATTGTGCGTCGCATCCCACGCTCATCTATACTGTGAAGCTCTCCCGTCAGTGCATCTGTAAGTCCTGGAACGAGGTTGAGATCCTGTTTCCAGAGAGAAACATTAGCGAGCCAGCCCTTCGCCATGTCGTGATATGAGAACTTCCTCTCGTCAAAGGATTTCCATGCCTCCCGGAACCAGTCGAGATTGGCTTGGTCATCGTTGAGAGCGATGACCCCGCCACGATAAAGATGCATGGTTGCTGCCAATGCGGCAACCAGTCTTTGTGGTAGCTTGCCCTTCAACTCATGGTAACGCAGCAGCTGGGGCAGAACGCGTGCTGCGTACTTGCTCCAGCTATTGAGTGCGATCGAATCAAGACGATGATGGATATAAGGATTGCGGAAACGACGCAGCACATCGTCAGCGAAAGATTGTAGTTCTTCGCGCGGCAAGGGTAATGCGGGAATGATTTCCTTATCGAGAGTCTCGAGCAGGAAGCGACCTACGTCCTCATCTTCGACCGACTGGCGCACCGATTCGAGGCCACATAACAAGGCGACCGGCACCATGGTCGTATGCCCACCATTGAGGACGCCGACCTTGCGCTGTTTGTAAGGGGTAATATCGTCCACCAGGCGAATATTGAGATCGGCCTTGTCGAGTTTCAGTTCCCCGGCGAGCGATGCCGGGCCTTCTATGACAAGAAGATAAAAACATTCGGCAGTGACGAGGAAGTTGTCTTCATAACCCAGTTCCTTCTGGATCTCTCCGATCTCCTCGCGAGGGTACCCCGTGACGATCCTGTCAACCAGCGTCGAACAGAAGGTACAGGCATTTTCAATCCAACGGACGAATGCCTCATCGGTGCGCCAGAGTCTGGCATAATGCGTGACAGCCGCCTTCAACGCGATACCGTTATGATCGATCAGTTCGCAGGGCAGTAAAACGACGCCCTTGTCTATAGCGCCACCGAAACGCACAAATCTCTCGTGAAGAAATCTTGTGAGCTTGGCCGGGAATGTTGCTGGAGGTGCATCGGTATAACGATCAGTTTCGTTCGTCGCTATCCCGGCTTCCGTTGTGTTGGAAACAATAAAGCGAATATCGGGATCACGTGCAAGTTCGAGATAATCGGCGAACGAAGCCGCAATATCGATCTCCCTCTTGATGCAGGCGATCTTTCTGTAATCTTTGACCGGCACGCCTTCTTCATTAAGACCACGGATCAGCGTTGTGTAAACGCCGCCCTGGCTGTCGAGGAGCGGATAATCGTCTCGCGGGATCGGGCGAACGACGACAACTCCGGCATCAAGGCCAGCGCGTTCATTAAGGAGGTCTATCTGCCAGTCAATGAAGGCGCGCAGAAAGTTGCCTTCTCCGAATTGAACGAACTTTGTCGGGAAAGGACATGGTTTCTCGCGGTTAAGCTTTTGCATAGATTCGGCCTCAAAGCGACGTATCGCGTTTCCAGAACATGAAATCATACTGATGGAGGTTGTCGGCTTTGGCGATATGCTCGCCGCTTGCGGTTGCGATCACGAGATCCAGCATATCGTCGGCCACCTTGGAAAGCGGGACCCCTTCAATGACCGGGCCACAATCGAAATCGATCATGTCTTTCAGCCGCTCCGCCATAGGAGTGTTCGTCGCTATCTTGAGAACGGGAACAATCGGGTTTCCCGTCGGAGTGCCAAGCCCTGTTGAAAACAGAACCACATTGGCTCCGGCCGATACAATGCCGGTGACTGCCTCGACATCTCCGCCCGGTGTGCATAGCAGCGCGAGCCCCGAACCATCGACCTGTTCGCCATAATCGAGAACTGAAACGACCGGTGAGGTGCCACCTTTCTTGGCAGCCCCTGCCGATTTCATGGCGTCCGTAATCAGGCCGTCGCGAATATTTCCCGGGCTTGGATTATCCGAGAAGCTGGAGCCCACCGCCTTGGCCTTGGCCTCGAAATCACGCATCATCTGCAGGAAATGATCGCCATCCTCAGGCCTGACACAGCGCTCGATCAGATTGGCCTCGACGCCGCACAATTCTGGAAATTCGGCGAGAATCGAAGAGCCGCCCAGAGCAACAACCATGTCGGACAGCAGTCCCATGGCCGGATTGGCGGTGATGCCGGAAAAGCCATCCGATCCGCCACATTTCACGCCGATTTTCAAATGGGAAAGCGGCACGGGAGTCCGGACGGCCTTGTTCGCTTCTTTCATCCCTTCCAGCGTGTCACGGATAGCGGCTTTCATCATCGCCGGCTCGCTATCCCATTTCTGCTGCTCAAAGATGAAATAAGGCTTGTTGAAGTCTGGATTCTGCTCTTTCAGATATTTCTCGAACATCGAGATTTCGGCGTTCTGGCAGCCGAGGCTGAAGACAGTGATGCCGGCAACATTGGGATGATCGGCATAGGTCGACAGAATACGACATAGAGAGCGAGCATCATTTCTGGTGCCGCCACATCCGCCGACATGGGTAATGATACGCAACCCGTCTACATTCGGGAAGGGGCGGGGAGGACCGTTGGTTGCGGTGCCGGTTGCCTCGCCGAGAAGCGAAAAGGTATGGGACGTCAGATCGTCGGCGGCGTAGCCGAGTGGTCCCTCAAGCGCGTTGCGAAGGTGTTCGACATTGCGGTTTTCACAGAACACCAGAGGGAATATCAGCCAGTAATTGGCGGTTCCGACCCGTCCGTCCTCACGGACATAGCCCATGAAGGTCTTGTCCTCCCAGCGCGATACGTCTGGAAGGGACCAATTGTAAGGTGCTGTTGTCGTCTTCTCTACTTCGGCGGCGTAATGCTTTAGATTCTCGGTCGTGATGACTTCGCCGAGAGCTATCGGTTTCATCGCTTTGCCGACAGGCACGCCGTAAAGTTTGACGATTTCGTCGGTGGCGAGGGGACGACGTGCGAATTTATGTTTGGTTGCAACGGGAGTGACGAGCCTGATGTTCTCGTTTTCCCAACGGACTGTCTCTCCAGCCTTGAGGTCGGTCAGCGCAACCAGCATATCGTCCTGGGGATGAATGCAGAGAATGTTTTGCATGAGAACTGTCTCGTCTCCGTTAGTCCATTCTAAAATGCCCGCCTTGGTTAACAGGCGGCATTTCAAAAATCACATGCCGAAATATTGTTTCGCGTTCTTGTAGCAAACGCCTTCGACAAGGGCGGCAAGGGCCTCCTCATCGGCTGGATATTCTCCGTCCTCCACCCACTGCCCCAGCAAACGGCAGAGCAGCCGACGGAAGTAATCATGCCGGGGGTAGGAGGCAAAGCTGCGCGAATCCGTCAGCATTCCGACGAAGGTGCCAAGCAGGCCGTTATTGGCCAGCTCGCACAATTGCTTCAGGTTGCCGTCCTTATGATCATTGAACCACCATGCTGGGCCGAACTGGACTTTGCCTGCGGTCTTGCCATCCTGGAAACAGGCAGCAAGAGTTGCCATGGCCATATTCATGTTGCCGTCAAGGCAGAACAGCATCGTCTTCGGCAGCTTCTCATCCCGATCCAGACGATCAAGGAGCGCTGCAAGTCCTGCATTGCATGACATGTCCGAGACGGAGTCGTATCCCGTATCCGGCCCGATCAGCGATTGCATACGGCTGTTGTTGTTGCGCTGTGCACCGATATGGAAACACATCACCCAGCCATGTTCAGCGTAGGCTCTGCCGAGTTCCGTCAGCATCGCGCCGATATAGCGGCCTTGTTCAGTATCGCTGAGAACTCCACCGGCAAGGCGTTTTTTGAATATCGTTTCCAGATCGGTTGATGTTGTCTCAACGGTCGGGAGCGCAACGTCAATTGCATGATCGGCGACCCGTGCGCCGCGGCTGTGAAAATAGGCAACCCGTCGGGCCAGCGCCCGAATCATGTCGGCGAAAGACACGATATTGACATCTGCCGCCTTACCCAGCTTTTGCAGATAGTCCACAAAACCAGTCTGGTTGATGCGCATCGCCCTGTCGGGGCGATAGGCTGGCAGCACCCTTGTGCTCAGCGCCGATCTGGCTATTTCAGCATGTTGCTCAAGGTCATCAGCGGGATCATCCGTTGTGCAGGCAACCTCAACCTTGGCCTGTTCGAGCAATGCCCAGGTATCCAACTCAGCAAGTTTGGCATTGCCTTCTTCCCATATGCGGGCGGCATTGGCACCGTTGATGACGGCATCCATTCCAAATATACGGCGAAGCTCGAGATGGCTGAAATGGTGAACCGGGCTGCCGGCGGCCAAGGGAAGAATGCGGCAGAAGGCATCAAACTTTTCGCGATCCGGCCCGTCGCCTGTTACCAGTCTTTCCTCAACTCCTGCTGCGCGCATCAGGCGCCATTTGTAATGGTCACCACCGAGCCAGAGCTCGGTCATGTTCCTGAATTTCTTGCGCGCAAGGATTTCGCTTTGCTGGAGATGCGAGTGGTAGTCAATGATCGGGAGGTCGGCGGCATAATCATTATACAACCGGCGCGCCGTTGCCGTGTTCAGCAGGAAATCTTTGTTCATGAAAGCGGTCATGAGAAACTTTTCCCTATATATTGAACCGGCTGAGAAACTGGGGCTCTCTGAAAGTGTCGGTCCGTCGAGCTGTGATATATTAGAAAAGTAATATATAACTATAATTGCCTGAAAAGCAATACAGCGCTACGAGTAAGAAGAGCTAATCAAACAGAAAAATGGGCCTTTTTCGGGACTTGAAGAGGTGCGGATGGTTCAGTATGCGAGGAACCTCCTTTTTAATTCTTTGAAAGATAAGGCGTTTGATATCTGAAAAGACCCGCGTCAAAATGCCGCATTATAATGAAGAGTTCTATTAGTTGGTATATCAATATCCGATAAATGGAATAGCGTTCCAGATCGCTTCTGTGCAACGAAAACAGGCAGGATCGAGCACTTTCATTAAATTCTCCATTTACGGACCCAGCCATTAGGATGACTTGACGGTCTTATGACATTGGATCATATCCGTCGGCGGGACACCTCTCCCCAACGGGAGGCGCCCATCTGTAAGGATGGATTAAAAATGATGAATATACCTGCTAAACGCCCCAGTGCGCCTTTTTTCTCGTCCGGCCCCTGCGCCAAGCGCCCCGGATGGTCTCTCCAGAACATCAAAACTGAATCTCTCGGTCGCTCGCATCGTTCGAAGCTCGGCAAGGCGCGGCTGCAACTGGCCACGGACCTGACCCGTGAGATTCTGAATGTGCCTGCCGATTATCGCATAGGCATCGTTCCCGCTTCCGACACGGGAGCGGTCGAGATGGTGCTGTGGTCGATGCTCGGTCCGAAGCCGGTTGAAGTGCTGGCCTGGGAGAGTTTCGGGGATGGCTGGGTGACTGATATCGTCAAGCAGCTCAAGCTTCCCGATACGGTTGTGACGAGGGCCGAATACGGTGAAGTGCCGGATCTCGCGAAAGTCGACACCAGGACCCGCGATGTGATCTTTACCTGGAACGGGACGACCTCAGGAGTACGTGTCCCCAATGCC
>Ga0153997_1000595_pt1 | contig 10342 bp, 7 predicted proteins | sample TSNC081MetaG_FD_104750 | JGI IMG/M metagenome (GOLD analysis project Ga0153997, IMG submission 104750) | Attine ant fungus gardens microbial communities from North Carolina, USA - TSNC081 MetaG | ecosystem: Host-associated > Fungi > Mycelium > Unclassified | place: USA: North Carolina, Lumber...
ATGATGAGCTGGCATTGTTTGTACATATTATGTTCCTTTCACACATCCTTTGGGTTGAATTATGAAAAGAGGAGGATTGTGATAATTGAATATGTTATTAAAATATGTTTAAATAAGAAGAGAAAAAAGAAAGTCAATCAACATTTCTTTTAGATTTTACTGAATTTATCTAAAGTCTGTAGAATTTATTTGAGTGAATTTTGAGTGAAAAGAGAGAGCGTGTGAAGAAGTTGAACTATGTGTCAGCACCATCATTTCCCACATCGGTCTCGCATACATACTAGATGCTGCTTTGTAATTTGGACTTCCTTGATTACTTGTTAAATAGTTAGTAAGCCCCAATCAATATCTAGTATCTCTAAGTTATGTCCTAGAGGTCATTTATCTAAATATAATTGATCTGATGCCATCAATGCTTATTTACAAGCACAAAGTCTATCAGTCTAAGTTCATTGTCTAAGTACTATTAGTTCTAGAGTACAAGTCTGCCATCTTTCTGAGTTAGTCTATTCAAAGGTAGATCTAGAGTATAGTCCTTTAGTAACTTTCTTAGTAACCCAATGCCAGCTCATCCTATTTGTCTCTCAAGGTATCAGCATGATGATGGGAATCAAAGGAAATTGATCACAGAACAAATGTGATAACAAATGAGAATTCAAAAGATCCCCAAGATATCTCACAATTGTGCACTAACAAGTAAGCACTGGGGAGATGATCAAATATAAAAAAAAAAGAAAGCTTGAGAATAGGGGAAATAATGGGGTACAGCTCAAAAGACTAAAAGAAATAATGATAAAGTATTTAAGAATCTACTCGAGGCAGATCTCACCATAATAGGCTCTCTAAGACGTATGTTCATCTCACATTGTGATACTACTGCCCTTACCTAGTCTAGTAGTCTGGCTCACCATCGATACAACAGAACTACCTAGAACTCCCATGCTATCATGTGGGCTCTTCTTCAGCTGACTGTACAACTGGAAGCCAACTCCAATGACATGTAGCGAGCTATTAACTCCTAGCATAAGTGAATGCCCAAGTCCATTGGGACTCAAATTCCCATCAAGGGAAAGGTTTGGTGGGTTTTTAGAAAGTAAAGTAGAACACTTAGAAAATAGAAAACTTAGTCACTCAAAATAGCTGTTAAGCTCTAGAACAACAGAGAGGGATGATAGTGGGGGTATGATGCTTGAGTTCCCTTCTATTCCCTAGAGTATTTTATTATGATTACAAAGCAAAGAGACAACAAAGAAAGTGAGACAAAGAAAACCTCTGAATTCCTAAACATAGTAAGGCCGCAATGATGAGACAGCGCCCTTCCCAAACATGGACTAACTGCTCCCTGCTCTTCTAGTCCTACTCTAGGAACCCCCTCTTGCACGATGGTTGGATCTCGAGCCTCTTGACAGACTATAGACAGAGACAACGATCTTGAGCCATTCTGCTCTCGAGTGTGTTTCCTTCATCTAGCCTTCCTGCTACCTCTCTCCTCAGCTTCCCTGTTCTTCTCTTTACCTCTTCTATGTCTTCTCACTCTTCTGTATTCCAATTTCCTTCCACTGCCATTGCGAGGCAACTCCATGGTGGCTCGACTCTCTTGATCTTGCTATAATTAGCCATCCATGATGATGGCTTGGATCTGATCATAACCCTTCTATGAATAACACTGCCGGCCACTGAGGCATAATGTTGCTTGGATTGCATTAATCCATCTAAGTTCGCTTCCGTCCTCAAGAGCACTTCTAGAAGGGAAATCCGTAGGAAATTCAATACGAGGTGCCTGGGCAAGTGTCTATAAGGTATATGTAGTAGTGGTCACAGCCACTACTCTGCTACTCAAGCTAGGTACTCGAGTCCACAACGGGGCGTCTAAAGGAATATCTCTGGGGGGCCAAACTCTCCTCTCAAGCCAGTTATTCTAGTTATTAGGGTGTAAATTGTCACTTATTTTGCCTAAACATTTGTATGGTGTGACAATGAGCTCTAGGTTAATTATCACCTGCTCAATGTCTTTATTATATAGTATTACGTTCTGAGGATTATAGAAAGGGTTCTAGAGCAAATTCTAATTAAGAATCTGTTAGTATAAAGCATATAAAATATTATCTTCTGTAAAAAATTCGCTTGCAGCATAACACTGGATAGTTTTGGTGTCTTTATAATATATCTAATACCCTTGAATACTCTTCTGATCAAGATCTAGCCAACATCTCTCTTGTGCTTGTGCTCCTAGTTTGTTACTATTGTTATTGTATACCATAACCTTGCATCCCCATTTGTGTAAGTTTCATAGATCAGGTTTGCTTCCATTAAATGTCTCGAATAGTGTTTTCCTTCCTAATGCTTGGGTAGATGTCCAGTTCTTCAACTAGATGGCATGCTTCAAGACTTTGCCCCATAGGGATCCTAGTAAGTTAGTAGCATGTAACATAGCTTATACTTTTTCTAATAGTGTCTAGTTTAGTCGTTCTGCCATTCCATTATGCTTAGGGGTGTTGTGGACTATAAAGTAATGTTGGATTTCTTGTTTTGTAAGGTATTTGTCAAATTCTTTACTTTTATATTCTCCACCATTATCAGAGTGCAAGAGTTTGATTTTAATTCCATAGTTCTTTTCCCATCATACATCAAGAGCCTGGAATGATTCAAGAGTTTCACTCTTTTTGTGTATAAGGAATGCTACCAAGTAATATGTTGCCTTGTCAGTGAATATGATGTAGTACCTTTTGTGTTGTGGAGTTTCTATTATGGCTGGTCCCCACACATTAGTGTATATCTCATCTCCTGTTTTTCTACTTGCTTCTATTTCTAACATTTTAGAGATAGGTTTTCAAGTCATTCTGCTATGCAGGTATGATTTGCATATCTCCTTGGGAGTATTCTGGGATTCATTGAGTTCTATTCTATCTACTAAGTAATCCTTGACTAGTTTTGTTGCTGCATCTGTTGATATATAACCCATCAGTCTATGTAGCTTGTCTGGTGTTACAGTAAGTGGATCTTCTATTGCTGTATTTGCTTGTAGTGGTATTTTAACTCAAATGCCATATAGTTCATTTGTGATTGGAATTGTTCCCATTTGATGGTTCTTAGGATTGAGAATTTGGCAGCCCTGCTGTTTGAAGTGAAGTGTATATTCTGCTTAGGTGATGTGTATGACTGATAGAAGAGTAACACCAAGGTTTGGTGCATATAACATATTCTTCACATACACTTTCTTGCTCTTGTCTCCATTAGGTACTTGAACAAACATGTCTTCTTTCCCTATTGCTTCAAAATGTTTCTTGTCTGCTGCAAGAATTTCTTGAGGTTGAATAGGTTGAAAGTTTATGAGTCTGTGACATGATGGTATCATGTGTTGTGTAGCTCCTGAATCATAGATTTCAAGTTTGTGTTCTGGTCCTATGGTAGTCACTATTGCTGCAAGATTGACAGAGGTGAGTAGTGTTTTCTCTGTGGTCTCATATGTTCCTTCAGGTTCTTCAGCTTCACTGTTGTCTCTAGATGAGTTCTTGAGTGCTAGTATGTCTGTTATGAGAGCTCCAAGAAGGAAGTAATTTCCTGTGTATTTGAACATTTGATTTACAACATCAAAACACACAATGGGGTCAAGATATAAATAGCATGAGAACTTAAGTAAGCAGATCATGTGACCATAGAATATTCTAAAAAGACTCGTGACTGCAGGACTTTAGGGTACAGCCACTTGTAAAGTAGTATAAGTAGTAGCTCAATCCAATGAAGAACTCTATCAATGTTAAGGACTATGCAGAGCAGGAGCGGAGTGACCCAGAGTGGACACAGAGTTACTCTGGAGTGGAAGGGAGTTGACAACAAAAGTGGGGAATGTAAGGGAATATCTAGGGTCATGCTTAGTAAGTTCTGAGGGTCTGTTCTATTAATGGCCCAGTAATAGATCATATATCGCACTCCTACCGTTCCTGACTTCTCCTGTTTGTGTCATGCAGTACAATGCCTATTATTAGTTATTCTAGGATATTCTGTGATTATAGGTTGGTTGCCATAGTGCTGTGTATCTGACTATCTAGTGTAGTATATATACTAGCAAGTATGTGTAGATATACCCCCACTTGAATCTCAAACTAGCTTCCGGGACTATCCATTAGCTTAAGGGTGATCGCCTCTGAGTGGTTCTCTAACAGGGAACAACCTTGGCCTCAGCTTGTGTACTGTGCCTCAATCTTCTGTTACATGTGTGATTGCATATTTTAGGAGAACAGAATTGTTGCCAGGAGTTTAGGAGAGTAGTAATATATTGGTAAGAGTGAGGATTGTAAGAGGACATCCTAGGAAAAGGCCTAGACTCCAAGTTAGCTCCCATCTAAGGGGCTAACCTAACTTGGTAAGTTGCCTTCCCACCCTCTTTACCCTCTTGTCTATCTCCACCTTGATGTGCCTGTGCATCTATAAATAGGACAGTGGTATTATTAGTTAGTGCTCACATGACTGCAGTGCACAGACCATCAGTTTTAGTATATAAGACTACTTGTGTAGTTAGATCTAGCTTCACTCAAATATCACCTTAGCTTCTAGGACTATTACCTAGCTCTAGGGTTAGCCGCCATTGAGTGACTGTGCCCTAACAAGGATAGAACATGTAAAAGACATTATAAATGTTAATCTACAAATTAAGGAACTAGAATGTAACTAATGGAGTACTTATACTAAGTCCAGAATAGGAGGAGTACAAGTAACTAGTCTAAATCATGATCCTATAGGAGTAGACAACAGAAGTTCAGAAGCGGAATTTAGTAATAATATAGAATATAAAAGAAATTATTATTATTAAATGATTATTTTCTGTCATATGACAATCGAGTTCTTCCTGAACATCCACCTAGGGTGATCACTAAGAACTATCACAGTCCTTCAATAACAATGTCATTATTATCTTTGTTCTCTGTTAGTGGCTGATTGATTTCTTCCTGTTCCATTTTGTAGTTTGTTGCAAATCATGTAAGAAAGCTAAACTCCAAGCCAGAATAAAGCCAACTGCTCTTTGCTTAGCAATTAACAAAGAAAACTCGATAGAGTTCCTGTTAAATTTACTACACTATATATACAATTACTATTATGGCTATGCACCTTGTCTCCCACAGTCCTCATATCCATCAGCTGACTTCTTTGTCACATGCTGTGACTGTGACTCTATGTGTGATGTGACCATTTCTGTGACCTCTGTCATACCTTGGTGACTCTGTGACTGTCACATGATATTTTCCATGCTCCACCTTAGTAATAATCTAAAAGAAAAGAAAAGAAAAAGAAAAGAAATATAAATATTGACTTAGCTGTTTTGTCAAGTTATGACAAATCATGCAATATCTGTAGTATTTTTTGCTTAGGCTATCTTGGCCTTTCCTTTATGGGTTTTAACCTTTTTTGCTACCTCCCTTTGCCCAACAGTCTTTTGCTATGTGACCTTTCTTGTGGCAGTTGTAGCATTCTATCCTATTTGGGTGTTTCCTTGGTTTTTTGCTACTATTTCTACTGTAAAATACAGCTTTTCTCTCATCTTTTTCTTTGGTCTACATAGTCTTTTGTTCAGCCTTATCATTGATTCCTTGTAACACCATATCAGGGTTGAGGGTCTTGCCTAGGAGTGTTGCTGCACCAGTGAGTGCTGATAGGTATGTCTTGTATGATGCTGAAAGTGATCCTAGTACTATAGCAACAAAGTTTTCATTTCCAGGGTCTGTATCTATTGTGATAATCCTTTTTGGATAGTCTGTAACTTCATTAGGTGAGCCTTTACATCTCCTTCTTCTGAACATTTCTTATTCTATAGTTTCCTCTATATATCAACTGTGACCATTTTTGATTTTTTTTCATACTCTGCCTTTACTTTGTTCCACATCTCTCTTGCTGTCTTTTCCCCTTTTAATTTTAGGAATAGTGAGTCTAGTATTACTAATGCAATTCCTTGCTTGATGACTGCTTGCTTCAATTTCCATATACATCTTATTAATGGATATTACTTTATAGATTTTTTTTTTCTATTGTTGGGTTTGTTAGATTAGCTACCTAGGGCTCAGTTGATTCTGACATCATTCCAGTAGGTCCATTATCAAAGTGGTCACTCAGACCAGCAGTATTGACTGCGAAAAGAAAGCGATCTCAGAAGAAGATTTAATTGGTTCTATCAGCTTTGCATGCAAGGAGTTTAGCAAAGTATTCTCCAAGTTTGGTTGTAGATACAAGGGAGTTTGTTGACATAGTTTCAGAATGTTATGTGGGTATAAGAAGATGAGTGCTTTGGTTAGCTTATATACAAGCGGGGCCCATAATCTGTAGATATTATAGAATGGAGTTGAGGGTGGGAATATAAAGGTAAATTGTATTGTTTTCTAATGGTAGATATGTTCCTTTTCATACTAGAATAAATATTACTAGAACATTCTACAAACTCATAGAAAGGTAGAATTATATAGGGAAATAGAAACTAATGAATCTTTCTAGAGAGCTCTATGGCTGTGTCCGTCATGTAGATGACTCAGCTTGCTTACAGAGCTCTGAGAATATTCTACAATATATAGAATTGTAATGGTCTATGTACTAGTACAGATCATCACATGCTACTATTTATTATTTTACATATAATAGTGCCTTTGTGCTTGAAATAGTAATAACTTAACCATATAGAGGCTGTCCTTTGTTCTAAGAAAATGACAGATCACTATTTATGGGTAATTAATTAAGTCTATGTACAAATATTAAGTACTTTATATCTCTATAAATATTAATTGTGTCACAAACTTCATTCGGCCATATCTCCATCAGTTCTTTGACGATTCCCACAGTCTCAATGGCACCCAAAAGCCCTTGAAAAGACCTTTCAATTGATACTAGTCACATCTCGAAGTGATCAGTGATGGCCAAGATATTAGGCAGATCAACTGGTAACCACCATAGTACTGTTTATTAAATCGCCAATATCTCAAAAACTGCCATGATCTAAGCTTTTCTTTTAGGCATCAGAAAAGCCCTCTTTATACTGCTCAGAATGAGCCTAAAAAAGTACTGAGGCAATTAATATTCATGGAGATATGAAGGCCTCAATGTTTGTACATAGACTTTATTAATTACCTATAGATAGTCATCTGTCATTTTCTTAGAACAAAGGACAGCCTCCATATGGTTAAGTTATCACTATTTCAAGCACAAAGGCACTACCATATATAGAACAATAGGTAGTAGCATATAATGATCTGTCCTAGTGCACAGACTATCACAATCATATATATAAGGACTCATAGTCTGAGGATTAGATCTTAGACTTAATAACATCTTTTGTCACTTGTCTAACTTTGCATTTTTGAACTCTTTAAAGTATCAAAGCACCTATCACAAATGGTAAGTAACCATTTGTGATAGATATGGCCAAATAAAATTTGTGACAGAGGAGTTTGTTGCTGAGATATTGTTAGAGGTGTTCCAAAGATGTTATAGAATGAGTTGCTAGAGTTCTTTGATAACAATCCAAAGGTTCTGTGTCCAAGAATTCCTGCTAGATTTGTGAAAGTTGAGAGAGGTATTTGTTGACTTAATATCACACCCCTGTGACACCTCAGATGCAAGGTGATGTGCCTGCAATATTGATCATGGCACATATACACTGGACCATCCTTGGGTTCTTGTGCAGGTGCTTATGTCATCAGGAAACTTGATGCATGTCCCAACTACTCCTCTTATGTGTGCTTATCATAGCTCCTCTGTCCAGGAAATTCCATAGGAACTATAAAAGACTTACTATTAATTAAATAACTCAGTTTTATTCTCAACTAGGATTTTCAGGCAATACTAGTCCTCCTCCTCTTTTCTACAGAATTTATCTCCACTGTCCAATAAACCATTTGCTTTCCTATTGGGCAAAGTACAGGGAGGCACAATCAAAATTGAGGCCAAGCCCACAGGGGAATCCTGTGTTGAATTACTGGATTCTGACACTTATGTTAGGACATTTCAAGATGGAGATTTTATTTGAAAGTTGTTTGTTGTGTTTCAGATTGTTTGATAAGAGGCTTAATATCTGGTTCTGAGTTTATTGAAGAGGTTTTAGGTCCAAGTTAGGAGAAAAAAGATTGTTGAGAGTTAGTTCATTTGATAGAGATAGTTGAGTGTTATTTGCTGTGTTATTAAGAGATAGTAATAGGTTTTTTTGACATATGCTGGGATGTCATTCCAGGATATCCTGAACAAGTCTTCTTCTTGTTCCTTCACTGATGGATAGATTGTAAATTGATCCCTGTCATATGGCAAAATAGCTAAGTTATTATTTATTTTTCTTTTCTTTTCTTTTTCTTTTATTTTCTTATTGATGGATACACAAGAGGAAAGTAACTCATAGGGAAACATAGGACATTATGGTAGGGTTAGGGTTACTTGTAAGGGGACACCTCCATTTCCACCTCTAAACGGCATGACAACACTCTGGAGCTACCTTAGCCTGTTTACTAGTGATACTTAAACACACTAGTTTAGCTCCAATCCTGCCAACTCTGACACTAAGGGATTTATATAATGTAGAGGATCTCTCCAAGAGCCTCATTCTAATCTCTGAGGATTCTCCTGGAGGTGAGTTATACTATAACTACAATCTGTAATATTACTGAGGATTCTCCTGGAGTCTTGTGCCCAGTTGCCCTTACAGCAGATTAGGATCTTAAAAGCAGAGCCTTGAACTATTCCAGTAAACAGCTACCCAATAGGTCGCCCTCCCCTGCCATACCCAACCCTCCAAAAAATTCCACTCTTCAGATGTCGTTGCCCTCGGATACCCCTCAAGGTGTAGCCGACACCTTAGGATACCTGCAACACCATCTGCAGGAGCTCATGGAGAGACAACATGTCTCCGAAAGTAACATTAACATTACTCTGGCAGCCCTGACCGCACAGCTACAGCAACTCACACAGTTAGTAGCTAACCCCCCTCTCCTTCTTCTGGCCATACCAAACACACCTCCCCCGCCCATACCATCCCCTCCGGTATCTCTGTCTCCTGCTCTGCTGACATGATGAACATGCCCCAAGCTCTCTTGCCCTCTGGACTTCAACGGAGAACGTCACCACGGTCGCGTACTCCTGAACTTTTGCTCTCTCTATATATGCCTAGCCCTGGAGCAGTTCCATGATGAACAGAAAAGAATCCTCTGGGCCCTTACGTTCTTCAAGGGAGGTCATGCTGCCAAGTGGTCCAAAAACGTATTCCATTAGGAAGCGGACACTGGCGTTTTCCCCATCCAAACCTGGGGAGAATTTAAACAACAATTCTGGCTGCACTTTTTCCCTGCAAACGTGGAAGCAAACACGATCAACGCTTTGGAAAGAACTTCCTACCACCAAGGAAATCAGACGGTGGACGACTATTTGGACAGCTTCCAAGCCCTGGTCTCCGATGCAGGTTATACAGATCCCCAGACACTGGTGGTGAAATTTCGACGAGGTCTCAGATTAGGCATCCAAAACCAGATTGCCACCATGCCTTACAGACAGCTGGCTGACACTGACCCTGACGCATGGTACAAAGCAGCATGGAGGATCAACCAGGTACGCCTCGCAAATGAAGCCTTTCAGTCTGTGTCACGCTCCGCCCCTTCCACATCACTCAGAACCGTCTCCACCTGACTCCCACCATTGTCCATGGCAAGATTACCCCTTGCTCCACCCCCTCTGGTCATTCCAAAACCTCCGCCGACCACTCCGTCTATGGGAGTCCCTATGGACATGAACGTCACTAGAAAAGCAAGGTTCTTGCCTCCAAGAGGGTACTACCAATGCGGAGATGTGAACCATGTAGTCTGAGATTGTCCCCATTGCCTAGACGTCCGTCAGCTCACCATGGAGCAGTGGGAGGAGTTGATTGAAGATCTGTTGGCATTAAAAAATGCAGTTCTGATAGAAGAGTCTTGTCCCCCAGAGGAAGAGGATTTTGTATAGCGCGGCCGGCGATAAGTGCGCCGCAGTCGCCAGTAAATAAGTTCACTGTATTGACTATAGAGGACCCCAATACAATTGACAGTGAACTAGTAGATGCACTGCCCTCTATCCCTTTCATCTCAGCTCTGCTCTGCAAACCCAAGTGGGAGAAGAGACTGCCCAAACTCTTTTCGATCAGTGCTTTAGATGTGCAAGGGACCTCCCTACTTCTGCCAGTGGAAATCGGAACCATGGACACGAGTGAACTCCACTCTGTAAGGGTGACTGGAGTGGAAGACTCCAGGAGATTCCTCAGTTAATTATAGTCAATGAAATACTGTTACAACCTACCTCCAGGAGATTCCTCAGAGAATTAGATGAGGCTCCTGGAGGGAACAATCTACAT
>Ga0153997_1000596_pt1 | contig 10340 bp, 17 predicted proteins | sample TSNC081MetaG_FD_104750 | JGI IMG/M metagenome (GOLD analysis project Ga0153997, IMG submission 104750) | Attine ant fungus gardens microbial communities from North Carolina, USA - TSNC081 MetaG | ecosystem: Host-associated > Fungi > Mycelium > Unclassified | place: USA: North Carolina, Lumber...
GTTTTAGCAGTTATTCCGGACAGTAGCCTTGAAAATTCAGGATATGGCATATCGTTATCCCCATACATTTCAGCAAGCCTTATACCGTATTGCATGGCGAAAGAGGACTCTATTAAGTCCCAGTCCTCAAATACGTCATACCACTTCTCTACTTTTTTACCTTTTTTCCACTCTTTTCACCTTTTTGAGTTTCTTCTTCTTTTTCCTCTATTTCTTCTAGTGTAATTCCGACTGATGCCGCCATAATCACATTAACTACATCATTCCAGTTTGAAATTGGCAAATCCAAAGACTCAATGTAATCAAAAGCCTCTTTTCCCAGCCCCAATGTTACAATCTTATTAATCAGATCTATTTCATCCGTATTCTCTTTTTCGCTTTCTTCCACCATTGCCTGTATCTTTAACGAGATACTTTTTCCATTATTGATCTTATACTCATGCTCTGCGTCAACTATCACCGTAGGTCTTTGATTCCCGCTGGCTATTCTTTCCGCTATATCATATTTTCTTGCCATGTGTTATTAACCTCCAAATTTGTTTTATACTGATGGTGTAAATGTTGGTCTGCCATCCCCTGTCATTGCGAACTCTAACGGCGATACATTTGTTGAATCTCCGCCTCCAGTATTCGTTACGTTTAATACACAGTCGAATACTAGTTTAGAACCGTCTGGGAAAGTTACATCGCCCTTCGTTGAACAATTCAAGCCATCCTGCCATGCGGTAGATGCTACGTAATCGTTTCCTGCGTCCCCGACACAACGTTTCCCTTTCATATCGAAACTGAATCCCTTACCTGTCATTAAGGCTCTCTTCCATCCTGCTGTCGTCATAGGAGTCCACTCCTCAACGTTTCCATCAATACTTAGCCCAAATGTCTCTAAATCAGCAATTGGTGCCATGTCTGCTTCCGCACTTGTCTTACCCTTTGTCCCGATTCTAAAAATTAAATTATATACCGGGAATACTCCTGTAAATGCCATACTATTACCTTCCTTTCTTATTTCTCATAATAAATTACAAAGTTAATTACAAATTCATAGACTCCCTTATCGTCTGTGCCTATTCCTACCGGCTCAGACGTTCGAAAATCCATCTTTACTACTCTTTTACCGCTTATAGTTATTTCTTGCCCAAATAAGGCGTTAAACACTTCCTGTGCTTTTTCTTCTGCAGGGGTATAGAATTTCCCCCAATGGATTAATACAGATACTGCCTTTGTGCTATAGGAGGAATTAATCAGACCTCCAATAGGCATCACTGGGGCTGGCCCCTGAGTTGGAAAAACACCTATGCAGTATTCTTTATTCTCGTCTATCTTCCCCATATACCAGTTATCACACAAAATAACGGTCTTCAGGAAGTCTTTTACTTCTGTAAGCTTCATTTTACCAGCCCCTTTGCGTTTCTCTTCAAGCCTAGTCGGAAGACGTTGATAAAGAAATTTTTCTTGTCACCATCCACGTAAGTCTGCATCCACAACCCCTGCGCATTCGGATTTTTGTCCGTTCTGAAATTATATTGCGGATTCCAGTACAGCCTCCGGGCATAGGGAGTGGAAAAGCTTATTTTATACTTTGTCTTTCCCTGATTTTCTACAAATCCGCTATCCTCAAGAGCTGATGTTTGCTTTGGCACAGTCCCGGATGCTCTTATATCAGTCAACATTGCCTTTGTAGCCTGTTCAGCAGACACCTCAACCGCTTTTTCCAACGCTTGTATTGCTCCTGGATAAAATTCCATCTTCACTTTAACATCCATTAAACCAGGTCCAATCTACAGTGATTTACTGTGCCGTCAGGATTCCTTGCCTTTGTTCCTTTAAAGATTGTCCTATCTACCCCATATACTGTTACGGTTCCACCGCTGATTGTTGGCAATTTTGGACATATATCTCCGGGAAAGTAAGCAACTCCGCTCAGCTGTACAAGCTTCTTGTCAGCTGTCAGCACTGTTTTGGCAGAATCCTGATAGTTGCACTTTAAATTATTTAACGTAGCCGCAATAACAGGGCTTCCATCTTCGGTTAGTCCCTCGTTGGTGAGAACTGCATCAATCGACGTTTGACACAGTGCCTTTAGTACTACGCATGGATAAGACATACCATCACCTCAACAATCCACAGGTCAAGCCTGTTTGACTAAGCAGCGCATATGTATCCTTTTTCATAGCGATACCCTTATCGGTGTACACGTTCCAGCTCTCACCAAAGGTCATAGATACCCCATTGATACTATAGTTAGATAAAACCATGTTTATCATATCCGCATTTTCATACTCAAACTCTGCCTGCTGGCAAGCTACTTCTTTTACAATATCCTGTTGAAACTCTGTTAGATTGGAAAATCCCCTACCTACAATTCTGTTGTAGGTAAGGGAATCTATGTGTCTGCTTGCTTGTTTTAATGCTTTTGCAAGATTAGCCTCCGAAATAACTGCGCCTCCGTATGTGTTGATATAATATTCTTTATCTGCGTAAGCTTCATAAGGCATGTTATTCACCTTCTTTTAAAGCGTCTTTGATTTTCTTAAGAATTCCTGATTGACTAGTTGACTGACCGATATCAATACCTTTTTCAGCGGCATATGCAATCAATTCCTCTATAGTCATAGCGTCAATGGTGCTGCCGCCAATAGATGCCCTTAATATCTCCAACTCCTCAACGACTTTTTGGTACTTTTCGTAGCTAACAGTTTTGCCCTTGCCGACAGCAAGCAGTTTACCGTCGTCGTCAAGGATATTAAAGCCATCGTTTTGGTACTGCATTTTCTGCGTGTCCGTAATAGAATACTCTTTATTTCCTTTTACTGCTTTCATCTTAGAACCTCCTATGCCTCTACATTAAAAGCGATACCGCAAGCCTTGTTTTCGATTAGAAAAGTATCTGTATAGTATCTGTTTTGATACACGTACTTATCTGCTGTTCTTGAATCACTTCCCGGTGTAAATAGTTTCATATATGCATATTTATCACGCGAGATAACACAGGAAGAATGCACTAGAAACATATTAATCTGTTTTGCAGTTGCAGCTGGCACACAGCCGTTTGTAAAATCATAAACCGTCTTCATTCTTGCGCCCGGTACTTTAACAAACGTAACATCATCTAGCGAATAAACACGTCTGTCGATGCCACCTGCTGTTTTAACATCTATTGTCCGCTGAATTTTAGATGCATTCTTGATTAAGGTATTCATCGCTGGTGTCAGATAAAGTATGCGCCCCTCGCCCGGTACACCTGCCTCGTCCATTGTCTCCATCTGTTTATCAAACCAGGCAAGAATATTGTCCGCTGTCATTACTGTAGTATCAATGACCGCTCCTTTGCTAGTATACGCCTGTGCTTCTGTATAGAGCTTAGAATACCTGTAAGAATCTTTTTCGGGAATAGCCTGCTCTTCTTCAAAAACATTCTGAATATTTGCCATTTCAACTACTAGATTAGTCTCATCTACGTCCATTGGGTCTATGAAGAATTCAACATCTCTGTCATGCTTCAATTTTTTTGGCTCCCAGTCATTTGTGATAGTTCCAGCGTTAAATCCTAGCGCATTTCTGCTATGATCCTTATATCCAGACACCGTCACCCTCGGTAATTTAATTGTCTGAGCATTAATAAATTTAATCCCTTGATTGGACTGTGTTAATGCATAAGAAGTTAACTCCCTCGCATATTTCTGTTGCAATTCTCTTTCGAACTGCTCTGCATAATCATATACCGCCATGTTTAAAACCTCACTTTCTTATTTTTTGTTACCAAATATACTTGATAACACATTCTCATTATTGTTGTAATTATTCGTACCACCTGCACCAATCTGCTGAAACCCCTGATTTTGTTGGTGCTGTGCTGGCTTAAAAGCCGGAACATCTTCTAATACCTTATTTAGCGCTGTCTTTAGTGTCCCTTGATTTACCTTACCATCTGCATCTATTGCTGTGCTTAAATCCGCTAACTTTAGTACGTAAGGTACCGTCTTAGAATCTATACCTAATGCGATAGCTTCCAGGGTGGCTTCTTTTTCAATTTGTACTTTTTGTACCAATGCCTGCGCTTGGGTTAATTGCTGCTGCATGACCGCAACATCCGGCTGATTCTTAGCCTTTTCCGTTTTGAATTGGGCGATTGCCTGGTCGGCCTCTTCCTTGCTCAATCCTTGCTGCTTAAAGTAACCTTTTAGCACTGACTCCTCCGCAACCTGCTGTTTGCCCTGAACAATCTGACTCAGTTTTTCATAATCAATCGCCGGTGCTTGATTTTGCTGTCCGCTTGGAGATGAATCACCGTCCGGTGGTGTTCCCTGGTCTCCTTGTTCGGCAAAAAATTGTAACTTGATTGGTAATAATGTTTTATTCTTCATAGCTTTTGTCTCCTCTCAGTTTTAAATGGGTGTCTCCCGCATCACAGTTAGAGTGTCTCTCATACAGTTTTTGCCGTGTGTCTCACCGTAGTTTAACGTCTTCGGACATAAAAATAAGACGTATGCCTTACGCCTCAATAGGAGATTAAAGGATCACCTAACCTTTCTTCTTAACTGCTTCCGTCTTGGCTTCTATTGCAACTCCGGCAGACGATAAGACCTCTAATCTGGCCTTTGTTGCCTCAAATTCCTCGTTTGCTTTTCTGTAAACTTCATTTACTTTATCAAAAAAAGGCTTAATTGCTTTTGCTTTCACTGTCTCACCTCCTTGTCTTTTCTCTCGTATAATCCCTTCTAAGGTATGAATGCTCTTTTAAGTGTTCCCTAAGCCGGTCTTGATACTCTCTTACTTTTCCATTCGCATAATTGATATTGTCAGAGTCTTGTGAACCCTCTGCAATCCGCTTCCATTTCTTTATCCCTCGTTCCGTTGCCCTCTGCTTCTGTTCGGCTTCATATTTCTTTACAGCCTCTTTGCCATCAGGTATAGTCGGTTGCTGCGTAATATCAGGAAAATAAGTAGATACGGAATGCCGACAATTGGGATGCAAAAGCCCAGCCTCTATTGCAAAAGACAGGAGGTAGTGTTTGTTCTCCAGTGCTTCATTCATTGTCCCGCTGCTAAACACATCGTCAATCAATACCTCGCCCTGCCACTTCTCGCATTTTGGACAAGTATTAGCATGCGCTGACACAACAACTGTATGTATACCCCATTCATCACGTTTTTTACCTTCTCCTAAAAGTGTTGCCCGGTGTGAAGCAGTACGTATTGCCATCTCTGCGTAACTGGCAATATTAACTCGTTTACCATCTTTGTATTCTATGCAATCAATGCCTTTCAATAAAAACTCTTTAGTAGCCATATCGACCGCCTGATCCAATGTCTTAGCGCCGGAAGTCATGTGTATTTCTGACTTGAAAATAATCTGCCTATATACGTCATTCATGCGTCTTAGAATGGCATGCTGGCCCTTTTTAAGGTCATTGTTAACAGATTGCTGCATAGCTTCCAGTTTCTTCTCGTTTACCCCGAAGAATGAATTTTCCCTGGGTGTATACTTTGTCTTGTAATCAGAAAAATTCTTTGGGAGATATACGTGCTTCTTTTTCAAAAAGTTTGTCTCGGTTTTGCTAAGCGCTTCATCGAACGCCGCTTCACCCTTGTTGAAATTATCTTTCAGTGATGTATTAACAGCTTCTTCGATTTCCTTACTGCTGGAATTGACTATCTGTTTGTTCTGATTGTGGTACCCCTGTATATTCCTAAGTAATGCGCCCTGCCATTGTTCCCATTTGAAGCCCTCTTTTTCCTGCTCAGCTATATGGCGTTTAAATGTACGCTTCATGATCTTTATAAGGTCAAGTTCTATTTCTTCAAATAGTTTTCGTAAATTATATGAATCATCATCCTTCAATGTCATTCACCCACTTTGTTTTGCAGATTGATAGCATCCATCTCCTGCTTAATTCCGTCAAGACCGGCGACGCTCGTTTCATCAACTGTCATGATTCCCTGTTCATTCTTGAGACGCTTTACCTCTTCATCCTTCCAGTCCCGATCCTTGGAATCACCATACAGCTCTTCCACAACTGCTTCTATGCTCATGATTCCTTGTGTTTTGCCTTTACCGACTGTTTCGACCTGGCTTTCGAAGGATGGATTTGCATACTCACCAAACGGCGTATTTACCTCTGTATCTGCTATGCTCTGGTTGATTGATGTTTGATAAGCCTTGATAGAAATATCAATTATTTGAGGTAATACCTCTTGCAGTGCCTGAACGATTGCGTTTCGTGAATACAAGGTTGCCTTTTCCTTTTCTCTTTGCGCCTCTGCATTGTCCAGCTTTTTCATGTCTATGCCTAGTGTACTTGGAGAAATCAATCCCTGCAGGCACAAATCCAATGCTGTTGTGTAAGTAGATAAATAGCTATCATGCGGAATGATTGGTTGATCTGTTTCAATCTTATTTGTAGCCCCCTCCCTACTATCCATATCACGCTTAATAAACCGCATATCGAAACTATTAGGCTTCATAGGCTCCCCGGTGTTTGGATTCCTGGGAATATAGTTTTCCGGTATATACGACTTTGTTCTGCCTGCTCTAAGGGCGTCCATCCATTGTGACCAGGCTTCATCAAAAGCATCAAAGGAATCAATCTTTCGATCAAAGATAGATTGACCCCTGCCATCCCATTTACCACTTTCAAAGAATTGGATCGGAATCGCCATCATGAAACTACCTCTTGCGGTAGTTGCTCCACTTACATCTGCTTCATACCCTCCAAATTTGATATCTACCAGATTACTGGTCTGCGGAATGCTGGTAATATCCACATCTTTGTTGTTACTAGTAAGCCGATACTTTATATAACCAAGCCCATAATGTTCTAATAGTACATACTGCCTTCTTTTATGCTCATAAACTGTCTTAAAAGTTATCTCATCCAATCTGCCCCGACTATACTGAATGTCAATCCGTTCTCCTGGATAATATTCTAAGATTGGATATTGACTAATGCTGGTATCAAAGCTAACTTTAAAAGCTCCATCACCAATATATAATGTCTCTTTTACCGCCTTTTCAAGCTTTTTATCGAACTTGTTATCTTTCTCAATCTCTGTCCATAGTTGTCTGGATTGTTCGTCCTTAAACTCAAAGTCGTTCATATCTGCCAGCGATACGGTCGTTAGAGTATCTACGATCATGCTCGGAAGTCCTGTATGTATTTTCCTGATCTCCATTCCGGGAGTGGGTTTACTTGCCCAAAACTTATATCTGTCTACTGTTCCCTGGAGCTGACCGTGCATCTGATCCAGCTCATTTCCATCGCCACGATACCAGATACGATTTTTAATTGCGTTGGTCTCATAGTCCATGGTTTCAGTGATCCGTATCTGTGTCGGATTCGCTTCTTCAACGTTCAACCAACTTCTAATTGCGTTTTTCATTTTTTCTATCAACCCCATTTCTATATTTGCACCTCCCCATTTCCAATTTCTTCTTTGTGAGGCAGCCATCCATATTGACTGGCATTGATTGTATGGTCGTTGCGATCCTCTGGCTCATTGTCCTTATCTTCCTTCCAGCTGTAGCTTTCAAGCTCGCCTATGTGGACTGCACACTCCCTGGCCACCATGTAATATCCCAGATGTATCCAACCTTGCTGTAAAAGGATCCGGTCTATTATCTTGGTTTTCTTATAAGCATTAATAAAGTTATAAATGCAGGTAGGGTTATTACGTTTATACTTAAGTGCCTCGGTTATAGTTGCTTGATCTGCACTGTCAATAAAGATATCCTTGCATAGCCCCCACTCCTTGCGGTTCCTGTCAGCAAAAGCTACCAGATTAACAACTGTATCACTTGGGGCAATGGGAACGCCTAGGTTTGCATTGTTGTACACCCTTTCATCTAAGACATATAGAACATTATCCTCTGTAAGCCCTTGGAATATCATTGATATAGTATCCGGACTCTGCTGGGAGTAGGCTGTATCAAGTCCAATAGAAAACTTCTTAAACTTGATTTCCCCATTCATAACTCTCTGCTTGATAATAGATTTAGATAAAGTGTGTTTCTTTTTATCGAAATGAGGGAATACTAATCCAGCGGCTTTACCTCTAAGACCTTGTATCTTGTTCTTATAGAGCTTTGTGCCTTTAGGCGTGTTCATTATGATCTGTTCTATTTTTTCCTTAGGCAATCCTAAATTATGGGTAAAAGAAAAGAACCAGTGAACCCAACCGGGTTTTGGCTCCTCTGTTAACATATCTAGTATTTCATCCGGCGTTTCATTTCTCCACTCTGGAAGCGGTCTGGAGCAGTTAATATACTCCTTATATACTGGCAAGTTTGGATCATCGGGATTGAGCGTTCCCATCAAGTAATCACAACGCATTGCAGCTTCCCTTACGTACTCCATATCAGCAATGTTGATTTCATCTATGTACAGGCATCCATATTGTCCACCTAACGCTTTCTTCCAACGTGCTTTATTATCATAGCCAAGCACATATACAATCTTTTCTCCCCTTGATGTTTGATAGGCTATATGCGGCAGGGAGTAAGACCCTTTACCACCAGCATTATATTCAACGCTTCCTTCAAACTGATCAAGGATACCTAAGTCTTTGTTGATAATATTCTTCTCAATGGTACCTAAATCTAATCCGGATAAGATATGCATTTTCTTTGGACTTGCGTATACTTTTAACATGAACTTTTCAGTACCCACCGTTGTCTTGCCGGCAGCAGTCGTACCTTCCAGGAACTCTACTGGTGCTGTACATTTTAAGAATGCCTTGTACTTATCAGACAGCAGCAGTTTATCATCCACTATCATCACCCCAAAGCTGTTCTACTATTGCATCCAGTTTTTCGTTATTAGTGTTTAAGCTTCCCGATACCTCCACTTTGTCCTTAAACATGCCCAAGTGCCGTCCGATCAGCTCCAACGACCTCACTTTGTCACAAGTATCAACCATAATTCCATACTTGCTATATTTGATACCTGCTAATGCTTTTTTCTTGTCATCTGGAAGATCATCAGTAGCTATCAGTTCAATTATCTGGTAAGTTTTCGGTGATCCATCTTCATTCAGCTTTGGTTCTCCAGTTGCTTGATCGATCACTTGCTTATCAACTACTTTGGCAAAGTCGGATCCATTCGCAAAGGCTATGGCTGCTAACTCCCTTATTACCATGTCTTGGGTGATTTCGGTACGCTGTTCACGGTCTTTCATTCGCTTTTCAATGTAATCCGCAACCTTAACAGTTCTTAACAATCTGTTACCAGCTGCAGCTGCTGATTCATCCTTCTTGCAGCTTGGATATGCCGCTTTATATGCTCTGGTGGCATTAAGGTCTATCAAATATTCATCTGCAAAAAGTTTTTGGTTTTTTGTTATTGCCATAACACCACCTCTTTTCTGTTCTATTTTGGAGGAGTGGCTCTGTGTTTCAAGCCACGTGCCTATGTGAAAAGCAGCTACTACAATCTACAATCATGTAATAGCTGCTCTGTAATACAATTTAATTTGGTTAATAGTTGCGTTTGGTACTTTGTAAATTTTTACTACTACATCATATCATTAAACACGTGGGATTTGTGGGAATCTTTATTTTCTTTGAAATATTTATAAAACTTCTTTGACACTGTAGTCCTTTCAAAGCCTAGCTCGACTCCTATGTCCTCCCATCTCATATTGTTTACTGCCCTTAGCCTTACAATCAACCTCGTTTCCGAATCAGGTATCGTACTTATGAACTCTTCAATTTTCTTTCTCTCGTACTGCAACCGGACAAGACTATAATTTATGAGATTTTCAATCAGCAGAACATCATTGACATATTCAGTGTTCATGTCTTCGCCATTGCCACCGTGCGGCATATCAGTAATGATGTTAGGCTTATAAAAATTCTTTTCTCTCAACTGTGCCAGTTCCAATTGCAGGCTCTTAATTTCCTTGTTGATATAAAATATCTGACTCACTTCATCTACCGTCAATTTCTCGCCTCCCATACCTCCACGCATCCCACAACAAAAACGACTCTCCGTAAATTCCATTGTGTACACGCACATAATATTTATATACTCCCACAACTACACCCTTTACAGTTCTCATCCTATCGCCATCCACGTTCCCGCCCTGTGTGTTAGGGTATTTTATTCTGATTTTGTCTCCTGGCTTTATATTTTCTACTTGCACTTATCATTTTCACCCTCTCTTTTGATCATGAGTAATATTATGACTATCAGTCCGATCAATACCGCCAATATTTCCCTCCAATAGCGCATTATCAATACATAGAGATATAGGAGTGTTATATTTAGATTATTCATGTCTGCCACCTATTTCTTTCTGCTTGCTAATGCGATTAATATAATCATCGCTATAAACTCTACTAA
>Ga0153997_1000598_pt1 | contig 10319 bp, 9 predicted proteins | sample TSNC081MetaG_FD_104750 | JGI IMG/M metagenome (GOLD analysis project Ga0153997, IMG submission 104750) | Attine ant fungus gardens microbial communities from North Carolina, USA - TSNC081 MetaG | ecosystem: Host-associated > Fungi > Mycelium > Unclassified | place: USA: North Carolina, Lumber...
ATTGTGAATGCTCGTACCAATTGGATTCTGATACAGCACCGGGCCAAAAATCTCTTTCTGGTGACGGTCATACACCTCCTGCTGACGCAGGTCGGCGGAATCATTTGCAACAGCCAGGCGCAGCCACAGAAGGCGGCGGTAATCGCGGATTTCTTTCTCGTAAAACTCAATCCACAGCTCCTTGAAAGGATAGCGGTCTTCATAAGGAATCTCCAGGTCATTGGTCATTGCCCGCAGGCCATTGCCGAGCAGGCACTCATCGCCTAAAGCATTTTTATATTCCAGGTTTTTGTGCTTTTCAATCCAAGCCGTCAGTTTATCAAACAGTTCTTTTACTTCTTTTTCGGCTGGACGCAAGTAGTCTTTCAGCAGTTTCTCGTCCCATTCCATCTTTGGCACTGCCAGGACTTTATCCGGGTCGTACAGGCCATACCCTTTTTCCTGAACAATGGCCTCCGCCTGTCCGGTACCGCAGATTTCCTCCTGGAGAATCTTTTCTTTTGGTGTTACCTCCGTCAGGTCCTTTGTCAGCTTCACTAATTGCTTGCAGCTCTCCGTACCGCCACTTTCTTTTTTTACCTGTAAAATCAGGTCCAGGCCACCGGTCCGGATTTCTTCTTTGTCGGCTTCCAGCAGGCGTTTTGCCGAATCTACCAACGCATCTCCCGACTGTTTGGCCAGTAAGGTGATGGCATTTCGCCGGATCTCTTCATTTTTAAACTTTAGCATTTCCTCCAACTGCCGATACTGCTGCCCTCCTAACTGACGTTTCTCCACCATCTGAAAGGCGGTCCGGCGAGTGTGGCTTTCTTTATCGGCAATCGCGGCCAGCAGCAGCTCTTCCTGTGCCGGGGTCTGTGGATCGTGCAGTAACATTTCCAGGTAATTGCGCCGATTGGAATAGCCCTCCGACGGATCAATCTGACTAAGCAGTCCGGCCGCATAATCCATAGCTTCCGGCTCACCCAACAGATAAGCAATCAGGCAGATTCGCTTCACCAGTTGATTTTTCGACAAACTGGCGGAATACCACGGAAAAATAAAAGGGGAGTATTCCAGTTTTTTCTTCCTCATCCCCGCCAGTAAATCTTTCAATATCACAAAATGACGCCGGGCTTCTTCTGTGCTGCTGAAATAATCCGTAATCGGGATTGCCGCGTAGGAATCCGCGATTTGATTCCAGCCAGGCTTATTACTGACCAGAGCTCTTGTCACCGCTGAATCCACATCGTCCAGGTACGTTGGGATAAATGCCGCAATCAACTCATAATCCTGACCGGCCGTCTCAATTACCTGGCGCGACACAATACTGCTGAAATCCCGATAGTAAAGCTCCATGTTATAGTAAGCCATGGTCAGTTTTTGATTCCTCGTGCCATCTTTCAGATATCCCTGCATCACCTGAATGGCATCATTTACCTCATAAAAGCCCAGGGACCACAAGCCCAGCATGATTTCTATGCTGTCATTGCTCCTCGTAAGTTCCAGGCTGCGCGCCTGATCATGGATCGCTTCCTTCATCAGCGCAACGACTTTTTCGGTAATCCGGTCTACACTGTCTTCATTAAACAAACCCGTCCAGGTGGCCACTGCCCGCTTTACTGCGGAAAAACGAGTCAGGTTATGGTCACAAATCACGTCAAACAACGTAAGAAAGGCCGCCGTCGTACCACAGTCCATATTTTCACAGACAGCCTGGCGCACCCCCTCCTGCAGCCGGGCGGCAAGAAGAAAATCACCCAACAGCTTGTGCATTTCTTTATTGGAGCTTTTTATAATGCCCTGGATCATCTCTGTCGTCACAATTGCTGTGTTATTCTCACTGAATAAAATATCCGTGATCGTCTGCTGCAGTTTTCTGTCACCCATGTCCAGATGAGCGGCAATCCGGTCATCCAGATACTGAGTCGCCCGCTTGCCATGGTTACTGCGGGTTTTAAAATCTAAAAGCTCCTCCGGCAGCTGATTCAACAAAAAATCACTGAGATCACAGCCATAGATTCCAAACATCAGAAAGTCATTCAAAATCGGAAAAATATGCTGGCGGCTGGGGCCATATTCCTTACTCCGCACTGACCGCCGACTCATCCCGGCAGAATACTGGAACTGGTTATACTTATCAATAATATAATAAAATTCTTCCTGGTCCTCTTTCTTTGCACAGAACTCCACCAGTTTCCGGCAGTTCTTTTTCAGATATTCGGATGGTTTTTGTTCCGGATGTTTCCTTAATTCATTTAAGATTTTTGTGATTTCAGGAGTCCTTTTTGCGTAATATCCCTGACAAGTCTCAATCTCTTCCAGCAGTCCCGCCGTCTTTTTATCCATTAATAACGGCGTCTTCCACCCGGCCTTATAATTTTCAAATAACTGCTTTCTGGTCTTTTCGCTATATTCGCCCATCTGTCCTCCTTTACCACATCCGCCCGGCCAGTAACGTCATTTTTACAAATGTTATGTCACTTTCCGGTGTGATTGCAACGTTGTCTGTCAAATGCTCCTGTTCCTGACCATCGATAAAAATCACCGCAATACCATCCTCAAATGCCTGCCTGGCGCTTTCCAGGGCCTGCCAAAGATCCGGCTGCCGCTCGCCATAATTGATCCCAAACGACACTTTTCCAGTGGCCGCCTTGTCGGCAATTTCTTCCCTGGAAAAAAGGCGGATCACGTCCATGTTCTCCTGACGCTCACGGTATTCTTTGACACAGGTTTTCACGGTCTCCTCCAGCAGCTCACCGACCGTCGCCGGGCAATGCTCCAGATGAAAAGGCACTCTGGTAATGTCATTACGCCGTTTGCCCATCCGCTTCATGTTGATCATAATCTCCATAGGTGGTTCCTTTCCGGTTTGAAAATTTTCTATTCTATGGATATTATAATATAGGTTCGAGCCGACGTACAGTAGCAAAATGGCACCGGCGATATTTCATGCAGAAGTATGCTTACCATCTAATTTCCTCCAAAAAGTATTTAGCATTTCATCCAAGGCTTCCTCTACCCGCTCATCAACCTCATCCATCAGGGAAAGAGCCAGAGACAATGTGTCCACCATACCATCTTCTGCCAGCAACTGCGGCGTATATTTCCATATTTCCAACCGAATCTGCCGGTTCGCATCCAAAAGTCGCTCCGACCCCTGCAGTTCTTTTCCGATTTTACCATCTATAGCATAACAGCTTGTTGCCGGAGAATTCAGCATGCTCTTTTTTGCTAAAGCCGAATCGCCTGACAAAAGCATTCCGGAAGTAACCTCGTCCGCCCCGATATAAATGATTTTGCGTACCGGGCTTACCAGAAATGGCCTGGCTTTTTCAAACAACTCCTGTCCTGCCAAATCTGCAAGCAGCACCTTCTGAACACCCTCCTTTTCCATCCGGAACATTCCCGTCATCTCCAGCTGCCTGGCCGCACGGGTAATCGTCATTGCCGAAAATCCCAGTACTTTAACCGCATCATTGGTGAAAATCCATCCCTGATTCTGATAAATAAAATACAGCAGCAGCACCTGTGATGATGGCTGAAGCTTCTCGGTTAGTTTGACCTCCACATCAAAACGTTCCTGCAAAGCAACACCAAGAAAGGGCAGGTATATCTGTCTGTCTTCCACCACAAACGGAATATGCGCCTCCATTAAATATTGCCTTCTTTGTCTGGTTATTTTATCCAAAACCAGAACAACAGGTATGTTCTCTATCTTCTGAATTCTTAGAATCTGCTTTCTAATCGCCCCAATCTGATCCAGATCCGCTATTGGATAAAGAAAGAGCGCCTTTACGTTCTCAAGATATGCAACTTGAGTCTTGTACTTATCAATAATAAAATATGGAAGTCGGGCTTCTTGTTCCCACGTTTGATACGTTACCCTGATTCCCATTGTAGAGCTAAGATAATCCATTCGGCATCCCCTTTCCATTCTTTTAACTATTTTCTCTTATTTTAACTTTATAAAAGTTAAATGTCAAGTTATGAGTTATATCATTTGAAAAACTTTGTTTTTTGTTTTATTTCACGATGGAGAAGTTCTCATTGTTTTAGGTGGGTGATTATGATACAATCAAAATAATTTTCCTGGTTCAACTATAAGTGATAAGATGAACGGACATTATATATACTGTGAGGAATAATCCATGAACATTATAACCGTAACAAAAGAGAATTTAGAGCAGGAACACATCTGCTGTGCTATTTCAAATAACAAAGATTGTCAAGTATCCGCTAAGAAAGCATGGCTTGCAGAACGTTTTGCCGATGGACTTGTTTTCAAAAAAGGGGATGTTCGAGGTAAATGCTTTATCGAATACATACCCGCCGAAATGGCATGGTGTCCGATTGAAGCAGATGGCTATATGTATATCGATTGCCTTTGGGTATCCGGACAATTTAAAGGGCTGGGATACTCCAATTTGTTTTTAGCGGAATGTATAAAAGACAGCAAAGAAAAAGGTAAAAAAGGGCTGGTCATTCTATCTTCAAAAAAGAAAATGCCCTATTTGTCAGATCCGAATTTCTTGAAATATAAAGGATTTACAGTAGCAGATACAGCAGAGCCATATTATGTGCTAATGCACTTGCCGTTTTGTGAAACCTCGCCGAAGCCTCGCTTTAAGGAAGCAGTAAAAACACCGAGAATTGACAAACAGGGCTTTGTTTTATATTACACGTACCAATGTCCATTCACCGCAAAATATGTACCACTGATTGAAACAGCCGCAAAAGCAAAGGGCATTGAATTTACTGCAATTTGTTTTGAAACAGCTGAACAGGCACAAAATGCCCCTGCCCCATTTACTTCTTACAGCTTGTTTTATAACGGCGAATTTTTGACACATGAAATTTTATCTGCTAAAAAGTTTGAAAAAATCTTAGCTGAAAGGGGGCTATAACTATGAAAAAACTGGTGTTATTTGTATTATTAGAGCAATTTGCAGATTACGAATATCCTTTTTTAGCAACTGCCTTACAGGATAGAGTACAGGACAAGACCTCGCCATATGAAGTTAAAACGATATCCGTGAGCAAAAATCCCGTAAAATCCATCGGTGGCTTTACGGTTCTTCCTGATTTTTCTGTTGAGGATTATCCCGCCGATTATGCCGGGCTTATTCTGATTGGAGGAAATACTTGGAGAACAGAAGAAGCAAAGAAAATTGCCCCTTTGCTGAAACAAGCATTTTCCAGTGGGAAAGTGACAGGCGCAATCTGTGATGCAACTGTTTTTCTCGGCATGAATGGATTACTTAATGGCAAAAAACATACAAGCAATACTCTTGATAGCTTAATGGAGGCAGCGCAGGAGAACTATTCCGGTCAAAACGATTATCAAAACGAGCAGGCTGTAAGAGATGGTAATTTGGTTACGGCAAATGGTACGGCACATCTAGAATTTGCCAAAGAAGTATTATCTGCGTTAGACGCTTATCCGGCTGATTATATTGAGAATTATTATAAGTTTTTCAAGCTTGGGTTTATGGAGGTAATGAAAAACACCTCGAAATAATTATGGAGGATACATGATGTCAGTGATTTTGTCACAAATGGAAATAGAAAACAGCCTAACGCAGTTGGGCGTAACACCCGGAATGATGTTAGAGGTTCACTGTTCGCTTAGCAGTTTAGGCCGGGTAAAAGATGGTGCGAAAACCGTAATTGAGTCTTTAAAGAACGTTGTCGGCCAAGAGGGAGCCATCGTTATGCCTTCGTTCAAACTTTCTCCCAATTACCCATTAAATGATGTTGACAAAAAATTTGGGTTAACACAAAAAATCAGAATTTTACATGATGAAAACGAAAAATCCGCTATGGGTATTGTTTCTGATACATTTAGAAAGATGCCCGATGTTATTACGGGGCACGGGCTTTTTCAAGTTTCTGCATGGGGAAAGGATGCCGAAATCCATTCCTTGGGATTTCAACATTTGATAGACAACGATGGGTATGCGCTGCTAATAGGCGTTGATATTTATAAACTATCTGCCATGCATTATGTAGAGGATAGTTTGCCCGAGGAAATAAGAAACAGATCCAAGCCGTCAAAAGAGGCTCGAAATATTTATCCGGAGGATCAATGGTTTATCGAAGCATGGGAATCCAGCGTGAAGCCTTGGTATACCATTCAAGACAGAGCCTATGAAAAAGGATATATTGTAGATGGAATCATTGGTAATAGTAAGTGCATGTTATTAAAGGTGAAAGATGTAATTGAATTGTATCGCTTTGCCCTACAAAATGAACCATATAAATTATATGGTTTGGCGTAGCAAACAGGCACACTGTGAGAATCACTTCGTGCATTTCGGCAACAGTTTGCTCGTCACAAGCTCTATCCGTCATCTTCCCAACCGCATCCCGAAAAATATCGAACGCAGCTTTCAGGATAAATAGGCAGATCACAATACTAGCCAATGGATCAAGGATAGGAAAACCCATCCTTGCGCCAAGGACGCCAAGAAAACTGCCGATGGATGAAAATGCGTCCGAGCGGTGATGCCATACGTCAGCCATAAGTGCACTGGAATTAGTTTATGCGATCCAACGCCTGTCAATAAAATAGATTGATAAATAAAAGCGATAGCGATATTGCTTCATCAAGCCTGATTTTAAAAGAGGCTTGATTTTTTTGAAATACTATATTGTAATAAAAGTGTGATTTTTACCTCTGATGAATTTCCAAAGATTTCAATGATCTGGAAGTCCATCCCTGCTCAGTTAGCACGGGAAAATAAGAAGTTTCTTTACAAGGTTGTCAAGGAGGGGGCACGGGCACGAGAGTACGAGGATGCTCTGCAATGGCTTGTGGATGCCAAACTGGTTTACAAGGTATATCGCAGCAGTGCCCCGGGGCTGCCGCTCGCCGCCTACGATGATCTGTCGGCCTTCAAGATTTACCTTGTTGATGTGGGACTGCTTCGCAGACTGGCACTGCTTGCACCTACAGCATTTGGCGAAGGTAATCGTTTATTTACGCAATTTAAAGGAGCATTGACGGAAGGAGCAGCTCGGACAAAAAAGCTGACTGTTTTGCAAATCTTTTTCATAATGTCCACCCATGAAACGCCTCCCCCCTAATGTTTTTATATCGATGTTTTTGGAGTTCAGCCGCCAGGCTGAACTGTTACCACTCAACATTGGCACAAACGAACCAAACCAACTTTATCCTTGACATGCAATAGGCTATGTGATAGAATCAATCTCGCAATGTTAGTTTTAACTAACCCAAGTCGTTTAGCACATAGTAAATCATGACGGGTGAATTATGCCCTGAAGTTAGCCGCAACTTACCTGGAGGTTTTCTAATTTATGAAATTTTCTAAGATAACATTATTATTGCTTATAAGCATCATCATTTTGTCCACATTCTCCTTGTTTGTCGGAGTAATCGACATCAGCTTTCAAGAGCTGGCAGCGGGCAATTTTGACCAGCTTCAAATTTTGTTTATCTCACGGCTCCCCCGCCTGCTTGCCATATTATGTACCGGCGTGGGGATGAGCGTCGCGGGACTAATCATGCAGCAGCTTTGCGCGAATAAATTCGTGTCTCCGACCACCGGCGCCACGATATCCTCCGCCCAGTTGGGCATTTTGCTGGCGTTTCTGTTTATGCCTTCCTCCACCATCTGGAGCAGGGCAATCTTCTCCGCCGTTTGCGCCATCCTGGGCACATGGATTTTTGTATGGTTTGTACAACGCGTTCCATTTAAGGATGTGATCATGGTACCGCTTGTCGGCATTATGTTCGGCAATATTATCGGCGGGATGACCAATTATCTTGCGTATCAATATTCCATGACCCAGGCTTTATCCAGTTGGCTGGTCGGCAGTTTTTCAACGATCTTGCGCGGGCGGTATGAAATCGTGTATCTGGCATTACCGCTTGTTGTCATAGCGTTTATCTTCGCCAACCACTTCAATATTGTGGGGATGGGTAAGGATTTTTCCAAAAACCTGGGCGTCAGCTATAACCTGGTGCTGTTTATGGGCCTGACGATCGCCGCCATGATTACCGCCAGCATAGTTGTCGTTGTCGGCAGCATTTCCTACATAGGCTTGATCGTTCCCAATATAGTCGCCATGTTTAAGGGGGATAAGATCCGCGGCACACTTGTGGACACCGCCCTGTTCGGAGCTCTTTTCGTGTTGGTGTGCGATATGATCGGACGGCTTTTGATCGCCCCCTATGAGTTGCCGATTGAACTGATTGTGGGGGTTTTTGGCAGCTTGATCTTTATTGCGCTGCTCATTTACCGGCTGGGGCACGGGAGCAAGGCAATCAGGATAAAAAAAGGGACAGCAGCGATCGGAGGGAATGGGCAATGACAACGATAACGATGACAAAGAAAATGATAACACCAAAAATGATAACAACGATAAAAAAGAAAGAGGTCCGCAAGAGCAATACATACAAATTTGTAATCCTGACCGTATTGGCAGTGCTCGCGGTTGTTCTGTATTTGACGGCGGGTGTGCGTTTTGACAATCCGCGCCTGTTTCAATACGCCATGAGCTTGCGCATACCCAAGGTTATGGTCATGCTCATTGTCGCTTTTTCCATCGGCGGAGCCTCGATGGTCTTCCAGTCCATTATTAACAACACGATCGTCACCCCCTGCCTGTTGGGTATGAACTCCCTTTATACCCTTATTCACACCGCCATTGTATTTTTGTTGGGAAGCGGCAGCCTGGTGGCCCGCAATACCAATATGGCGTTCGCGGTGGATTTATTGTTAATGGGTATTATCGCGACTTTCATTTACAGCTATATGTTTAAAAAGACCAAATATAATGTGCTCTACGTTTTGCTGATTGGCACGGTGCTGACCTCATTTTTTACCAGCGTGCAGACGACTATGATTCGCGCCATGGATCCCAATGAGTATGACACGCTGCTGGCAACGCTGGTCGCAAGCTTCAGTAATATAAACGCTGAGATTATCCTGCTGTCTGTTGTTTTGATGGCGCTGGTGATTTTAGGCTTGCGTAAAGATTTAGAAGTGCTGGACGTTATCACGCTTGGAAAAGAGCAGGCCATTAACCTGGGTGTGGATTATGACCGGGTCATCAAGCGGCTGCTCCTTGGCGTCGTACTCTTTATCGCTATTGCGACAGCGATGGTCGGGCCGATTTCTTTTCTTGGGCTGATTATCGCAAATCTGGCGCGCCAGCTTTTGAAAACCTATCGCCACAGCCAGTTGATTCTGGGCTCCACCCTTTTCGGTGTGGTGCTTTTGACAGGGGGGCAGCTTATCGTGGAACGGGTATTTGTTTATTCCATTCCGATCAGTGTATTTATCACCGTAGGCGGCGGATTGTATTTCCTGTATCTCTTATTCACGCAAAAAAGGAGGACTTAAGAATATGCATGTTGAAAACCTGACGAAAACCTATGACGGGAAAGTTGTGGTCGACGGCGTTAATTTTGAAATACCCAAAGGGAAGGTCCTTTCTTTGATCGGCCCCAACGGAGCCGGAAAATCTACGGTTATGGGAATCATTTCGCGCCTGATCGCCTGCGATTCCGGCCTGGTAGATTTTGAAGGAACCGCCATTCACAAATGGAAAAGCAAGGAGCTTTCAAAGCGGCTTGCCATTTTGACCCAGACAAACCATATCCAAATGAAGCTGACGGTAAGGGAGCTGGTTAACTTTGGCAGATTTCCCCACTCCGGCAATCATCTCACCGCCGAAGACCAGAAAGCTGTTGACAAAGCAATTGAGTATATGGAACTGAATGACTTTCAGGACCAGTTCATCGACGAACTCTCCGGCGGCCAGCGGCAGCGGGCATATATAGCCATGGTCATCGCCCAGGATACTGAGTATGTTCTGCTGGATGAACCAACCAACAATCTGGATATCTATCACGCAACGAATATGATGAAAATTGTCCGCCGTCTGTGTGATGATTTGGGAAAAACCGTTATTTTGGTATTACATGAAATCAATTACGCAGCGTTTTATTCCGATTATATCTGCGCGTTTGTTGATGGAAAAATAGCGAAATTTGGAACAGTTAAGGAGGTGATGACAAGGGAGAATTTATCGCAAATTTACAGAGTGGATTTTGAAATCCAGGAAATAGAGGGGAAACCTCTTTCGATTTATTATTAAAAACCAAAAGGAGATTATGAAAATGAAAAAATTACTTGCCTTGTTTTTGTCTGTGTCAATTGTTTTATCGATGGCTGCGTGCAGCTCATCAACTACAGCATCCAATTCCGAACCTACTTCCACCGAACTGGCTTCCACCGAACCGGCTTCCACCGAGCCTGTGTCCACCGAAACCGTGCCTGATGAGATATCCGAGCCTGACGTTGTTACAA
>Ga0153997_1000602_pt1 | contig 10261 bp, 16 predicted proteins | sample TSNC081MetaG_FD_104750 | JGI IMG/M metagenome (GOLD analysis project Ga0153997, IMG submission 104750) | Attine ant fungus gardens microbial communities from North Carolina, USA - TSNC081 MetaG | ecosystem: Host-associated > Fungi > Mycelium > Unclassified | place: USA: North Carolina, Lumber...
CCAAACGATTGCCATGCATGAAGTGTTCCCATACCTGTCGACTTCATCAGACTTGATTGCTCGCCACTCTGTGCCAATACTTACGGCCCATTCCACTCATGACCTATCAATCAACATATTTCACGAACTGTCCTCGAAACAAATAGTGGAAACTGACCTCATCAAGGATCAAAAGTACACCATACTTGTCACAAACCGATTTCATAGCCTTGAAATATCCTTTAGGTGCGGGAACACACCCGGTAGTAGCGCCCACTACAGTCTCCGCAACAACTGTAACCTCTCTCAGAATGAAAGAAAAACCACAAAACTACAAAGTTTACTTACATCCAATGACAGTGTCTGATCCAAGCTCCAAAAATTTATCTTCTAGCTCTTTCCTCAACCTCTCAACATATTGCTCCTCCGATTCCTCGAGTTTCTTGAACCTTGCGGCATGGGCTGGCGAGACATGATGGAAATGCTGATCATCCAGAATCGCCGCATAGGGCTTACGCCTTGCAGGATACCACCCTAACGATAGAGTACCCAAAGTATTCCCATGGAAGGATAGTTCACGAGCAATGAAGTTAACGCGCTGCTGTTGTCCCGTCTCCAGGACATACTAATCAATTGTCAACAAAACTCTGAAAAAAAGTACACAAGATCACGCACTTGTCGAGCGAGTTTCATGGCACCATCCATCGCTTCGCTGCCTATACAGCTCACACTGAGTGAATGTCCAGACAAACGCCAAGCAATACATGCCTCCACTAGCAAACCCGACGATCTCAAAAGCCCCGTCACTACTTTCCACCAAATATTTCGCAAGGGCCTCCGCAGGTTCATTCGACAACTGCATATTATACACATCTAATCAACACCGCATCAACAATTACTGTGGAGTTCAAAAAAAAACTAAAACATCAAAACACCCACAAGGAACTTTATCAATCTGATCCTTCAGCGCCTGAATCACTTTTGGATGACTATTCCCCAAGCAAGAAACAGCAGCACCCCCAACAGCATCATACACCGTCCTACCATCTTCCAACGTAATATAACTTCTCTCAGCAGACACGCCTACCGGAGGTCTCCACGGAGTCCTGTGCAAGATCGATGTTGGTTGTTTGAAATCTGGGCTGTTCTTCGCTGTGTTAATGGTAGTGGATTTATTGAGCAGAGTAGGCATAGTTGATCCATCCATTGCAGTAGATACAGAATATCGCAAGGTCTTATGGGCGTGTTGTCCCCGCAAAAGACCCCTCCACTTTCATCCATTATGGAACAGGCCATGACAAAGAAAAATCAGCAATCCTTCACACACACATACACACGGCTCTCCGTACACCGATAAAGCAACTTCTTTGTCCTATTCTCGTGCAACTATTCACACCATCCTCAAGTCATTCCCAACCGAAGCTTCTGACAGGTCGTCAGATGTATTCCAGAAACTCGAGGTTTGGGAAAACCTATTTCTGTCCACCTGCCAAATATGGATGTTTTTGATCCATATCAATCAACATTACTTGAACTTCCTATTCGCGGACTACACGCTACACGCATATGTAGTCCAGATCTTCCTTCCTTGGAACGACGGAGTCGAACCCACGGTTAGCCCCATACCTCCACACCATGAGAGACAATAAATCCAGATCGTGTTATACATACATGAATTTCGATCATACAACAATCCAGCCGTCACCAAATGAAAAAAGTACAATTTCGCTAATTTTGCTTTTCAAGAAAATTTGTCGCATAGTCTGTCACCCACTTCCGGCACCATTACCACCAACTACAGTAGGAGACGTAACGCTACTTCCCGCTCCCCAACTCTGCCTCTTCAACGTGCTCTCCCTCAGTGAATTCATACCGTGTGAGTACGTTCTCGACCTTGTGTGGCTAGGCTTGCGACTTACGAAGAAAGCTTATCAACGGCATCCAGACCCAAAAAATGAACACGAGTACTCACATGAGCGTTGGAGAGCTAGCCAACCTGGTGAAGTTGCTAGGAAAAAGAGGATTACCAGAAGATCTACCGTCGCCCAACAAAACATCTCCGGCCGATTGTGATTCACTCACAATACTGCTCGAATCACCGGCATCGCTCACTGCCTGTGGATGAGCAGCCCTCAGAGTACCCAGCAACGCAGCCATGTTGTTCGTGGAGTCAACCCTTTTGAAAGGGCCAATAGAAGAGAATGAGTTACTTCTACTATGTGGTCTTGAACCGACATATGATAATGAAGCGCCATTGCCTCCTCCTGTATTTGGGGTGGCTATAGAGCGAGGAATAGAGGTAGAGGGTAATATAGGTGAAAGCACCGGTGGACTGCCATAATGCATTATGGGCAAAGGGATGGTAGAGATCTTGAGTCCGTGGATCTTTGAGGGAGAGTGTGTGTTAGCTGTCACGGAAGCACTCGCTGTACCTTCAGGCTGCTCCTCCTGCTCCTGCTCCTCCTCTTCAGCGCCTTCTGCAATATCTCCGAGACCATCTGAAGGACCGTTTGACAATGACGACAGTGATGTGGTAGAGAAGGGTGGGGCTAGGAGAGGCTCGATAGTTACCTGATTTTCCTGCACAGCCTCGAAGGGAATAAAAGGACTGAAAGGACTAATAGAAATACCCTCTGAATCCATGCTGAAACGAGATTCTCGTTTGTCGAAGACAGGAGAATCCATGACGGCGTCCCAGTCGGCCCAGTGACCCCGAGCAGCCCTTCCCTCATCGTCCGAGATGTCTTCTGTCCTGATGCTATCCCTGTCGGAGGCAGAGACATGATCGTTATCAGGATGAGAAGAAGAAGAAGAAAAGTCCCAATCGATATCCAACTCGGGAGGAATGCCCAAGGAGCCTTTGACACGCTCCCAGATCAGTTCAGAGTGGGAAATGATGCACTTTCTAATAGCATACGCCCAGATTGTATCGGGGACGACATCACGATCGATTTTTGTGAGATGGAAGAGAAGGTGGCGATAAGTCCAGTCTGTGGGGTCCTGGGGGAGATCGGAAGGCCGGTCCAGAGGGCTGGCAGGATTTGGATCCCTGTTCTGGGCAAAAGTCTGAGCAAGGAGGGTGAAGAGCTTTGCGTCTGGAGGGGAGGAGATAAGAGAGGAGACCTCGGATGCACGGTCAACAAAGGGGAGAAGTATATTTTCTGGAAGAGGTGTGAAGTGGGTGAGCACGGGAGAATCCGGGCCGGAGTATGAGGTGGACTGGCGAGCAAGATCAACGAGCTGGTCAGGCGTCAGACGGGGCTTTGTCTGGAGCAGGGCAGGAGTGGTCTGTCTGAGGCGAGACGAGGACGACGGGCTCTGTGCGCGGTCCCTGGGTCCAGTCGAGAAGGAAGAGAGACCAAAGCTGAGGCGCTGAGGCGACACAGGCTCTGGCAGGTGACGAGAAAATCTGCGCTGGCTGGGGACTGGCGAATGCGCACGGACGATGGTCAGCGTGCTGGAGGAGATACGAGGGGAATTTAAATTGAGCTCAGCATGGAGATTGAACGGGTCAGTGGCTGAGGCAGATCCCCGGCGCGTACTCACTCGACGTTGTGGAGAAAGTGCCATATATTGTTTATTTATTGTCCATCATCTATCTATCATCAATGAAAAAATCTTCCATATCGCCTTCTGCATCCGCATCCGTCCGCATCTTCAGCAAATAATCCGGGTCTGCTACCTCTGCCAGATAGTCTTGCCGCTCTGTCTCTTCTTCTTCGCCCATAGGAGCATGCGCAAGTCGTATCACCTCCCACTTGTCGTCATATTGATCGTGTGGCTGAAACAGGCACGCAGTCAGAATCATCTACACTTGCCTCTCTGTCAGATACCTACATTCACTCGCTTTTTCTTCAGCAGCATTTTTCTCTCAATATTCTTGTAATAGGCTCCCTTCTCTCTCCTTGTCCTCTTCCCTTCCGCCTCACTCATCACATCCTCAAACTTCATCGGTCCATCCCCGTCCCACAAAACCAACAAGAACTCGTTTTCCAGATTCTGTTCCACCTTGATAGTCTCGTAATCCCGGACAAACTGGAACAACGTAGGTTCCTGTCCCTCCGGCACCTCGTACGGCGCAACAGACCCTCTTGCCCCCTTTAATCTCATAGCAGACTTGTCGTCTTGCGTCAGGTAATACGCCAAGAACGAATCATGTTCTGTCTTCATAGGTCGCAAAATCGCGCAATCTAGACGTTCGTCTTCCACCTGCCACACTTATTCAGCAGCTCAAACAGTCAGTTGATGAACATACATCTACCGGCCGATCCCCAGGTCTCTCCGAGAACCGAAACAAGTCATACCGATTTGGCCACACCTGAGCATCTGGTAGAATGGGATAAGACTCAAGCGCCGCAACTTCAGGTTTATTCGGATGTTTCAACGCTGACAGGTCAAATTCGTCGTTCGATGCTACAAACGAAGACTCAATGTCTTTGAGTTGTGCACTCCTTGAGATATCGATAGGCGCAATTTGAACGGTTTTCCTGGCGAGGTGTCATAGAACTGTTCTACTACTTGAGCAAGAGCACATACGTTTCTTGTGATGAAGTCCGTAGAACGCCTTCTCTACTGATATACTCTGTCTTCCTCAGCCATGGCACATGTGTCATCGATGCACTAGACCCGCTCAAATTATTTGTCGCGATACCAGTTGAACTCAATATGTCCGACAAAAGGAGCGCATCTTTCGGATCCAGTTTCGGTAAATTTGACGGATCAGGATTCAATGCTAATCCCCCCCACAAAGCATGAAGGTCAGCTCCATGAATCAAGTAAATTTACGCTTACCTGAATCATCAACACCCTCCTCCCACAAACACTCAAACTTTCCCAAATCCAGAGGCATACCCAATTCAGCATCCACAATCATCGGTAAAGGCGTCTCATTCGCCAATTCATTCAAAAATTCCGGCCGCGTGTATCGTTTAGGATCCGTCGGTATATCCAGAAATTTCGGTGGACATGGTGGTGCGGGAAGTGGGTTGGAGTATCGGACGCGTACCAGAAGATCAAGTTTTGAGGAACTATGGATGGTAGAGAAAGAGAGGTCAATGAAACATGGATTTCTTGATTGAGACACGTTATTATATACCTCTTCTTGAAGCTCATTTTTTTTGGAATCAGTTGTGAGGCAGCTTGTCGGGCTCTCAGTCAAAGTTGATAACAAGCAAATGTAAACAGAGGTGATTCAAGAATAGAATCAAGTTGATGATCTTTTTCAAAGTTCAACCAGCCTTATATATCGCTCAACAAATCACAGTCTGAAAGTAGCGAGTCAATCTTGTGACAAACTGAAGCCCAAAGAGACCGAGAGCTTTATGCATCGCACCACAGTTCAACCTCCACAAAACCTTGAGTGATGTGCAAGTATTTCATCATGTCGAGTCGCCCACGATATTCGTTTTGCACCTACACTTCAGCAGAATCAGAACTTGTTCTCAGGCACTCGAACCACCGTGTGGTCTAGTTTTTCCCATGGCTTTGTGGGGAGGGAGGTAAGTACAGAGAGCATTCTCACATTCGCTTTCCTTCAACAAGTTGATCGTCGTACCACCAATCGACCGGACTAGCTTTATACCTTGCTCTGTGTCACATAAACTGCCAGTGTGCCTACTAGCTCCCCATCTGTTCTGTTGTTGTTCCATCACCAGCCACATTTGGTCATTGTGAGATCAAAACAGAGCTCACAGCTGAAGCTGTTTCATGTATAAATCTGAAGATGGAATGATAAATTCTGTCTCTTTTCTGTCCAACAATCCTATAATGTTTGTTTGGACTACATAAGTAGCAGACATTAACTTGTTTACTAACAATTCCTTTCTCCTTTCTTTACTTCTTCTACTCCCTTTTTGCCTCCCTTCAAATTTCTCGGATTAATTGCAAGTAATCTGGCTTTCACTTGTGTTTGTGTAGATCAGACCGCTATCTTTTTTTTAAAAAAAAATCATCAATTTACTACATGGGACTTGGTGGTAGACCATGGTAGTTACATGAGATTACTACTTAAGTTGAGAAAGAGAGAAAAGAGAGAAAGGAAAGGAAAGGAGAGAGAGAAAGAAGGAGTAGGGGATTTAGTAGCTATAAGGGATAGCAAATAGAGAGCTAAATCTACGTGATGCCTTCTTGGCAGAACGCGCCCAGATTGAATTCAAGAAATATCTTTTAGGGAGTCTCACTTTGGTGACTGTCGGTATCGTTCACAGTCAAATAGGATGTGGTCCTGTGTTCCAAGTTTTGTTTTAAGTTTTGTTTTAATCGTAAATTTGTAACGCAGTGATTGCGATCCGCGATAGCGGTCTTATGATATGATCACTGCGTTACGAATTTACGATTAAAACAAAACTTGTGCTAACCAGCGGAGTTGGCCGATCAATAGCTATACAGTATATCGGAGGGTACCGGTGATTCACCCACGGTGCCAATATCACTATCGTCAACTCTAAGAAATCGTAGTGTTTCTCTCACCTCTGCTATAAGATGGTTTGGTCGCTTCATCCAGATTGCAGATCCATCAGCTGATTAGGAGCCCATATATCACAGACAAAACGCACTAGGAAAGTCGGCATCACCGGAAAGTACGGCACTGTACGTTCTGAGTCGTAAACCTCGAAACATGGCATTGAAACTCTTCTTTTCCCCGTGGTTATATTAGCGTTATGGTGCTTCACTAAGGAAGCAAGTGAAGAAGATGGAAATCTCGCAGCATGTCAAGTATACATGCACGTTCTGCGGAAAGGTGTGGTTTTTTCCGTTACCCCTGATTCAGCCTTGTAAAGTTCATTGATTCCTTTACCAATCACTGTTTGTGGAACTTTGTATAGGATTCAATGAAGAGAACAGCAGTTGGTATCTGGCACTGTAAGCATTGTAGGAAGACCGTAGCTGGTGGAGCATGGACAGTGGCGACACCCGCTGGTTCTACTACGCGCAGGTATGTACCCTGTTCAAGACTAAATGGTTGCTCTGATGTTAGTATTATAGTACTACTCGTCGGCTGCGCGAGGTGAACGAGGCTTAACTCTTCTTATCTCAGCTTTCTTCTCGTGTCGTCCTTGTATATGTTCGTATGGCCTATGACTCCAAAATGCATTAAGCTGCGACTGCAATATGTGGGTTCTTAAAGCTGACTTCAGCAGTCTATGCGTCATAAAAGTAATCAAGAGTAATATTCATCAGCCTCAGGCTAGACTTCAAGGAGGAAAGGTTATCATATAGGTGTCACCAAGATGTCAATTGATTAGTAGACTTGTGATGGAGGTGCAAAAACTGGACCCAGTGATAGAAATCAGTCAGCTCTAGAAGCTATCAGAAATCCTGCGCCTGTCCTCCATAACGTCTAGGAAGTTTATCATCGTTGATGTATGGACCCAATGCCTTATGAATAGCACGGCGGCCAGTACCAACAACCGACATTTTGGCTAAAGTAGCATCAGGAATGATTGACTTGAAGGCCCAAAACATCCAATTGAATAGGGATGGGACGTTAATGAAGAACTTTTTGTACTGGATATCTCGATTGAGAAAATCAATGAGGCAACTGTCTGGAGGGACCCACAAGGAGTTCTGGATAATGAGATGAGAAGATGTTCGCGGCTTCCGATGCTGCAAGTTTTGAATTGGCATCACGAGAGATGAAGCTCACTCCTTCATAATCTATAGGTTCTTTCCGTGTCAGCATCGGAGATGTAGGAACTCTGCGTCAGCCTACCGTGAATTTGGAGAGTCTGGTCGATGGTTTCGAAATCTAATTGCTGCATTAAGCGTTCATGAAGAGCGACTCGCCAGCTGACCAATAATGAATCAGAATGAACATACTCCTTTTCATCAAGTTACTCACCGAAGGAACAACTGGACATCAGAGAAGATGGCTTTAAGGTCCTGATTACCGCCGTATATGTTATACATGACTGGCCGCCCTTCCTTGTCTTTACCATAGATATGACCCATGGAGTCGAACAGCTTCTCAGGATAAGTCTGTGCCAGAGCACCGTCAACATCAAACGACTTCCTCCAACGCAATGTAGTCTGGAACATGTCTCTGGCATCGCGCACGCTATGATTCCTAGAACGTGTTATTTCAACACTAAAGCTAACAAAGTTCAGCTAGGTGATGATTACGTTACCTCGCACGAAGGAACTTCATTAGCACTACACTGACTTTGGCATCTAGAGGGTTGTTCGGATCTATTTTCACGCCCCACATGCTAAAAGGTGTCTCTTTAGCATTGGGATCATCCGGGAAGGCCTGTGCAAGTATCTCAGGAAGTGCATCCTATATAGATGTCAGCGGACTAGTGTAGAGTTGAGAATGGATTTGAGTTACTCTAAACTCCTTGAGTACGATCCATTCTTGAGTCGTGAATCTTTCTGTCAGTGGGTTTTGTGGCTCAGGTGATGCTTGAGTCTCCCCAGGGATTGTAGTAGTTGGAGCAGTGGATTCAGCGGAAGCTACAGCGAGTTGGGATGCTTCCGTCGTGGCAGTTGAGACAGGGGCCTCTTCAGTCGAGTTGGGCGGCCGAATAGTCTCAACAGGCGTAGGCCTCGTAGCGGATGTTTCAATGGAAATAGGTGCTATAGTAGAGACCTCTTCTGGGTTCATTGTGTTTGACAGTAACCCTTGTTAGACGTGGAGCTTCGGTTTCATGTCACTGTTACTATCAGATAAGATGACTCGCAGAGAACATTCTACCCGTCGCTATATGAACACTATTGTAACAGTATACACCGAGCAATTATCGGTAAAACTTCGAACCTCCAAAGACCGGCCATTCGGAATACAAGAACCAAGAACCCTTGTCACAGAAGTGGCGATGAATGTCATCGGGATCTAAGATTGATGGTAGTGACGTGACAGCGCCATTTGTTCTCCTCATCCATTTACTATCTCTGCAGTTCCCTGACAAGCATACCAAAGTTTTTCCCACTGCATATGCTTTAATTTATTACATCACTCTACAGGTCTTTATCCCTCCACCCCGATATGTATCACCCTTCCAATGGCTTCGTCCCACAATTCATCTCTGAATGTCGTGAAGAGCAACGGTGGGATGGGACAGTACGATCACTCAGCATGGATACTCTGCCCATGCCTAATGGCTGTAGTGAGAAGCAATCGATTGTGTACCGCCTAGTTGACAATGTTCGAGCTGTGCTCATAAACGTGCGTCGACTAGCAGAACAGTTTTGGCAGGCGCAATCAAATAATTCTGCTATCGATGGCTCTAAGATATCGACAGTGCGAGAATCTGGGTTATCGACGCCTGTGTTTGTTCTGCTCTGTATCCTCTGGTACACCACCTCTGCTCTCTCGTCTAACACTGGCAAAGTGATATTAAGCCAGTTCCGCTATCCAATCACCCTGACTTTTATCCAATTCGGCTTCGTGGCAGGATACTGTCTACTTTTCATGACACCCCTTATCCGATTCTCGAAACTACGAAAGCCTACCAAGACCATCGTCCGGAATACCTTCCCTATGGGCCTATTTCAGGTAGGAGGACACATGTTTTCCAGCATGGCTATCTCTCGGATCCATGTCAGCACCGTACATACCATTAAGGTCAGTTTTAATGTGTCATTTTTCAAATGTAATTGAATCTTTATGACAGGCGCTCTCGCCCCTATTCACTGTTGCCGCCTACGCTCTTTTGTTTGGTGTCAGCTACTCGCCGAAGATCTATCTATCACTGCTTCCGTTGACCATCGGTGTCATGTTGGCCTGTTCGTTCGACGTCGCGTCAGATGTGATCGGCTTACTTTGCGCTTTTGGATCGGCGCTTGTGTTCGTCAGTTCGAACATTTTCTTCAAGAAGATTGTGCCGTCCAACTCAAGCGGGCACCTGGCGAGCTCCCCCCATAAGCTAGACAAACTCAACCTTCTCCTCTATTCTTCGGGCATGGCTTTTTTGCTCATGGTCCCGTTATGGCTTTACTATGACCTTCCCCTTCTTCTAGTTGCTTATACGAATCCAGATCATATATCTCATCCCAAGCAAGGACATACAGCTCCACATTCTGTGACATATTACTTTTTCTTGAATGGAGCAGTTCATTTCGCTCAGAACATTATTGCCTTCATCATTCTTTCATCGACATCACCAGTCACTTACTCTATCGCATCCCTTGTTAAGCGGGTGGCTGTCATTTGCATTGCCATTCTATGGTTTAATCAGACCGTTCACCCTCTTCAGGCAATTGGCATTGCGTTGACGTTTACGGGCCTTTACATGTACAACAATGCCAAAGCCGATGTAGAAAAGGGGGAGAAGAAGATGTCAAG
>Ga0153997_1000603_pt1 | contig 10256 bp, 6 predicted proteins | sample TSNC081MetaG_FD_104750 | JGI IMG/M metagenome (GOLD analysis project Ga0153997, IMG submission 104750) | Attine ant fungus gardens microbial communities from North Carolina, USA - TSNC081 MetaG | ecosystem: Host-associated > Fungi > Mycelium > Unclassified | place: USA: North Carolina, Lumber...
GCCGTTGCTTCACTTTGTAATCCAGAAATATTTGCTTCGTTTGTCGTGACATTGGTTTTTAGATCCGCTATGTCACCTTCGTTAACCGTTACCCTATTTGCGACAGCTTGAAGCTGCGCTGTCGTAACCTCCCCGCCTCCGGTGCCACCGGAGGCAGCGGGAAGAATATCATCTCTGATTAGCGGTCCAGCACCATCATTCTCGAAAATCTCCCGGTAAATTTTTGGACGCATACTTATTCAACCTCTTCTTCCGGTTCCTTGGGTATATCAATCTCGATAAACAAACTGAAATCGGCATTCGGATTCGCTGCCATCGTGAAGCCGAGTATATCCCCGGTTTCTTTCATAGCAAAAACTTTACCTTCATCGGCCCGTATGCGAATAAGATTTTCAGAAACTTTCGTCACTTCCATGTTAAACCCCCGTTATGACCCAGTTTTTATTTGTGGCAATTTCCTGTTGTTCAGTAGTAAGTTGTGCAGCGCCAGCGGAACCAGTTATGGTAATTGCGCCTGATGACAAACCTGTACGATCGTAAAGGTCTTCGAAGAGAATAGCGAGTTCAGTCGCGCCTAATGCAGTGTAGGTCAAAGAAATTGTTGCAAGAGTACTAGGCATGTTAAGAAGACGTAAACCTGTCATAGCGTAAATTTGCGAAAGAGTTAACGAAGTAGCAGTTAATGCCAAACAGTTAATTACTAATTCTCCTGTAAACGCTGTAAGGTTAGTAAAATTAGATGAAGAAGCAGACATAGCAGAAAAATCGAAATTGATAGTGCTATTAAACGCTGTCCAAGCGTTCATTAGAGAAGAGGTTGATCCACTAACAATAAAATTAGGAGTCGGTTTATTAAATGCAGACGCATTTTGTAAAAAACTTGATGCTGTGCATATCTCAGGAAATATAATATTATCAAGTGTACTGTTGAAAGCGGTATTGTTATTCATAAAATTTGTTAGTATTTTAACTGTCGCCGTACTACCAGGGGAACTAGCATCCATTCTTACTTTTCGCAAACTTTTGCAATAATAAAACCAATAACTACACGTGCTTAATTTATTAGTGCCTTGCCAATCAAAAATTTCTAGAGCATAGAAACGCTCGTATGTCGCACTTGTCCATGCCCATGTAGTAACATTAGGAGCATTTAAGTATATTTCATACACTTGTGGGACAATAAGGCTATTTGATGAGGATGCCGGTCTTAAGCTATGTCTTACCTTGTGATTAATAACGGTAAAATAAGATGTAGCAAGAGTAGGCGTAAACTTAATCCAAACCCATTTTATACCTATATCATTCGGCGTTACGGCAAGCGTGGAATAATCGTACATATGCTCACATTTTATCGCGCTCGCTATATCTTCTACTGTACCATCTCCCCAATCAACCGTATAGCCACCGGAAGCCGTGAGTGTAATCGCATAATCATTAGGTCCAGTAGACTGCACTCCGAACAGCATATAAATTTCTTCTTCATTCAACGTGGGAGCGGTTGGTCTATCAGAGGGTCTAACCCATTCACCATCTCCCGGCGTAATACCACCGTCGCCTTCTTGCGGAATGGCACGAATCTTATCAGCGTACTTCCTATGCGGCGTGTCCATAGGAACAGGGGAACCCATATCAATGATCGCTTCTCTATGATAGTCAAGCTTTGTTTCGTTCATATACACGAGTTTATCAGCGATGGTAGCCATTAGATTGACTCCCCGATAATGACATCAAGGGCCGCATCAACATCACCAAGCAAAGCCTCCAAAGCAGCAACACGATCAGTTAACGCAGCAACTTGTGCCGCTACAGCTTCCAGAGCGTCAAGTCGGGTGTTCGTTGTTACGATAAACGGCGCAACGGTCCCGAGTTGGTATGCTTGAACGTTATTAAGTATGACCCACTTTGCTGCGGCTTCACCTTGCAAATTCGTTATGCTCGTTTCATTTACAGTCACCCGATTTATTACAGCCTGTAACTGGGCTGACGTTACATCACCTGCGGACGCGGGCAGTATATCATCTCTGATTAGCGGCCCTTCACCATCGTTTGCAAAAATTTCTCGGTAAATCTTAGGGCGCATATTTTTCTCCTACAGACTGATGATATATGCGAGTTTGTAGTACGGCGGATAGGTACCCCCCTCGGCAGCGGCAATAGAATGCGAGTGAAATGCTTGTGATGCAGAATGGTTATGTCCTTCGCTAGCACCAGCGGCACTTGTATTTTGGCCCGTAGTAGCTGTCGTAGCATTAGTACCCGATGGGATAGTACTATCTCCGGGGTATATACTCTGCGCTAAGGCTACGTAATGCTGGTGCCAGGGTATTTGGTTTATGGTTAAAATGTGGTTAGCTACGTAAACAGATGGCGCAACGCTATTCGTAGTTCCTGTATGCGTATGAGTTACGCTACCTGCATACTGTCCTATTTCAGTTTGGTCTTTAGTACCAAGAACAAACCGGTCATGCATATTTGGCGATAAAATTGTACCGCCCCTGAGAGTAGGGTATATACTACCATTGCATAGCCCGTACATGGTCATAACCGCACCTGTTTCAGGTTGAATCGGATACCAAAGGTTGTTAACATACTGGAATTTTCCACTAAACATGTGAATAGCACCTGTAAGCTGGGATTCCTGTAACGTAGATATAAGGACTAATGCTTCTGTAAGTGTCTGTTCGAGCGTATCCAAGTTTTGTAAAATACCTGAAGCCGTAGCAAACATATCAAACCTATCACCGACTCTTATAGGAAAGTGCAGAGTAACTTGATTGCTCAAATTATCCACAGTACCTATTTCAGAATATTGGTACAGAGCGTCACTCGCGGCTGATGCCAATTCACATAGTACACCGTTGTAAAACAAAAGCATATGGTTACGCGTAGGAAAGTATGTCTCTGGCAGCGTCAAAATACTGTTAGCTGCTTGTGCTATCTCAACAGGAAACGATGACCGAGTATTGAAAAATCTCGATTTATGTAAAGTTCCGTCGGCTATAACTTGTGCTCTATCGGCTTCAACTCGTGCGCGTACTGCTTCCGCTTGTGCTCTGTCAGCTTCCGCCTGCGCTCTATCGGCTTCCACCTGCGCCCTGTCAGCTTCCGCCTGTGCAGCATCCCGTGCTTGAACGGCTGTCGCTGCTGAATCGAGTAAATTAGTAACCATATCATCCGTAGTGATATCACTTTCCGGAGGAACAATAACAGCCCGATTTAACCGGTCTTGCAGTTCTTGTATAATGTAGGTGAGTTTATCATCGGCATGCATAATGTCCGGCGCATAAACGGCTTGTCCATCGATCCACAGAATATCCTGCGTGGGTGGCGTCAGACGTTCGATTACTAAAACACTGTCAACAGGAATTGTAATACTGATAACAATATTAGTATCTACAACAGCGTATTCAGTTCTCTGCACCAAATAAATACGATCTATGAGGCGGCCATTCGGAGGAACGTAATACACCTGCATATCGGAACTATCTAGAAAAGGAAAAACAATCGGATATTTTTCCCCGGGATCGCTAACAGTTACCGTATAAACCGTGTTTACGGGGGTTAATTGAACAGTCATATTATCTCCTTACTCCCACAAGTATCGTTGTCCTTGTTCCCTCATACGGCGTCTCGTGCGCTGATTGTATCCGGGATTCAAATATTCTTTCCAACCGTTAAACAAGAAGTAATCCGACACCGCTTTTACCGCCCACAAGTTCATAAAAGGCGCGTTTCCCATAGCGGTTTTCGCTAATTCCTTTCCGACTTTCTCGAACTCTCCCCGAGGAATCTGACCCAAAATAGGGGCCAAATCGTTTATGATTCCTCCCGTAGGGCCAAGCACCATGTCTGCAAATTCTCCGCCCTGTGCCGCCGTGGGTCCAAATACGAAATCTCCGAGCAGTCCACCGAACCCAGCTTTCCAGGCTGCCGCATACCACGTTTCCATTTTCGACACGTCTCGGGGCGTCTTCCCCTTGGCAAGGTCTTGCAAAGCGTTGATTGCGAATCCAGTTCCTAATGCCGTTATGGCGAACTGCAAAGCGCCGGGTATATCATATCCAGGTGCTCCATGTTTCCGCCATGCCTGACCTTTCATTGTCCGCTGCCAATAGGAGATAGGCCAAGATTTAAACTGAAAGGCGGCACGGAGTATTTCGCCGATCATCGTACCACGGGGATTACCCATCGTGGTAACGGCTTTAACTTTCAAATCGGATTCCAAAACCGCTGACATCGTATTATCAGCAAAGAAACCCAATACCTTCTTTTCAACGTCCCATTGAATATCTTGCAAAGCTCGCTGTTTGGCAGCCGTAAACTCCTCTGCCGTCATCTTCTCCGGTGGTGTATTCCCGCGCAACCGTTCCGGCATAAGATGCTTTACTTGGCTTTCAGTAAGATTGCGCGCCAGTGAGGCGTTCAAATACCATTCACCTTCATGCCGTTCCATCATGTTACGCATAACGTTCCAAGATTTCTCGTCAAACCCGTGATATTCTAACAGACCCCGCATAGTAGAATCAAGATCTTTAAAGGATAAATCTCGTGCTCGTCCATAATTACGGGAAACAGACAAAGCGTATCGCGCTTTACCTTGTTCTTGCATAAAGTTGATACCAGACCAGCGAAGGAAACGGTTCACGGTTTTTGTAATGGCCCCCGGTACGGGATCATCCAGATCAAAACGGGATAGGGCATTACCCCAGGATGTCTGAGTAAGCATGCCTAATTCCTGCGCTATCTCCCGCTCCCGTCCTTTATACCGTTTTACGTGGTTTACCGTATCAGCTATACGTTCGCCCATTGAGACTCCCGCTATGCGTTGCATAGAGCTAATCGTATGGAAGTCCCCAACAGACGCTGCGCCAGCCAATCCGAGCTTTGATATGGTATTAAAGGCGCGTAAAGCAGAGCCTACTTGAGCACCCGTAACGTTAACGATTGAATCCGTTTCACCTGTAAGAACCTTCATCCAGTCAGCAATTTTGCCTACAGGCATATTTCCCTCTGACTTGTAGTAAGCATTCAATCGTTTTTCTTCTTTCTGAATTTTCGCTCGTTCCGCTAATGAAAGATTTTCATTGCGCAAGGCATAACGTAGTCTCGATTTTTCGCTATCAATAAGTCTATACACCATAGAATCCGGATTCCATCCAAACTTTTCCCGGAGCGCAATGCGCCGGGATGCCTGACGAACATGGTTATCCATGGCAAAAAGAACCGAACCCCGGCCGTATTTTTGCTGATACGCGTAAGCTGATTCACCATCTTTGAAATGCAAAATACGATGGCTCTGTCCGCCACCGGTGGGACGGAAAGTTCTATAATCTTGGAAGTGCGTTTCCAAGTCTCGATTAGTAGTTATCGTCTGAAAGATATCAGTGAGGACATTGGCCCTATCTTTCTCCGCTACCCCCGCCAAGGTTTTTTCCCAGTTCAACAGAGGCGAAATAAAACGCACCCATTCTTGCGCATAGTTGCCCTTGGTATCCGGATTCAACTTGGTAGCATCATGGGTTTGTGGAAACCAATTCATGTCAAGCGATCCGATATTTGCACCAGCGCGGTTATCGCGGACCCGTAATTCTTCGGCTCCCGCCCGCCATACTGTTGCGACTTCTGCCATCATGGCATTACCAGAAGAACCGGGGGAATATAGTTCTCTAAAGAAATCAGTATGCTCGGAAGCTGCATCTACATCTCCAAGGATATCGAAAATGTAATTGCGGCTCTTACCATATTTCTCACCCAATTTTTCAAACTGCTGCGTAAAGCGCCCCTGGTACAGTCGGTTCAGCGCGACGATATCCGAGGCAACACTGGCACGCGCCCCAGGGATACGCTGTTCCAGTCCCATCAATTCTGCTTCCATGAAGTCAACAAAATCTATCTTGGGAAACTGCTTTTTTAGCTCCGCAAAACGTGCCGGAATTTCCCGGAAAATTTCAATATTTTTAGCCATCCGTTGACGATTTTTCAAATTCGCCATCCGTTCGGCATCGTAAGTTTCTGTCATTTTTTTGACAAGATCATTCGCCTTGGCATCAGGGGCCAATGTTTCCCTAGCTTCCAGCATTTCATTAACTATACGTTCTGCTTCCTCTCGCGGGCGACCATGTTTTTGTACTAGTACATCTATACATTGCTTTGCAGTAGTCATATCAGAACTCCCATGACGCATTCGACAAGAGGTGTATCTTCCAAAGCAAGTCTTTCCTTTTCATTAATACGAATGCCTTCTTCTGTATATGAACGCATATAATCAAATTCTTCTTCTGATAGCTGCCCAAGGCGCATTTCAGTATCACTCAATCCCGTTTCCCGATTAAGCCCAGCATCTTCCACTACTTCTTGAGTCCGCGTTCTTGGTGCTCTTGGAACAAACTCTTCCTGCGGTACTTCTTTTACTGTGTCCCAATTTAAGCGAGTAACATCAGCCGGTTGATTCGCTCCAAGATGCCGATCGATCTCAGTATTTATCTCTGCTAATTTAGCTTCGGTATCCGCAATAACCTTTTCCATGCGAGCAAAGAGATCAACACCTGTTCGCATACTATCCGGCACCGCAAAGAGTGACGCAAACTGTTGCTGATCGATACGTGCCTCACCAAGTTGCCGCTGAAAACGAACGATATCCGCCGTAGTCGTGTCTTTTGCCTCTTGCAAATCAGTCAGTTCTTTAAACGTTGCTTTAACGTTATCGATTACCTGTGTCATCCGGGCTTTAGTTTCACTCAGGCCCCGAAGTTCTGGCGTAACGAAATGCACGGCTTGCTGATACTGCTTCTCTAAGGACGCAAATTCTTTTTCAAGAGCCGCGATTGATCCTTTTGCACTTTCTACCGTATCCACAACAACTGGCTTCTCTTGAGTTTCTCCCTTATACTCGTTGATAAGATTCTGAATCTTAAGCATTGTGGGGGAGCCTTGAGCAATAGGCGCCAAGTCTACTATCTGCCCATCCGCTACCTGCATTAAAGCGTGTTCTAAGTAGCGGGAAATTTCCATCTTAGTTTCTTTATCAACGCGGGTTCTAAAAAAATCTACCGCGTCTCGCTGGTTACCATAAGCCCTGGCCGCCTGTTCCAGCTTATTCCCGTACTGTTTATACGCTTCCGGGTCATCATGCTTCATGGCCTCCACGGCTTTTGCCAGTTCATCGCCTTCAGGATGTAACGCCTGCAATTCACTGTAGGTATTACGAATAGCACCACGGGCTTTTCGTCTACTGAGGGCCATCCCACCGGTATGAAACAATGGCCCCAGGAATGCTCCCATTGCTGCATCGGTAAGAACATCCTGCATGGTGATATGTTCACCTTTAGGGTTCAAGTCCCACGCGGCATAAGCCGAAGAAGCAAGGTTAGTTCCTGCGGCTTCGGCTGCGACTCCCAGGGTTAGACTACGTTTCATCATCTGGCGTCCGGTCAACCCGGCCAATTCTGCACCCTTTATAGTCTTAGCTGCAACACCAAATCCCAAAACACCGGGAACAAAGTTTATAGGATCAGGGAGGCTACCGATCATGCCCGCAGCGAAATTAACAGGCATGTAGAGCCAAGAACTACCGTTTTGATCCGCCCCTTGTAAAATCCATTCTCTAGAACGACGCTTATCATATTCAATAGCATTCAACCTAGCACGTTCAGCAGTCATGCCGGGGGTGAATTCTACACCGGGACGGTAATAATCCGATGTCTTAAAATCCGCTTCGTCATTAAATTTATATGTTGTACCGGCGGCTAGCGCTTCCCTTTCTTTACGTAGCTGACTTATATTTTCATATATCCGCACGCCGAAAGAGCGATCAAATGCCATAGCCGTACTCGCCCCTATGGACTCCCCGATAGTAGGGAGATACGAAGAGGCGGCACGCTGAAAATCAATACCCGTCATTTTATTCTGTGTCTGAGTCAAATGCTCTGATGAGTCAAAAAACATAGTAGTTCACCTTACTCATTAGACCCGAGTTCTGATTCTGCCGCCCACCGAATACTATATTTCTTTCTGTGTTCTTGATAATCTTTATAGATTTGATTTAATTCCGTTACGGAATATTTAATGGGGTTTCCGTGTTTATCCGGTATCCATTTTCCATCGTGGAACATCATAACATTAGCCCCGTCGTCCGTACTTATCCAAACCGCAGTCTGCTTTATCCCGGCTATAGATTGCTCATATGCCTGTTTAATTGGGGCCGATGCACCCTCCGGCAATGGCGGAAGAATCTCTTTGATTTTATCGGTTATACGCGCTGCACCATAGCGAACACCATCGGGATCAACACCCATATGAGTCGGGATCATAAGTATGGCAGGAGCGTATTCATTTCTTTCGCCTATACGAACAGAAGAAAAGAAGCCTTCGTCTACACGGGCCAAGGCATAATCCCCTGCTATGGTATTCAATAGCTTTGTTTTTCCGCGTGCCTGTGCCTTGGCAAAAGTTTCAATAGTTTCTCTCGTTTGTTGTGCCGATGTTTCCGTAGTGCTTGTATTTTTCATTAAAGAATTTACTACTTCAATATACGGATTATTCTTGACTTCTGCAATCGCATCGTTTTTCGTGGTGTCATTTCCGAGGTATACATCTGCGTCTTCCACCAGGGATAGAGCAAACAATTCAACAGCTTCTGATTCCCGAGCGTCTCCCATCTGCCTAGCCCAAGATACAGCCGTATTCGCGCCGCCATTTAAACCGAGTTCTGAAAATGCTTGTTCTGAAAACTTACCCGTGGCCTGTGATATATTCATAGCTTTTTTAAAACGATCTTTTGGGGCGAGCATAGGCTCATCCAGTATCGCTTTCAATCTTACTCGCTGTTCTCCTGAGAAGACCTTCGGAATAAAATCAGGGTCTCCACTCATTGCTATTTGCAATCTCATGTTTTCCGCGATATCCGCTTCAACCATGCCTCTGAGTTCAGGCAACGTAGAACCGTCGGCATCCGGGGTATCATCCTGTTTATTCTGTTCTTCAATGGGATCGGGATGTGGCGGTGTACCGTCCTGCTGGCGTTTCAGATTTTTGAATTGCTCAAGCTCCGCGACAAAGCCAGCGGGATCTTTTTTAAGCGCTGCCATTTGATTTGCATAATGCGCGTTAACGGAATCCGCAATCCCTTGCATGATGTCCGCATTGCCATCTAAACCAGGAGATGTCCTTTCAGAAATCCATTTCAATGCTTGGGCATGCTGTTCCGGTAAGCTCATCCCGGAAATAGCATTCTCCTGCATAAGAGGGTTTAGTTCTTCAAAGCGATCACGCAGCGATTTAAATTTCAGAAATGAAGCTTCGTCTCCTGTTTGAATAAGAAGCGCTTCCAACTGGTCAAAAGCGGTTGCGTCCCCGGTCTGCAAAAATGTTGCCTGCGCTTTCGGAAACAAATCCCGCATAATCCGGTTAGCTTCAGAACTCTTCTGACGGTCCAGAGCATCCGCTTGCCGCAATAAAGAATGCACTGTAGCGGGTTTCATCGCCAAAGTAAGTGCATCGTAATCCGTGCCTTTCTTATTGTAATATTGATCCTGCTGTTCATGCAACTGTATGGCGAATGTGGTCGCGTCTTTCGGATTATCAAAAGCACCAAAATGCTCATGTGTCTTTACAAAATGTTTTTTAGCTTCTTCATCCGAAACCATTTTTCCATTAATAACAGTAGGGATAACATATTCTTTATCGTCATAATTTATACCGATGGTAGCAACTGTAGCTATTGAGCCATCCGGTAACTGTACAACCGGACGGTTATAAATATCTATGTTTCCTTTCTCTATCAATCCTTTCGGATTTTCAGGCAAAGTAGGTTTAGGCAAATCCGCAAGCGCACGTTTCTTCTCCCGGTCCATGCGTTGAGCGATTGATTTTTGCGTTTCTTGCGGATGGCTCGTAAACTGCGTTTTCCGATCTTCGTATAAGTTCTCAAAGAACTTGCGGTTATCCATGCCACTGCTATTCCACGCTTTCGTCATGAGCCTCGCGGCTCCCGAGGAACCATGCTGCGTGGCTGTTGACCACACTGCATCCATGAATACTTGACTATCGTTCACCCGCTGCCGAAGATCCTCCGGCAATTTGGCAATGGTAGGTTCAATATGTGATTCCTGCATGAATCGAATTTGCATTTCATTGGTCATTTCACCATTGGCAACCGCCTCTTTCCAAACATCTGGAAGTGTTTCCAGCGTAGCGGCTTTCAACTTGGAAGCTATTTCTGGTTCGCCATTAGCGTCAAGCCATTTGGTAAAATTAGA
>Ga0153997_1000606_pt1 | contig 10230 bp, 7 predicted proteins | sample TSNC081MetaG_FD_104750 | JGI IMG/M metagenome (GOLD analysis project Ga0153997, IMG submission 104750) | Attine ant fungus gardens microbial communities from North Carolina, USA - TSNC081 MetaG | ecosystem: Host-associated > Fungi > Mycelium > Unclassified | place: USA: North Carolina, Lumber...
CACCTGCTGAAGGCGGGAGAGATGCTGGGGATGCGCCTTTGTGTCCTCCATAACCTGTATTTTTATAACACCATGATGGCGGAGATCCGCCAAGCGTTGGAGGAAGACCGGTGGCCGGCATATAAGAAGCATAAGCTCGAAGGTGTGTTAGGGCAGACATAAGGAACCGGAGAAGTTAAGAAAATAGCAAAGCGGAAGCTTAACTATAGAATTACAAAATTCAGGAGGAATATTATGAGTTATTTGGCAGCGACAAGTGAAGGCGGAATTGGAATTGAGATGATAATCTTTTATGTTATCTTCATCGGCGGAATGATGTATTTTATGATTTTTCGTCCCCAGAAGAAGCAGAAGCAGAAACAGGCCGCATTGTATGCGAATCTGGCAATCGGTGATACGATTCTGACCAGCAGCGGTTTTTATGGTGTGCTGATCGATATTACAGACGACACGGTAATTGTAGAGTTTGGTAACAATAAAAACTGCAGAATCCCCATGCAGAAGGCGGCGATTGTAGACCGCGAGGCGCCAGGAGAATGAAGCGGCAGCGGGCAGGTGTGTCGGTCTGTTCGGATGGTAGACAAAGCGGCTATCGGGAAACAGATAATCCTAAAGAATCGGGGCGCCAGCACTCACGAGAGTGAAGGCGCCCCGATTTTATTATGGATTTCCTTGCGATCCATCGGTTCTAAAAACGAAAATAGAGGAACGGACTAAAACCAGAGCCTATCATATAGAGAATTGAAAGTAGGAAGATGAAGTATAAACTAAAATTTTGTATGCTTAAAGGAAGCCGTGCGTTCAGCTTTTGTGTCAGCGAAGTGGATAGCAGAATTCCGCAAATTATAAAAAAGCCTTTTTCCAAAGTGAGATAGGAAATGGCTAATCTTCCATTCTCCAGGGAAAAGCAGAACAGACTCTTGATATAGGCCCAGGCCTGTGTCAATGTATCCGCGCGAAATACTACCCAGCCAACTAATACGATTAGAAGTGTATAAATGTGGCGGAGGATAGGAACAGCCTTATCTAAATATTTCTTTAACAGATTTTTCTCTAATACCAATAGAATCCCGTAATAGAGTCCCCAGATAACAAAATTCCAGCTGGCCCCATGCCAAATACCAGTTAGAATGAATACAATCAGAAGGTTGGCAGAGGCACGTCTGGCAGAGCAGCGGCTGCCTCCTAAAGGGATATAGACATAATCGCGAAACCAGGTGGATAAAGAGATATGCCATCTCCTCCAGAATTCTGTAATAGATTGGGAGATATAGGGGAGATCAAAATTAATCGTGAAGTCAAAGCCAAACATTCTGCCCAAGCCGCGTGCCATATCCGAATAACCGCTAAAATCAAAAAATATTTGCAATGTATAGCAAATAACTCCAACCCACGCGAGAATAAAGGAAGGCGGCTGGGAGGAAAAGGCAAGATTGGCGAGAGGAGCAAGCTGATCCGCCAAAAGGATCTTCTTGGAAAAACCCGCCATAAACATACGAATTCCTTCGCCAAAGGAATCCGTTGTCACGCTCCTTTTCTGTATTTGCCTTTCCACATCCTGATACCGAACAATCGGTCCGGCAATTAATTGCGGGAAAAGTGAGATGTATAACCCAAGGTTCAGTACATTTCTCTGAACTTGCGTATTTCCACGGTAAACGTCAATGAGATAGGACAGGATCTGGAATGTGAAAAAAGATATTCCAATTGGCAGTACAATTTCCGGAAGGTTAAAGGAAATATGAAATAGGGAATAAAATATTTCCGCTATAAAATTTAAATATTTAAATGCAATCAGCATGGACAGATTAAAAATAATGCCGACCACTAAAATCAAACGCCGGGAGACTTTTTTAGTAACTAAGTTTATTACAATACCCATAAAAAAGTTTACCAGAATCGAAAGAAGCATTAATAGGATATAACGGGGTTCTCCCCAGCTATAAAAAATTAATGAGCCCAGTAGAAGCACATGATTTTTAAAACGGACTCCCGTTATATAATATACGGTAAGCATAATGGGCAAGAATAAGAATAAAAACAGTGTAGATGAAAAAACCATAGGGACTCCTTTGTTTATTTCTCTGCGAGAGAAGGTAAGATCTGCGATAGGTAAGAAACAAAACCACGATTGTATTCCCAGATAAGGGCAGGATTCAATTCAATAATCACCACATCCGTATCTGCTATAATCGCATCCCAATCCAGATCTGAAAAATCGTTTAAAGCCATGTAGGTGGTTTCTCCGACGCGATCCGCGTAGCTTTCATCGTAAAAAATATTGCGGATGATCCCGCCCAGGTTATATTGACTATAATAGTCAATAAATCCATTGGCAAAGCTTCCTCCCTGCAGTAATATGTTAAAATTTCGGGCACCGTTCGGTACACTGACTTCCATATCATAACGATAGTAATAGGGATCTTGTTCACCCCAAAAAATATTTAATAAATCATACAGATCACAGTCCCGGGAATAGGGCTCTTCGCGTTTTTCAAGGGACTGCAGAATAATGTTTTTGACAGGCTGATTTGTAATGTCACCAATCGCCTGCATCAAGGCTTGACAAACCAGTAAGTCCGCACTTTCCGACCAATGAATTCCTGTGTGATAAAATATAGGTGAATCCGTGTAATTCTTAAGTATTTCGGTAGAATCTACAACATGCAGATTGACCTGTGCTAATAATTCTCGAAGATATTCAATCCCGCGCTTTTTACCTTCTTGATCCGATTGAAGCTTAAATTCTAATGGGATGTCATCAAATGCGTAGTCCGCCTTACTTGGCGTTAGAAACAGGATAAGATGTTTTCCGCGAGCCTCAAGAATCGTTTGAATTTCTTCTAGCTGCTTTACGTAAAGCTCTAACGAAGATTGATTTTCCGTCAGAGAAAAGTCATACTTATCCTCCAGGATCAACGCATCCTTCAGATAACCGGGTTCAAATAAATTTCCATTTTTTCCGATCACTCGGCTTCCTTTTGAAAAAATGGAATACCGGAACTGATTATAAGTCTTTATAAAAATCGATCGGGGGGGGAAATTATGGTTCCACCATTTTTCGAAGGTGGTCTGAAATGTACCGTCCCAGTATTCTTTTATGGTAAGCTCTGGTTCTGGATAAGAATCATAGTACCCATTTAGTGTCAGATCCCAGGTTTCATCGGTGAGTTTTTCAAGACCTGTGATACAAAGAGGTAAAAATAATATGATTAAAAATGCGAAAATAAATCCGATACCGCCTAACTTCTTATGCATTCTCAATAAGTACCTCCTCTACAAATGCAAATTCTGAATTATTATAACGTATGAATAGATATATCGCAAGAGTTTTCGTCTAGATTTTTAAGTGCCCTTGTGTAACAGTTTTTTGTCTTTTTATAATTTAAAAAAGGTGTGGTAAATTATGGAAATAGGTGTTATAATGAGACTACCAAAATTAATTGTGGAAAGGAGAATATGGCATAAAGCGCCATAAAAATGAAGGATGAAGAGGAAAATCTTAACTTGGATGCTGTGTCTTACGCTCGCGGCAGGAAGCACAGTTTCGGTAAGTGCGGCCGCATTAACGGAGACAGAGGCAATGGAAGGGGTACTGACGGAAGAGTCTTATGCGGTAGCGGAGGAGACGGAAGCTGCGGTGGATACCACAGCCGAGGTTATTACGGAAGCGGAGACAGAGGCAGAGACTGAAGCGAGTGTGGTGCCTGACGTTGTGCCGGTAGAAGGAACAGTTTTGGTTGAGGAGCATAATTTACTGATTGAGATCCCCGGGGAAGAAAGCCTGGAAGGGCTGAGTCTGGGCGCAAATGGCTACGACCCCAGTGATCCGATTGTGTTGAGTAACAAAACCACAGTTACAAAGGTCTGGAAAACAAGTAATTATAACTTGGACTGCATTAATTTGCTTACGATGAAATCAAATGGCACGATGCTTTTCCGGTTCTCCAAGCCGGTGGATTCTACCGGTAAGGAATATGATTTAATCTTTGGCATTTACAATGCATCCGGTATTTTGACCGAAGCTGTCGACAGTGCAGACTGCATTAAGGGTGCGGATGGTTTCTATTATTTCCTGCGTGATTTGTCAGCGGGCAAAAGCTACATTAACATTATTCCCCAGTTTACCGTACTCACCGGAACTGCCACCATAAGTTACTATTATTCTGAGTGTACAGAGACGGTGGCCTTTGTTAACCGGTTGTATACCAATGTACTGGGGCGGCAGGCGGATTATAAGGGCCTGGCGGATTGGACCGCGCGCCTGGAAACTGGCTACCAGACCGGTGCCCAAGTAGCCGCCGGCTTTGTATTTAGCAGTGAATACACCAATAAAAAGACAAGCAATAGTGATTATGTGGAAATGCTGTATAAGACATTGATGAACCGTGCTTCCGATGCCGCCGGTAAGAAAGACTGGCTGAACCGCCTGTCCTATGGCGTAACCAGAGCCGGTGTATTCGCAGGTTTTGTGAACTCCACGGAATTTAATAAGCTTTGTACTTCTTATGGAATCAAGCAGGGAAGCTTCACCTCCGGCGAGGTGGTGGATAAGAATCATGATGTTACTGCTTTTGTGGCCAGAATGTATACGGTGTGCCTGGGTCGCGGCTATGACAAGGCGGGGCTGTATTATTGGACAGACAGGCTGATTACGAAGCAGGTTACCGGCGGCCAGGTGGCGAAGGGATTTTTCTTCAGTACGGAGTTCAAGGCGAAGAATCACTCCCACGAGACCTTTGTAACACTGGCATATCGTACACTGCTGAACCGTGAGCCTGATGCAGGCGGTTTGAAGTATTGGGCAGACCGTCTGAATAGCGGACAGAGCCGTGAGGCAGTGCTGGATGGATTCATCTATTCCGTAGAGTTCGAAAAGCTCTGTAACCAGTATTTTATTACCCGTTAAATGATTCATACATAGGGCCCCGGACAATACCCCTTCCGAAAGCATCTTTTACCGGTGCTTTTGGGAGGGGCATTTTGTTTTGGGATTTCTCCATGCTAACTGTTGAAATTCTGCCCAAACTGCGCTATAGTGTAAGGAAACGGATTTTTTTCACTAAATAGCAGGAGTATAAGAGCATGAAATATAACATAGCAGTCATCCCCGGCGATGGAATCGGGCCGGAGATCGTAAAAGAGGCAAAGAAGGTACTGGATGCAATCGGGCAGCGTTACGGCCACGGGTTCTGTTATACGGAGCTGTTAATGGGCGGCGCATCCATTGATGTCCACGGAATTCCTCTGACAGAGGAAGCCCTGGAAACAGCGCGGAATAGTGATTCGGTTCTGCTGGGAGCGGTCGGCGGCAGCGTAGGAAATTCCGCTTGGTATGACCGGCCGCCCCATGAGCGCCCGGAGGCAGGTCTACTGGCTCTCCGTAAGGGGCTGCAGCTGTTCGCCAATATCCGCCCGGCTTACCTGTATCCGGAGCTAAAGGACCGCTGTCCTCTGCGGGACGAGATTATCGGCGACGGCTTCGATATGGTGATTATGCGGGAACTGACCGGAGGTTTGTATTTTGGCAACCGTTTTACCGAAGAGGCAGACGGTATAAAAAAAGCTACCGATACGCTGGTGTACGATGAGAATGAGATCCGCCGGATTGCCGTTAAGGGCTTTGATGTGGCGATGAAACGCCGTAAGGAGGTCGTCAGTGTGGACAAGGCCAATGTGCTGGATTCTTCCAGGCTCTGGCGCGCGGTGGTAGAAGAAGTGGCGAAAGACTACCCGGAAGTAAAGCTAAGCCATATGCTGGTCGATAACTGTGCCATGCAGCTGGTAAAGGCGCCGGGGCAGTTTGATGTAATATTGACGGAGAACATGTTTGGCGATATTCTCTCCGACGAGGCCAGTGAGGTGACCGGTTCCATCGGGATGCTGTCCTCCGCCAGCCTGGGAGCCGGGAAGCTGGGGTTATATGAGCCCAGCCACGGATCCGCTCCGGACATTGCCGGACAGGATCTGGCGAATCCGATTGCGACGATTTTATCGGCGGCAATGATGCTGCGTTATTCTTTCGATTTAGAAGAGGAAGCGGAGGCCGTGGAGGCAGCGGTAAAGCAGGTGCTGGCAGACGGATACCGTACGGTGGATATCTGGTCGGAGGGCTGTAAGCGGGCAGGTACCGTCGGGATGGGTGCCGCTATTATGGAAAGATTGTAAAGATCTACGACAGGAGAGGAGATTGATTATGAGAAGAAGTGATGCGGTAACCCAGGGAGTGCAGCAGGCCCCTCACCGTTCTTTGATGAACGCGCTGGGTTTGACCAAAGAGGAGATGGGACGCCCGCTGGTGGGAATTGTCAGCTCTTATAACGAAGTAGTGCCGGGACATATGAACCTGGATAAAATTGTCGACGCCGTGAAGCTTGGCGTAGCGATGGCCGGCGGAACGCCGCTGGTATTTCCGGCGATTGCGGTATGCGATGGCATCGCGATGGGACATACCGGTATGAAATATTCGCTGGTAACCCGTGATTTGATTGCGGATTCCACCGAATGTATGGCATTGGCTCATGCGTTTGACGCGTTGGTAATGGTGCCGAACTGCGATAAGAATGTACCGGGGCTGTTGATGGCAGCGGCCCGGCTGAATATTCCTGCCGTATTTGTCAGCGGCGGGCCGATGCTGGCCGGTAAGGTGAAGGGTGAGAAACGCAGCCTGTCCAGTATGTTTGAGGCAGTTGGCGCTTACAGCGCCGGTAACATGACGGCGGAAGAAGTGGAAGAATTTGAGAATAAGGTCTGCCCGACCTGCGGCTCCTGTTCTGGTATGTATACGGCGAACAGCATGAACTGTCTGACCGAAGTGCTGGGAATGGGCTTACAGGGCAACGGAACGATTCCGGCCGTATATTCGGAGCGAATTAAGCTGGCGAAGCACGCCGGCATGAAGGTAATGGAGCTGCTCGAGAAGAACATCTGTCCCCGGGATATTATGACGGAAGAGGCCTTTATGAATGCGCTGACCGTAGATATGGCACTTGGCTGCAGTACGAACAGTATGCTGCATCTGCCGGCTATTGCCCATGAAGCCGGTGTGGATCTGAATGTGGATATTGCGAATGCGGTAAGCGCGAAGACGCCGAACCTCTGTCATCTGGCCCCTGCAGGCCCTACCTATATGGAAGACCTGAATGAGGCAGGCGGTGTGTATGCTGTGATGAATGAGCTGGCGAAGAAGGATCTGCTGCATCTGGATCTCATGACCGTTACCGGTAAGACGGTAGGGGAAAATATTGCAGGCTGCCTGAATAAGAATCCGGAGGTAATCCGCCCGATCGAGAATCCTTACAGTGCCGTTGGCGGCCTGGCCATCCTGAAGGGGAATCTGGCACCGGATTCTGGTATTGTAAAGCGTTCGGCAGTTGTGCCGGAAATGCTTCAGCATGAAGGCCCGGCACGGGTTTTTGACAGTGAGGATGATGCCATTGCGGCGATTAAGGCTGGTAAGATTGCCGCCGGAGATGTTGTGGTAATCCGTTATGAAGGGCCTAAGGGAGGGCCCGGCATGCGCGAGATGCTGAACCCCACCTCCGCTATCGCGGGAATGGGACTGGGATCTTCCGTAGCGCTGATTACAGACGGAAGGTTTAGTGGAGCTTCCCGTGGAGCCTCTATTGGCCATGTTTCACCGGAGGCGGCAGTCGGAGGACCGATTGCGCTGGTGGAAGAAGGAGATCGGATTTCGATCGATATTGATGCATGCGCGTTAAACGTGAAGGTATCCGATGAAGAAATGGCAGCCAGAAAAGCAAAATGGCAGCCCCGCAAGCCTAAGGTGACGACCGGCTATCTGGCCCGGTATGAAAAGATGGTAACTTCAGGCAACCGTGGCGCGATCTTAGAGTTAAAGGGGGACTGATATGCAGCTGACAGGATCACAAATTGTGATGGAATGTTTGCTGGAGCAGGGAGTCGATACGGTTTTCGGGTATCCCGGCGGAACTATCCTGAACATATATGATGCACTTTATGGGTATTCCGACCGGATTCGGCACGTGCTGACATCCCATGAGCAGGGGGCTTCCCATGCTGCGGATGGCTATGCCAGAGCTACCGGCAAGGTCGGCGTATGCTTTGCGACTTCCGGCCCTGGCGCCACGAATCTGGTAACAGGAATTGCTACGGCTTATATGGATTCAATCCCGATGGTGGCCATTACCGCTAATGTGGCAGTAAATGCGCTGGGAAAGGACTCTTTCCAGGAAATTGATATTGCCGGTGTGGCAATGCCGATTACGAAATATAGTATGATTATTAAGGACGTAGAGGAGCTGGCACCTGCGATCCGCAAGGCCTTCCGCCTTGCCCAGACCGGACGTCCCGGCCCGGTGCTGCTGGACATTACGAAGGACGTCACGGCGGCCAGAGCGGAATTCCGTCCGGTAGAGCCGGAACCGATTCGCCGTCAGAGCCATACCATTAAAGGGCAGGATCTACAGAGAGCACTGGATATGATTGCGCAGGCAGAACGTCCCTTTATCTTTGCAGGCGGCGGCGTGATTGCCGCCGACGCGTCGGAGGAGCTGGCAGAATTTGCCCATAAGCTGGATGCGCCGGTAACCTTAAGCCTGATGGCACAGGGGGCTTTTGATGAAGCAGATCCCGCTTATACCGGGATGCTCGGCATGCATGGGACCAAGGTGACCAATTTCGGGATATCGGAATGTGATCTGCTGATTGGTGTCGGTGTGCGCTTCAGCGACCGCTGTACCGGTAATACGAAGACCTTTGCGCAAAAGGCTAAGATCCTGCAGCTGGATGTGGATGTGGCAGAGGTGAATAAGAATGTGCAGACGGAAGCCTCTGTGATTGGCGATTTAAAAATAGTCCTGCGCCAGCTGAATCAGCAGATGGCCCAGATGAAGCATGAAGCATGGAGGAAGCATATCCTGCACTTAAAGGAGCAGTATCCTCTGACGTATGCGAAGGATGTATTGACAGGACCGTATGTAATTGAGACGCTGTCGGAGCTTACCGGCGGTGATGCCATTGTAGTAACCGATGTGGGGCAGCATCAGATGTGGAGCTCTCAGTTTTATACTTACCGCAGACCCAGAAGCTTTATCAGCTCCGGCGGTCTGGGAACGATGGGCTACGGACTTGGAGCAGCCATTGGCGCGAAGCTGGGAAGGCCGGAGGAGAAGGTAATTCATATTACCGGCGACGGCTGTTTTCGGATGAACCTGAATGAGCTGGCGACTGTGACCCGTAATGAAATTCCGATCGTGACCATTATCCTGAATAACCATGTACTGGGAATGGTACGTCAGTGGCAGTCACTTTTCTATGGGCAGCGCTATTCCCATACGGTCCTTGAGGATAAGGTGGATTTCGTAAAAGTGGCAGAGGCTATGGGCGCGAAGGCTTTTCGCATCACGAAGCCGGAAGAAGTGGAGCCGGTGCTGCGTGAAGCCCTGGCACTGGAGGAACCGGTTTTAATTGAATGTGTTATTGACTGCGACGAGAAGGTGTTTCCGATGGTAGCGCCCGGCGGTCAAATTGCAGAAGCATTTTCACAAGAAGATTTGGAGGAGGAGAAAAAATGAGCAGAGTGTATAATTTTTCCGCAGGTCCGGCCGTGCTGCCGGAGGAAGTACTGAAGGAAGCAGCCGCAGAGATGATGGATTACCGGGGAAGCGGTCAGTCCGTAATGGAAATGAGCCACCGTTCCAAAGAGTACGATCAGATTATAAAAGAGGCGGAAGCGGATCTGCGTGATCTGATGAACATCCCGGATAATTACAAGGTGCTGTTCCTGCAGGGTGGTGCTTCTCTGCAGTTCGCCATGATTCCCATGAATCTGATGAAGAATGGCAAGGCAGATTACATTGTAACCGGCCAGTGGGCGAAGAAAGCCTATCAGGAGGCGAAGAAGTTCGGAGACGCCCAGTGCATCGCCAGCAGTGAGGATAAGACCTATTCTTATATTCCGGACTGCTCGGATCTGCCGGTGCGGGAGGATGCGGACTACGTTTATATCTGTGAAAATAATACCATCTACGGTACCAAGTATAAGAAGCTGCCGAATACAAAGGGGAAAACTCTGATATCGGATATTTCTTCCTGCTTCTTGTCGGAGCCGGTGGATGTAACCAAGTATGGGGTGATCTATGGCGGCGTGCAGAAGAATGTGGGACCGGCGGGTCTGGTTATTACCATTATCCGTGAGGATCTGATTCCTCAGGAGGAGCTGCAAGGCGTGCCTACGATGATGCAGTA
>Ga0153997_1000607_pt1 | contig 10229 bp, 10 predicted proteins | sample TSNC081MetaG_FD_104750 | JGI IMG/M metagenome (GOLD analysis project Ga0153997, IMG submission 104750) | Attine ant fungus gardens microbial communities from North Carolina, USA - TSNC081 MetaG | ecosystem: Host-associated > Fungi > Mycelium > Unclassified | place: USA: North Carolina, Lumber...
CACAGTATACCCTGGCAATTGACCGTCAGAATCAGAAGCTGGATCCTTTTTACCAGCCACACCATAAGGCGATTTTAAGACTAATTAAAATGTCAGCCGACAATGCCCATGCAGAAAGAAAATGGATTGGAATCTGTGGTGAGCTGGGAGCAGATCTGGATCTGACGGAGGAATTTATCAGGATGGGTATTGATGAGGTCAGCGTATCCCCCTCCATGGTGCTTGAGGTTAGGAATAAAATCCGGAGTCTTGATTTAAGTGGCGAGCAAATATAAATAAAAATCAAACAATGAATGGTAAAATCCAAAATTAGCTATTTGCAATTAGAAATTATAAGGTAAACAGTACCAAGTCAATAGTTATAGGATTGTTACTTCCGAAGAATAGCGGCAGCTATTCCTCGGAAGGCAAAACCCAGGCTGTTGAAATTGCGAATAACCTCGGATGCGGGATGGAGGATCTGCTGGAATTGTAAAAGGAAATGATATGATAATTAAAAATATACAAATTTATTGTGAAGATAAAAAGTTCCACTTTGGTGATTTAGCTATTGAAGATGGCCGATTTGTTGACACTGTGAAGTTAGCAACAGATGTAGTTGATGGCAACGGTGCTTACGCTATTCCAGGACTAATTGATTTACATTTCCACGGCTGTATGGGCTATGATTTTTGTGACGGAACCTTAGAGGCTATTCAGGCCATTGCTGAATATGAAGCCTCTGTCGGAGTTACTTCTGTCGCTCCTGCCACCATGACTTTACCTGTGGAGACCTTAGAGGGGATTTTACAGACCAGTGCTTCTTATGGAAATGTTATTGGTGCCCATCTGGTGGGTATCAACATGGAAGGACCATTTATTAGCAAGGAGAAAAAAGGGGCTCAGAACGCTTTGAATATTATTCCCTGCAATACTGAGGTGCTTCGGCGTTTTCAAAAGGCGGCTAAAGGACTGGTAAAGTTCATCGGAATTGCTCCTGAATACAATGATGTGATTCCTTTCATTCAAGAAGTGAAGGAAGAAGTTTCTGTGTCCCTGGCCCATACCAATGCTAACTATGAGCAGGCGAAAGCTGCTTTTGATAACGGCGCTTGTCATGTTGTTCATCTGCATAATGCTATGCCGGCCTTTTCACATCGGGAACCAGGTGTTGTAGGGGCTGCATTTGACAGCAAACATGTTATGGTAGAGATCATCTGTGATGGTATCCATATTCATCCATCCATGGTACGGGCTACCTTTGAAATGTTTGGTGCTGATCGGGTCATTCTTATTAGTGATAGTATGCGGGCTACTGGAATGGCAGATGGGCGTTATACATTAGGCGGTCAGGATGTTGATGTCAAAGAAAATCGTGCTATTTTAGTTTCCGGCGGTGCATTAGCAGGATCTGTTACAAACCTAATGGATTGTATGAAGATTGCAATAAAAGATATGGGAATCCCATTGGAAGATGCCATTGGTTGTGCCACGATTAATCCGGCAAGGGCATTGAAAATTGATGATAAGTATGGCAGCATTGCCAGCGGTAAGATTGCGAACGTAGTGTTACTTGATAAAGAATTGAATCTGCAGAAGGTTATTATTAATGGATAAAGCAAAAGGAGTATTGCAAGGTAATCGTTTTTAAATATCTCCGTAAGTGTTTATTTGTATTAACTCGTTAACATTCTTTTGCATATTTGCCACGTTACCATTCAAATGGTTATACGCTCATTTTTTAATTTGTATTAGTATACTGTCCAAAAGTTGAAAACCTCATATTCAAGCGATATATATTGCTATTGGAACCCTGAAAGCGGGGATAGTAATACTCAGAAGATTAAAAAAATGGAAGGAGGACGTTATGAATAAGAGGATTGCTGATTTAAAGGGTAAACTTATTGTCTCATGTCAGGCACTTGAAACAGAACCACTGCACTCACCGTTCATTATGGGAAGAATGGCAAGGGCAGCGATGGAGGGAGGGGCAGGAGGAATAAGGGCTAATTCTGTAGAGGATATAGAGGAAATCAAGAAAAATGTTAATCTTCCGATTATTGGTATCATAAAACAGGAATATGAAAACAGTAAGGTCTATATAACCCCAACCATGAAAGAAGTTGAGGCATTGGCTAAAGTAAGGCCGGATATTATTGCACTGGACGCAACAAAACGAAAAAGACCGGATGGAAAATCATTACAGGTGTTGGTTAAGCAGATAAGGGAAAAATATCCTGATCAAATGCTGCTTGCCGACTGCTCAACACTTGAAGAAGCTATTTATGCTGACTCGCTAGGCTTTGATTTTATTGGGCCTACTTTAGTCGGATATACAGAGGAAAGTAAAGATTTAAATATTGAAGAAAATGATTTCTTGCTTCTTAAAGAAATGATTAAAAGTGTTGATGCAAAGGTAATCGCTGAAGGTAATATTAATACTCCAGAAAAAGCCAAAAGAGCCATGGAACTAGGATGTTATTGTGTGGTAGTAGGAAGTGCGATTACCAGGCCACAGCTAATAACCAGGCAGTATGCCCAGGCGGTTGCCTTAGCCGGGGAATGCTTATGAACAGATACTTAACGTTTGATATTGGTGGGACAATGATTAAATATGGCCTGATTGATGAAAAAGGAATGATTATTGATTGTAATCTAATGGAAAGCGAGGCACATCTTGGCGGAGCACACATAATGCATAAAATAGAGAAAGTTGTGGAAACATATCGGGCCGATCATGTATTGGCAGGAATTGGAGTATCTACTGCTGGGGTGGTAGACAATAAAGCCGGGATGATCATTTATGCAAATGACAATATCCCCAATTATACGGGGACGAACATAAAACAGTTGATGGAAGAACGGTTTAAGATTCCGTGCGAGGTTGAGAATGATGTTGCCTGTGCCGGATTATCGGAAAAGTATTATGGAGCGGCTAAGGATAAACATATTTCTATCTGTCTGACAATCGGAACGGGAATTGGATGTTGCATATTGGTTAATAATCTGGTTTTTCACGGTTCAAATCACTATGCAGGTGAAGTGGGCTATATGAAAATGAATAACTCCCAATTTGAAAACCTGGCCTCGACTCGTGCATTAATCCGAAATGTGGCTAAGGAAAAGAAAATAAAAGATATCAGTGGAGAGAAAATATTTGAATTGGCACGAAGCGGGGACAAGATATGCGAAATGGCGATTGATAAGATGTGTGATTATCTGGCGCAGGGAATTTCCAATATCTGTTATGTTATAAATCCAGATGCTGTTGTACTTGGGGGTGGGATAACTGCCCAGGGAAAATACCTATATGACATATTGGATAAAAAGCTGGATGTATACTTGATAGAATCAATACGGCAAAATACGAAGCTACTATTTGCAAAAAATGGAAATCAGGCAGGCATGCTGGGAGCGTATTGTAATTTCTGCATACAGCAAGGCATTCCTTGTGGGAGTTCATAAGAAAGGGATTTGGACAGATGGAAAAATTTGAAGATAGTGTTATCCCGATTATCGAATCTAATAGTGATAACTTTACCAATGTTGAAAAACGGATTGCATCTTTTTTTATTAATAATAAAGAAGAACTGGATTTTTCAGCCCAAAATATATCCAATCAGCTATATGTTTCAGAAGCTGCCTTATCCAGGTTTTCACAAAAAATAGGCTTCCTTGGATATCGAGAGTTTATTTTTCAGTACAAAAAAACACTGAATAAAGAAACAAAAGTGGTTGAGGGCTATATTAAAGAAGCATTAAACACGTATGAGGAGTTACTGAACAAAAGCTATACTTTGATCGATAGCGAACAGATTAAACGAATCGTACATCTGTTCAATCAAAAAACACGTATTTTTGTTTATGGGATGGGAAGCTCCGGGCTGGCGGCAAATGAAATGAAAATGCGGTTTACCCGGTTAGGCATGGATGTGGAAGCAATAACGGATTCACATATGCTGGCGGTTAATTTTGTCAGGCTGAATGAGAATTGTATAGTCATGGGTATAAGCGTTAGTATGGTCACAAAAGAGGTTCTTTCAGCGCTGGATATGGCAAAAAAACGTGGGGCAAATACTATTCTGGTTACTTCGAAAAAGCCTGATGCAGAGCAAGAATCTTATGATGAAGTGTTGCTGGTAGCAGTCAGGAAGAATTTGGATTATGGCAATATAATTTCGCCGCAGTTTCCGGTGCTGATCATGATAGACATTTTATATGCCAGCTACATTAGGGAAAACAAGAAGCAAAGTGAGGAAACATATGGCTCCACATTACATGTTATGTTAGACAAAAATTTATAAAAATAAAAATAAGCCCGCGGATAAACAGCCAAAAGTAATTAATGAAATAAGTATTGGTTTTGAATAGGGCTAATCTAAAAACAACAAGATGGATATGGATATGACGGGATGCCGTGTACCTTGCCATAAATATTATTAATTAATTAGGAGGAATATCTATGAGAGAAGCAGTAAAGGTAGGAGTAATTGGTGTTGGACAAATGGGGACGTATCATGCACAGATTTATCAAAAACTGCCACAGGCAGAATTGGTGGCAATTTGTGAATATGATGATGAAAGGCGGGCTTCAGCGGAAAAGGAATTTAACTGCAGGGGCTACAAGAATTACAAAGAGTTACTGGAAAACCCGGAAATTGAAGCGGTCAGTATCGTACTTCCAGATAATATGCACCGGGAGGCAGTTGAAATTGCGGTGAAGAATAACAAGCATATACTTCTGGAAAAACCATTGGCAAAAGAACTGGAAGATGGCAAGGCGATGTATGAATTGACAAAAGATTATGACAAGGTATTTAGCGTTGGCTTTCTACTGCGTTATGATCCGCGGTTTGCCATGATTAAGCAAGCCCTTGATGATGGTGAACTGGGTGATATCATACATGTATACTGCCGTAGGAACAGCCCGATTGTGGGTCCCAGAAGATATATTGGAGCTTCCGATTTAAGTATGCATGTAATGATTCATGATATCGACTATATCAATTGGTATATGGGGTGTGAGCCGGTAAAGGTATTTGCCAAAAACCGTAGTGTGCTGCTAAAAGAAAACGGAATGAATGATGTGATTTATGCCATTGTAACTTATGAGAATGGAGCGATCGCATGCATGGAGGCCTGCTGGGTATTACCGGAAACATCACCGACGACGATTGATGATAAATTAGAGTTGGTTGGAACGAAAGGTACGGTTTATGTGGATTCTTGTGATAACGGGGTAAGGTTCGTTACTGATAAAAAGGTGCAGTATCCGGATAGCCGTCATTGGTACTATGTGAATGGTGAATTATGCGGTGATTTGGCAGAGGAAGTTATGGCTTTTATCAATAACGTGGCAAGTGGCACGAAGTCCATTATCACACCAAAAGAAGCGTTTGATTCGCTGCGGGTGGTTGATGCGATCGAAAGATCAATTGCAGAAGAACGTGAAGTGGCACTGTAAAATCTGAAAAAAACTTAGAGGAGGTAAAGGGATGTCTGTTAAGGTTAAGGTACAGAATTTGGGAAGTAAATTAAGCGGGATGGTTATTCCAAATTTGGGAGCTTTTATGGCATGGGGAATTTTAACCGCAGTAGGAATAGCAATTGATAATGAGGTGCTAAGAAGCTTTATCAGCCCAATGCTAACTTACTTATTGCCATTACTGATTGCTTTCGCCGGAGGTAACGCAGTACATGGGTTCCGCGGTGGTGTTATAGGTTCTGTGGCAACTATGGGGGTAATTATCGGGGCTGATATTACCATGTTCATCGGAGCGATGATTTTGGGTCCGCTAGGAGCCTGGCTACTGAAGAAATTTGACGAGCTGATTGATGGAAAAATACCAACGGGATTTGAACTGCTGATAAATAATGTATCCTCCGGAATAATCGGAGCGGGAGTGGCGGTAATCGGATTTCTGTTTGTGGCTCCTGCTATCACATCACTTACAGGTGTGCTGGCAGGTGGCGTAGACTTTTTGATTAACCATAAACTACTACCGGTCACGGCAATCTTTATTGAACCGGCAAAAGTACTTTTCTTAAATAATGCCATCGGACAGGGCATCTTAACGCCATTGGGAACGATTCAGCTTACAGAACTGGGAAAATCCGTGATGTTTTTATTAGAGTCTAACCCAGGCCCAGGCTTAGGCATGTTGTTGGCATATACGTTTTTTGGCAAGGGAAATTCAAAGGCGACAGCTTATGGTGCTACCGTTATCCACTTTTTTGGTGGTATTCATGAAATCTATTTTCCTTTTGTACTGATGAACCCATCGTTGTTAATTGCCTTGATTGCTGGTGGTGCAGCTGGTACGTTTATGTTTAATATCTTTAATGTAGGCCTCATAGGTGTTGCCTCGCCAGGAAGTTTCATTGCGATTATGATGATGGCGGCAGATGGAGACAGGATTGGAATCATTATTTCTATATTGGTTTCAACCGTAGTAACTTTCTTAATTTCCGTACCTTTAGTTAAGCGGGCAAAAACCAGCGACAGTCAATTGAAAGATTCTGTCATGGAAATGGAAAAAATGAAAGGTAAGAAGAGTCGTATTTCTTCTGTCTTTGCGGATGAGGAAAATAACGATTATGATCTTTCTGATGTCAAGGAAATCGCTTATGCATGCGATGCCGGACTTGGGTCAAGTGCCATGGGTGCAGGCGTACTGCAGAAAAAGTTGAAGGCTGCCGGTATTGATGATATAAAGGTGTTCCATGTTGCTGTACCTAACTTGCCGACCCAGTGCCAGGTAATTGTTTCCCACCAGTCTTTAATGGAGAGGGTAAAACAAAAGCAAAGCGGATGCTATTTTGTAGAAATTACTGACTACCTGAATGCCCCTGAATATGAACAGCTGATCAATGGTATCAAAGAGGCGAGGGAAAAAAGAGCGAACGAAGGAAGGAGCTAATTTTGCTAAAAGCAGTGATTATGGATTTCGATGGTTTAATTATCGACACGGAAGTAGTCTGGTATGGAATATACAAAGACTGGTTCAAGAAAAACAAGGATTATCAATTATCCGTGCAGGAGTTTCTTATTTGTGTTGGTTCTCAGGAAGAAGAATTGTTTATTGAGCTGGAAAAAAAGCAAAAAATCTCCGTTGACCGAACGCAGTTTAAAAAAGATGTAACACAAGGATTTATTGAGCAAAGCAATCAGCTTCCACCCAAAGAGGGTGTGGTGCAGTTTATTCAAGCAGTTAAGTGTGAGGGTCTGAAACTGGCCCTTGCAACTTCTGCAACCAGGAAAAAGCCAGTAAGCCATTTGAGCAGATTAGGTTTGATGGAGTATTTCGATATAGTTGTAACGGCAGAGGATGTGAAAAGAATTAAGCCGTTTCCTGATTTGTTTCAGGAGGCAGCCAGGCAACTTGAGATTTCCCCGCCGGAGGCGTTGGTGGTAGAAGATTCAGAGAATGGACTAAAAGCTGGGATTAATGCAAATATGAAAGTGTTGGTAGTTCCTAATGAAGTTACAAAAGCCAGTGACTTTTGCGGATACTATAAATGGGTAGAAAGCCTGAGTACTGTCAGTATTTCAGAAATAATGAATGAATTTAAGGAGGACGAATCAAATGTTATTGGATAAGATTGCTGCTTCAGATGTTATGATACAGCTGAAAACAGAAAATTGGGAGGATGCTATTAGAAAATCTTCCCAGACTTTACTGGAAAAGGGATCAATAGAATCAAGGTACATTGATGCAATGATTAAGGTTGTACATGATAATGGGCCATACATTGTTATTGGTAAACATATCGCATTGGCCCATGCGAGAACAGAATGTGGTGCGCTTCATACGGATGTTACCTTTGCAACCCTGGATCCAGCGGTTAATTTTGGCGCAGGTGCTTTGGATCCGGTGCGATTAATTATCACCCTATCGGCAACAGATCCAGATACGCATGTGGAACTACTGGGCGAACTGGCGGAGATTCTGATGGATGAAGAAAAAAGCGAAGCACTATTTAATGCGGAGTCAGCGGAAGGGTTCGTTCAAATATTGCATTCAAATTAATTTATTAAATAATAAGAAAGGGGAAATGGCGATGAAAACATTTTCTTATACAATAACTGATCCCTTGGGAATGCATGCTAGGCCAGCTGGTATGTTTGTCAAAGAGGCGGCGCATTATAACAGTAAGATCGAAATAGCAAAGTGTGATAAGAAAGCGGATGGCAAGAAACTCTTTGCTGTTATGGGTCTGGCGGTTAAGAATGGTGATGAAATTATAGTAACTGCTGACGGTGATGACGAAGAAGCAGCCATCAACAAGCTGGAAGGATTCGTAAAAGAGAATTTATAGGGGAAACATGGAAAATTAAAAGGGAAAAGCGCTTATCCGGTGATGACAGGTGGAAAAAAGATTTCTCCGAGTTAGTGATTTGCGTCAACTGCAATAGCGAACAACTTGATACAAGTCGTGGAGCATTAATTGTGGAAGAGGACCTGGCAAAGGCATTACAGTCAGGAAAAGTATATGCATCTGCGTGTTATGTGGTTTCTATGAAACCCATTAAAGCAGATAATCCCTTACTATATTGTTATAATAGTATACTTACCCCTAATTTGTAAAAATAAAAGTTTTTGTTAAATATGTTGTAAGATCATAAACATAATAAAGTATTTTGCAATCCTATTGTTCCGATAAAGGGAACAATAGAGTTGGAAGCAGATTTTGAAACGAAGGAATTTACTATATTTACCATAGAACATGATGGAGAACGGACAAAATTGGAGATTTGAATATTTATCCTGAATATAGTAGGCCTGTTCGGCAACCCTGAACAATGAATTGTCTTATAAGAGGCTGTTTTGTTGATAATAGGGTTACCGAGCAGGTTATTTATTAGATTATTATGTATAGCAGACATTAGAAACCAAAGATGGCAGGAGAATTATGATTGGCTGGGTGCAGTCCTGGGATAACCATATGCTTCCGGGGAAAATTGGTTGGAGTGGGATTATCAGCCTTCCGAGGGAAATGGAATGAACTATTTTACGGATACAGTCATATAGTGAGGGACAGATATTCGGGGATACTGGAAATTCCAAAATATGAAAGGTAGGATATTGAACTTGAAACGGAGGTTTTAGTGGGTGAATTTAGGTTTTTGCTATTAAATTTACACAAAATGAACGGTATAAAAGTTTGCCAGGTATTGTGTAAATGGAAGTACCCTTGAAATAAACAGGGAACATTCCAACCTTACATATGACATTATTGTTTCGGAAAAAATCAAAATTAGGAAGTAATTACCCAAAGATAAAACTAATAATCATAACAGAATTGTTGCAAGGGGGAGGGTATTGCAGCTTAATACATAGTGTGCTGCAAAAATTTTAGATTGTTAGTAATATTAGAGTTTTCCTAATATTTCAGCTTTTATTATTGTTCTTGATGTGCTAAAGTGGAGGAATTATTTTTGTACATCAAGAGAAAAATGGTTATCAGTAAGATAGCCAACAAGAAAAATATTGAATATTGTGTCATGATCCAGCGCTGGATTATGACACTTTTTTTCGACATTAAATGCAGGCATAGACAGCTCCGGCTAAGGGCAAGGTCACCACCATACTTCGATTTGATTTCAAAAAATTAAAATCGGAGGTATGGAGGCATGGCTTATAACAAAGCTAAGGAAGAAAAGAGATGGAAACAATGGAAGGATAATGAAGAGAAACAGCTGCGTTCCCTGGGAATGGATGAAGATATCATTAAAGAACTTCGGGGCATGGATTGGGATACATATAATGCAGAACGCCGCTACCGGGAGCATCAGATACTGTCTACTGACTACCTGGAGCAGCAGGGTGTAGAAATGGAGGAACCGGAAGCCATAGATATTAGGCAGTTACTGGATTCTATTTATAATGAACAGCTTTTACATATTCTGCTGGAAACAGACAGGAAAACCCTGCAGGTTATATCATTGAAAATGCTGGGGTTTACTATTGGAGAGATTAGCAGACAAACTGGGATGAGTGAGAAAGCCATTTATTGCAGGATGGACCGCCTGAAGAAAAAAATTAAAAAAATTTTATAGGGTGCGAGGAAAAAAGGGGGTTTTCATCGGCTATATAGTATAAGGGTGAAGTATCCTGGATTGTTCCTTGGTGTTAGTATATAAGAGTAGACACAAAAAGTTGAACAACCTATAATAACAGTGAAAGAGAAAAGGAGATGTTCAACATGGCTAAGAATCAAAAATCTTACACACCGGAATTTAAACAGCA
>Ga0153997_1000608_pt1 | contig 10220 bp, 12 predicted proteins | sample TSNC081MetaG_FD_104750 | JGI IMG/M metagenome (GOLD analysis project Ga0153997, IMG submission 104750) | Attine ant fungus gardens microbial communities from North Carolina, USA - TSNC081 MetaG | ecosystem: Host-associated > Fungi > Mycelium > Unclassified | place: USA: North Carolina, Lumber...
GCAACCGGAAGCTTCATTGACAGGGACTTCGTTTATTCGAAAGGAATAAAAACTTGGACCCTTTCATGTAACATTCTAGTCTTCAATGTCAATAGTTTCCCTAACAAGGCTGGACAGATTTCTAAGGTTGTAGATATACTTCTATGCTACAAAACTCACTCCAAAAGGATGTTCTTAGCTGTCTCTGGACTTGGGAAACAGAGTCTGATCCTAGGCTACAACTGGCTTAAGGACCACAACCCCAACAGTTCAAAGTAAAGGACAATGAAGTAGTAAAAGCAGTAGAAGAAATAAAATGGGCAAGAGTGAAAATGCTGAGAAATGAAGAGTGGAGAAAAATTGACAGCGTAATGTACAAAGAGGAAAAAGTATATATACCCAGAGATGATAAGCTTAGAACAAAAATTATTAGACTACATCATGATATGCCTATAGAAGGATATGGGAGACAGTAGAAAACAGTGGAGCTAGTCACTTGGAACTTCTGGTGGCCAAGAGTTACTAAGGAGGTGAAGAGATATATGGAGGGATGCAATGTCTGCCAATGCAACAAAAACTATACAGAACAGCCAGCAGAAAAATTAATGCCAAATTCAATTTCAGAAAAACCTTGGACACATATATTGGTAGATTTTATTACCAAACTACCCTTAGCACAGGGATATAATTCAATCCTAGTAGTAGTCGACAGACTAACAAAAATGGTCTACTTTATTCCAACTACAGAAAAGGTAACGGCAAAAGAATTGGCTAGGCTGTTTAGAAACAATGTGTGGAAACTATATAGTTTACCTAAAAGTATCATATCAGACAGAAGACTGCAGTTTGTAGCAGGGTTAATGCGAGAGCTGAATAGGATGCTGGGGATGTTAAGACTCTAGACCTTATAGTTGAATATACATTTTAACTTAAAGCCTATATCTAATACTTAATATCTTCATACTTCTCACTCAAGGATCCAGTTAAGGTTTTCAGTGAAGTTATATCAGAAAAGAGATATCAACGAGACTTTGAGTAGCACCCTTGAGACTGTCCTAAAACAAGTAAGAGTACCGATTACTCAGAGTAAGATTTTACAAAGGAAATACAGAAAGAGAGAACTTGTTGTTTCTTTTCTTTTTGGACTGTATTTATCCTAACTAGGCATTGTGACTACATTACAATATGGTAACACTACTTGTAACTAAGAGTGACTAGTTAAGTGACAGTCCAGTGACAGAAGCCATGAAAGTGACAAGTCGAGTCATTGTCTAATAATGGATTAGTCCAATGTTGTCCTATCTAGTACAAGTCCAAAGATAGAAAAGAGAAAATAGTCTGAGATTTCTCTAAAGAGTTCTATCCATTCTATGAGTCCATTGTCTCTTAGAGTCTTTGGACATTCAATGCATTATTATATCATAATGTCCTCATCTCATATTGCTATTATCTCTTCTACTAGCCATTTATTATCAGACCATAGCTGATAATAACTGTAGTCCTACTCAATGTTTATAACAGGGAATCAAAAGTAAAATGTCAACAGTATTCTACCCTCAGACAGATGGACAAACAGAGAGGGTCAACCAAGAGCTAGAACAGTACTTAAGAATGTTTATTGACTATAGACAAGAACAGTGGCCAGACTAGTTAGGAACAGCAGAGTTCGCATACAATAATAAAGTGCACTCAAGTACTAAAATATTGGCTTTCAAGGCAAATTACAGACAAGATCCTAGGATGGGGTTTGAAATAAGAAAGAAGGAGAAATATGAGGGAGCAGAGAAATTTGTCGCAAAGATGAAGAAAATCCAGAAGAAAGCAAAAGTGGTATTAAGGAAAGCACAGAAGGAAATGAAAAAGTATATAGATAAGAAGAGGGTGGAAGTCAATGAGTATAAAGTAGGAGACTTAGTGATGCTGAGTACTAAGGATCTGAAATATCAAATGGTCAGAAGAAGGACAGAGAAGTTGACAGAGAGGTATATAGGGCCCTACAAAATCAAGAAAATCATATTGTCAAATGCAGTAGAACTAGAACTACCTAGTATAGTAAAAATACACCTAGTAGTCAATGTTAGTAGGATATGAAAATACGTAGAGCAGATAAAAGGACAGAGGAAGGAATAACCAACTCCAGTTATAATCAAAGGAAAGAAAGAATGGAAAGTAGAGAAAATCCTAAATAAGTGGCAAATAAGGGAAAAGGATAAATACTTAGTGAGATGGAAAGGTTTTACAGCAGAATCTGTAAGAGGATAGCTCTATCTCTACCCCTAAACTGCAAAGTGACACTCCGGAGCAACCTAAGCCTGTTCAAGTATTACTAAAGTAATACTTAAACATACTAGTATAGCTCTGATCACAGAGACTCTGATACTTAGAATGCAAACCTAGTATATAGTGTAGAAGATCCCTTCAGGAGCCTCATTCTAATCTCTGAGGATTCTTCTAGAGGTGAGTTATATCATAATTACAAACTGTAATATTAACTGAGGATTCTCCTGGAGTCTTGTGCCCCAGTCACCCTTACAGCAGATTAGGATCCTTAAAAACGGAGCCTTGGACTATCCCAGTGGACAGCTACCCAATAGGTCGCCCTTTGAAAAATCTACTCTCCAGATGTCGTTGCCCTCAGACACTCTCCAAGGCATAGCTGATATCTTAGGGTACCTGCAACACCATCTCCACCAGTTAACGGAGAGACAAAACATCTCCAAAAATAACATCAATACTACCCTAGCAGCCTTGACTGCGCAGCTATAGTAGCTCATATAGCTAGTAGCTAATTCCCCTCCTCTGTCTGTATCAAACACATCTTCTCTGCTTGTACCATCTCCTCTGGTGTCTCTGCCCCCCACTCCGATGGCAAGACAAATGTGTTCCAAGCTCTCCTGTCCTCTGGACTTCAGTAGAGAACATCACAACAGCTGTGCATTTCTAAACTCCTGCTCCCTATACATCTGCCTAGCCCTGGAACAGTTCCACAAATAAAGAAGAGAGGATTCTTTGGGCTCTCACGTTCTTCAAAAGTGATCGTACTGCCAAGTGGTCCAAAAACATGTTTCGTCAGGAAGCAAACACTGGCGTTTTCCCTATCCAAACCTAGAGAGACTTTGAGTAATAATTCTGGGTTCACTTCTTCCCAGTTAACATAGAAGTGGACACAATCAATGCTCTGGAAGGCATCTTCTATTACCAAGGAGGCTGGATGGTAGACGACTATCTGGACAACTTCCAGGCCCTGGTCTCCAATGCAGGTTACATAGATCCCTGGACGCTAGTAGTAAAGTTCCAACGAGGTCTCAGGTTAGGAATTCAGAACTAGATCACCACTATGCCCTACAGACAACCAGCCGATACCAACCCCAATGCATGGTATAGAGCAGCATAGAGGATTGACTAGGTGTATCTCGCCAATAAGGCCTTTTAGTCCATGTCGTATTCCGCTTCCTCTGCACCACCCAAAACCATCTCTGCCTGACCCTCACCTCTGTCCATGGCAAGATTGCCCCCTATTCTGTCTCTTCTGGTTACTTCAAAATCTCTGCCACCCTTTCCATCTATGGGAATCCCTGTGGACATTGACACGACTAGAAAGACAAGGTCCCTGCCTCTGTGAGGATGTTACCGATGTGGAGACACAAATTACTTAGTCCAAGACTGTCCTCACCACATGGACATCCATCAGCTCACTGCGGAACAACGGGAGGAGCTGATTAAAGATTTGTTGGCATTGAAAGATATAGTTCTGATTAAAGAGTCTTGTCCCCTGAAAGAGGAAGAGGATTTTGCATAGTACAGCGATAAGTGTGCCCTGGTCGCCAGTAAATAAGTTCACTGTATTAACTATAGAAAACCCCAATACAATTGACAGTGAACTAGTAGACATACCACCTCTTACCCCTTTGGTCCCTGCTCTGTTCCATAAACCCAAGTAAGAGAGAAAGCTGCCCAAGCTCCTCTCTATCAGTGTCTTGGACACACAAGGAACTTCCTTACTCCTGCCAGTGGAGATTGGAACTATGAACACAAGCGAACTCTACTCTGTCAAAGCCCTCTTGGACAGTGGAGCAACTGGAAGCTTTATTAACAGGGACTTCATCTGTTCGAAAGAGATAAATACTCAGACCCTCTCATGTAACATCCCAGTCTTCAATGTCGATAGTTCCTCCAACAAGGCAGGACAGATCTCTGAGGTCATGAACATGCTTCTTCATTACAAGACTCACTCCAAAAGGATACTTTTGGCCGTCTCCAGACTTGGGAAACAGAGTCTGATCCTAGGCTACAACTGGCTCAAGGACTACAACCTCAAGGTTGACTAGGAAAAAGGAGAAGTCAAAATGGCCCATTGCCCTCTCCAATATGAAGAAGGATGCACCCTACGAAAGGAACAGACCCACCAGAAGAGGACTGAACTCCGAGCCCTCTAATTGTGTCGTGACAGACCCACACCCCTTTTTCAAGAAGAGCTAGAGCTCAAAGAAATGCCTCTGTAAATGTACAGCCCTGATTGGGAGCTTAGAGACTGATTGTTCCTTACACATATCTTTCTAGAACTTACTGAGGTTAACCTCTGAGCCATAGCTATGACCTCCCAATGTCTTATGGAGGGAGCCAGATGCAGTAAGGAGACACTTGCCACTGCTACTCCACTGTCTGCCTACATCATAGAGTTCCAATCCATGTTTTCCAAGAAAGACTTTGACATACTGCCAGAGCACTGCAAATGGGATCATGCTATCAAACTGATCTCCAGAGCAGAGCCTAAGTCATTGAAAGTCTATCCCTTATCCTCATTGGAACAAGCTGAGTTGGACACCTTCCTAGAGGAAAACCTGCATACTAGATGAATCCAACCTTCCAAGTCCTCCATAGCAGCCCCTGTGTTTTTTATTAAGAAGAAAGATAGCTCACTCCAGCTGGTCCAAGACTATCGTGCATTAAATACCATAACTGTCAAGAACAAATACCCCCTCTCTCTCATCTCCAAACTTGTCTCCTAGCTCCATGGAGCCAAGTACTTCACAAAACTTGATGTCTGCTAAGGTTTCAACAATGTGCATATCAAGCCCAGAGATGAATAGAAGGTGGTCTTCTGCACTAATCATGGTCTCTTTGAACCTCTCGTGATGTTCTTTGGAATGACCAACAGTCCCACTACCTTCCAAACTATGATGAACAATATCTTCAGAACCCTCATAGCCAAAGGGATTGTAGTAGTGTACTTGGATGACATTCTGATCTTTATGAGAATAGAAGAGGAACACAAACGAGCAGTTCAGAGGGTCTGGAAAGTACTGGCAGAGCACAGGTTATTTCTCCACCTGGAGAAGTGTGAGTTCCATCAGAAGGAGATCGAATACCTCAGACTGGTTATCTCGGAAAACAAGGTTGCAATGGACCCTGTTAAAGTTGCCAGAGTCCACAATTGGCCCATCCTGGAGAACTGGACTGACATGGAGGCTTTCATAGGCTTCATTAACTTCTACCGTCACTTTATCCGAGATTTCTCAACCATAGCCAGACCCCTCTTTAACCTTACACATTCTGACTAAGCTTGGAACTGGGATACCAAAGAATAGGAAGCCTTTGAATGTTTCAAGATGGCAGTAACTACTGCTCTAGTCTGGGTATTACCCTAGGACTCAGAACCCTTTCGCATTGAGGCTGACAGTTCTGACTTTGCCTCCAGAGCTATCCTTTCTTAGTGACTACCTGGAGAAGAGAAGTAGCACCTAGTAGCCTTTTACAACAAGTTCCTGTCTCCGGTGGAGCAAAATTACAAGATTCATAACAAGGAGATGCTCACTATCATCCGTGCACTGGAAGAGTGGAGATATTTCCTAGAGAGAGCCCAATACCCAGTAGAAATCTGGACAGACCACAAGAACCTAGAGTATTTCATGACAGCTAAGAAACTCAACTGTTACCAGGCTCACTGGTCCCTGTACTTAGCCCACTTCGACTTCAAGTTGATCCACTGCCCAGGTTATTGCATGGGGAAGCCTGACGTATTATCATGGAGGCCAGACTATGGCAAGAGAGCCTCTGACAACAAAGACATGGTTCTTCTACAACTGGAGCTCTTGGCAATCCAAGCTCTTGAAGGAGTCCAGATGGAGGGACTGGAGAGAGATATTCTTAGGGAAATTTGTCAAGGGAACCAGAGAGGCAACCAGGAAGAGCCAGTGGCAAAAGTAGCAAGAGAACTCTAGCAAGCAGTAAGTAAGATGGTCCACTCCGTAGAATGGTTGGAAGAAGAAGGACTACTCTGGTTCAGAGGCAAGATCTATGTTCTTTGGAATGTGAACTTGTGAAAACAAGTGGTCTCACTGTGCTATGATACAAAGGTTGCTGGATACCTTGGACACTAGAAAACACTAGAGTTAGTCTCTAGGGATTACTGGTGGCCTCAAATGTCTAGATACATCAGACAGTACATCAGTACCTGTGACCTCTGTCTCAGAATGAAACTAATAAGGCAGGCTCTAGTAGGTGAATTGCACCCTCTTCGGATCCCGGACTTGCAATGGGACACACTTAGTATGGATTTCATCATGGAACTCCTCCTCTCCTCTGGACACAACACAGTAATAACAGTGGTGGATTTAGTATCAAAACGGACACACTTCATTCCGATGCACATAACAGTGATAGCAGAAGGAGTAGCCAGACTTTTCCTGTATCAAGTTTGGAAGCTCCATGGTCTTCTGAAGTATGTAATCTTAGACCGCAGACCTTAGTTCATAGCTTACTTCACCAAGGAACTTTACCACCTGCTAGGAATAAAGTTGGCGTCTTCCACAGCCTGGCATCCTCAAACAGACAGACAGATGAAGCACGTCAACCAAGAGTTGGACCAGTATCTCTGGCTCTTTGTGAATAAACAGCAAGATGACTGGTATGACCTCTTACCCCTGGCAGAGTTCCAGCACAACAATCACATCCACTTTGCTACTCAACAGCCTCTATTTCTGCTCAACACTGGGTAGCTTTCCCATATGGGCTTCGAACTCCGACAGAACCCTTCTGGTCTAGAGATAGTCAATGAGTTCGTGGAAAGGATAAGAACAGCAATCGAAGAAGCAAAGTCCATGATCCACAAAGCATAAGATGACATGAAAAGATACTATGACCAACAAAGAACTCTGGCTCCAGTGTTCAACCCTGGCAACAAAGTCTTTCTTGACACATCAGATATCTAGACTTTGCCCCCTTTACAGAAACTCTCACATCGATGGCTTGGTCCCTTTGTAGTGGAATGGCGGATCAGACCTATAGCCTATCGCTTAAAGCTGCCATACCAGATAAAGCCATTTCATCCAGTGTTCAACGTAGTGAAGCTTACTCTGGCTCCGGACAACCCAATTACAGGCTAGAAAATGGAGGACCATCCACTGCCTATAGTCATCGACGGAGAAGTGGAGTAGAAAGTAGAAGAGATACTCGACAGTCATTGGCACCGGAGAAGATTCCAGTATCTCATTAAATGAAAAGGATATGGCTACAAACACAATTCCTGGGAGTCTGCCTCCGAAGTCTCCACTCCAGAACTGACAGTAGAGTTCCATTGCAAATACCCTGGGGCTCCAAGACATATCCAGCATACGGAGTTCAATAACATTTTTCATTCTAAGTCTATTGCTCTGAGACGTAGCAATCTTGAAGGGAGAGTGAATATAAGAGGATAGCTCTATCTCTACCTCTAAATTGCAAAGTGACACTCTGAAGCAGCCTAAGCCTGTTCAAGTATTACTAAAGTAATACTTGAATACACTAGTATAGCTCTGATCACAGAGACCCTGACACTTAGAATGCAAACCCAGTATATAGTGTAGAAGATCCCTTCAGGAGCCTTATCCTAATCTCTGAGGATTCTTCTGGAGGTAAGTTGTATCATAATTACAAACTGTAATATTAACTGAGGATTCTCCTGGAGTCTTGTGCCCCAGTCACTCTTACAGAATCCAACACCTGAGAAGAAAGAAAGAATTTAGAAAATGCAAAAGAAGTAGTCAAAGAATTTGAGAAAGAATATTGGAGAGACATGGAAGAAATAAATCGGCAAAAAAGAGAGAAAGGAACATTTAGAAGAGGAGAATTGCCAGAAAGGTTCACAGCAAGAAAACTATTTAGATGGTCAGACAAACAGTATGACCCAGAATACTGGGGAAGTGTTATAACCTTGAGAAGTAACTCAGGTTATAACTTCAAGTAAAAACTTGAGGATGATATGAGAGTTGAGGAAGGAAGGGAATAATACAATTGGTAAAGTGTAGGGAATACAAAAGAGTATCTACTGTATATATACCTATGTACTATGAGGTAGTAATAAGGAGAACATATAGCAGACATGAGGTCTGCTGAGTAAAGAACATGCCCCACTAGTAAGGTGCTGACTGAGCCATTGGATATATGAAGTAATCTGAAACAAAAAAGTGGTCCATATGGTTGCATCATAGTAAACACCTGTATGAAATGAGGTCAATTATTACAGAAAGGCTGGAGAGAAACTGAAAAAAATAGAAGAGAGGAAGAAGAACATTAGAGGAAGATAAAGATGAAATGGGCAACATGGTAGACCCCTACTATGAACTGTAAATCCCTGGGATAAGGAACCTTGAGAGGGGAGTGGTGTCATGACTTGGCAAAACGACTAAGTCATTATTTATATATTTTTTTTTCTTTTGAACTTACTACACAAGGAAGGAGTGCAGGAAAGTGTCATATGTTACAGGACAGATGTCACAGTATGACATCACACAAAATGAAGTCACATAACAACTGTGGGAAAGTAGTGCATAAACTATGTAGTAGTTATATAAGTAGTATACATAAGGACTTTATCGAGTTTCCCTTGTCAAGCACTGATAAAGAAGTAGTTGGCTTTATTCCAGCTCAGGAGTTAGCTATTCTGACAACAATATCCACCTGCTGGACAACTATTCCTAGAGGCTGATATACAGTATAACAACTTGGGCATGCTATCTGTTATCTGCCCTTACTGTTATGCTCTTTACTTTGACTGTGAAAAGCTGACATCTTCATGGGTCAATTATCCCAAATTTGGCATGTGTTGTTTGCAAGAACAAATCCAACTACCTCCTCTTCAACCACTCACTGAAATCCTTCACAACTAACTACTTGACTGGAGATGATTATTCCTCAAGAGAATTTTGCAACAATATACAGCAGTATAATGTAGTATTTGCTATGACTTTAGTAGGAGTCAAAATCAATAACTCAGTCACTAGGCAATCAGGTCTCTATTGTTTCAAAATCCAAGGAGAGCTTCATTATCTCACTGGTTCTCTTTTTCCTCATGGTGATCAAACTCCAATATATGCACAAATTTATATCCTTGATACAGCAGAGCAGCTTAATGTCAAGAGAACCAACAACAATAACCTAGACCCTGTAGTAATGGACAATCTTCAGATGATGCTTCTAGATAGTCATTCTTATATTGGTCAATACTGTCATGTCTATGAGCTTATCAAGGAAAAACCAGCAGATGAACAGCAGGAGGTCACTGTCATGAGTCGTCTCAACCATGACCAAGAAATATGATACAGACTGGAATTGAACCCTGGACTAGTAAGGACTTGTAGAATAAATAAGGACAAGCAGTGCAGAAATGTATAAGTAGTATAGCAGAATGAAACAAGGACTCTATTGAGTTCTCTTCTAACCCTGAAGAGCTCTCTTGATTTTAACCCAGGATTAAGATCTTAAGTCAGTTGCTGACAGTCACAATCAGGCTATATGTTAATTTGCAACAGGATCAAAGAACCCATAATCTGCCGACAGCTGAGGAGATTTCAGTCATTATTCTAGAGGAAGGGGTACATTATGCAATGAACAATAGAGATATGGTATTACATATCAGACTAGCTAACTCCAAAGCCGGAATTAAGCCAACTGCTCCTTTATCAGCGTTTGACAAGGAGAACTCGATAGAGTTCCCGTTAGATTTTCTATACTACTTATACAACTACTACATGGTCTGTGCACTATTTTCCCATGCCTGTCATGTGACTCATCATGTGACATCATGTGATGTGACGCTGTGACTTCCTGTCATGTGACTATGACCATGTGACACTTGTGACGTGACACTTTCCCACACTACCCTCTGTGTAGTAAGTCCAAGATAAAAGAAAAGAAAAGAAAAGAAAAGAAAAGAAATATAGATAATGACTTAGCCGTTTTGCCAAGTCATGACATTACAAGCA
>Ga0153997_1000610_pt1 | contig 10214 bp, 9 predicted proteins | sample TSNC081MetaG_FD_104750 | JGI IMG/M metagenome (GOLD analysis project Ga0153997, IMG submission 104750) | Attine ant fungus gardens microbial communities from North Carolina, USA - TSNC081 MetaG | ecosystem: Host-associated > Fungi > Mycelium > Unclassified | place: USA: North Carolina, Lumber...
AAGACAAACTGCTGTTTATTCTCGCCGCGCATTACGGTAAACGAGAGATTAGGCCGATCAAATCCGGTTATATGCGTCTCAGGTCTGCTAAGCGCCAGCAGGCTTGCGATATCGGTTTTAACTTCAGGTGTTGCCGTCGCTGTAAACGCACCGATGACCGGTCGGTTAGACAGCGCGGCGATAAAGGTCGTTACTCCCCGGTAGCTGGGGCGGAAATCATGACCCCACTGCGACACACAGTGCGCCTCGTCAACAGCCAGCATGCTGATCTTGATTTCACCCACTGCCGCTTGAAACCAATCGGCAGTCAATCTTTCAGGGGCAACATAGACCAGCTTGTAGCGCCCGGCACGTAATTGCTGCAATCGTCTGCCGGCTTCCGAGCCTGTCAGTGAGCTATTGATAAATGTCGCCGGTATGCCTTGCGCCGTAAGCGCATCTACCTGATCTTTCATCAGCGAGATAAGCGGCGAAACGACTACCGTAATGCCTGGTAGCAGCATGGCCGGAATCTGAAAACACAGTGACTTGCCCGCCCCTGTCGGCATGATGGCGACTGTGTCCCTGCCGCTCAGTAAACTGGCGATCACCTTAGCCTGTCCTGGTCGAAATTCATCATAGCCATAATATTTTTTTAACACTTTCCGCGCTAACTCTAGCATATGTCTTTTGCTCCCACTTTAAAAATTAATTCCAGCTTGCCCAGCTATCGGGGCAATAGCCGACTGTCGCTTTAGCGCCGTTGCGTACTACCGGGGTCTTTAACAAAAGCGGATAAGTCAGCAGCATCTCTTCCACATTGTGCACAAGGTATTTGAGATTGTACTTGTCATATTCTTTCCCTGTCTTGTCAATCAGGTTTTCCAGACCGCCGACAGCCGCCCGCACCTTGTCAAGCTCTCCTTTACTGAGACCGCGCACTGTTAAATCAATAAATTGAAAAGGTATCTTGCGTTCTTTAAAATACCGCTCGGCTTTACGCGTATCCTGGCATTTTTTCGTGCCGACAATTTGTATATTCATAGCTATTTCTCCTTTAGCTGCCGCCTAATTCTTCTACCCGCTCATTCAAATAGGTCCAGCGGTCGAGCAGCTCATCAAGCTGACTGGCCAATTGCTGCTGCCGCCCTGTCAGCTGCTGCAACAGTTCAAAGTCACTGCCTGCCTCGTCGATGGCGCTGGCGATGCCGGCAAGCTCCTGTTCAACACCGGCGATGATGTCTTCGATTTGATCAAACTCCCGCTGTTCCTTGAAGGATAGTTTACGAGGCCTCTCATTAGCCGGGTTTGGCGAAGCCGACTTTGTTAGCTCAACGCTTTTTTCCTTGCGGGGCGCTTCAGCTTCCAGCAGACTAATCTTGCCCTGATAATCTGAATAGTTACCAGCATACTGCGTTATTTTGCCGCCATCTTCAAAAGCAAATATTTTTTCGCTAAGCCTGTCAAGAAAGTACCTGTCATGCGATACGGCAATGACGGCGCCGGAAAAATCATCAAGATAATCTTCAAGCACGGCTAATGTCTGAACATCCAAATCATTTGTCGGTTCATCCAGCAACAATACATTGGGCGCGCTCATCAGCACTCTGAGCAAAAATAACCGCCGTTTTTCCCCGCCGGATAATTTTGCAATCGGCGTCCACTGCTGACTGGGGGGAAAGAGAAATCGTTCCAGCAACTGAGCCGCACTGATAGTGCCGCCATCTGCTGTCGGCAAAAAGTGGGCCTCATCACGAATATAGTCGATGACCCGCAACTCTTGATCCATTTCGACGCTTTCCTGGGAAAAATAGCCGATTTTTACTGTCTGGCCTATTTCAACCGTGCCGCTATCCGGCCGCAGGCACCCTGTCAAAATATTGAGCAACGTTGATTTTCCGCTGCCATTAGGGCCAACAATACCTACCCGGTCATCTTTTAAGACGATGTAGTTAAAATCGCGAATCAGCCACCTGCCGTCAAACTGATGGCTGATCTGCTCAAGTTCAATGATTTTCCGTCCCAGACGGCTGGCGCCGGCGTTGATTTCGATCTGGCCATTACTTTTCAAGGGGTTATGGGCTGAGATCTGCTCAAACCTTTCGATCCTGGCCTTTTGCTTTGTGCTCCGGGCCTTAGCGCCCCGCCTGATCCAAGCCAGCTCGCTGCGCAAGATATTCTGGCGTTTGCGTTCACCGGCCTCTTGCTGCTCTTCCCGCTCGGTTTTAAGTTCCAGAAACTGACTATAATTGCCGGAATATGTATATAAATGGCCGCGATCAAGTTCAATAATCCGGTTAGTCACCCTGTCTAGAAAATAGCGGTCATGAGTAATGATAAGCAGCGCGCCCTTGCGTTTATGTAAATATTGTTCCAACCAGGCCACTGTAGCGTTATCGATATGGTTTGTCGGTTCATCCAAGATCAACAGATCTGCGGGATTAATCAACGCACCGGCCAAGGCTACCCGTTTGCGCTGGCCCCCTGACAGCGTACTGATCGCTGCAGTAAAGTCGGCAATCCCAAGCCTGGTTAAAACGGTCTTGGCTTCACTTTCCAATTGCCAGGCATTTTGGGCATCCATCTGCTGGGATAAGTTGATCAGCCGCTGCTGCCGGTCAGCAGCTTCAGGCTGCTGCTGGGCTTGAGTTAACGCCTGTTCATATTCGCGCAAAACCTTCATCACCGGCGAATGACCTTTAAACACCTGTTCCAATACAGTGGCAGTATCATCAAATTCCGGATTTTGCGGTAAGTATTCGATTTGTACGCTGCTGCCAACCGTTATTTTGCCGGTATCGGCTTGCTCTACCCCGGCAATTACTTTTAAAAATGTCGATTTGCCGGCGCCGTTAACCCCGATCAGGCCGATCTTATCCTGGTCGTCAACACCAAATGTTACCTGACTGAATAAAACTTTTTCGCCATAACTTTTGGCTAAGTTTTCAATTGATAGTAAATTCATAGTTTATCCTTTATCCAATTTTCTTTATTCTACCACAAGTATCTGCTTTATTGAAGAAATACCTTTACTTTCTGGGAAAATGGTAGTATATTATATTTTTATCCAGGCTGTATAGTCTGCCGGCAGCCTGCGTAAACTGAAATAACGGCATATTAAGGAAAAGAAAGGTGTTCTCTGATGTCGACAAGCTTTTCATCTCTAGGAATCCGCCCTGAACTGGCGCAATTTTTAAAAGAATCGGGTATTACCCGGCCAACTCACATCCAAGTACAAACTATTCCTGCTCTGCTGGCAGGTAAAGACGTCATTGCCCAGGCTCAGACAGGCACTGGCAAAACGTTAGCGTTTTTGCTGCCTATTTTAGAAAAAATAAAAGTGTCCGGCCCACATATACAAGCGCTAATCGTCACGCCAACCCGGGAGTTAACGCTGCAAATTACGGCAGAAGCCAAAAAGCTGGCGTCACTGCTTGATATTAAGGTGCTATCGGTGTATGGCGGACAAGATGTTGATGAACAAATTCGCAAACTCAAAGGATGCCCACAACTGGTAATCGGCACACCAGGCAGACTGCTTGACCATGTCCGGCGCAAAACACTGGTACTATCCGGAGTGACAAAACTGGTGCTGGATGAAGCCGATCAGATGCTTCACATGGGATTTCTGGCTGAAGTGGAAGAAGTCATTCAACTGACATCATCCAAGCGCCAGACGATGCTGTTTTCAGCGACAATGCCGCCCAAAGTCCGGGCGCTAACGACAAGGTATATGACCAAGCCGGCCGATATCCAGATCAAGACAGCCAATGTAACGTTAGACGAAATTAAGCAAATTATCATTGAACTGCCGGAGCAAGGCAAGCTTGACAAGCTATGCAGCATGATCGAAGAAGCGCAGCCGTATCTGGCCATCGTCTTTTGTCATACAAAAGAGCGGGTCAAAGTCCTAAATACCGCTCTAATTCAACGCGGCTACAACTGTGACGAACTGCACGGCGACTTGTCGCAGACTAAGCGCGCCCAGGTAATGAAACGCTTTAGCCAGGCTAAGCTACAAATTCTGGTAGCCACCGACATTGCCGCCAGGGGTCTCGATATTGAAGGCGTAACTCATGTGTTTAGTTATGATATCCCCCATGACGTCGAAAGTTATATTCACCGCATCGGCCGGACAGGCCGGGCCGGTGAAACCGGCACAGCCGTTACCTTTGTTGCTCCCGGCGAACACTTGTATTTGCGGCTGATTGAACAGGGAATTAAGTCAACAATTGAAAAATTTAAAGCTAATGGCCAAAAAGTGCTTAAAGCGGCGACTAAAACTGCTAGGCCAGTGGCGCCGAAAAAGTGGGAAAAACGACCGGCTGCCGACAAAAATGCAGCCGATAAACAAGCAACAAGTCATGGCGGCAATAATCTAAGAAGCCGCCGCAAGCCAAAACCAACCGGTACAAATACCGGTGGCAAGCCGCGCGGCGACAAACGTGGCACTAACAGGGGCAAGGCCTAATCAGCCTTGCCCCTGCCCATTTAGTTGGGGATAATCGGGTCGGTCATTTTTATCATCAAAGGATGCCCGGCAAGCTGGATAGCGCGAACAGCCCCAAAATTTGCCGTGCTTGCCATTTCTCAGCTGGAGTACGCCTTTACGGCAGCGTGGACAGTGATGTTCCCCTTTTAGCGGAATATTAGCGCCTTTGGCTTTTGTACAAAGGCTGGCGGTAAATTGGGCCTGCTGTCTCAAAAAAGTATCGAGACTAGCACTGCCTTTAGCCATCTGGTGCAAAATATTTTCCCATAAGGCGGTAAAGTCAGGATATGTAATTTCCTCAGGCAGCATATCGATAAGCAGAAAAGCAGGTTCGTTGGGACGAAGATATTTCTTTTTTGTTTCTTCCCGCAAAAAACCGCGTTCACCCAGTTCTTTGATGATGGTGGCCCGGGTGGCCTCAGTGCCGATACCTGATACATCTTTGAGCTTTTTTTTCAAATCAGGGTTTTTTACATATTTATGGATATCCTTCATAGCCGCCAATAAAGTGGCAGCCGTAAAGCGCCCGGGAGGCTTGGTCGTCTTTTTGTCAGCTACGGCCCGCACAAATTTAACTGAGTCGCCCTGAGCCATCGGCGGCAGCATACCGTTGTCATCCTCTTTCTTCTCTTCGGATTCAGCCCCATAGAGTTCCTTCCAGCCTAACTCTTTAACGATTCGGCCGTTGGCGACAAATTTCTCACCGGCATGCTCAAGCTCGGCCCGGGTCTGATCATAGACATGCACGGGATAAAATTGAGCAATATACGCTTGGGCGATCAGAGAGTATATATTTTTTTCGGTTTGGCTCAAAGCGGCAAAGTTGCAACACACAGGCGTAGGAATAATGGCGTGGTGAGCCGTAATTTTTTTATCATTCCAGGCCCGGCTGCTTATCGCATCATCGGCTTTATCTGCCCAGAGCGCTAATTCACACTCGGATAGACTGCCTAGATTGCCCAGAATGGCAGATGCATCATCATGCTGGGACTCGGGCAGATATTCGCAGTCAGAACGTGGATATGTCGTCAATTTACGTTCGTACAGTTTTTGCGCCGTATCTAATACAGCCTGCGGATCATAGCCAAACTTTTTACCGGCCATAACCTGGAGTGTTGACAGCGACAACGGCAGCCGCTGCGGTTCCTTCTTTTCGGTCGTCTCACATAAGGTCACCGCTGCCGGTTCAATAGCAGCCTGCAACAATTCCAGTAAAGCCTTGGCGACAGCTTTATCGGCAAGCCGGCCCTCGCTGTCAAGACCCCGCTGATCTTCCCGTGGCTTCCAGTAGGCGGTGAACACAGTATCACTATGCTCAAAATCGGCTTTAACGGTAAAATAATCGGCCTGTTTAAAGTTATCGATTTCACGCTCCCGGCGCACGACAAGCGCCAGTGTCGGCGTTTTGACCCGCCCTACCGGCAAAGTTGTCCGGTGTCCGGCCTGTTGAGCTGCCAAGGTGTAAGCCCGCGACAAATTCATGCCGATCAGCCAGTCGGCACGGGATCTGGCTAGAGCCGATTGTTTGAGGTTAAAAAAATCCTGATTGTCACGCAGGCTTCCGATCGCTTTCTTAATGCTCTGTTCATCAAGGGCATTTAATAAAATCCGGCGTACCGGCTTGTTGTTGTCTAGATAGTCAAGCACTTCATCAATCAGCAATTGACCCTCGCGATCAGGGTCACCCGCGTGGACAATTTCTGTTGCCTGGTCAATCAGCTTCTTGATAATTTCAAATTGCTTTCTACAGGAATCGGACACAAGCAATTTCCAGTTTTGCGGAATAATAGGTAAATCCTCAACCCGCCACTTTTCATACTTGGTATCATATTCATCCGGTTCAGCCTGGCGCAAAACATGCCCATATCCCCAGGTAATGACGCCGCCGCCTGTCTGAATATAGCCGTCCCGGCGACTGGTAGGGCCTGGCAGGCATTTGGCAATTTCGGCTGCCATACTCGGTTTTTCAGCAATATATAATTTCACGCAATCACCAGTCCTCACCCGACCGGTCGCCATCAACGTTGTACATAGTATCAAATCCTTTGTTAGTCACATCTAGCATTTTACCATCATGGCCACTACAGGACATTAGAGGAATATTCATGCACATGTGGAATACCTAATTGACAGTAGACGAGCTGTTTGGTGTAGTAACCGGTACTAGTACCGGTTACTCGAATCACCCCGGTTATGGGCGACTCGCTTATCGAAAACTCTGCCATGGGTGATATGCTGGGGTCGTATTTTTATCCCGAGAGCTTTTTCATAACGCGCAATATGAGCAGTCTCCTGGGGCGAAACAATCGAAATCGCCATGCCGCTATTACCCGCACGTCCCGTCCTGCCCGACCGGTGTAAATAGACCTGAGCATCTTCCGGCAGATCCAGGTTAACGATAAATTTAACACCGGGGATATCGAGCCCCCTGGCAGCCAAATCAGAGGCGACCAACAGTTGAATGCTGCCGTTACGGAACCCGTCCATCGCTTTTTGCCGTTCTTCTTTGACAAAGCGGCCATGAAGTCCGGCGGTCTTTATTCTATGGTACTTGAGCTTATCAACCGTTAGCTCCACTTCATCGCTCTTATTGACGAAGACAAGAGCCTGGCCAATCGCAAGGCTTCTGACGATTTTGCGGAGCGTTTCAAATTTATCCCGCCGGTCGGAAACAAAATAAACATGGTCAATATCCGGCTTATTCTCAGTCTCCTGACCAGCCGGCAATATTTCTACAGCACTCTGCATCAATTCCCTAGCCTGAGCGAGCGCCAGTGGTGGCATTGTCGCCGAAAAGGCCAGCAATTGCCTGTCTTTTTGCGTCGTTTTGATGACAGCTTTAACACTGACGGCGTTTTTATCATCAAGTAACCTGTCGGCTTCATCAAGAATAATCGTCTTAACGGTCTGGCTGTTGATTTTCTTTTTTTGCACCATCTCCAGTATCCGACCGCTCGAGCCTGTGATAATGTGGGGCTTTTCTTTTAATTTATCAATTTGCCTCACAATATTGACGTCACCGATAATAGGGGTTGATGTTACCGGCAATCCTGAATGGGCAGCCACTAATTCGATTTGCCGCTGTATTTGAATAGCCAGTTCATGGGTTGGCGCTAGAATGAACGCCTGGGTTTCATGCCTGGCAGTATCAATCTTCTGCAAGAGCGGCAACAGATAGGCCAGCGTTTTGCCACTGCCGGTTGGCGATTGACCAATAATATCTTGGCCTGCCAAGGCTACAGGGATAACGGCGGCTTGGATAGTTGTCGGAACAGAAATGCCCGTACTGGCAAGTGCGGTACATAACGGTGTTGCTAGCCCTAATTGTTCAAATTTATCGCTCATAATTATGTTATATTAACCTCCGACTATTGGTATCGCTAATATTGTCGTAAACCAACAATTCAACACAGACTTGCTGAAACCCTCTAATCCGGAAATAATACGACCGCATATTAAGAAACGGAGATGGTAGAATGAGTAATAATTCTATGGTAGAGTTCTATGAAATGCTAGGCTTTGAAGAGATCGAAATTGAAGACGGCCTGATTGTATTGGGCCTTGAAGTTACTCCTGAAGGTCATTATGCTTTGGTCACCGACGATGAAGGCACTATGCCGAAAACGTCAAGCCAGGGCATTATCTTTGCTTATTACACGGCTGACGATGTATTTCTCTGGAGTGCCGGCTTTAAAAATTCCAATGTCTTTAAAAGGATTTGGGACAGCACCCAAGCAATAACTGCCAAGCTTGATGCTATTATGGAGTACAGGAAAGAGAATGAAGCTTTCTAACGCCTAGAGTTAAATAATCAGAAAAGACGAGGCTGGCAAACATACAGTCTCGTCTTTTTCATTTTTTTAATTGGTCAAGCTGCGAATAGGGGCAGGGATTCTGCCGCCGCGGGCGATGAAACTGTCTGATTTAAACTTACTGACCGATAATATCGGGCTATAGCCTAATAGTCCGCCAAACTCAACCGTGTCTCCTACTGCTTTTCCAGGCACGGGAATGATGCGCACGGCCGTAGTCTTATTATTGATCATGCCGATGGCCGCTTCGTCGGCAATAATGGCTGAGATGGTGGCCGCCGAAGTATCACCAGGTACAGCGATCATATCAAGCCCAACCGAGCAGACGCAAGTCATGGCTTCCAGTTTTTCCAACGTCAGACTGCCGCATTCAACTGCAGCAATCATGCCGGCGTCTTCACTGACCGGAATAAATGCTCCGCTCAGACCACCGACATGCGACGAGGCCATAAGACCTCCTTTTTTAACGGCGTCATTGAGCAATGCCAACGCTGCCGTAGTGCCTGGCGCGCCACAACTTTCCAGCCCCATTTCCTCGAGAATATGCGCGACACTGTCACCGACCGCCGGGGTTGGCGCCAACGACAGGTCGATAATACCGAAAGGATGTCCCAAACGCCGGGCAGCTTCCTGCGCTACGAGCTGGCCAACCCGGGTAATTTTAAAGGCAGTACGTTTTATCGTTTCAGCAACTGTACTGAAATCCCGCCCACGCACATCTTCCAGGGCTCGCTTGACGACACCCGGTCCGCTTACACCTACGTGAATGGTCGTCTCCGGCTCACCAACGCCGTGAAAAGCACCGGCCATAAAAGGGTTGTCCTCAGGCACGTTGGCAAATACAACGAGTTTAGCACAGCCCAACGCATCCCGGTCTTTGGTGCGTTCGGCCGTAAGCTTAATGATCTCACCCATTTCACGAACACAGTCCATATTAATACCGGCTTTGGTTGAACCAAGGTTGACAGAAGAACAAACCCGTTCGGTAACATCAAGCGCTTCGGGAATAGAGTTTATCAGAATACGATCACCATTTGTATAGCCTTTTTCCACAAGGGCAGAGAAACCGCCAATGAAATTTACGCCTACTTCCCTGGCTGCAGCGTCAAGTGCCTGAGCCACTGCAACATAACTATTGGATCGACAGCTTTCAGCGGCAATGGCAATCGGTGTAACCGAAATGCGTTTATTGATAATTGGAATGCCATATTCGGTTTCAATATCCTCACCTGTCTTAACCAGCTTTTCAGCCGTACGGGTAACCTTGTCATAAATATTTTTACAAAAGACCTGAATATCGGGGTGGCCGCAGTCCCGCAGACTAATGCCCATCGTAATTGTCCGAATATCAAGCTTATTTTCTTCAATCATGCGGTTAGTTTCGTGAACGTCTTGTGTTGTAAACATATTCATTTGTCCCCCTGCCTATATCCGGTGCATACTGCGAAATATATCTTCATGCTGCACTTTGATCTCAAGGCCCATGGCAGCGCCTTTGTCACCGAGCAGGTCTCCCAAGTCTTTCAGGTTGATGATCGACTGGCTCATATCAACAAGCATAACCATGTTGAAGAAGCCCTCCAAGATGTTTTGATTAATATTGAGGATATTAACATTGTTTTCTGCCAATATGTTGCTGACCATGGCGATAATGCCTACCCTATCATGCCCGACAATTGTTATAACAGTTTTCATATTCCCACACTCCATAAATTTCGTATTATGTACTTGATAGTACGATATATAATTATACTCATTTTTCCGGAAAAGCCAAGTGCCTCGGTGAAAAATAGGGAAAACGATGAAAGTGAAAGGTTACTACTCACCTATCAAGGACGGGAACAGAGTCAAGCACAAGAGAAAAGGAATCCAGTAAATTAGCGGAGCGTTTTTTGACAGTGGAAATAAAGCTTCGGATTTTGGCAAATCTT
>Ga0153997_1000612_pt1 | contig 10194 bp, 12 predicted proteins | sample TSNC081MetaG_FD_104750 | JGI IMG/M metagenome (GOLD analysis project Ga0153997, IMG submission 104750) | Attine ant fungus gardens microbial communities from North Carolina, USA - TSNC081 MetaG | ecosystem: Host-associated > Fungi > Mycelium > Unclassified | place: USA: North Carolina, Lumber...
ACGTAAAATAGTGTACACCACCGGGTCGTTGCATGTTTTGAAAGCAACCTTCCCAATCTGGACATCTTTTCTCGGCCGGAAGTCGAATGAGACGCCATTATCCCGGTACATTATATCGTGTATAGTGATGAATGACTCAGACATAAATGCCGCCTGATCTTCGTCTGGAGAAAATGCAATCTCCATGTCATCGACAAAATACATGCGCGATGCGACTTCCCCAGTAGTTGCATCCAGAAATTCAATACTCTGAGATCGATATGATTTCACAGCCACCATCTTTCCAGAGGGTGAGAGTACAGAAGGTGGGAATCCAACAAATTGTGCATCATCACAGCTGCTTCGATCATTGCCTGTGTCACAACTTTGTTCATTAGCCTGAGAATTGAATTGGATGGGAACAGACATCAATGCACAGCGTATAGCCCAGTCTCAGCATCACTTGAATCGAGTAGTTGTACCAGTGACCACAGTCTAGTTCTTGTTGCAGCATGGGGGGTGGCTGGGCTGGGGCTCGAACCCAGACCCTTCTGGAACTGCACCAGATGCTCTACCATTGAGCTATCAGGTCATCCAGGGTATTACAATGTGACTGGATTCCCCATTCCATCAGTTCTCATCATGGCAGCTAAATCGAAAATATGATGAGATTCACCTTACCAGATCTGACAATGAACTGTATAATGAATCTCCAAAAATAAAATACGATCTTTCCTCAACCTTTGACGAGTACCTGGACAGTTATGCACTATGAGTTCATTTGTCAATCTCAACCAAGCCTTGTGCTGATAACATATGAATCTTCATTTGAGAGACCAACCAATGCATGGGGTTGAATATCCACAGTTGACTACATGAAGCTCAAGCATGTTTGATATCAACAAACACTATATGAAATATCTACAGCCATTTCCGTGAATGCAATTGTGTGGTTTAAAATATCAGCCATGCTCAAGTTTGACAACCGAAGAATGAAGGCCATACCTTTGCTTGTGCAATCTGATCACCTCATTTTATAAATTCAAGTCCATTCCCATAGCCATATAGAACAGATATATCCTTCTTGTTTTCAGACAAGATTCGCGGCACTGACAGGGTCATAGATGTGGGGAGTGTCAGGTGCTCCTGACAGTCATGACTAATGAGTCTTCTGTCGTATTGGATGACTGTATGAGATTTTCATCTGGACCTCTGGCTCTTCTTGAACCCTCTACTAATTCTGCATTATTAAGTTTGTGTTGCAGTCAGTCTGCTATGCTCCCTTCCTACAATAGTCTGTGTGATAATAAGCAGTGTTGTCTATCAGGTCGCTTTGCTCCCTTCCAACAATAGTCTGTGCAGTTGCAGATAGTGTTGTCTATCAGATTGCTTTGCTCCCTTCCAACAACAGTCTGTGCAGCTGCAGATAGTGTTGTCTATTGTTATCAAAGGACTGTGATAGTTCTTAGTGATCACCCTAGGTGGATGTTCAGGAAGAACTCGATAGAGTTCTTCATTGGATTGAGCTACTACTTATATTACTTTACAAGTGGCTGTACCCTAAAGTCCTGTAGTCACAAGTCTTTCCAGAATGTTCTATGGTCACATGACTCTGGTCACATGGTCTGCTTATTTAAGTTCCTACACTATTTATATCTTGACCCTATTGTGTATCTTGATGTTGTGGATCAAATGTTCAAATGCATGGGAAACTACTTCCTTCTTGGGGCTCTCATAACATGGCCCCTCCTTCAAGTTTCCTCATTCTGAGGAATTTTTTCATCGACTCCAATCTTCATCCCATCTTTTCTCTCTCTCCTTTTTGTATTTTTTTCTTCCCCATCTGTATAGTAATTTTGCTATGAACTTCCTAGGTAACTCATGACTAAACATTTTCTCTTCTTCTTCCTGTTCCTATCACCTTAGTTCTTTGGCCTCTTCCCCATACTCCCTCTCAAACTCTTCAACCAACTCTTTTGCATTCTCCAGATTTTCCCTATTCTCCCAGGTGTCTTCTTTTGCTGTATATCCCTTCTATCTTACCAAAAACTTTTTCTTCTCTCTTACCGTCCTCTTGTTTAAGATTTTTTCCACCTCAAATTCCACCTCTCCTTCAATAATAACCAGTTTTGGCAGTATTTTCTTCTGCCCCTCTACTTGCAGTTTATAGAGTCGTACTCTACTTATGTTGACTACAGGGTGTATTTTAATAGATTTAGACAGTTTTAATTCTATTGCATTACTAGAGATGATTCCCTTGACTTTGTAGGGTTTTACAAAACATTTGGTCAACTTTTCCAATCTTTTTCCCTTCATCTGCCATTTCAAGTCCTTTGTACTTAGTAGTACTAAGTCCCCTACTCTGTATTCCTCTCTCTCTCTTCACTTTTTATCTGCAAACTTCTTCATCTTCTCCTATGCTTTTCCTAGCGCTGCTCTTGCTTCTTTCTGGATTCTTTTCATTCTTTCTACAGATTTTCCTGCTGCTTCATACTTTCCCTTTCTCCTCCCTTTAAATCCCATCCTTGGGTCTTGGCTGTAGTTTGCTTTAAATGGCGATATTTTTGTTGTTGTGTGGATTTTGTTATTATACGCAAATTCTGCTGTTCCCAACCAATCTGGCCATTGCTCTTGCCTATAGTTATTCAAGACTCTCAGATACTATTCCAACTCCTGGTTTATCCTTTCTGTCTGCCCATCTGTTTAAGGGTGATAGGCCATTGAGAGTTTTGTTTGGATTCCCAATAAGTGGTTCATGTTAGAGAACCACTCAGAGGCGATTACCCTTCAAGCTAGTAGATAGTTTCGGAAGCTAAGTTGAGATTCAAGTGAAGTAGATCTACAATACATTGCTAGTATATATACTACACTAGATGATCACATGGGCAGTTACATGCATATAGATCAGTAATCACAATAGTCCTAATAATAGATAGAAGACATTATACCATATAACACAGACAGGAGAAGCAAGGAATGATAGGAATACGATACATGATCTGTCAATGGGCTACTAATAGATTTAGGCCCTCAGAGCTTACTAAGCATTACCCTAGATGTCCTCTTACAGTTCAGCTCCTTTATCATTCCTACTGCAAACTATACTCCTTGTAAGGGAACATCTCCATTTCCACCCCTAAATGGCTTGACAACACTCCAGAGCTACCTTAGCCTGTTTACTAGTGATACTTAAACACACTAGTTTAGCTCCGATTCTGCTAACCCTGACACTAAGGGATGTATATAATGTAAAAGATTCCTCTAGGAGCCTCATCCTAATCTCTGAGGATTCTCCTGGAGGTGAGTTGTGTCATAACCACAAGCTGTAATATTACTAAGGATTCTCCTGGTGTCATGACTTGGCAAAACGGCTAAGTTATTATTTATATTTCTTTTCTTTTTCTTTTTCTTTTCTTTTCCTGGACTTACAACTACAAGGTGGAGTGCGGGAAAGTATCATGTGACTCTGTCACAATGTCACAATGGTGTGACATATGGTCATGACACAGGTCACAGTTACAGTGTGTCACATGACTAAAGTAGCATGAGGACCATAGGAGAGTAAGCACATAGCCATAGTAGTAAAATGTATAAGTAGTAGAGAAATGAGCAAGAACTCCATCGAGTTCTCTTTGTCAAACTCTGAACAAAGAGACAGTTGGCTTAATTCCGGTCATCGGACTTTAGACGCTGACACCTGGAGTCTTGTGCCCAGTCGCTCTTATAGCAGATTAGGATCTTAAAGTGGAGCCTTGGACTATCCCAGTGAATAGCCACCCAATAGGTCGCCCTCCCCTACCATACCCAACCCTCTAAAAAATCCACTCTTCAGATGTTGTTGCCCTTGGACACCCCTCAAGGCATAGCCGACACCTTAGGATACCTGCAACACCATCTGCAGGAGCTCACGGAGAGACAATATGTTTCAGAAAGCAACATTAATGTAAGGGCGACTGGGCACAAGACTCCAGGAGAATCCTCAGTTGTATTACAGTCTGTGGTTATGATACAACTCACCTCCAGGAGAATCCTCAGAGATTAGGATGAGGCTCTTGGAGGGATGTTCTACACTATATACTGGTTCTGCATTCAGGATCTCTGTGATCGGAGCTAAACTAGTGTGTTTAAGTATCACTAGTAAACAGGCTAGGGTAGCTCCGGAGTATTGTCATGCTGTTTAGGGGTGGAGATGGAGGTGTCCCCTTACATTCACCCCCCCTTCAAGATTGCTATGTCTCAGAGCAATAAACTCGGAATGAAAAATGCTGTTGAACTCCGTGCGTTGGACGTGTCTCGGAGCCCTGGGGTGTTTGCGATGGAACTCCACTGTCAGTTCTGGAGCGGAGACTTCGGAGGTGGACTCCCAGGAATTGTGTTCGCGGCCATATCCTTTCCACTTGATGAGGTACTGGAATCTTCTCCAGTGCCAACGACTGTCAAGGATCTCTTCTACTTCCCACTCCGCTTCTCCGTCAATGACTATGGGCAGTGGGTGGTCCTCCGTCTTTCGGCCTGTAATCGGGTTGTCTGGGGCTGGAGTGAGCTTCATCACGTTGAACACCAGATGGAGTTGCTTCATCTGGTGTGGTAGCTTTAAGCGATAGGCCATAGGTCCGATCCGCCATTCCACTATAAAGGGGCCAAGCCGTCGATGCGAGAGTTTCTGTGAGGGGCGCGTAGTCCAGATGTCCGACGCGTCAAGGAAGACTTTGTCACTGGGCTTGAACACCAGAGCCGGAGTTTGTAAGAGGACTACTCTAGTATCGCTTAGGCAACCTGGTAGGGTTCGCATCATCTAGCGTTCCCATGGATCCTTGGAGTCCGTGGTACCCTGTTCCCACATCCTCTAGTTCAGGTCTCCATCATAGATACTACATAGCTATATCTGGTAGTGTAGTTATTATTGTCCTGATGTCAGTGGCCATAGCGACCAGCACATAGACCAGGCTAGTCTAGTATATATAGCTAGTGATGTACGGTAGAGTACCTGACCTTAACAACAGTTTGAGCTCCTGGGCTATCCATCGCTCTAACTTAAGACGCCTGCTTTACTATACTGCAGTGTGACTGGGTGCCTCACCAAGTGTGCCCCTTACAGAGTTCTTCGTCGGTCGTAGTATCTTTTCATGTCGTCCTGGGCCTTGCAAATCGCGGACTTCGCTTCTTCTATTGCCGTCCTCATCCTTTCCATGAATTCATTGACTGTCTCCAGACCAGAGGAGTTCTGTTGGGGTTTGAAGCCCATGCGAGGAAGTCTTCTGGTGTTGAGCAGGAACAGAGTTTGTTGGGTAGTGGAGTGGACATGATTATTGTACTGGAACTCCGCCATGGGTAAAAGGTCGTACCAGTCGTCTTACCGCTCATTCACAAAGAGCTGGAGGTACTGGTCTAACTCCTGGTTGACACGCTCCATTTGTCCGTCGGTTTGAGGGTGCCAGGCGGTAGAAGATGCCAACTTTATTCCTAGTAGACGGTAAAGTTCTCTGGTAAAACGAGCTACGAACTGAGGTCCGCGGTCTGAGATTACGCACTTCGGAAGGCCATGGAGCTTCCAGACTTGATGTAGGAACAGCCTGGCTGCTCCTTCCGCTGTCACCGTCGTGTGCGTTGGAATGAAGTGTGCTCGTTTCAACACTGAGTCCACCACTGTCATCACTGCGTCGTGTCTGGAAGAGAAGGGGAGTTCCACAATAAAGTCCGCACTGAGCGTGTCCCATCGCGAGTCCGGGATCTGGAGGGGGTGCAGTTCGCCTACCGGAGCCTGCCTTATCGGTTTCGTCCTAAGGCAGAGGTCACAGGTGCTGACGTATTGTCCGATATACCTAGACATTTGGGGCCACCAGTAGTTCCTAGACACTAACTCCAGCGTTTTCTAGCGTCCAGAGTGTCCAGCGACCTTTGTATCATGGCACAGCGAGACCACTCGCCTCCATAAGTCCAGGTTCCGGGGAACATAGATCTTGCCTCTAAACCAGAGTAGTCCTTCGTCTTCTGACCATTCCGCAGAGCGGACCGTCTTACTCGATGTTTGCCGGAGTTCCCTCACTGCCTTTGCCACCGGTTCTTCCTGGTCGCCCTTCTGGTTCCCTTGACGAATTTCTCTAAGAATATCCTTCTCCGGTCCTTCCAGTTGAACTCCTTCGAGAGCTCAGATTGCCAAGAGCTCTGGTCGTAGGAGGATCACGTCTTCGTTGTCAGAAGCTCTGTTGCCATGGTCCAGTCTCTGCAATAACGCATTTGGCTTTCCCATGGAACGTCCTGGGCAATGGATCAACTTGAAGTCGAAGCAGGCTAAGTACAGGGACCAACGAGCCTGGCGACGGTTGAGTTTCTTAGCCGTCATGAAGTACTCCAGATTCTTGTGGTCTGTCCAGATCTCTACCGGATGCCGGGCTCCTTCCAGGAAATGCCTCCACTCTTCCAGTGCGCAGATGATAGCGAGCATCTCCTTATCATGGATCTTGTAATTCTGTTCCACCGGAGACAGGGATTTGCTATAGAAGGCCACCAGGTGCCATTTCTCCTTTCCTGGTAGTTACTGAGAGAGGACGGCTCCAGAGGCGAAGTTGGAGCTATCAGCCTCGATGTGGAATGGTTCCGAGTCCTGAGGTGATACCAGGACCAGAGCGGTGGTTACTGCCATCTTGAGACGTTCGAAAGCTTCCCGTTCCTTGGCATCCCAGTTTCAGACCTTATCAGAACGAGTGAGGTCAAAGAGGGGTCTGGCAATGGTTGAGAAATCCCGGATGAAGTGACGGTAGAAGTTAACGAAGCCGATGAAAGTCTGCACGTCAGTCTGGTTCTCCGGGGTAGGCCAATCGCGGACTCCAGCGACTTTCATGGGGTCCATCTCGACCTTGTTCTCCAAGATGACCAGTCCGAGGTACTCAATCTGCTTCCGATGGAACTCGCATTTCTCTGGGTGGAGGAATAACTTGTGCTTCGTCAGTACTTCCAAGACCCTCCGGACTGCTCGTTCATGTTCCTCTTCCGTCTTCGTAAAGATCAGGATGTCATCCAAGTATACCACTACGATCCCTTCAGCTATGAGAGTTCTGAAGATGTTGTTCATCATAGTTTGGAAGGTGGCAGGACTGTTGGTCATTCTGAAGAACATCACGAGAGGCTCGAAGAGACTGCGGTTGGTGCAAAAGGCCGCCTTCCATTTATCTCCGGGCTTGATATGTACGTTATTGAAACCCCATTGGACATCAAGTTTTGTGAAGTACCTGGCTCCGCGGAGTTGGGAGACGAGTTCAGAGATACGAGGGAGAGAGTATTTGTTCTTGACGGTTACGGCGTTCAGTGCGTGATAGTCTTGGACCAACCAGAGCGAACCATCTTTCTTTTTAATGAAGAACACAGGGACCGCTATGGGAGACTTGGAAGGTCGGATTCATCCGGTACACAGGTTTTCCTCTAGGAAGGTATCCAACTCAGCCTGTTCTAATGGGGACAGGGGATAGACTTTTGACGACTTAGGCTCCGCTCCGGAGATCAGTTCGATAGCATGGTCCCACTTGCGGTGCTCTAGCAGTATGTCAAAGTCCTCCTTGGCAAACACGGATTGGAACTCCGCAACGTAGGCGGGTAGCGGAGCAGTGGCAGCATGCGTCTCTTTACTGCACCTGGCTCCTTCTGCTAGACGCTGGGAGGTCGTAGCCATGGCTTGGAGGTTGGCCTGAGTGAGTTCCGGAAAAACATGTGCAAGGAACAGTTGGTCTCTGGGCTCCTAATCGGGACAGTATGTTGGCAGAGACGTGTCTTCAAGCTCTAGTTCTTCTTGAAAGAGGGGTGTGGGTCTGTCGCAACACGATCAGAGGGCTCGGAGTTCAATCCTCTTCTGGCGGGTCTGTTCCTTCCGCAGGGCGCATCCTCCTTCACACTAGAGTGGACAACAGGTCATTTCGACTTCTCCCTTTTCCCAGTCAATCCTGGGATTGTGGTCCTTGAGCCAGTCGTAGCCTAGGATCAGACTCTGCTTCCCAAGTCTGGAGACAACCAGGAGCATCCTTTCGGAGTGAGTCTTGTAGCAAAGAACTATGTCCACGACTTCGGAAATCTGTCCTGTCTCGTTAGGGGAACTGTCGACATTGAAGACTGGGATGTTACATGAGAGGGTCCTGGTGTTTATTTCTTTCAAGCAGACGAAATCTCTGTCGATGAAGCTTCCAGTTGCCCTGCAGTCCAGGAGAGCCTTGACGGAGTGGAGTTCACTTGTGTCCGTGGTTCCGATCTCTACTAGCAGGAGCAGGGAAGTCCCTCGTGTGTCCAAGGCGCTAATTGAGAAGAGCTTGGGCAGCCTCTTCTCCCACTTGGGTCTATGGAGCAGAGCAGTGGCTGGGGGGTTCAGGGGCTGTGCGTCTACTAGTTCACTGTCAATTGTATTGGGATCCTCTATAGTCAATACAGTGAACTTATTTACTGGCGACCAGGGCACACTTATCGCCGGCCGCGTTATGCAAAATCCTTCTCTTCCGGGGGACCAGATTCCTCTGACGGAACTGTATCTTTCAATGCCAACAAATCTTCAATCAACTCCTCCCGTTGCTCCGAAGTGAGTTGGCGAACGTTCATACAGTGGGGGCAGTCTTGGACTACATGGTTTGTGTCTCCACATTGGTAACATCCTCGTGGAGGCAAGGACCTTGTTTTTCTAGTCACGTCGACGTCTATGGGGACTCCCATAGACGGAGCAGACAGCAGAGGTTTCGGGGCAACTGGAAGGGATGGAATGGGGGGCAGTCTTGCTGCGGACAAAGGTGGAGGTTGGGTGGAGATGGTCTTAGGCGATGCAAAAGGGGCAGAGTGCGACACGGACTAGAAAGCCTCATTGGCGAGACACACTTGGTCGATCCTCTGAGCTGCTCTGTACCACGTGTTGGGGTTGGTGTCGGCGGGTCGTCTGTATGGCATAGTGGCGATCTGGTTCTGAATGCCTAACCTGAGACCTCGTCGAAATTTCACTACAAGTGTCCGGGGATCCATGTATCCTGCGTCGGAGACCAGGGCTTGGAAGTTGTCTAGATAATCGTCCACCGTCTGACCTCCTTGGTGGTAGGAGGCTCCTTCTAGAGCATTGATCACATCCACTTCCGTGTTGACAGGGAAGAAGTGGATCTGGAACTGTTGTTCGAAGTCCCCCTAGGTTTGGATGGAGAAGACGCCAGTGTCCGCTTCCTGATGGAACACGTTCTCGGACCACTTGGCGGCGCGACTACCTTTGAAAAACGTGAGGGCCCAGAGGATTTTCTCCTGTTCGTTGTGGAATTGCTCCGGGGCTAGGCGGATGTAGAGAGAGCAGGAGTTCAAAAACGCGCGGCCGTTGTGACGTTCTCTGCTGAAGTCCGGAGAACAGGAGAGCTTAGGACGTGTTCGTCTCGCCATTGGAGCAGAGGGCAGAGACACCAGAGGAGATGGTACAGGTGGAGGAGGTGTGTTTGCTATGGATGGAGGGGTGGGATTAGCTACTAGCTGTGTGAGCTGCTATAGCTGCGTGGTCAAGGTTGCGAGTACAGTGTTGATATTGTTTTTGGAGATGTTTTGCCTCTCCGTTAGCTCATGGAGATGGTGCTGCAGGTACCCTAAAGCGTCGGCTATACCTTGGGGGGTGTCCAGAGGCAACGACACCTGGAGAGCGGAATTTCCGGAGGGTTGGGTATGGCAGGGAAGGGTGACCTATTTGGTGGCTGTCCACTAGGATAGTCCAAGGCTCCGTTTTAAGGATCCTAATCTACTGTAAGGGCAACTGGGCACAAGACTCCAGGAGAATCCTCAGAGATTAGAATAAGGCTCCTGAAAGGATGTTCTATACTATATACTGGTTCTGCATTCAGGGTCTCTGTGGTCGGAGCTAAACTAGTGTGTTTAAGTATCACTAGTAGACAGGCTAGAGTAGCTCCAGAGTGTTGTTATGCCATTTAGGGATGGAGATAGAGGTGTCCCCTTACAGTAACTAAGTTTCATATTTTCTAAGTGGTCTACTTTACTTTCTAAAAAACCCCTACTTGTAAGGGGACAACCCTGAGATTGCTTAAATAACCTGGTAGGGTTCGCATTAGCTAGCGTTCCCACAGATCCTCAGAGTCCGCAGTCTATAGTTCTCTTCCCTCTAGTTCGGGTCTCCATCACAGTACTACATAGCTATATCTGGTAGTGTAGTTATTATTGTCCTGATGTCTGTGTCCATAGCGACCAGCACACAGACCAGGCTAG
>Ga0153997_1000615_pt1 | contig 10176 bp, 9 predicted proteins | sample TSNC081MetaG_FD_104750 | JGI IMG/M metagenome (GOLD analysis project Ga0153997, IMG submission 104750) | Attine ant fungus gardens microbial communities from North Carolina, USA - TSNC081 MetaG | ecosystem: Host-associated > Fungi > Mycelium > Unclassified | place: USA: North Carolina, Lumber...
ATCTCTCTTTCCTATCAGGCTGTCTATCAATATCTGTTGGATAACCCAGTGAGTGGGCCATCATTTGTCCCCACTGTAATTGCTGCTCTCCATCCTTCTAACAAAACCATTCCAGACAGTGACCTATCGGATTAAGTACCTGTAAAGGAATATCATGACTGCTACAGTGACAGTGGCTGAGCAACTTGCTGTGCAAGATATATTCTTGTTTGTTGAAGTGAACTGTGACATGCACTTCCTGGTGGAGTATTCCATTTCCTGAGTAGATAACAACATTGTAAAATGGTGTTGCTCCATGTTCTATTTGGACATACTTGTGCTCTGCCAGAATCTCCAATACCCTTTGGACCACTCATGTATGCTTTTCCACAGTTCTAGTAAAGAATCTGGGTAGACAACCACTATACCTTCCACTATGAGATCCCTGAAGATGTTGTTCATCATAATCTGAAAGATAGCTAAACTGTTAGTTATTCCAAAGAACATTACCAGAGGTTTGAATAGACCACAGTTGGTATGGAAAGTAGCCTTCCACTCATCTTTAGGCTTGATTTGTTCATTGTTAAAGTCCCAACAGATATCCAACTTAGTGAAATATTTGGCTCTGCAAAGTTGGGAGATAAGCTCAGAGATTAAGGAAAAGGAGTATTTGTTCTTAATTGTTATGGAGTTGAGCATATAGCAGTCCTGAACTGTGATGACCTTTAGGAGTAACTCAGGTTACAACACTCAATAAAGACTTGAGGATGAGTTATAGAGTAGAGGAAGGGATGATACAATTGGTAAAGCATGGAGAATATAGATGAGTATCTATGTAAGAAAGCTAAACTCCAAGCCAGAATTAAGCCAACTGCTCTTTGTTCAGTGATTGACAAAGAGAACTCAATAGTCCCCATTAGATTTGCTACACTATGTATACAATTACTATTGTGGCTATGCACCTTGTCTCCCACAGTCCTCATATCTATTAGCTGACTTCTTTGTTATATACAGTGACTGTGACATGATCATTCTGTGATATCCATCACACCTTTGTGACTCTGTGACTATCATGTGATACTTCCCATGCTTTACCTTAGTAATAATCTAAAAGAAAAGAAATATAAATATTGACTTAGTTGTTTTACCAAGTCATGACAATCTACTACTATATATACCTATGTACCATAAGAGAAGGTAAAAGTAAGGAAAGTGTATAGCAGACATAAGGTCTGCTGAGTAAAGAACATGCCCTACCAGTGAGGTGCTGACTGAGCTATAGTACAGATAAGGAAATGTTAAAAAAAGTAATTTATGCATCATAGAGAATGCCTATATAAAATGAGGTCAATCATAACAATACCTCTGTTTCAGGATTCATGTCCTCATGAACATCCTATAATTTTTCTTTTCCCATAGCATAAATAGCTACTGACTTCTTCTGTAGTCCTATGATGTAATTGTTGTTTGGTGTTTCTGTAATAAAGAACAGTTTATGTGGTGTTCTCTGCCATATAGTAGAATTTTGGATCCTCATTATACTGTCTCTATGTTTGGCTTTAATTTAAGTAGTCCTTTCACTATCTAGCTCTAATGTTGTTATGAGTCATCTCAACCATGACTAAAGAAACATAATATAGACTAGAGTCAAACTGGTGACTAGTGGGCACTTGTAGATTAAATGAGAACAAATAGTCTAAACTGTATATATTGTCATGACTTGGCAAAACAGCTAAGTTATTATTTATATTTCTTTTTATTTTATTTTCTTTTGGACTTATTACACAAGAAAGAAGTGTAGGAAAGTGTCACATGACACAGTCACACACCTCAGGATGTCACAAGGTTATGTCACATAAAATGGGGTCATATGATGAGTGTGGGAAAATAGTATACAGACCATGTAGTATGTCAACAACTGATTTAAGACCTTAGTCTAGGGTTTAGACCAAGAAGTTCTTCAGAATTAGAAGAAAACTTAATAGAGTCCTTGCTTGATTCATTTATACTATATATACATATTCTATCTATTTGTCCTTATTATTACAAGTGTCTATCATTCACTGGTTTAATTCCAGTCTATGTAATATTTCTTAGTCATGGTTGAGATAACTTATGACATAGTAGTTATGTAAGTAGTGTACAGGAAATAGATAAGGACTGTTGCAACTTTTGCTCTATCTGCCAGCCTGCCAAGAGTCTGAGGTCTTGAATCAATAAGTTATTAGAGCAAATATTCAATAAAGAACTAGCTAAGGTACATTTTGCGTACATGACAATTACAGCTTCGGATGACTAAGCATATCAACTACATCAGCCACTACTGCCACAAAGTAGGAGGGTATTAGAGGGAGAAAATATACATAACATTACTCCTCTACTATGTTCAAGATGCCCAGATTGAGTGTATCTTGGCTATAGGGATATGGATCTGAGTTGTCCTTCGAGGGTGGTTTGGGTTCAGATAATGGAAGATTTTATAGGCATCTAGAGTGTCGCTAATGTGTAGTAGGGCTTTTTCATTCTCCCAGGAGTCTTTGGAGGCTCTATGTTCTTTCTACCGAACTAGGTATTGGGTGCCTCGTCCTTGACTTCAGTGTGCCAGAATTTTTTCTACTTCTAGTGAGTTCTCTCTGTTGATGTACTTTGACATCTGCCAGTGATTGTTTGGGCCATGTTCAGTTGTTTCATGGTATGGTTTTAGTAATGCAATGTTGAATATAGGATGAATGTTCCATTTAGGGGGAAGTTCCAAGCGGTATGTAAGAGGACCAAGTCTTTCTAGGATACGAAAGGGGCCTTCACGTTTTGGGGAGATTTTCCTACTTTCATAAGGCAGTTTAAGGTTCTGGGAGTCCAACTATGCTAAATCATTCTCCTTGAGAGTAGGGAGCCAAGATGATTCATGTGCTATCATCTATTTAGCTACTAGTTCATGTGGTGCTGCTGCCTTCTGTCAGATTTTATCTAGGAATTTGAGTCACAATGTCACTGCTAGAAGGTTTGATGTAGTAGTGACTATTGGAACAGGCTTAGATGCAGTCCCATACATTAGCTCAAATGGAGTTATTTACCAGTCTGAGTCTCATTGTGAGTTGTGGGCAAATTTCAAAAAGGAAAGATGGTCCACCTAAGAGTGGGGGTGAGCTGTGCAGTAGATGGAAAGGTATGTTTTGATTTTCTAGTTATATTGCTTAGTAGTTCCATCTGATTGTGGGTAGAATATAGTAGATAGGGACGACTTGATGCCTAGTTTATTCAAGAGAGCTTGGAATGAGCATGCTACAAACTATGGTCCTCAGTTAGAAATCATTTTGTCAGGAAGCCCAAATCGTCGATATAGATGTGTAAGGAGAATGGATGCCAGTTTGTCTGCTGTAATAGTCTTTTTGCATGGTACTAGTATGATTCCTTTAGTGAGTCCATAGTCAACAATGGATAGAATACTATCAAATCCTTTTGATGTTGGGAGACTGGTGATGAAGTCCATTGAACACTGAGCAAATGGTTGGAGGGATGTCAGTCCATTAATTGGATGAAGGAGGGGAGGTCCTGTCCTATCAATTTTAAACTGTTGATACTTGCTACATCCTTTAACATAGCTCTTGATCCATTGACATATTCTAGACCACCAGTATAAGGTTTTGACTTTATTGAATGTCTCAAGTTCTCCTGGATGTCCCATAGTTGGCAAATCATAGTATGTTAACACCACATGTTGGCAAAGATCCTAGACATCTGGAATATAAACTCAGCCTTTGAAAAAAAGGAGGTTATGTTGCTCTCATTGTCCTAATTGCCAGTCCTTGAACTTGGGTTGCATTGTTGGGTTAGAAAGAAGTCTTGTGATCTGCTGTGCTACCTGATCTGAGTCTAGTGCTATGCAAAGGCGAGTTTGTAGATCTAAGTCAATAGGATGTATGAGACTATCCGATGAGATAGCATACTTTACTAGTGAGCTGATGTGAGAGGAAAAGAGATATGGTGAAAGCATAACAAGGTCTGTATTATCATTCTTAATCCCTTCCATGTGATCTGGTCATCTAGACAGGGTATCAGCAACCACAATCTGTGTTCCAGGCTGGTGTATCAATTGAATAGGGAATTCAGAAAGATATAACACCCACCTGGCTTATCGAGGGGTAAGTTTCTGTAAAGTCCGGTAGTAAGTGAGGTTTTGATGGTCACAAAAGATAGTTGTGGTGAATGGAGACCCTTGAAGGTAGTGTTGATATTCCTCTAATGCACAAATGATGGCTAAGAGCTCTTAATCATAAACCTGGTAGAGACGTTCAGTCTTAGATAGGCTCTAGGATAAGAAAGAGATAGAATGAGTTTTCCCACTCTTGTCCTTTTGCATGAGTACTGTTCCAGTTGCAAACTTTGATACATCTGTTTCCAAAAGGAAAGGTCGGGAGGAGTCTGGCATAGTAAGGACAGGTAATGAGATAAATCAAGATTTAAGTGTATCAAATGTGTTTTGTTCAGATGGTCCCCAAGAAAACAGTTGGTCCTTTTTGGTGAGGTTGATGAGAGATTGAGCCAGCTCAGAATAATAGTGGATAAAGCAACAATAAAAATTCCCAAACCCAAGAAATAAGCATACTTGGCGGACTGTCTTTAGTTTAGACCAACATGAGATTCCATAAACTTTCTTTGGATCTATCTTGATTTGTCCACTACTAATAATAAAGCCCAGGTATTCTATTTCTTCTTTTTCAAACTCGTATTTTTCTAAGTTCAAATAGAGGTCATTATTGGCCAGGATTTGTAGGATCTTATGGGTATACTTTTTAAGAAGCTCTTTGTTAGGGGCAAAGATCAGAATATTATCCATGTATACCAAGATCCAACCTTCCATAAGTGGAACCAGAAACAAGATATCTATTATCTTCTGAAAGGTTGCAGGAGAATTGCAAAGACCAAAGAACATGACTGTAGGTTCAAAAAGGCCAAGTTTGGTCTTGAAGGCTATCTTCTATTTATTTTCCTCTTTGATCTGGATATTGTTGTACTCCTAGTGAATATCTAATTGTCCAGTTATTTAGATGTTTGTAGTCCTGACATAAATGCTTCTTCCCATTTTTTTTATCCACAAAAAACTACCCAGATGCTTGAGGAGATGTTGATGGTTGGATTGTTTCCTGAGCTAGATGACTATAAATCATTTCTCGAGTGAGTTCATTCTCTATGGGGCTCAAAGGATAGATTTTGCTTAATTTAGGAACAAAGCCAGGCTTGAGATCAATGACATGGTCCTAAGGTTTGTATTCTGGTAAGTGCTCTGATGACTTTTCTGAAAATACTCATGGTATTCCACTGGAATTTGTTCTTTTAGGTCCTAGTCTTGTTGGTTCTTTCTAGGAATGAGGTTGATTATAAGATCATAAGGGAACTCTAATTGGTTAGATAGGGAAGAGTTTTCTTTGACTATGATTTCTCCCGTTCGCCAGTCAATATTAGGATTGTTTATAGTAAGCCAGGGGTAACCAAGAATTGCTTTGTTTTTTCCTAAATTTACAACCAAAAAGGAAGTAGGGATATTCAACCCAGCATTCAATGTACCTGTGACTAATTTCACAATAGGGCCTCCTTGGTTAAGGGATCCATTTGTGTTCCTAGCATTGATAGGTACTGGTAGGGTACTTGTTGGCAAGTTATGTTGATCCACAATATTGTTGTGTATTAGGTTATCTATGGCACCTGAATCAATTAGTGCATTAATTGGAGTGGACTTTGTTTCAGTTTTGAGTACCATAGGGAGAATCATTGATTTTTTCTCTACTTTACCTAACAGAGATCGTACATAGACAGAAAGGGAACTGGATGCCACTGGGTTCAGTTCCCTCTGGGAAAATCCTCCATTGATGAGATCAACTGAGACCGTTCTTCTTCTGTTAATGCTTCAAGAGTAGCTTTGATAGTAGCAATATTGATAGTACGAGTGCGAGGTTGGGATGGTGTTTGATTGTTCTGAGAAGAATTTTGTGGGAAATGAGTAGGCAAGTTATGATTGAGTATATGGTAATTGGTCCTGGACTTTCTGGAGCAATTACAGGCTAGGTGTCCTCGCTCCTTACAGTAGAAGTATGCACTAGCACGCATAAGAGTCTCCCTATTATTAGTTTGAAGAACATCAATGTTCATGGTATGAGGGTCTTGAGTTGGTAGATCGGTAGTATAAACTGGGGATGGGAAATGGTTAGCTGAACTTTGAAAGTTTCTTAGAGTTTGGTTGACCAATAATAGCTTGCATACAATGTCAGTTTCCATCAGCCTTAGTAGTAGCATCATACTATCCCTGGATAGTATTAGGAGGAGAGTCAAGTTCAAGGACTCTTTTGAGAAGTCCTCAGTTCAGAGTGAGCATGAATAAATTGATAAAAGCTTAATCGTTATTGCTAGTAGGAATACTGGTTTTGGAAAGAAGAAGCTTAAACCTAATAACAAGTTTGTCAGCCTTCATGGTCCCTTGTTGTAGCTGATTAATGTCATGGATAGCATTACCAGCTTCATTCTTATCCTCAAAGGCTTTCTTGAGATCATTTCACATAATTTGTAGGGAAAGAAGCATATATATTTCTTCAATAGTGTTTAAGGAAATCCATTGGGTTTTCCAGGCTGTAGGAAGGCCAGGTGCTAGTCGGGATAGCACTAGAAAAATGTGTTGGTCATTTGACTGATATATATGTTGGTTCAAATGCAGGAAGAGTTCACAGTCTTGTCTGAATCAGACATAATCAGTGGGTTCACCAGTGAATGGGTCAGATTTGGTGCCGATTTCACAGGATAGAGTGGGGAGAGTAGGGGCTGGGATATATACAGGGGGGGTAAGATGAGTAAGGAAATGTTGTGGGGGTATGCCCAATACCGAAAGGAGGTTGATGTCTATAAGTCCTAAATGCTGGAAATGGGGGCTTCTAGTGGAACAAACGATACTTGGGGGGCTGGAGAAGTCCAAGATTTCTCCATTGCCATTGGGATTCCACAAGAGAGGAGGGACAGGATTGGTGGCCATATTCACAATGAGTTTCTTGATCTAAGGTTTTCTAGTAGGTCTGGGTATCAGGATAATATTGCTATGGTGGTAGTAGTTCTTGAAAGTGTAGCTAGTTCTTTTGTTGTGGCTTTTGCTCTATCTACCAGCCTGCTAAGAGTCTGAGGTCTTGAATCAATAAGTCGTTAAAGCGAATATTCAATAAAGAACTAGCTAAGGTACATTCTGTGTATATAACAATTACAGCTTCAGATGACTAAGTATATCAACTACATCAGCCACTACTGCCATGAAGTAGGAGGGTGTTAGAGGGAGAAAATGTGCATAACAAGGACTATCACAAAAGGTCACTTACTTATTGTGATTAGTGTTAAGACTCTAGACCTCATAGTTGAATACGTTCAACTTGAAGCCTATATCTAACACTTGATATCTTCACGCTCCTCGTTAGAGGGTCCAACTAAGGTTTTTAGTGAAGTTATATTGGAGAAGAGATGTCAACAAGACTTTGAGTAGTACCCTTGAGATTGTCCTAAGACAAATAAGAGTACCAATTCCTCAGAGTAGGATTTTACAAAGGGAATACAAAAAGAAAGAACTTGCCGTTCCCTTCTCTTTCTGGTCTGTATTTATTCTAACTAGGTATTGTGACTACGTTACAATGTGGTAACACTACTTGTAACTAAGGGTGACTAGTTAAGTGACAGATCAGTGACAGAAGTATTAAGGGTGACAAGTCGAGTTATTGTCTAATAATGGATTAGTCTAATGTTGTCCCATTTAGCACAAGTCCGAAGATAGAAAGAAAGTTAGTTCGAGATTTCTCCAAAGAGTCCTGTCCATTCTGTGAGTCCATTGTCTCTTAGAGTCTTCAGACATTATTTGATGCATTACTGCATAATAATGTCCTCATCTAACATTGCCAACATCTCATCTACTAACCACTCATTATCAGACCATAGCTGATAATAATTGTAGTCCCACTCAATGTTCATAACAATTAGTGCTTTGATACTTTGAGAAGTTCAAAAATACAAAGTTAATGATAGTGACAACTGCTTAAGCAGTTGTTAAGTCTGAGGTCTAATTCTTAGATAGAGAGTCCTTATATACAGAAAAGTAATGGTCTGTGCACTAGGACAGGCCATTACATGCTACTACTGATTGTTCTACATATGGTAGTGTCTTTGTACTCAAAATAGCAATAAATTAACCATATGAAGGTTGTTCTTTGTTCTAATTAAAGGTAGATAACTATCTATGGGTAATTAATTAATGTCTATGTACAAACATTGAGGACTTCATATCTCTACTAATATTAATTGCCTCAAGGTTGTTCTAGGCTCATTTTGAGCATTATAAAGAAGGCTTCTGCTGAGCCTAGAACCAAAGTATCAATCATGGTGGTTTCTGAGATATTAGCAATTTAATAAATAGTAATATAGTGGTTATCTGTTGATCTGCTTAATATCTCGGCCAATACTGATTGCCTTGAGATATGACTAGCATCAATCAAAAGGTCTTTTTGATGGCTTTTTGTAGCCATTGAGACTGTGAGAATTGTTGAAGAATTGATGAAGATATGGCCAAATGAAGTTTGTGACAAGGACTGTATTGAGTTTTTCTTGTCAACTTGGACTTGGAGTAAGTTTAAGTCATCTTAGTTAGAGCCTTATATATATAGTATAAAACAATTGATCAAGGAGTTCATATTGCAGCATGAAAAGTGACCAGACCAGGGCTTGAACCCAGACCCTTTTGGAACTGCACCAGATGCTTTACTGTTAGGGCTCACTCTGCACAAGAGACAGAGGCACTTAGAAGCTAATGGGTAGGATCCGGAAGCTAAGGTGATATTCAACTGAGAGTAGATCTACTACAGCCGACTAGTACTTATACTACTAGACCGCCAGGCACCGTTCTCATGGTGCCTGACTAGTATTCTCACATTGTCCAATATTAGATATACCAGATTACACAAGTTGTCAATCATGAGAGAGGAAGGCGGACAGTGGGAATACGATCGGGGAGATGGCGGCTCTTAGGTGAGAACCTACTCACGTCACTAAGCATAGCCCTAGGTTAGTCCCCTTACATTTACCATTGAGCTATTAGGTCCTTTAGGGTATTACAATATGACTGGATTCCCCATTCCATCAGTTCATTGAGTTCTCTTTTAACCCTAAAGAACTCTCTTGATCCTAACCCAGGATTAAGATCTTAAGTTAGTTGCTGACAAATATCATGAGCTATTTTTGCCATTTTTGTTAATAGTATGATATTATGTAGGTAGAATAAAACAGTTGACTTATAGGAATGCTTTAACTTGTTTTGGGAATATGATTGTTAATGTAAGACTGTGAAGGACTTAGAGTTCACCCTAGGTGAATGTTCAGGAAGAACTCTATTGCCATTGTATTGTATATTCTACTTATACTATTTCTATATAGTCTATGCTCTAAAGTCCCATAATCATATGTCCTTCTGGAATATTCTACAATCACCTGACCTGATCATGTGATATGGCTTACTTAAGTTTTCCATATTATTAATAGTTTAATCCCATTATATGTCTTGAGATTATAGATTAACTGTTCAAATGCATGGGAAGTTATTTCCTTTCTATGACTCTCATAACAATAATGAGATTGTTAACTTCTTTTATGAAATATGTATAAGTATGTTCTAGAGGAGTAAAGGCCATTGGTTCATCTGATGATAATGTTAAGAACTTATCATTAGATGTTAGTAGATTAGAGTATATAAGTACAATCTCTTTTTCTTTTTCTATATTATTTCTTAAAGGTTATCACAAACTTCATTCAGCTATATCTTCATCAATTCTGTGATGATTCTCACAGTCTCAATGGCTACAGAAAGCCCTCAAAAGGTCTTGTCACAAACTTCATTTGGTCATATCTCCACCAATTCTTCGACGATTCCCACGGTCTCAAAACCAGCTTAAAGCCCTTAAAAAGACCTTTCGATCGATACAAGTCACATCTCGAGGCGATCATCAATGGCCGAGATATTAAGCAGATCAACTAGTAACCACTATGTTACTGTTTATTAAATCGCTAATATCTCGGAAACCGTCATGATCGATGCTTCGGTTCTAGGCTCAGCAGAAGCCTTCTTCATAACGCTCAGAATGAGCCTAGAACAACCTCAAGGCAATTAATATTAGTGGAGATATGAAG
>Ga0153997_1000617_pt1 | contig 10161 bp, 10 predicted proteins | sample TSNC081MetaG_FD_104750 | JGI IMG/M metagenome (GOLD analysis project Ga0153997, IMG submission 104750) | Attine ant fungus gardens microbial communities from North Carolina, USA - TSNC081 MetaG | ecosystem: Host-associated > Fungi > Mycelium > Unclassified | place: USA: North Carolina, Lumber...
ACAACAATCACGTCTACTCCACTACTCAACAACCTCCGTTCCTCCTCAACACTAGACGGCTTCCTCGCATGGGCTTCGAACCCCAACAGAACCCTTCCAGTCTAGAGACAGTCAACAAGTTCATGGAGAGGATGAGGACGGCAATTGAAGAAGCAAAGTCCGCGATCTGCAAAGCACAGGATGACATGAAAAAATACTACGACCGACAAAGAACTCCAGCTCCGGTGTTCAAACCCAGCAACAAAGTCTTCCTCGACGCATCAGACATCCAGACTATGCGCCCTTCGCAGAAACTCTCACATCAACGACTGGGCCCCTTTGTAGTGGAAAGACGAATCAGACCCATGGCCTATCGTTTAAGGCTGCCACACCAGATGAAGCAACTCCATCCAGTGTTCAACGTAGTAAAGCTCACTCCGGCTCCGGATGACCTGATTACAGGCCGGAAAACAGAAGACCACCCGCCACCCATAGTCATCGACAGAGAACCAGAGTGGGAAGTAGAAGAGATACTCGACAGTCGTTGGCACCGGAGAAGATTCCAGTACCTCATCAAGTGGAAGGGATATGGCTGTGAACACAATTCCTGGGAGTCTGCCTCTGAAGTCTCTGCTCCAGAACTCACAGTGGAGTTCCATCGCAAACACCCTGGGGCTCCGAGACACATCCGACGCACGGAGTTCAACAACATTTTTCATTCCGAGTCCATTGCTCTGAGACATAGCAATCTTGAAGGGGGGGTAAATGTAAGGGGACACCTCCATCTCAACCCCTAAGCGGCATGACAATACTCCGGAGCTACCCTAGCCTGTTCACTAGTGATACTTAAACATACTAGTTTAGCTCCAATCACAGAGACCCTGAATGCAGAACCAGTATATAGTGTAGAACATCCCTCCAGGAGCCTCATCCTAATCTCTGAGGATTCTCCTGGAGGTGAGTTGTATTATAACCACAGACTGTAATATAACTAAGGATTTTCCTGGAGTCTTGTGCCCCAGTCGCCCTTACAATACCCCCACTTCTTCCTTCTCCCCACCAACCCTTTAGCATACAATTGAGAACTGTCACCATTCTTTACTTCTTGCTTGTCACAGTTAAATTCTCTTTTGCCCCTTTCAGCAGGAGATATATACATAGACTAATAGATATTTGTATAAGTAGTAGTCAAATCTAACAAGAAACTCTATTGAGTTTTTTCTGAATATCTACCTAGAATGAACTCTAAGATTTTCATGGTCTAACATTAACACACAGCTTGATACCTATAGTATGCAATATACACTGGACCATCTCAAAGAAAATAGCAATTGTTTACTCTGCAATCCTATTTTGTTCTGGTGTCATATGATGGAAAATGATAATTTAATAATATAATTTCTTTTATATTTTATATTATTACTAAATTTTGCTCCTGAACTCCTGTTGTCTACTCCTATAGGATCATGATGTAGACTAGTTACTTGTACTCCTCCTATTCTGGACTTAGTATAAGTACTCTATTAGTTACATCCTAGTTCCTTAGTTTGTAGATTAATATCTTTAATGTCTTTTACGTGTTCTATTGTCAAGGATGTGCAGAGCAGGAGTGGAGTGACCCAGAGTAGAAGGGATTTGACAACAAAAGTGAGGGAACAACCTTGGCCTCAGCTCATGTGCTGTGCCTCAATCTGCTGTCGCGTGTGTGGTTGCATATTTCAGGAGGATGGAATTGTTGTCAGGAGTGCAGGAGAGGAGTGGTATATAGATTGATAGGAGTGGAGATGGATATTAAAGACGTAAATGACTTTAATCTATGAACTAAGAAACTAGAATGTAACTACTGGAGTACTTATACTAAGTCCAGAATAGAAGGAGTACTAGTAACTAGTTTACATTGTGATTCTATAGGAGTAGACAACAGGAGTTTAGGAGCGAAAATTTAGTAATAATATAAAATATAAAAGAAATTATATTATTTAATGGTTATTTTCTGTCATATGACATCTATCCTCACTCCTATCAACCTATACCACTCCTCTCCTGAACTTCTGACAACAATTCAGTCCTCCTGAAATATGCAACCACACACATGACAGCAGATCGAGGCACAGCGCACGAGCTGAGGCCAAGGTTGTTCTCCATTTTTGTTGTCAACTCCTTTCTACTCCAGAGTAACTTTGCTCCATTCTGGGTCACTCTGTTCCTGCGCCACATGTTCCTAATATCTAGTAGATAGGGATTTGTTATCTCATGAAGAATACTATTTTGATAACAAAATAGATCCATTGTCCCCAGGGGGAAGGATAATGGGGCCAAAGTACTTGTTGCTGTAAAAGCAGATAAGAAAATATGTTGCCTTGCCCAGAACACTCCCTTGTCATGGGCCCAGGGCTCAGAGAACAAGGATAATACCCTCTTCTGCTAAATGTGTCAATACCTGTGCTTGAAATTACCTGCAGAATTTGATAGCCAGACTATTCATAGCCAATTTCCCACAAAGCTGATCTCTAAAATATTCTGCCTTAAGAAATATTCACCATGACTTGCTTTGCTGTAATTATGATACCAAACAAATAAGACACCATCAGAATAGATAGACTACAGAGAATATATTCATAAATAAATGACAAGACCAGGGTAATTGATGCATATGAAAGATGTTGGCAATATAAACTAGTTATTTATAGACTAGTTAAAAATAAGATAGCTGGACAAACATGACCAAAGGTCAAAACGTCTGCTGTTACTTAAGATAGTAGTGAAAATGTAGTAACTCACCCTAATGAGCCAACTCCCCCCTACAACCACTGTTCCTCCAAATAAACCCAAGACGCACAAGCACAAAGCTGAAACCCTGGAACAGTCCCCTCCTGTTACCTGCAAGCCTCATAAATCGATAGCCGTGACGACAAAGACAGCAGTAACTCTACCCCTACTCCAAAAAGTTGCTATCCTGATGCCTATGACAATAGTAGCCAACAGTGAGATAGAAGAGTCCTTGTCTGAGGACAAGGACTTCTTTGTCAAAAACGTCCTAGATAAAGCCTTTACCTGGACCGTTACTACTCAGAAATTAAAGTCCCACCACATCATCACTGGTAACATTTACCCAGATGACTGAGGAAAGGGTTGAGCAACGTGATTAGAAAGTGGTACAAAGAAGCTAATGGCGAGAACAAAGTCCTGGCTGCCTATTGTGGACAATCGACAAATATGGTCAAAATCAGCTGCATTGTAGAAGCCATCGAATTCTCAGTAGGCAGCGTTATTAAAGAAAAGGATATTGAAGAGCTGAACCCAGTGAGTCCCTGGATCGCTATGGATGTTAAAGACCTGAAAAGAGCCAAGGCATTAATAAGTTATGGAGCCATAATAACAATGGAAAGAAGAGACCCAGTAACTTTCTAGTCTATTACTAACAAGTAAGTGATAGTAAAAGCCCCCCCAAAAGAAAAAAACTAAAGACAAATAAGATCCCCTGACTATATCTATATCCAAATAGTAACAACAGCACCAAGGACTATAAGATGTACTGGTCCCCTTGCAACTAAAGTGGAAATAGCCAATATCCTCAAAAACATCTGGGAAGATGGGGCTGAAATAGAAGTATTGCCAACTGCCAATGCCAATTTCATATTCACGGCCAAGATCATATTCAAGCCCAACTATAGGAAAACCTTCCCTACAAAGTATAAAATAAACCAAATAACGGAACTGACCTTATAGTATGCATCCGATTGTAAAATATGTCATGGACATGACCACACTCTTCCCAAATGCCCTTTCAAAGGCATATGACCTGTTTGGAACATCAGCCTTGGAGAGACTATAAATGCAGGAAGACAAGCAGGAGCTTCTAGTAATAACATGGGTATGACAGATTGATTGAATAGATATTTAGCAGCCATTATGGCCAAATGAAATTTCTTTTGAAGTAATAGTTAGCCTGAGAGTAAATTAAAAGAAGACAAAATTGAGTGAACCAATGGAAGCCTTGGTAAAACAAACTAGACTAGGAACTTGACAACTGAAACTGCAAATAAACTAGACAAAGATAAGCCAAAGATAAGCAACAATACACCAAGCTTAAAAGACTATACCAAATCCCCAAATAAATGCCAGACAGTAGACAAATGAATCATAGTAAGACTACAAACAAAGCAACCCAAGAGAGAGCAAGCTAAACATATACTAAGCCCCACTTCAATAAACCATAAGATGACAACTAAACTACACTACTATCATAAGACAAACATAAGACAAACCTGTCATATGATGAAAAATAATCATTTAAATAAAATAATTTCTTTTATATTCTATATTATTACTAAATTCTGCTCCTAAACTCCTGTTGTCTACTCCTATAGGATCATGATTTAGACTAGTTACTTGTACTCCTCCTATTCTGGACTTAGTATGAGTACTCCATTAGTTATATCCTAGTTCCTTAGTTCATAGATTAACATCTTTTATGTGTTTTATCCTCACTCTTATCAATATACCACTCCTCTCCTGAACTCCTGGCAACAATTCAGTTCTTCTGAAATACACAACCACACATATGACAGCAGATCAAGGCACAGCACATGAGCTGAGGCCAAGGTTGTTCCCCACTTTTGTTGTTAACTCTTTTCCACTCTGGAGTAGCTCTGCTCTACTCTGGGTCATTCTGTTTCTGCTCTGCATGTTCTTGACAAAACCACATAGGATAGTTGTTAAGATATGTCAACCCAGTCAACCAACTACCTGACCAAATATCAGGAAACTAAAAGAAACCACTATGACTAAAGACCTAATGCTAGACTCAAAGACAAATACCTAACAAGAATATGACTGAACCAGGACTTGAAATAAACTAAGGCAGAATTAAAGCCAAACCAATTAATGAACATATACTGTAAGGGAACACCTCCATTTCCACCCCTGAACAGCATGATGACACTCCAGAGCTATCTTAGCCTGTTTAACTAGTAATACTTAAACACACTAGTTTAGCTCCAATCCCGCTGATCCTGACACTAAGGGATGTAAAACTAGTATATAATGTAAAAGATCCCTCCAGGAGCCTCATTCTAATCTCTGAGAATTCTCCTGAAGGTGAGTTGTATCATAATTACAATCTGTAATATCAACTGAGGATTCACCTGGAGTCTTGTGCCCAGTCGCCCTTACAGTAGATTAGGATCTTTAAAAACAGAGCTTTGGACTATCCCAATAGACAGCTACCTGATAGGTAGCCCTCCCCTGTCATACCTAGCCCTCTGAAAATTCTGCTCTCCAGATGTCATTGCCTCTAGACACCTCTCAAGGCATAGCCAATGCCTTAGGATACCTACAGCACCATTTTTAGGAGCTCATGGAGAGACAACATGTCTCTGAAAATAACATCAATACCACCCTGGCAGCCCTGACCACACAGCTACAACAACTTACACAGTTAGTGGCTAACCTCACCCTTCTGGCAGTACCAAACACATCTCCCCCGCCTGTACCATCTCCTCCAACGTCTCTGTCCCCTGCTCTAATGGCACAACAAACATGTCCTAAACTCTCCTCTCCTCCAGACTTCAGCAGAGAATGTCACAATGGCCATGCGTTCTTAAACTCCTGCTCCCTCTACATATGCCTAGCTCCAGAACAGTTCTGCAATGAACAGGAAAAAATTCTCTGGGCTCTCATGTTTTTCAAGGGTGGTCGTGCCACCAAGTGGTCCGAGAACATCTTCCATCAGGAAATGGACACTGGTGTTTTCCCCATGCAAACCTGGGGGGACTTTGAACAGTAATTCCGGTGATGAGGATCAAAGGGAATTCAATCTCGAGACAAGGGTGATAACAAATGAAAATATAATAATCCCCAAGATGTTTCACAGTTGTGCACTAAACAAGTAGGCACTGGAGAGATAATCAAATAACAAAGGAGAGCTTGGGAATAGGGGGAAATAATAGGGTACAATCCAAAAGAACTGAAAGAAATGATAATAACATATTTAAGAATCCACTCGAGGTAGATCTCACCATAATAGGATCTCCAAGACACGTGTTCGTCTCACATCGTGACACTACTGCCCTTACCTAGTCTAGTAGTCTGGCTTGCCGTCGATACAGCAAAACTACCTAGAACTCCTGTGCTGTCGTGTGGGCTCTTCTTCAGCTGACTGTACAACTGGAAGCCAACTCCAATAACACATAGCAAGCTATTAACTCCTAGCACAAGTGAATGCCCAAGTCTGTTGGGGCTTGAATTTCCGTCAAGAGAGAGTTTTGGTGGGTTTTTAGAAAGTAAGGTAGAACACTCAGAAAAACTAGAAACTTAGTTACTCAAAATAGCCATTAAGCCCTAGAGCAACAGAGAGGGATAATGATGGGGGTATGATGATTGAGTTCCCTGCTATGCCCTAGAGTATTTTATTATGATTACAAAGCAAAGAGACAACAAAGAAAGTGAGACAAAGAAAACCTCTGAATTCCCAAATCTAGCAAGGCCGCAATGATAATACAGTGCCCCTTCCAAACACTGGCTAACTGCTCTCCACCATCCTAGTCCTACCCCAGGAACCCTCCCTTGTATGATGGTCAGACCTCAAGCCTCTTGATGGGCCATAGGCAGAGACAGTGGTCTTGAGCCGTCTTGCTCTCGAGTGTGTTTCCTTCATCTAGCCTTCCTATTACTTCTCTTCTCAGCTTCCCTGTTCTTCTCTTTACCTCTTCTATGTACTCTCACTTCTCTGACTTCCAGTTTCCTTCTACTGTCGTTGTGAGGCGACTTCGCGATGGTTTGACTCTCTTGATCTTGCTATAATTAGCCATCAGTGATGATGGCCCGGATCTGATTGTAACTCTTCTTTAAATAGGACCATTGGCGGCTACAGTATGACATCACTCAGGTAGTGGTAATTCTACTAAGTTCGCTTCCGTTCGAGAGAGCACTTCTAGAAGAGAGAACTGTTGATAATCTGATATGGGGTGCCTGGGTAAGCATCTATGAGGTATGTGTAGTGGTGGTCACAGCCACTACTCTGCTACTCGAGTGAGAGGCTCGAGTCCACAACGAGATGTCTAGGGAACACTTCTGAGAGGCTGAACTCTTCTCTCCAGCCGGTGATCCTGGTTATTACTGTGAAAAATGTCACTTATGTTGCCTAAATTGTTGTACGGCGTGATAGTGCCACAGCTCATAATTCTTTAGGAGTCATTTTCATTTCTCCTTCCAACATCCTATCTAATATCTCCTCAGCCTTAACTCCTTCCTCAATTGGTGCTCTATTCTTTACTAGCATGTCCCTCTGAGGAAACTGTCTGAAATACTTAGCTGGGAGTGGTGGAACATCGACTACCGGCACCTGTGCAGGCATCTTTTGATAAGAGAACTCATGGTTTTGACTTGTAGTCGACGTTCTAGATCTACTACGAGTCCCATTTTCTGCTCCTTCTGGTGAGGATTCCTCCTCATTTCAATTCCAGCTATTTACCTCTGAAGCCTTCTCATTCCAAAAGCGAACCTGTCTTTTGAATGGTGGCCTCTTCATCAGTGTCTCTAAAAACCTGACTTCTTTCTAGGAGCTGAGTCCTGTGTAAGGGGATAGCTCTATTTCTACCCTGGAACTGCATAACGATGCTCCAGAGCGACCTAAGCTTGTTCAAATATTACTAAAGTAATACTTAAACACACTAGTATAGCTCTGATCACGCTGACCCTGACACAAGGAATATAAACTTAATATATAATGTAAAACATCCCTTCAGGAGCCTTATCTTAATCTCTGAGGATTCTCCTGGAGGTGAGTTGTATCATAACTACAAACTGTAATATTAACTGAGGATTCTCCTGGAGTCTTGTGCCCCAGTTGCCCTTACATTCTATCTTGTCTGAACATATTCTGCTGCCATTCTTCTCAAAAAGAACTCTATGCCCTCTTTTTCTAATTCCAGTGTCAGCTCTCTTTCTAGATTCATTTTCTGCAACATGATATCTAGGCTACTGACTTTCTTTTTTAAGTAGGATAGTTCTTCTAACTATCCATTCTCTCTAAATAGAGTTTCCATCTGTTTCCTTACTGGTTGGGATGACACCATGACCCCTTCTGTATCCGGCTCTTGATCCCATACACTGCAAGTTTCTAATTCTGGATCTCCCCATATCATCACTGCTATTAATGATGGCAGGTGTTTCCTTACACGGTTCTTGATGGACATGTTATGCTCTATTGGTATTGGTTCTCCATTTGCGAACCTCACTGTAAATTTATCTACCAATATTAGTCCTTTCTTTTCATCTTCTGTCTTCTTAGGGCAAAACAAGAACAAGTGGTCTATCTCAAAGTAATAGAAGCACTTCCTTGGAGGCTTAGGTGGCCCCATTTGTGGTGGTCCCTGTCTATACCTCATTGGGAATCCTTCTATTTCTTTTGTTGGTGGTGCCGACATTTGTCCTTGTGAGTGTATTAGTGTTTTTATGCTGTCTAGAGCTCCCTGTACACTCTTCTCATGGTGCTCTCACGATCTCTCTTGTTTCTCATATAATGTCTTTAATATATTTATATCCTGTTGCAAGGCCTCTACATCTGGATATGCCTCGACTTTCCTCACTAACTCTTCTTTACTATAATACACTGGTCCTCTGGTGTCTGGGTTCACTTTTCCATTCCTAGATAGTATCACTGGCATATGTTTCAATGCCTGTGCTATCGTCTTTCCACTAACTAACTCTACAGCCTTCTGTACTATGTGATCTAGATTGTAGGGATCCTCAATGCGACTTCTTCCTTGCACATCTACCTTGAGAATCCCCTGTATACTTAATCTAGAATTAAGCGCATCTTGAAAGGTGCTATCTAATGTCTTAACAAAGAGCTCTACAAGCTCCCTGTTTTCTGTTACTGCAGGCGGTCTAAGACACTTCTAAGCAATATATACGAACCTTCTCTTAAAGCTTATGAGTCGCTCCTTCTCTAATAAATTGATCCCAGCATTCTCTCTACATAATTTTCTTAAGTGATTCATACTACCTTGTTCTTCAGTAGTTAGTTCTGGATATCCAGTCTTAAGTCTCTCTAGAAACCAATTCCAAGACCCAGCTTTGTATTCTTCGAAGCTGGTCCACTGGTCATGTATATCGGCATCCACATATCCTGTAATCCAATCTAGTTTCTTTTGATCATCTGTAATTTCTGCAGTTCGGAACAGTTGTTTCATTATTCTAAGGAAATTTCTGAGTGTCCTTGACTGTCCATCCCACTTAGGGGTGCTCGGGCTAAGGGACATCAGCATATTCAGTTTAGCAGTCATATCTGATTTAGTTTGTGAAGTAGTAGTTGGATTAATAGACAGTGTCGGTGATCGAGATGGTAGTAATGAAGTAAGGTTATCAGAAAGCGCTTGCGTCACCTCTGATATGAGTTCTTCTGGTGATTCTTTGGGGATTATGCATACACTTGAGAGACTAAACTTTCCTAGGTAAATAGGTCCAGTCTGTTCTGCTGAAGTATCTAAGAAGGGGTTCAGCTCGACATCTGAAGGAGATCCAAGGCTCAGAGTAGGCCATTCTGATAGTTCTGACATCTTGGAGCTGACATGTCATCTCTTCACTACAAATCTCACTTTCTTCTGTAGTATATGTTCTAGGTTATCTACCGGACATACCAATCTGGCTCGCTGCGCTGTAGAAGTTTAACGACTCCTAGTTCTAGTTTCTGGTTGTTTTTCCACTCTAGAAAGGTTTAAAGAATTAGGTATCTTTTTAGAAAATAAAGTTTGTGATGCTCAAAATGATAAAGTTAAAGAGGAGCAGAAAGAATAAGAAAACTCTCAAATCTAAAACTCCTCTCATAGTGGGCTCCAGATGAAAGGGTGCAAAAGGGAATTGCACACTGGGACAAACAAAACAAGGATGTGCCAGCTCCCAATTGCGTGCTAAAGGTCTGAGGAGAGATTATCAAAATTTGAAGGTTTATAAATAATTAGAGAAATGAGAATTATATGCAGCTCCAGTAAAATATAAGTTGATGGTTGTAAAAAGAATTGTAGGATCTCTCTAGATTGTCGTCACATAGCCTTTCTAAGGTGTCAACCTTTACACACCGTGACAAAAGCTCCTCTGGAAAATACAGTTAGTTGATCACTCATGGACCCTCCATGCTCAGTTGCCCCCTTGTCTGCACCCCCAACACTGAACCTTATG
>Ga0153997_1000619_pt1 | contig 10144 bp, 8 predicted proteins | sample TSNC081MetaG_FD_104750 | JGI IMG/M metagenome (GOLD analysis project Ga0153997, IMG submission 104750) | Attine ant fungus gardens microbial communities from North Carolina, USA - TSNC081 MetaG | ecosystem: Host-associated > Fungi > Mycelium > Unclassified | place: USA: North Carolina, Lumber...
CGTCGGAGCAGTGCTCGGCATTCTTCCAGGTAACGGTGCGGTTCTCGGCCCGTTCGCATCCTACACACTGGAGAAGAAGCTGGCTGACGATCCCTCCCGCTTCGGCAAAGGCGCAATCGAGGGTGTCGCAGGGCCGGAATCAGCCAACAACGCGGGAGCACAGACTTCGTTCATCCCTCTGCTGACCTTGGGAATTCCACCCAACGCGGTCATGGCCCTCATGGTCGGCGCGATGACAATTCACGGCATCATACCGGGCCCGCAGGTGATCACACGCAATCCGGACCTGTTCTGGGGCATGATCGCTTCGATGTGGATCGGCAACCTGATGTTGCTGGTTATCAACCTGCCGCTTATCGGCATCTGGGTGCGGCTGCTTAAGGTTCCCTACCGTTTGATGTTCCCCGCCATCCTGATGTTCTGCTGCGTCGGTATCTATTCCATCAACTCCCTGCCGAGCGATGTTGCGCTGATCGGTTTCTTCGGGTTGATAGGCTACATTCTGATCCGGCTTGGTTTCGAACCCGCTCCACTCCTTCTCGGCTTTGTTCTCGGCAAGATGATGGAAGAAAACCTGCGGCGTGCCCTGACCATCTCTCGTGGCGACCTGACCACCTTCATCAATCCCTGGACACACCCGATCAGCGCCGCACTGCTCGCCATCGCTGTAATTCTGCTGTTGCTGGCGCTCCTGCCTTCCGTGAAGAAGGGACGCGAAGAGGTTTTCGTCGAATGAAGATCAATACCAAAAGCCATTGCAATCTGGCTAATTCATAGGGAGAACGACGTGAAGAAAACCATGCTCACCGCCGCGATAGCGCTCGGGCTTGTCAGCTCGGCGATGCTTTCGGAAAATGCAGAAGCCCAGCAGAACTATCCGCAACGGCCAATCACCATGATCGTGCCCTTCGCAGCGGGCGGACCGACCGACGTGATCGCGAGGATCGTTTCCGATCACATGTCGAGAACGCTCGGGCAGCAGATAGTCGTCGAAAACGTGGTCGGGGCAGGTGGCACCACCGGTATCCTGCGTGGCGCCCAGGCGGCACCAGACGGATATACGCTCATGATGGGCCATATGGGAACCCACGGTGCTGCTCCGGCACTTTATCCAAATTTGAAATATGATCCGACCAAGGATTTCGCCCCCATCGGTCTGGCTGCCGGAACGCCGATTCTTATCGTCGCGAGAAAGGATTTTCCGGCTAACGATCTCAAAAGCTTTATCGCCTACATGAAGGAAAACGCGGACAAGACCAACATGGCTTATGCAGGTGTTGGTTCCGTCTCGCATTCCACCGGCATATTGTTCAATTCCGTCATCGGTGCGAAGCCGACGATGGTTGCCTACAGTGGTACCGGCCCTGCTCTTAATGATCTGATGGCGAGGTCGGTCGATTACATGACCGATCAGATCGTCAATGTCGCGCCTCAGATTCAGGCTGGAAATATCAAGGCCTACGCCATCGCAACACCGGAGCGCTCTCCTGCGCTGCCGGATGTCCCGACGACCAGGGAGGCGGGTCTGCCGGAATACCAGGTCAGTGCGTGGAATGCCGTCTTCGCACCAAAGGGGACGCCACAGGCAATCGTGGACAAGCTGGATTCGGCTTTGAAACAGGCCCTCAATGATGGCGATACCCGCAAACGTCTTCTCGATCTTGGCGGTGTCATTCCCCCAGTTGCAGAGCAAGGTCCCGCGGCTTTGCAAAAACTCGTGGAAGCCGAGGTCGCTCGCTGGACTCCGGTCCTGAAAGCGCAAGCGACAAAGTAGAACTATATAACGCATTCCGGCAATGACTTCGGAATGCGTTTTTTGAAGCGAAAGAACATCGACAATAAATATCCGGGATGAGGTTGCGGCCCTCCGGCGTGCTCTATAGTCTGGGATATCGGTGTTCCCAGGAGAAGATCATGTCCGACCTCAGCCAGCAGCTTACCGAACGTTTTTTCCGTTATCTGGCCGTATCCAGTCAAAGTAACGCTGCTGCTACCCAGCTTCCCAGCACTGAGGGACAAAGACAGCTGGCTGAATTGCTGGCGGATGAATTACGAACGCTTGGTTTGCGGGATGTCCATATCGATGAAAACGGCATTCTGACGGCCTTCAAACCTGGTAATCAATCGAGCGCTCCCAAGATTGGCTTTGTGGCGCATCTCGATACCGTCGATGTCGGTCTCTCCCCTGACATTAAACCCCAGATGCTACGGTTTGCCGGAGAGGATCTGTGTCTTAACCCTGAGCGGGATATCTGGTTGCGGGTCGCCGAACATCCGGAAATCATGCGCTATCAGGATCAGGACGTCATCTTTTCAGACGGTACCAGCGTTCTTGGTGCAGACAACAAGTCCGCCATCGCCATCCTGATGCAGATGTTCGCAGATATGCAACGTGAAGCGCCGGATCATGGCGATCTCTATGTGGCTTTCGTGCCTGATGAAGAGGTGGGTCTACGCGGTGCGAAGGTAATAGACCTTTCCCGTTTTCCCGTCGACTTTGCTTACACGATAGACTCCACGGAGTTGGGCGAGGTGGTCTACGAAACGTTCAATGCGGCATCCGTGAAGATCGATATCACTGGCGTTACCGCGCATCCGATGGCTGCAAAAAATGTGATGGTGAATCCGGTCATTGTCGCTCGCGATCTGATGGGCTGTTTCGACAGACAGGACACCCCGGAACATACCGAGGGCAGGCAAGGCTATTTCTGGTTCACAGAAGTGAAGGCGAGTTCCAGTCAAGCGCATCTCACGATGGCAATTCGCGACTTTGATCTGCCGATGTTCGAAGCACGCAAACGTTTTGTGCAGGAAGCTGTCCTATTGATGCAGGCGCGGCATCCCAAGGCCAAGATAACGTGCAGCATCGATGATGTTTACAGCAATATCGGCAACAGCATCGGCGATAAATCCCACATATCGATCGATCTGATTTTCGAGGCTTTTGCGGAACTGGGAATCGAGCCGAATGTAATAGCGATGCGTGGCGGAACCGACGGCTCTGCATTATCAGCCCGCGGAATAGTAACGCCGAATTACTTTACCGGCGCGCTCAATTTCCACTCACCTTTCGAGTTTCTTCCCGTCAACGCTTTTGTAAAGGCCTATGAAGCCACCCGCAAAATCTGCCAACTGGCGGCGGCAAGATAAGGGGGAGAGCCTTCCATCTGGAAGGCTTCCCTCAAGAGATACTTTCCTGATTAAGGATGTATGACGGTCCCGGCACTTCCCAGCAAGGCGGGTGCTGCTTTTTCCAGGGTCGTGATGATGGCCTTGCCGCCGGTCTTGCGCACGAAGTTGATGGCGGCGATCATCTTTGGCCCCATGCTGCCGGCGGGGAAATGCCCCTCGTCGTAATAAGCCTGGGCTTCCGCCACCGAAATGGCGCCGAGCTTCTTCATGTCGGGCTTGTTGAAGTTGATCGCGACCTGTTCGACGCCGGTGAGGATCATCAGGATGTCGGCCTTGAGCTGCTCGGCGAGAAGGGCCGTGGTCAGGTCCTTGTCGATGACCGCATCGATGCCCTGTAGCTGCCCGTCCGGCAGGCGGATCACCGGAATGCCGCCGCCACCAGCAGCGATGACCGAGCGCCCGCTGTCGAGAATGGAGCGGATGAGTTTTATCTCCTCGATTTCCAGCGGCTTCGGCGATGCGACGACCTTGCGATAGCCGCGGCCGCTGTCTTCCATGTATTGAAAGTTGTGCGCCTTCGCCAGGGCGTCGATGACTTCAACGCTGTAGAACGGGCCGACAGGCTTGGTCGGATTTTGAAAGCCGGAGTCGTTCCTGTCGACGATCACGCGGGTGATGACGGTGGCGACCTCTTCCCTGACGTTGGACATCACCAGCCTGTTGCTCAAGGCGTTCATGAGCTGGAAGCCGATCTGCCCCTGAGTCTCGGCGTTGTAGATATACAGCGGCATCGGCGGGATGACTGCGCCGGGATAGGAATCGCGCAGCATGATGAGCCCGACCTGCGGGCCATTGCCGTGGGTCAGCAGCAGCTGGTTTCCGGCGCTGATGATGTTGACCAGTTCGTTGGCGCATTGCTCGACATTGGCGGCCTGCTCGGCGATGGTGCCTTTCTGATCCTCGCGAAGGAGAGCGTTGCCGCCGACAGCAGCAACGACCAGAGGTTTCGAGGGAGTGTTTTTACTCATTGAGGTCATCCTGAAGGGTTGAATGATTGCTTGTTTCTGGTGATAGGGACATCTTTCCGATGCATGTTTTCAAGCTGAGTTACCTGTGAAAGGTTGACCTGAAGCGCGACCACAGGGGCAGCATCAGGCTCAGACCGAACAAAATCCAGCCAAGGTAAAACAGAGTCTCGCGCGATCCATCAGATGTCACCACCAGAGGGGCGGCGATGATGAGAAAAAGCAGCGACAGGGCCACGCGAATATGCTCGTTGCTGAAAAATCGTTGCTGGCTCACATCGGACTCCTAGGCAAAGAGAAAGGTCATGATTCCCATGGCGGCAGCCGCGAGAAGAGAAATGCTGATGAGTTTCTTTATGATGGCGCCTTCCTGCCCCACGATGCCTGCGGTGGTCGTGCCGAGCAGTACCTTGGATGGAGAGAACATGGTGCCGATTGCGGCGCCGCTGGTCTGGGCAGCCAGGAAAACGGCTACTCCCCTGTCGGTCAGAAGGGCCATGGATTCCTGGAACTGTCCGAACAATATGTTGGAACTGACATTGCTTGATGACATGAACGATCCGAGCGTTCCGACCAGCGGTGCGAGCAAAGCATAATATTCTCCCGTCGCTGCCGCAGTTCCGGCTGCCAGAACGCCCACCTGGTTGCTGCCGCTCATGATCTTGCTCATAACAAGCAAAAGTGCCACCGAAACCGATGAAGGCACTGATTTCTTCAACGTATTGGCGAGAATTCGCCATAAGCCGCCTGTGGCAACGAGCCCCTTGGCGGAAAAGTAGGCGTATGCGGTAATTGATGCCAGAAGCAGGAAAAAGCCGGAATGGGTGAGCCAGGATACTGGTCCGTAAACCGCATAGGCCTTGTTTACGAAACCATAGCCGGTGACAGTCTCGGGAAATGCGAAACTGGTGCGCCACGAACCGAGGAAATCATTGACCGGCGGTGTCAGAAGAACGAACACCGAAACACCGACCAGCACGTAATAGGGCAGCAAAGCCTCATGGAGGGTCAGGTTGACATGTTCCGTCCTGGTGCCCCGGTCCTCAACGAACATGGGGCTCGTATCGGAAGGATCTGCCGTTCTGTAACGCGGCATGCGTGCAAGCAGAAAAACAGCGCCTAGGGCGACGGTGGCTGGAATGACCACGGAGAGAGTCGGGGTGACCTGGGTCAGAACACCCTGACCCACCGCGAGAATGGCTCCAAGGACAAGCAAGGCTGGCCAGCCATGCCGCAGACCGGCGAAACCTTTGTAGAAAAGGCAGATGATCGCTCCGGCAAGCATGCATAGCATGCCTGTCAGGATGCCTGTCCACAACGCGGCACTCCAGTAAAGCGCCGGGTCGGTGCCAAGGGAGCTTTGTTGCACCAGAGCTTCCCAACCGAGTGCCAGGGTACCGAAAGTATTGGCCCAGGCATGCGCCATGAGAGGAACCAGCACGGCCCAGAACGGCCTGACCCCGATGCCGATGAGCAGCGGGGCGGTGACCGCGATGGGAACACCAAAACCCGAAGGACCCTGCAGGAAGCTGGTGAAGCACCATCCTATCGCCAGAACCTGCAGAAGCCTGTCAGGAATGAGCCGTGTCAAATCCCGCTGGATCGCTGAAAAAGCTTTTGTTTCATAGCTGATTTCATAGATCAGGATAGCCGGGACAATGACGGCGATGATCGAAATGCTGTTCCATACACCCTTACCGACCTCGCCGCCTATGACGCTCAAGGGAGCGTCATAAACGGTGTAGGCCACAGCCAGAGCGGCTACGGCCCCCATGGCGGCAGCTTCAACCGCCGACCATCTGCGTCCCACCAGAAGAAAAAGCAACAAGGCAATGGGCAGGGCAGCGGTGCCCCAGGTCAGCAAGGTAACGGGAACTGTCATTTCAGATACCTCTTGCCGAAGGCTTCGAGGGCCATCTCCATGATATCCATCGGGGGAGTGACGATGCCTGCCCCGACCTGACCTATGCCGGGCAGGCGGTGCGCCACGCCGGTGTTGATGACGGGCAGAATACCTGTTGCAACAACCTTGCGGATATCGATGGCAAGAGCAACGCCTGCGAAATCCATTGTCGGAATAGGCAGGTCATTGTTCATGTCGACAGTGATGCGGTGCATTTCCTCGGTATAGCGGAAGGCGTCATGCACGCTGTCGGCTCCCACGAAACGGACGACGGCGGGAGCCGCGCCCATCGCCATACCACCGATGCCGTAACATTCCACAATGGCTGAATCTCCCATATCCGGATTAGCGTCTTCTTCCGAGTATCCGGGGAAGTAGAGGGCTTTCGGTTTCAGGCACGGAGCCGTGAACCATTCGCTCCCCAGCGAACTGATATTGACGCCGAAATTGACGCCGTTGCGGCTCATGGCGGTGACAACGGTGCTGTAGGGGATATCGCGAGCCGTATCGGTGATCGCCTTGCAGGCAGCCATAGCCAGATTGAGGAAGAACTGTTCATTCTTCTTGGCAACGAATTCCACGGTCATGGGTCCGTTGGCGTGTGAGCTTGTAACCTTGGCAATTTCGCCGCAGATCGTGCGATAGAAGAGCAGGCTCGCGGCAACGTTGCGCTGATGCATCTCGTCGCCCATGGTCAAAGCCTGAGCCATGAGGTTCTTGAGGTTGATACCGCCCGCAGCAAGCAGAGCTTCATCCAGCGCCGGGGCCAGCTCCTTTTCCAGCCAGCGCAGACGATTGATAACCTCAGGGCCATTGGCGCCGAAACGCATCACCTGGCCGATACCTTCGTTTATCGTGCAATAGGCTTTGTTGCCGAAGGTTTCGTTCTCAACCACCAGAAGCGGCATCGAATAGGAGATCATCCCGGTCATCGGGCCGACCGCACCCTGGGCATGGTTGGGGCCATAGGTGATCTTGCCCGAAGACATGAGGTCTTCTGCCTCCTGGTCGGTTTCGGCGAGACCTTCGTATTTGATTGCACCGACAAAAGCGCCGCGCATGGGGCCGCACATGTCTTCCCAGCGGATGGGAGGACCGGCATGATAGATGGTTGTCTTCGTCATGCCCGGCAGGCACTCGTGTGCCGGCCGCACCCGTTTGAGAACCGGCTGGCCGGATTTCATGCGGCGAAACGCTTCCCGATTGGCGATGTCGATCAGGGATTCGCCGGTGTCGCTCACCAGTTCCGTTTCCAGCTGGAACAGGATGTCGATCAGCTCGGATGAACCGCGGGCAGGCGGGCGCCAGTCAAGATGAACATGGGGAACATTATTCTTCTCGAAGGCCGGAAGAAAGGCGTCAACGCCAAGGTTGACAACATTCATGGGGTTATCGTTCATTGTTCTTGCTCCTCAGCGATAATCTTTTCCAGCAGCGATAGAGGCAGCCCACACAGCGGCCCTGGCGTTGCTGCCCAGAACTTTCACCCCGGCTTTTTCCAAGATGGCGCTCTCGGCAGAGCGTGACGGGCGATCTCCCTCGGTTCCGCAAACGGACACCACAACGACTTTGTCGCGGCTCTTGCCGCCGGATCTGGCTTCAGCTTCCCTGACAGCCCCGGCAAAAAGCTCTGCCTGTCCGCTGGCTGCGCCGAAGCCGATAACCATGTCGGCAAGGATGACGGATACCTGCGGGTCCAGAAGTTCCTGAACCAACCGCTGCATGCGCAGATCGGGAGCCATCATCGGGTGAGGACGTCCAACTGTGAATTCGTCGTCTCCGAAATCCCAGAATGCGTGGCCGATACTTGGGGTTGAGGCATTAAGCTCGCCGAAGCCGGCAATATGCAGGTTGGAATACAACTTGCTGCCCAGGATGGGAGCGGCAAGTTCCGCCGCCTCCTGACACAGGGTCCCGCCACTGAAGAGTCCGCGCAGCAGGCCGGGTTTGCCCTCGGCAGCCTGTGGAAGCGGGCCGGGGATTGTGTCGCAAGGCGCTTTGGGATCGGTCATGGTGGCGAGAAGATGGGAGAAATCGGTGAGGTTGTCGGCATGGCTGACACCTGCAGCATCTTCATCTGCGTAGTCCGACGTACCGAGATAATGGACAGCTACCGGCTTCGATGATTTCTTTATCTTTTCAAGCAATGCCGTGCGCGTCTTCCCGCCCGGGGGTTTGCCCAGAATGCCGATAAAGCGCGTGCCGGAATCTTCAAGCAAGCGATCGAGCGCTGAGAATGCCGCCATGCCTCCGATCTCATCCTTAAGGTCCCGCCCGCCGGTTCCGTAAGCCTGGCTGACACCGACGCCGAGCCGGTCCAGGAGACATGTCACTTCCTGTAAACCGGTGCCCGAAGCAGCGATTAACCCGACAGGCCCTTTGCGAACCGTGTTAGCGAAAGCGAAAGGCACGCCGTCGATGATGGCTGTGCCGCAATCGGGACCCATGAGGAGGCGCCCTTTTTGACCTGCAAGCTTTTTTAGAGCCCTCTCGTCCTCAAGGGAGATGTTGTCGCTGTAGAGCATGACATCCAGCCCGGCGCTCAAAGCCTTCGCGGCTTCGTAGCGCGCATAGTCCCCGGCAACGCTGATGAGCACCGTGGTGACGCTCTTGTCATTTGCCAGAACCTGTTCGAGGGTTTGCGGGGTTACCTCGCCAGCGCCTGCCTGCTTCTTGGGAGCAGCGTCGAGAAGTTGCTGCACGGTTGCGAGCGCCTTATCCAGCAATGCCGCTTCGGCCTGAACGGCGATGACCAGATCGTCGGCTTTGGCAGCTTCCACCTGCGGGGTTGAGAGGCCGGAACGAACGAAGAGCTCCTTGTTCCGCTCCGTTCCCATCATGGCAGAGACCTGTGCGGCTCCGCTCTCGTCTCGGGCCTGAACAGACAGTTTCATGAGGAAAACTGAATCCCGGTATGTATCCGGCAGGATAATTGTTTGGACGGCTAACATGAGAACCTCATTTCGATTTGTGATGGAAAAAATGACCGGGGTGCTTCATCGTGGGAGGACGTAAGGTGTCGGTTCCTCCAGGGCGCTTGTGCAAAGCGACAATGGCAAGCAGCATCCCGAGAAGCGCATCGAAGCCGGAGGATTGGCCGACGGAGGTCAGGGCCTTGATGCGGAGTTCGAGGTCCGGCGCATCGGCACATATCGCATTCATGACCCCGTGCAGCATCGACGAGACAAAACCGCGAGAGGAAGCCTGCAGATAGGCGCGGCTGATATGGTTGGTCCGTTGCTCGGCCAGGTTGAGAACGATGCGTCGCATCGATGAAAGAAGGCCCAGCTGTCCGAACGTGTGGAGACAGAACATGACACCGGCCAGGACGTCATCGCCTGACGGCGTCAGTCCAGGCCCCAGTCCGACCAGGCATTTCGCTGCGGCATCAATGTGATAGTCACCGTTTAGATCAAACCAGGTATTGAGGTTGGCTAGCCCTTCCGCACCTACGGTCAGCAATGCCGCATCCAGCGCATCGCGAGGCAGTTCGGAGGAAGCCTTACCAAGAACGGTCGGCAGGAGGCGACCCAGTCCGCCCTGGCTTGGAAAACTCATATTCCGTATTCGCTTCAGCGCGCTCCGCATTTGCATCATGGAGTGCTGCTCTGGCAGTTCAGGCTGCCACTTCTCCGCATCTGCGTATTTCAGGCATATCTCGGAAAAGAAAAGGTGGGTTCCGTCGTTGGCGACAGTCGCGCCCTTGAAGATTTTCCCCTGCAGGGATTTCTCCAAAACGGACCAGAATTCGCAGGACAGGCTGAAAGGCCCCATAGGCAGGGTGGTGTCGCAAAGACATAAAATCACGCCGTTTTGATCGCTCAGATAGATGCTGCGGGAAAAAGCAGAGATAACAGTCATGCGTGCAGCTGCATTCAGCACAACGCAGGGTCCAAGCTGTGTGATCTTCGGGGCAATCGTATCTTTGGTGTGCTGTAGCATCACAGACTCTTGGAAAGATGCCAGACAGGGATGCCCTGTCTGGCCTCATTGGGACTGAAGGATTTCAGGCAGTGGCCTGCTTCGGGGCCTTTTCGTAGGGGGTTGTCTGTTTGGTGGTGTCCCTGATGGTCAGGGCGACCAG
>Ga0153997_1000620_pt1 | contig 10141 bp, 4 predicted proteins | sample TSNC081MetaG_FD_104750 | JGI IMG/M metagenome (GOLD analysis project Ga0153997, IMG submission 104750) | Attine ant fungus gardens microbial communities from North Carolina, USA - TSNC081 MetaG | ecosystem: Host-associated > Fungi > Mycelium > Unclassified | place: USA: North Carolina, Lumber...
CGGCTTTTAAAGAACGGATTTGCTTTACAATATCCTGTCCTCCATAAATAGGCAGGTTCTTTATACCATGCATGTACTTGGACAGCTTTTTCATTTCCTCTGCTACCTGTATTGCCAGTTCTCTGGTTGGACATAATACCACTGCCTGTAATTTTTTAAGCTTGTGGTCAACTTTTTCCAATAATGGAATACCAAAAGCTGCTGTCTTTCCAGTTCCAGTTTGAGCCTGCCCAATTACATCTCCGCCCTCCATAATTGCTGGTATTGATTTTGCTTGAATTGGACTGGCTGCCTCAAATCCCATGTCGGACACTGCTCTTAGTATTTCAGGAGATAAATTTAACTCCTCGAACTTAATTGTTTCCATAAATAATTTTCCTTTTTCCTTTCTACTTGATGAATCTGTGACTATTCAGTCATATACCATATTTGCACAAGGCAATGCACACAAAACTTACTTTCGCAAGATTTGGCGCTGCCTGACTCCCATTTTTCTTAAAAAAGTACGAACTCATTAGCGACTGAATCGTTGTCTGAATCTTTACATTATTTCTCTATTTTATATCATAACAATAAAAAAAGCACTAGTACATAGTCACTCGAATGTACAGGGCTTAAATATAATATTCTTCCCATATATATTATTTACTTGCACAGCATTCAATTGCTATTTTAACAGAATTATAGGAGTACTGTCAACTGCTTTTTTTAATGAATTATTTTCGTTGTGACTATTTACAGCCTGTTGGTGACCGAAGACGAACGAGATTTCAAGGAACATTCTACTTCTTAACGCTTTTTTTGTCTTTTGAATTTCTGTGACTCCCCCCCCGGCAGAAAGATTGGCCTGTCTTCCTATCATTTTAATCGAAATATTCGCAAATCATTATATTTTGGATGAAAACCATATCTGGTACTGTTGCTGTAATTCATATAGTGATGAAACCACCCTTTTGGGTGTTGTGGACGCTTTGGTGAGTTGTTATATTAATAATGTACCAACTTAAAAGGAACCCTGAGTACACCATATCAGTTTTGTATGTGAGAATAGCTCACATTTTGAGACTGTGATAGTTTACTATCAACAGAAGCATTTCTATTGTTTTAAGGAGGAGAACGGATGAAGGTTAATAAAATGACGATTTATGCATTTCAGATTATCAAAAGAATTTATATGCAAGGTGGGGGCATTGTGACCTCAAAATATATTGCGGAAAAGGAACGGATTTCACAGGGCGTGGTCATGAAGACGCTAAGAATACTTCAAAGTAAGGGTATCGTAATTTCCCACCAGGGACGAGGAGAGATTTCCGGCGGTTTTTCCCTGATTATAAATATAAGGGATTTAAGTGTCTGCGAATTACTCACCATTATGGAGGGGGAATTTTCTTTATACCCTCTCTCTATAGAGCATGTTCCTGACAAAGGTAGTGCGTCTATGTATAAGAACCTCGGCTGTATGAATGACATGATTGTGTCTGTCCTAAAGGGATATTCCCTGTTTGATGTATTTACATCGGAGAACTTGGAAGAGCGCATCTAGGCATATCAGATTTCAAAAAAAACGAAAGAAAGTATCGAAAGAAATGTAATATATAGTCAGGTGAAAGGACAAGGCAGTCCTTAAAACAGAGTAAATTGCGGATGAAACAGCATCTGAGAAGAGTTATTATGTTAGAAACTACTGTCCGAAATAAACTGACAATTTGACGGTATATTTTGCCTTATACTGCGCCGCCAAATACCTTACGTACCCAAGCACTTTACCTTCTTACCTGACACAAAATATTCTCACCAAATTGTCGGTCATTTTGGGACAGTTCTTTCATAACAGTATGCTATAAAGTAACTGAAGTAGTAAATTGTGATATGGTAATACAAGAAGGGAGTAATTATTTAAAACAGGATTATTTACACTGTTTCTGCTTCTTGCGGTATTTACAGTTTTTAATCAGACTATACTTGCCGATTATGACTCGGTATCAGACTTTAAAAGCTTAAAGGCTAAAATTGAAGCTACCCTAATGATGAAACTGAATTTGATATCAATGGAAGTTATTTTGTACCTGTTATCATTTCTGACAATTCGGGTACAGTGATATCACCAAAAACGGGAAAAGGGTCAGTCCATCAGAAGAGAAGGGGGAAGAAGTGTCAAGTGCGCCAGCAGAGGAGGAAGAGGAGTCAATCCCCACATCGGAGATTGAAGAAGAGACTGGCACTGTAAGTACAACAGATAATATATAGGGAGAATGCGTCCTCAAGCACTGGGGCAGCATTCTCCTTATGTAATTTCGTTCGACTTCGAATATCTGGATTCACGGAACAATAACACTTGTTTTGAACCATATATCATTAAGTTGGAAATTTATAGACGAACGAATGAATACTGCGCTATCGTACGAATTGGAACTTTGGCCTTTCTTTCTCTTCAAAGCCTATCATATTATCAACAAAAAAACGCAATTTTTCAATTAAAAATGCGAAACAAGTATACTCGTACGAAATGTTTTGCGACGGTACTTGCAGAAATGGAGGCCAAAAATAGTGAATTCATGCATTAGTCATATTTACAGTAGATATCAAAAAAATAATAAAAAATGATAAATAGTCGCTGCAGTTTTGTATCATAAGGATATATAGGAACAGAAAAGGATATACTATGTTTATCTTATAAAGTTACCACATTGACAATACAAAGGTTTTGAAACATTAATTTTCCAGCTTCGTTACTGTCAATCAGCGTACATCCAGTACGCTCCTATCCAGTGACTTGCAGAATAAAAATTGTTGATGCAAAGCGCTTCGACCTCAGCTCCCGTTTTTACTGATTTTTATGGCTGAGGAGAGAGGCGTACTTGATATACGCCGATTGCTGATAATGCAGTAAATCAGTAAAAACCGGGGCTGAGGTGTGTAGCACATTGTCAATGATGAGTAAGAATACATTATAATATTTTGAATAACAAAACTTAGAAACTAAAAACAACTTTTAGCAATCAGGAGGCATCAGATTATGAATGACGTTATTATTATGAAATTTGACACAGAAAGCAAATCCTATCAAGCATTTTCTAAAATTAAAAAATTACATGCATCAAAACAAATCGTCGGAGAGCAAATGGCTGTGTTAGAACACAAGCCTAACCATCTACTGAATCCAAAGGATTTTATAGATTTTACAGGGGGTGATAAAAATCTAAAAGGCGGATTAATTGGAATGCTAATTGGAATCATTGCAGGACCTCTTGGAATTCTTTTAGGATGGTTTGCAGGAAGTATGATCGGTGCTTCAAAAGATGTGAAGGAAGTGAAGGGCGCTTTATCCATTTTTGAAGAAACTATTAAAACTATTCCGGAAGGTGAAACCGGTGTTATCTTAATTACGGAAGAATTTCAAACAGGACCAATTGATGATATAGTAATAAATGAATTAGGCGGAGTTGTTGTTCGTTTGGATCGTGCAGATGTGGAAAAAGACATTCAAGAAGCAAAAGAAACACAGGAAGAGGTAGAAGAAGAAGCCCAGAAACGTTGGTTCCAAAAGCATCAAAGATAATTATACCTTTTTTTCTCATATAGTCATATCCAATCCTTCTAAATCATACGTTCAATCCGAAGAAAAAACCTTATTGTTCTGATTCTTAATGGCATAAATCAGTTCCTCAAGTTTGGAGAAACTCTTGTTCAGGCTGAAGCTAATGGCTGTCTTACGCGCATTCGTCGATATTTTTTCACGCAGCTCTTCATCATCAATCAAGCGGACGAGGGCTGTGAACATGGCGCTTTCATCCTCCGGCTGGACTATAAGTGAATTGTGTTCATTCATTGCGTACATCGTAACTCCTCCGCAATCTGCGCATACCACAGCAAGACCGGATGCCATCGCTTCGAGCGGAGGCATTCCGAAACCTTCATATACGGAGGGGAATAGCAGAATATCTGCACTTGCATACAATTGTGGGAGACTTTTCTGTGGCGGATTGCACACGGTTTTTATGGGAAAAAGCAGATTCCTCACATCGGGTTGATACTGGCAAATCCATGTAACCCGAAACCTGCGTCCTTCATTCCATAATCGCCCGAGTACCGAAAGAGCAGTGGAAAAACGCTTGAACGGAAGATATGGATTCCCTACCAGCAGGATTACCGGTTCTTCATTTCTCATTGAAACCGGACAGAAAAAATCCGTGTCTACACCGTTTGGAATAACGAATGTTTTGCGATTATATCGTTTATCCATCACATCTGCCACAAAATCAGACACCGAAGCAAGCGTTACTGGCAGTGAATATAGCACCCGCTGAGAATTCCTTTGGGTTGCGGTAAATTGGTCTCCCCTGTAATCACCAAACAGAGGCTCGCTTCCCTGCTCCCAATATAGCACCGGTATGTGCGACATGAGTAGATCCGGTATCTGATCGTACCAACCCGAAACAATTGCATCGCAGGGGCGTATATGCTTATGAAACGGTTCGCCCTCATGTATTATAATGTCGCTGTCAACTTCTGTCGGCATCCAGTCAGGCAATGCGGAGGAGCTTGCGTCTGAGCTGCGCAGATACGCATCCACCGTATGTCCCCTTGACTTTAGCCAGCGAATCTGTTCCACTAGCATCTTTAGCCCACCAGTCAGCAATTGGTGCGGCAGTGCATAGGCGATATGGAGTTTTTCACTGTCCTTGCGTACCGGTTCTATCAAGCTAATGAGTTCTGTGTCGCAAAGCCTCTGATGGCTGTTTATCCGACTCTCTTGGTTAGGATATAGTTTTACGATCAACGCCTTATTATCTGATATAGGCAGTGTAATGAAATCCGTTTCGAATCTGGCGAAATCAACAGGGGTCCACCGGCTTAGATGTGCCTCAAAGGAATTACCGATATACTCCTCCTGCGGCGCCGGATTGATCGGAGTGGATATAAGCAGCGCTTTTCTCGTATGCATCAGCATCCTTTCAAGCAGTTCTATTCCCTGCTCTTTCGTAAAGTGTTCCAGTATATCGATCATCAAAACCACATCATATACACCGAGGCTGTCTAAGCATTCTGACACTGGCTTATAGAACACGGTATCATAAACATAATCATGAATCGGATTCCTGTAACCACAAAACGCTTCTATCCCGTCTATCCGTGCAATCCATTGGCTCTTGTCGTATCTCTCGTAAGGAATATCCAGCGCCTCCCGGAGCAGTACCCCATATTTCCCGAAGCCAACTCCAACATCAAGTACCGAACTTGGGCTTTCCATCATTATTTTTTCCATCAGGACAGAAGTGGCCTGATACCAACTTGTAGGCATATAACCCTCCTATTAAACTTTTTCTCACTTAACATCATATGCCAAATGCACACCAAATGTTCAAAGGATAACGTATCTTAATTTACTTCATTATAAAATAGGTCTGTAGAAAAAAGAGTGGAAAATAAAAATAAGAGTTTGAGACTATACCTCTCAAACCCTTATTCTATGTAGCTTTTATCAAAGCACGAGACGAGATTCGAACTCGCAACCCTCGCCTTGGCAAGGCGATGCTCTACCACTGAGCCACTCGTGCAAAAGTTATTGCTTTTTAAGTATAATAAACTACTTAAGCGGGTGATGGGAATCGAACCCACGTATCTAGCTTGGAAGGCTAGTGTTCTACCATTGAACTACACCCGCAAAATTTATTCTTATATAGAAGTTGCAATTACTCTACTTCTATAATGCCCAGAGCTGGAATCGAACCAGCGACACGAGGATTTTCAGTCCTCTGCTCTACCGACTGAGCTATCTGGGCCTAATTTTTTTCAATCTCTACCAGTTACTATCCGATGCTCTTTTACCACTATATGCTTTTTCATATTACGGAACACAATAGTTGGTTTTATAACAATAGTGATTTTATCACATTTGTGTAGGCTTGTAAAGGAATTACAGGAATTACTTTTAATTTCATCTAACCGTTCAGCCTCATGTATTTCGAAGACGAACGAGATTTGAAGGAGCGTTCTGATTTTTAAGACCCACAGGCCGGACGCTCCTTCAAATCTCTGTTTGCCCCAACGCCTAAAGTTGAACTGTAATGATTTTTTAGTTACGATTCACTGCTTAAACTGTTCTGGCTCGCAGGAACAAGAGATTTCATGGAACATTCTACTTCGTAAGACCTTTTCAAGCTGTGGACATGAGACCATTCTCTCCCGGCTCATGTCCACAGCTTGTAGGTCTTACGAAGTAGAATTGATTGCTTCTTTTCCTTCTTTCGCTGTAACAATTGCTTCAAAGCTGGCAGTAATGGAAGGATCTGCTGCCAACACTACGGTGACAATATAGTTTCCGGGCAGGGCGGAGGATGTTGTGTAAACGAAACCTGACTGGTCGATGAAAACTCCGGTTTCCGAATTATTTTTATCATTTGCTTTTGCAATACTCCAGTTCACAACATCGGTATCCGGATGCTCATTATCACTATATTCCACTTTTGCCATTAGCAAAATGCTTTCCCCTGCTTCTATAGACGGTGTATCGGTACTGCCGGATTCTTCTGTTGTAACAGTAATAGCTGAAACAGTTGTTTTCGTATTTAGTTTTACCGTTGCACACAGGGAATCTGTATTTGTATATCCTGCTATAATATCCAGCACTCCGCTGAAAGTATATCCCGTAACTGGAGCCTTCGCATCGTATCCGGGCAGCGAGCTCCAAGACAAAATCCCGACCTCCTTAGTCTCGCCGTTACTCATTGTTACTTCCGCTTTCATCGGCAGCGTCAGATCTTCAAAAGCCGTACCGCATCTTACGGTAATATCCTTCAAGATTTTTATAGACTGATAATTCCCTAGTGATTTCACTGTTACTTTTGCTATAATAGGCATGTCCGTACCGCTGGAGGTTCCCTTAACTGTAAAGGTTCCAATCGTCTTGTTGGAGGCTTCGGGAATGTCTTCCCATGTAACTGACAGCTCTTTTTTTGTTTTATCTGAATAATTCATAGCAATAGTATCCGGAAGTTGGGGGGGTGTTCCATGATCCGTTTCAACAGCAATAGTATCATAACCGGTCTCATATACGGAAGAGATCATCAGGGAAGGTGCATAGTCGTTTTCTTTCCCTGTCATTTGGGCATATTTTTCCGCTCCTTCTTTACTTATTGCATCAAAACCCGAATTATTAATATCATATAAAACTTGATTAGTAGCCGGAGGAATACTGATTAAGAAGCTCAATTTTCCGTCTTTCGATTCCTGCACGGCCTTTAGAACATCCATTTTTACAATATGATTATTCTCAACAATCTCCCGGTTTGTAATTACAGTACTGGATATCAATTCACCAGTCTTAAGAGCACCTGCAATATCCCATGAGATAGTATCTTCCTCCCAGTTATTATCAACAACCCGAACTTCCAAAACTCGCTTTGTTTCAAGAAACTTATCATGATCAGATCCTCTGTTGGTATTTCCATCCTGATCGTATCTGAATACTTTTAAGTTAATATTCGCACTGGTGACTTCCGCCGGATTTATATTCAGCTCATTAATATCAAATTTGATTAGAATCCTCCGATTATATGCGTTGGCTGCTGCAGCCTTTACCTTTAATGAATACTGATTTGTAAAATTCATTAAATCAATAGGTTTTCGATATGCGGCCTCCGTTCCGGTACTTATTGCAACTGTTCCTGGCAGGCCGCTATAAGCGGTACTTGACACACTTTTTTGAATATAGGCATCTCCAACCGAAGATACGGATTTTGATATGGAAGCGGTGCCTATACTGTTTGTAACCGAAACTTTAGCAACTGCTTTTTGTGATAACCCGGGAATTGTCCCTTCTAGCGTAAATTCACCTGTCCGGACATATTTATCAAGAGAAATATACTCCCATTCTACCTTCTCTTTCCTCTTGATTTTTCCCCCGGTTTCGGCATTTTTATATCTAATCTCTACAGTATCAGGCAGAACAGGATAGATTCCGCCTTTGGTAGTCACATGAACTTCCTCAATATCATCCACTGCCAATTCACCGGCTTCTGGCGTCAACTGATGGGCTCCAATATCCACTAAATTCCCAATGGCATTTCCGAAGATATCCTTATCAGGTGCTTTCTCTATTTGTTTTCCGTTCATTAAGGCCGGGGATCCCTCCTGAATCTTAAAACCTTCCAGCTTGCTGCGCAGAGAAGCAACAGATGTATATTTATAGATGTCTGCATCTTTACTGTATGCAAGCCCCCCATCTTTATAAGCAGAGACCCCTGCCGGATCCATAAGAAGAGGATCCTCGAAGATATTTCCGGCTTTTATTAGTTTTTCTATCGTTGCGCCGGAAGTCGCAAAATATTCTTCATTTCCTGATTCATTGTATAAGATATTGTTTTGAATGTAATTAACATATAAATCTTTATTGTAACCATACAATTTAGATTCGTTTAAACCACCTCCGCGACCAGCTGATAATACCCAATAGAAATTCCCGGCTCCTTCTTTATAAATAATATTATTTTTAAAAAAAGAACCTACTGAATAAGTAGAGGGTTTTACAGATGTATAGCATTCATCAAACAAGCTTGTTGTAATGCCATCCCCTATATAAAAAGTATTATTATAGATTTTATGTGTTTGCAATACATTTTTTTTTGCAGTATGTATCAATCCTTGCGCAGAAAAATTATAATCTGTTTTGATATTATTCGGGAAATGTTTGCCTGTTCCTTTAATACCGCCTCCATCATTGGCACTGATATTATATCTTATAACAGAACCGTCATCACTTCCCATAAATAGAATGAAACCACCACCATTATGATGAGAGAAGTTATACTGATAGGTATTATTTTGACAGGAAACATCTACATCAAAGGCTTCTCCGTCAAGATATCCATAAGTTGTACCATATACTTCATTGTACTGTACCATTACGTTATTGGCAGACATTAACCAAAGTGATGCAAAATTCTTCCTGCCCCAGTCTGCATTGCATGCTTTCTTCACAATATTGTATTCTACCAGTCCGCCGCCGTCATTTATTTCTGCCAGAACAATCCCATCCCCGGCTATTTCCTGCAAATAATTATTGCGGACTACTATATTACTCATATTCTTACTATATTTACCTTTTATACCGCTATATAATCCATCACACTTCGTACGGATGCCTTCCTGGGCTACCCGTTCTACGTAATTGCCTTCAATTAGTACGTCTTTAAAACCTGCCTTGGATCTCCATGATTCCGGATTACCAGAGATAGCAGGAACCGCTTGAACTCCATCCATATCCAGCCAGTTACCCAGAATAATAATGCCCCCGGTAGCTTTACAAACAGGCGATCCATAAATCGCTTGCAGCTTTGTTGTCACATCATGTACATAACAATCCTTAACAACAATATGAGAATAGATATACTTCTGATTATCCGAATATGCCAGAATTCCTGCACGTTCTACTTCAAGTTTATCATCGTTGAATAGATAAGCATCACGATTAGATAAATCTGTACTATTGGTTACTTCCAGATTCCTGATCTCCCAGTATTCCTGATTATAGAGTTGTACTGCACCAGTTATAACAACATTTTTCTTTCCTGCGTACATACCTCTTGGTACGATTTCCTTTTCAGGTTTCGTTCCGTTTCCATTAATAACCGGCTTTCTGCCCTCTCCATAATAATCAATGATTATTGGTCTTCCTTCTGAACCGCTGCCTTTCGGATAAAGTTGTTCGTTCCAGACACTTCCGGCCTTAAGCAGAATATGGTCACTGGGCTGAAACTTTCTTTGATTCACATTTTTAAAGGTCTTCCATGCCTTCGCTTCTGAAGTGCCATCCCTGCTATCATCTCCATTTACCGCATCCACATAATAGGTTGTTCCATCTACAGACTTTCCTACAGATGTCTCTGCTTGTGCCTTTACCAGATCACTGCCAGCCGTATTGGCCTCTGCCCTGACATTCGCCGGGAATTGTGCAAAAATTAAAACAACAGTGAGTAACACGGAGAAAAAGTACTTTCCCCGCATTTTTTTTCTTTCTTTCATTCCTCTAAACCCCCTTTTTATAATAATATAACTACTTTTATATAGTTTTTACTCATCAATAGGTTTCAAATAATCTTCTTGCAAGATAAAGCCTCCAGCAGACTCATCCATTTTACCC
>Ga0153997_1000622_pt1 | contig 10101 bp, 7 predicted proteins | sample TSNC081MetaG_FD_104750 | JGI IMG/M metagenome (GOLD analysis project Ga0153997, IMG submission 104750) | Attine ant fungus gardens microbial communities from North Carolina, USA - TSNC081 MetaG | ecosystem: Host-associated > Fungi > Mycelium > Unclassified | place: USA: North Carolina, Lumber...
AGCGAATCATGGATGGGGTGTAGAGTGGAGGACAGAATAGGGGCAAGGCTTGTTATATGTTCTTATTTCAAGGTTTATAAGAAACCACAGAAGTGGAGGGGATGGGATGATCCCATTCCGTAGATCCCAGTGGTAAACAAAGGAGTCCAGTGTGACAAGTGCAAGTACAATCCGAATTTGATATGCGGTGGAGATTAGACGCTTGCGCGGAGAATGGCTGAATGGCTTCATCAAGTAACCGGCGCTTGGAAAGCTGGAATTGGAATTGATCTCGCGTGTCAATGTCGATCTCTTAATTCTAATGGTCCAGGCCCTCCATTCTTGATACTCATCCATCTATTGAACTCTGCTTCCCTGACAGAGACTCCACACCATCCATGACATGCACGATCGCGTGGGAGCTCCAATGCACATTCTCCATATTAATCTGTGTTTTTTTTCTTTTCATGTATGCTCAAAGCCTTCCGAAAATTTTCCAGTCAAAGAACACGTGATACCCAATGTGTCCCTAGACTGAAACGTGGAAGCACATAGTTAGCGAGCTGATTTCATCTTTAAATGTGTATCTGTTCGAGCCCAAGTTTCTTGCCAGAATTGATCACGCTATAGATGAAGTTGTGTACCAAGCGCATTCTGCTGATAAAGGCTTTACAACTAGTCTCGTATCCCACCCTGAACGACCCATGGAAATAGATCGTCTTGACAGTATAAACCCCGACGTCCAGATAACGTGCCAATCCAGCGATACAGATCTCTAACAGAAAAGCATCCAAGAAAAGATCTCTTCCCCAAGTCACCTGTAATTCCTACAAGATACTCATAACAATAGGTTTTCCTAGTTTCCTTCGCAATACCGATTGACTATGCAGCGTTCATCAGTCTGACATTCCATGGACGACTGGCGAAGAATCCACGATTTCACTTCGATTGAAAGGTAAATGGGACTCAATTACTTCATGCCTCGATAGTCACAATTCTTGTCCCCCTGCCAATGTCAGTAATGGCGGTTGTTTTCGAACGAAGTGGGAGCCAGCTAGTGGCTTATAGTTGTCTCGACTATGAAGCAATTTGGTGAGCCAAAAACCAGTTGCATTTCATCATTGTCATTCTCCATCGAATTTAGAACTTTATGACTAGAGGAGAATGAAGGCTGTAAAAATTCCAATCCAACGCAGATCAATAACCAACGAGATAAAAAAATGAAAAGCTCTGCCAAAAAAACGAGAAAATGAGGCTTCGTTTGGACAAAAAATCAACTTCACTTATAACTCCTATTGATCATCAAGGAGAATCAGAATCAGAGACTGGATATCCATCCCAGTCGGTGGATGGGTGCGTAGTAACTAACATGAGAATAGCCTCAATTGATCATCTAGCTACACTGGCATGGGGCAGCTAGCTATCTCTGATTCTACATTTGGTTTCCAGTGACAGAAGCTCATAAGATAAGGATCTATTCGGTGACCTTGATCAGTCAGGCTGAAGTATAGCTGACATGAAGTATTTATATCAATTTCAGGGAAAACCACTTACTGAAAAGGACATGAGCCAAATATACCCAATGGTCTAGGCTTGTCACCAGGAGCTTTGTTCGACTCTACCATCATGGAGTTCTAATTAGGAATACTTTTTTTTACATGTGATGAATCAGATTGACTTGGGAGTTGTTGTTACAACCTTAAGGAGTAACTCAGGTTACAACACTCAATAAAGACTTGAGGGTGAGTTAAGAGTAGAGAAAGGGAGGGAATGATACAATTGGTAAATTGTAGAGAATACAGGTGAGTATCTACTACTATATATACCTTTGTATCATGAGGTAAAAATGAGAAAAGTATGTGGCAGACATGAGGTCTTGTCATATACTGAATTTCCAGTTATCTTTTCATTTTAATTGTTTATTTAACCTCCTAGTTCTATACTCCTAATTATCTACTCTTGTAGGATCACATTGTAGACTAATTTTCCCTTTCCTGGAATAGTATATATATATCATAGTTTAGTAGTCTATAGATGAACATTTACTTCCCTAATCCTATTTCTAACTTCTTGCTCCTATATATCTTTATTCTAGACTTGAACTCTGCTTGACTCTTAACAACATCTCCTCTAATCTGTATCAATCAATATGTGATAGGAGATTAAAATGCAACATATATATTGAAGCCAAGGTCATCTCTTACTTGATCCTTTGTCACTTTGTCTTGGAGCTATCTCATATATTCCTTTTCTTGGTTATTTTTAAATTGTTCCCTTCTCCTTTTTAATATCAGTCATATATTGTTTAATATATTTTAGCTTTCTTTTATATTCCTAATAGGTCTGCTAAGTAAAGAATATATCCCAACAATAAGGTACTGATTTGTTATGAGTCATCTCAACCATGACAAAAGAGTCTATATATCACAAATAGTCACTTTGTCAAATACAGAAAGATGGAGAAAGGAGAGAAGGAGTTATAAATAGGATTATACTCTGGGATGGATGTATGATACTACTTTGGAGAATAGATAGTACTTAGCGATGATGGAAAGCCCAAAAGCAGGCTCCAGCAGACAAGACAAAATGATAGAGCAGAGTACAACTTTTGATGAACGACCTTGGCTTTAACTTATGTGTTATGCCCCAGTCTCCAGTCATGAGGTCAGTTGCTTATTTTGGAATGGGAGTAAGTTATTAGAACAGAGGTCCTAGGGATATAGGATAGAGACTGAAGTGAACAGGGATAGAATTAGGATAAATTGACGTTAATTTACATACTGAGGAATTACACTGTAACTACTCAGTACTTATAGGTAGTCTAGGATAGGAGGAGAGTAGTCTACTATGCTATTCTACTATTGTTAATTTTTTAGGAGAATTATTAGGAGAAATAAATTACATAATTGTCAGATTTCTGGAATATGACACACTTACTATTTGTGATGGGTACTTTGATACTTGAAAGAGTTCAAAAATGCAAAGTTAGACAATGACAAAAGATATTGTTAAGTTTGAGGTCTAATCCTCAGACTATGAGTCCTTATATACAGGATTGTGATGGTCTGTACACTAGGATAGGCCATTATATGCTACTACCTATTGTTCTATATATGGTAGTGCCTTCGTGCTCTAAAATACAATAACTTAATCATATAGAGGCTATCTTTTATTCTAATTAAAGGCAGATGACTATTTATGGGTAACTAATTAATGTCTATATGCAAATATTGAGGACTTCATATTTCCACTAATCTTAATTGCCTTGGGATTGTTCTAGGCTCATTCTGAGTGTTATAAAGAGGGCTTCTATTGAGTTTAGAAGCAAAGTATCAATTGTGGCAGTTTCTGAGATATCAGTGATTTAATAAACAGTACTATGGTGGTTACCTGTTGATCTGCCTGATATCTTGGCCAATACTGATTGTTAAGACTCTAGACCTCACAGTTGAATATGCATTTCAACTTAAGGCCTATATCTAATACTTGATATCTTCATGCTCTTTGTTAAAAGATCTAATTAAGGTTTTCAGTAAAGTTATATTAGAGGATAGATGTCAACAAGACTTTGAGTAGCACCTTTGAGGTTGTCCTAAGACAAGTAAGAGTACCAATTCCTCAGAGTAAAATTTTACAGAGGGAATACAGAAAGAGAGAACTTGCCATTCCCTTCTCTTTCTAGTCTGTATTTATCCTAACTAGGTTTTGTGACTATGTTACAATATAGTAACACTAGTTGTAACTATGGGTAACTAGTTAAGTGATAGTCCAGTGACAGAAGTGATAAGGATGACAAGTTGAGTCAGTGTCTAATAATGGGTTTAGTCTGAAGTTGTCCCATTTAGCACAAGTCCAAAGATAGAAGAAGAAGATAGTCTGAGATTTCTCCAAAGAGTCCTGTCTATTCTGAGAGTCCATTGTCTTTTAGAGTCCTCAGACATTTAATGCATTTACTGCATAATAATATCCTCATCTAATATTGCCAGCATCTCGTCTACTAACCACTCATTATCAGATCATGGTTGATAATAGTTATAGTCCTATTCAATGTTCATAATACTGATTGCCTTGAGACATGACTGGTATTAATCAAAAGGTCTTTTTTTAGGGCTTTCTGTAGCCATTAAGACTGTGAGAATTGTAAAAGAATTGATAGAGATATGGCCAAATGAAGTTTGTGACAAGTTCTTGAAGTAACCACTTGTTGTTACTCCATGGTTGATAATATTGGTAATCTCATCCCATATCCATAACACAAATAGTAAAACTATATAAGTAGCTGGACAATTAATCAAGGGATCCTATTGAGTTCTTTTTGTAACTATAGTAGCTTAGCCTAGATGACTGTTATGACTTAGCAAAATGGCTAAGTCAATATTTATATTTCTTTTGGACTCACTACATAAGGAAGGAGTATAGGAAACATCACATGTCACAGTCACACAAATAATGTCACATGATGGGTGACATGATGAGTGTGGGAAAGTAGTGCACAGACCAGGTAGTAAATGTATAAGTAGTGTACAAGGATTGAACAAGGACCCTATTGAGTTCTTTTTGTCAACTTGGATAAGAAGTAAGATTCAGTGTTTACCACTAGGTCTTATAATGACTTAGAAACCCTCCTAGTCTAAGTTGACAAGGAGAACTCAATAGAGTTCTTGCTAGATTTCTTATACTATTTATATATGTAGTTAACCCTAACCCTACTCTACTCTTCTATATATCCATACAAGTAATTACTATCTCATATGTCTAATAATTGAAAAAGAAAAGAAAAATAAATATTGATGCTATTTTGCCAAGTTATAATAGTAACTTGTTTTTTAAGTCATTGTGACTAAGTAGCACAACACTATGTTAAACACTTGATATCTCTTTGCCCCACTATGGTGGGTCTGTTTAAGGTTTTCAGAAGAGATAAGACTTGTTGGGACCTATGAGTGGCAAGTACCCTTTAAGGTTGTCTAAAAACAAAAAAGAGTACTGGATCTCAAGGGATATAAAAAGACCACAGAAAGAGAGAACTTGCTATTTCCTTCTCTTTCTGGCTGTATTTATCCTAACTAGTACTATGACAAGTGTTACAACTGTTGGGAAATCAAGCCAATGCCATAATTTGGCTGAATTTTCAGGAATGTTCTGAAATATTTCTTGAGTATATAAGTTTGTAATTTGTTGTATTTACTTATTGGTTTGCAATGGAATACACTTTATTCCAAGCTGAACCAACATGTGACTCCATTTCTATGACAACAACATATATAACTATGAGTGACTAGTTAAGTGATAGTACAGTAACATAAGTGACAAGTTTGAGACAATGTCTATAAATGGGTTGGTTCTGATATTCATTTGGTTAGAGTCTATAAATAGAAAAGGGGTTAGTCTGATGTTTCCCTGAGAGTCTGTTTGTCTAATGAGTCCTTTGCCTATTCATGATTCCAAACCTTTAATGGTGCATTGCTGCATTATTATCTCCTTTGTCTATGAGCACCAACTGTTGCAGAAACTGAGTTGCATATTGGTTTGACTTGGAATAAAATGTATTCCATTGCAAACCAATAAGTATATCACAAAACTTATATACTAAAACAATATTCCAGAAGGTTCTTGAAAATTCAGCCAGATTATGGTTTTGGCTTGATTTCCCAATACTAACATCTCTTCTACTAACCACTTATTATCAGACCAGGGCTAATAATAATCATAGCCCTATTGCAGGTTCATAACAACCTCAGTTGTCAATCTAGTATGTATGCAAGACTAATATGGGAAGATGGCTGCTGACTCAGAACTAACCAAGGATGTACAATATTGCTGACTGTGACACAGACCATTGTTGGAAGGGAGCAAAGCAACCTGATAAACAACACCACTTACTGTCACATAGACTGTTGTAGGAAGGGAGCATAGCAGACTGACTTCAGCACAATCTTAATAACATAGAATTAGTAAAGGGTTCTAGATGGGCCAAAGACCTAGATGAAAACCTTGTTTATTATGTATGCAAGACCAAATGTGGGATGATGGCTGCTGAATCAGAACTGACCAAGCAATTGTCACATGACCTCTCTTTTTACTGAAAAATTCCCTTAAATTCAAATTAATTCAGAATAAATTCAAATAAATTAGAATAAAATTGGAACAAGCAGTGAGCAAAGCAAGATGACTGTGGCCTTACTATTGTAGGAAGGGAACAGAGCAACCTGACTTACAACAGTGCAAATACTAGTGTAGGAAGGGAGCAGAGCAACCTAACACACAATATTGCTTACTGTAATGCAGACCATTGGTAGAAGGAAGCAAAGCAACCTGATAGACAATACTGTTCACTGTCACACAGACCATTGTTAGAAGGGAGAAAAGTGACCTGATAGACAACACATTCATTGTCATATAGACTATTGTTGGAAGGGAGCAAAGTGACCTAATGTTAGGAACCAGTAGTTCAATGCAGGGTTCCCTTGTGAGCTTGGCCTCAATTTTGATTGTGTCTCTCTGTACTCTGCTCAGTAGGAAACAAAAGGTTTATTGGATAGTGGAGATTAACAGAGTAATGCACAGTAATGTCTTCAAAGCTGAGGAGGATTAGACTAAGAGCCAATAGAATGACTTAACTTGACTAGACTAATTGTTTAGGTTTACAGGTAGGTACTTTATATATGAAGATCAATATACTAGTATCTACCTGGTGGAGGAGCAATTTGGAGCCTATGTGTCACTAAAGGAATAACAGTAATAAGCAGAGCTAAGAGCAGTGAGCAGAATAATGATAAGATGAATAACTTAGATGATGTCATACTTCATCAGAGATGGGTTCTTTAGATAAGAGGAGGAGGACTAGTATTGTCTGTAAATCCTAGTTGAGAACAAAACTAAGTTATTTAATTAATAATAAGCCTTTTATAGTTTTTAAGGAATTTCCTGGACAGAGGAGCTATGATAAGCACATATGAGGGGAGTAGTTGGGACATGCATCAAGTTTTCTGATGACATAAGCACACACATGGGAACCCAAGAATGGTCCAGTGTAGACATGCTGTGATCAACATTGCACATGCATCACCACATGTCTGAGGTGTCATGGGGGCATGACACCTGATAAACAACACCACTTACTGTCACACAGACTGTTGTAGGTGTCGTAGAAACCTAGTCGCACATTGGTTTGACTTGGAATAAGGCATATCCCATTGCAAACCAATGAGTAGATATAACTAATTACAAACTTATATACTAATGAAATATTCCAGAAGCTTCCACCAGATCACGGCGTCGGCTTGATTCCCCAACAGTAGGAAGGAAGCATAGTGCACTGACTTCAGCATAATCTTAATAACACAGAATTAGTAGAGGGTTCTAGGTGGGCCAAAGGCCCAAATGAAAACCTTGTCTATACTATTGACTACTGAGCTCTTAGTCATCTACCACTTAGCATGATGTCTGAGACAATTATTTACTTATACATGGTCTCCTTGCAAGACCTTTCTGATAGAACACTTGACACTAAGACAATCCCTTCATCTCCAGAATACACTGTTACTCTGATTGTGCACACAAAATTTTATTAAGTTTGTTCATCTTCTTCCACCCAGCAAATCAACTGACACTACCTTGGGGGATCCTCTCAAAGAAGTAAAGTCTATTGTATCAGTTGTGGCTTTCTTGTTTAAGCAACTCACCATGAGGACCTCTTCACTATAAACAAAGCTTGTATTTCAAGGACCAATGGTTTTCTTTTCTCCTCTTTAAGTACTCACCAAGTTCTTTCTGAATAATGCCGGGCCAGGCAGGATCTTCAGCGGTTTCTCCATATATGACCCACTCCCTCCGGTGCTGGTATTTGCGATCATGATTACGTCTTGAGCCAGAATTGATCCATTGATGTCTCCTGGGGGCGGGACGTAAGGCAAATCACATTAGGTTCGTGAAGTCATGACATTCTTTGTTTGAATATGGAATATCTTCCCGATTGCTCAGCATCGCGTCTTTCTTCGTCCTGTGCGGGGACGGCAGCGACGAGGGGAAAGCGGCAACCAAGAATTGTGTGACTAAAGCTTGCTCCAGGGAACCTTTCTACATAAACACACATCCCGGTATCAAGGCCTTTGGTCACCAACAAGGAGTATGATGCCAAGTGCTTCTCACGGGTTCACATATTGGCCTCTTTCCCTTGATGCTTTTTCTAATACTAATAGTTATTCTACTTGCTATAATATCTTTCCATTTTCACCAGTACCTGACTCGGTATTGAATCCGGCGATTGCCTAATGTAGATCAATTCCTGTATGATCACGTTCTTCTTGCGCCGTCTTTCTCTTTCAGATCTCCTAGTTCAATGACGATCAATGTCATGCAGTTGGAACTTCAATAATGGCATTCGAATATAGGCATACGCCAGAAGATGACACAGACAATCAATGCTCGGATTGCTTGGGCAATGTTATTAAAGGAAACACTGCAGACAGGTGTGCCAGAATATGCTTATTATCACTCTCAGATGCTCATTCACCTACAGTTGCACCTGATTCATTTAAATTTGCTGTTCTCGATGCCTTGAAAATATCGGACAGACCAATCGAATTCCTTCTCGACAGGGAAGAGCCTCCACCTCCCACTATCAGGCTGCAGGAAGAACTCCGCCTTGCACGTCCAGCACCTAGAATCAAGGTTCTGCCTTCTCGTACCTCGAAAGCGACATTTTGTTCATTCGTTCAGCCAACATCGCTACAGCTCGCAATGTAGTCCCAGATTCCGAGTTTCTGATTCTGAAATGCCCAGTTTGCTCGAGAACCACTTTTACCTCCCTTCAGGGATTATTGAATCATGCTCGCATTTCGCACGTACTTAAGTGGGGTACCCATGAGGAGTGTGTATGGGCCTGCGCAACTGTCGATCCAGATTTCAACGTCCGAAGTTGGGGTTGGCCCAATATTGCCCAGTCTTCGAATACTCATGGCTGTGGGGCCCTCTCGTCGTGAAAGTGCTAGTGAAGGTATTCCCTTATGCAAGATCACAGCTGACATAGCTCAAGTAAGGTCGCATTCGTGCACTTCGGGATGCTCTCAATGAAATCGTTGAAAAGGATAGCACTGTGGGATTTGTCCCATTCACTGCAGTGGATGTCTATTCTTGGATGCGAGAAGAAGGGCATTTGCGCTTTCATAAAGTAGCTGCAAGTACCTCCAAGCAAAGTGATGATGTTCTCTGTGCGGATTAGAGCACTCCATGCATTCCATGTTCGTCAAATGGGAGGACAGTCTCTCTCAAGAACACAGATCGTTTACAGGTCCCAATTGCGCAATGTGGAAGTATCGTGAAATTACGGCCGATTAACCTCGATAGTGCGCGGCGTCCATCCATTCTTTCCTTGGTTCAACACCCAACTTGGAAACCTTCCATGAGTTTAGATCCGTCCTTGACGCAATATGTCGTCTGTGTCGCTGATCCTCGACGAGTGATTCACCTGCTCGATTTACCATTCTTCAAAACGCCTTCATACCGTGGATCAATTGGGTCAAGCATCCGAGGAGGTTCAGTCGGCTCTGGCTCCTTATGCCCTATTAGCCATGTGTCTCCGACCCTTCATCCGTAATATCATCTCTTCGGGTCTAGGCGTTGCTAAACGACAGAAGGACTTCGCCAAGACGCAGGTCTTCCCTCGGAAATCGAACAAGTGGACTCGAGATCAGAAACAACATTAGCCTTCTGACACTTTACGATAAGGGAGCATGGAAAGGGTGGGGATCATATAGGCGAAGCTGTGTTGCTATGCCTGTCAACGATTGGGACTGCCCTCGTATGTAACTGTGGGGAAGAAGAAGCCTGTTGCAGTGAGGATGGAACAGCCATAGTCTTGCCAACAAGGATTGCCACTGTCCTGCATGTCAGCTAGACCATACAACTGGCTGTGTGGGTAACAGTATCCTAGGAGTGATGACACCTGACGTCCGAGGAGCCGACAGCTGTGCTGACCCAAGCACTCGAAAGGAGGAGTGGGGCGTTTCTTCCGTAAGCACGTGGAAGCCAGGAGCTCTGTGGATCACCTATGCAAGCACTAGCGCCTTGCAACCCTCTTTTGGCGCTTGGAATCAATCGAATTCGTTACTAGGATCACAC
>Ga0153997_1000626_pt1 | contig 10047 bp, 9 predicted proteins | sample TSNC081MetaG_FD_104750 | JGI IMG/M metagenome (GOLD analysis project Ga0153997, IMG submission 104750) | Attine ant fungus gardens microbial communities from North Carolina, USA - TSNC081 MetaG | ecosystem: Host-associated > Fungi > Mycelium > Unclassified | place: USA: North Carolina, Lumber...
AGTACTTCTTCCAGAGCAGAGCCAAGAGAGTAGAAGGACACTTAATGTAGTATATAAAGAAGTATTCAATAGCATTAGATTATAGATTGTATATGTATCTAACAATGGACTTGAGATTGATTTCTAATGATTTGAGAGATGAAGAAATAGGTTAGAAAAACAACCCTCACAGACTGCTGTAGGAAAGTAGTATAACAGACTGACTACAACACAAACTCAATAATAACACAATATTACAGAAAGTAAACAAACTTTAACCTCACAGACTGTTGTAGGAAGGGAGGGTAGCAGACTGACTTCACCACAAAGTTCAAAACACAGAAATAGTAGAGGGATCAAGCCAGGCTGGAGGCCTGGATGAAAACCTCATTTCATTATGATACAGGAAGATAATTGAAAATATTTGTAAAAATAACAATTGCGTTATAAAAATCAATGATATTTACTACAGCGCCAGTCATTTGTAAATGATTTATTCCAAAACATAAATGTTCAGTTTTCACCTTTGCTCCAGCTCTCCAAAAGAATGTTAACTAAACCCAGAGGGGGTATGTTTCTGCGCAGTCTTTCAACAAAGCCGATCGTCTATATTCCAAGATCCTCTATCCACCCATTTGGTGATCCGTCAAATCGTTCTCCAATACTTCGGGACGTTGAATGGCAAGTGAACGAAGGAGAAGCCTGGACTATCCTGTCTTCATCCTCTGGAGAAGGAGGGAAAAGGGCTCTATTTCGGGTACGCCGACATTTCCCTTGACATTTCCTCACTCACATCATCACCGCTTCAAGACCCTCTTAGGTCACCTGCGTGTCTCAACAAGCGACCCTCGACAAAGGATATTTCCTTTTCTAGGTCAAGACGTCGACCCTTATTCTACCATTGCGAATGTATCCTTCTCCCACCGCGCTACCCATACTTCAGGAGGAGCTTTCTATGACTACACTACCCGCTACGGTGCTATCCGCGACAACGACATGCTCACGCTCCGAGAAGGCATGTTCCCAGAAAGTATTCCTGAAGCAAAGCCCAATCCTCTAGCCACCTCCGCACTCGAGAAACCCAAAGTGCACAAACACACGTTTAGCCAAGTCGTTCGTCTATCGGAGGAGGAAGAAATGCTGTTCAATACACTTGTGAAAGAGATGCATCTCGACCAGCTGCTCGACCTTCCTCTCATCGCCCTGAGTAACGGACAGATGCGACGAGCACGTATCGTGAAAGCGGTTCTGAAGAAGCCCGAGTTATTATTGTTAGACGAACCTCTCAGTACGTTTTTTTTAACAAAAAACACTCCCATCCCACACGTTTACATATGAAAAACCGGTAAGCTGGGCTTGACACTGCGGCACGTCCTAAACTCCTCCTTCTCCTACACCAACTTCACCAATCCCGAAAACCACGCGTTATTCTTGGATTGAGGACACAAGATGAAATTCCAGATTGGGTCACTCATGTCGCGTTGGTGCAGGACGGTACTGTGAAGACAGGAACTAAAAATTCGATTCTTCCATTGATCAAACGTGATTCGGTTGATGCGTGTGCAACTTTGACTTCCATCCTATCTCTATCTCTAGGAGGACAGCCTGTTCTCGACCTCCAGAATGTGAACGTCAAGTATGGTGATCGTGTTGTAAGCGTCTGGCAAGTTTCTTCTTTGATTTTTCCTCATTGTTCCTGTGATAGGTTCTCGACAACATCAATTGGAAAATAAGACAAGGTGAACGGTGGCATCTCCAAGGCGCAAATGGTGCGCTCGTTCGCTTCTCTACTATTCCGTCAGACCATGACAGATTCTATTCAAATCAGGATCAGGCAAAACAACACTACTCTCTCTCATACTTGGCGATCATCCACAATCTTACATTCAAAAACATCTTTTACTTCCTTCACCTTCCGCTACCGCGACTTATTATCATTCCAGTCAATTCACTCTCAACCATCGCAAACGTATCCCGACACCTCATCTACGTAAAACTATTGGCGTCGTCTCTCCTGAACTATTCGATGCGTTTCCTCGTCGTCATCCTGGGATGACGGTGCGTCAAGCTATAGAAACGGGTTTCGATGGCGTTTTCGTGCCTCTGTTTGGGGATAGTCATCCTGCTTTGGGAGAAGAAGAAGAAGAATCGTCGCGTCAATGGCAAAAGGCGCGTGTTCAGGAGATGTTGGAAAATCTGGGCCCACCTGCCTGGTCATCTCCAAAAAACGGATCCCATCATCAAGTCCTACAAGAATTCGCATCAAAGAGGTTTACAGACCTCAGTACAGGTGAACAACGGATCGTCTTATTGATGCGTGCGCTGGTAGGTCAACCACCGGTGGTATTGTTGGATGAAGTTTGGAGCGGGATGACGGGAGGTATGGTGAAAGCCGCGAGGCAATATCTCCGTGGACGACTCGGTCATGAGCAGGTAGTGGTGGTGATCACACATTGGGAAGATGAAGTGCCTTGGAGTGTTGCTGAGGGATTGAAGAGATTTAGGTTACAGGGTGGAAAGGGACAAGTAGTCGTATGAAAAACAGGGTTTGGATTTCGAGAGGGTCTTGTCTTTGGAATTGTCATGGCGGGCATGTCATCGTTAGAGTAATTATCACCATAGAATCTTATTTTTGGAGAGAGAGAGAAAGTCGCCTGGTGGAAGGAGAGTTTCCCTCAAGTATTAGATGTCTACAACCGGCAAATGGACTATTGCCCCCCCCTTTTTTTTTTGCTATATTCAAGCTCACCATCCTGATCATACTCCTTGTAAAATAAACTTGAAGATTACAGACAACACTCTTATAAAATATTTAAAAAGTATAAAATGAATCAATCTGCATCCAATCGTTGAAAAAAATGGGTTCAAGATATACTAGGATTCGAAAATTAGACTATTGTAATCCAGAGCATGAATCAGCATGTGAAATAAGAAATGATGATGTCATTTGGTCTTGTGAATAACTGCCTCCTACACCTGTTCCAAATGGAAGATTCTCACTTGCAACAGATGCAGGAAACCGTATTCACAAGCCCTTGATGCTAGATCATGTCATCATATATGGAACTTGGTAAATTTTGGAGTCATGGTCTGGACTCAAGATAAAGACCCCAACATGTCATGGCAGTTAATTAGTAGGTATGACAGTGAAAGAAGAAGTGACAAACACCAAATTGTGTCTTGATGTTGGCCAGGTAGGACATGATCTGTGCTAGCTGAAGAGCTGCTTGAGATGAAGAAAGACAGTCGTAGTCGTGAATAGAGAGCAGGGGAAAGTTGATGTCGGTAGTTCCCTTTCAGTTGGCCTTTTATGAAAACGTGGGGGAATCACACCCCACAGATCGATGGGCTGTTCCAGGCACCATTTTGAGTGGAGTCAGGGTCGATGTAATAACGCAGCAAAATAAATTGAGCGGAGGGGAAAAGAGGGAAAGACAGAAAGACTTAATTAAAAATGTAACTACAATCCCATATTTATATGTAAATATCTGAAACAAATGCTCCAGCAAATGGAGTTTCCAAGACAACTCGATGTCATTCCATAACAAGGATGTCATTTCGCGACATATAAGCAGTACATGAATATCTGGGTCTAGGGCATATTGTGACTGAAATGTGACAAGCGGCGAGAGGGTATATCTTTCCAGTTGATAATAACAATGATACTCAGTGTAATCGTGACAGAGCGCTAGCAGTGTCCGAGGAGTATCAGGTCTATCAGGATGTTCTCTGAGATGAAATAATCACGACATACCAGACCGTCCAATTCTCCCAATCAAATTATGAGGCCATTATGAGGCCTTGCTATCTTCTTTGGGGCTGTCCACATGCCTTCTCATCTAATACCAGGTGTGACAAGGAGGGTGGCAAGTGGAGGACAGACGGTTGATGCAGAGGGAAGGAAGGGGCAAAAGAGACCCTAATTAGAACCCAAGAACGTCAGGGTGCCTTGAGTCAGATGTACAATCCCGTCATCCGGACCAACAAATTCATGAGTTACAGCGCTTGACACCGACAACTTGTGACAGTGGTTCATGAAGAGCTTCTGAAACACAATGTAATAAATGCGGAAGTCTCGTCTAGATATTGAACATGTAAGACACCGTCAATGCTACCAAAGAAGAGACGGTTCGGCTCGCTATCGAGCTCGAGTATGGAGAGTATTGGCCGACGAATACGCAGCCAAGACCAGTCATATGCATGATGAATAGCGAGTGAGTGTTGGAATATCGAATACTATACCAAAAAAATTAGCTATGTCTTATTGTTCATGAGCTCTCTCCCCCCGTTGATTGCCTTACCTCGCCGTCAACTCAACAGTGAGCGGGTACAAGACACATTTGATCTTGAACTGCGCAGTCGTATTCTGCATTGAGTTGAGCTTGTTTAATTTGCATCATTTAACGTCACACTTTTTGTGTCTGAGACACCCCATGTCGTAGTGGCTGTCGAATGGTCTGCCATCATTTCAGGTGTGAGTTGTGATTGGTGTACTATTTTGAATTATTTTGAATTTTTATATATTTTTCAGTCTAGTTGCGCATGGTACGAAATAGGGCCAGGTTCTCAAGAGGTAGCAGGGCAATAACGAAGGTGTGTGGTTGAATCTCAACTGTCAACAGGCAAGAGCCTGAAGTCCGAACGAAGTGAGTCAATTATATTAACTATAAAGAAAAAGAACTATCTAAATACACACCTGAAGTCCGAACGAAATGAGTCGAACTTCAGCGAGATGTGAGTATGCTCTTATATCTTACGAAAACTTATTGCGATGACTGGTAAGAATTTTTCGTGATGGAATGAAGATGAAATCAAATTAACGACGGTCCCGGCTATTTGAGGGAGTTCCGAGCCGGTCTCGAAATGTACCATTCGACACAGGTGGATCCTTAGTGTTGTGTCATGGTCTTGGCCATAGGGTCATGAGCCATATGCTCCACGAACCTATTAGTTGATGATGCAAACCTCGTCAACAAAACGGGACTTTGACTGTTTATCAGTGGCAAAAAGTCAAACCGGGCCAACATCTACTCGTGTTATGATAACCTGGTAGGACCAACAGACATTTCCCGTCTGCGCTATCCAGGCTTGTCTTGACCTTTGAAATATGAAGCATCAAAGCTCCCATCAATGTTCGCATATCATACCTGAAAGTGAGAGTCCCAGGACCCATGGATGACTGTGCTTCGTGAAAGGTCTCAACGGGAAGTCGTCCAATGAGTGCAGTACGGACAGCAGTTCATGAGGGGTGTGAGGTCCTGAGAATGGTAAGTCGCGGTTGAGATGAGAGAGGAAATGAAGGAGTTCTGGGTATGTCCTCCGCACGAGAGCTGTCACCCCGTGACAGTCATATTTATGAGCAACGGCCATGCCCAGCCGTTCTGAAGATGGCATGCATGCTCAGCAGCCAATGAATTTGCTGAGGACGACGTGTCAACCTGGTTGCAGTTAGTTACAGTGACCCAGGTCTTTCTTTCATATTCATGCCTTCTACCGCCGTTCAATCTCATCTTTGGGGACACGAGTCCTATTAACTCTGTGGTCATTCTTTACTCCCTCCTCCATAACTCGTAACAAAACACTCCTCCAACAGCTCGAACTCAACTTGACGTTGATTAAACACTCAAGAAATGACTAATTGGGTACCTCGCGGTTGTTTGTCGCAAAGAACTCAATGCGGACAAATAAGGCAGCAGTCACACTGGCTGGGTTCATTTCTTTTGTGTCACTTTGACGGACCATAGTTAGGAGCGTCGCAACAGCCGCTATGTCCCCAATAATTTTCTCGATCATCCGCTTATTCATTTTCTAGTTTTACCTTGTTACGAGTACTCCACTGTGTTGGAGTTTCTACATTCTACAGTAAATATGTGCATACTTACAATCTGGTATTTAGGTAGCTACTCTGTACCCCTGAGATTCAGTCTTTGTCTCTGGATCTCAGGTGCACATTCTATTTCTTCAATTATCTCAATATACTTAGTGACTAACTTCGTCTCTGGATCTCAGTTCCAGTTGCATAGCATCTTGAATGATACACTGCACAATACATATATTCTCCTACAGTCACCAAGATTCAAGCCCAAATAGAGGAGCATGACAGGAAGTCCAAAGCTGTGGAAGAGCAGATATCTCAGCTCCGGCTAGCCAGTGGTTTTTGTTGAATCAGATGAGGGTGCGCAGCTCAAATTTCTATGTACCTGCATTGCTCCTACATGCAGGCTCCACTTTGAATTCCTTCGAAGATTCTCAAACATTGTCTTCCGATGGCTTACAATGCTGTCATAATGCTGTCATGTGTAATTGAGGGGCACGCTACTGTCAGGACAGGTTTGTAGTTCTTGGCGAAGACTCGCTTCAGAGTTCGCTGGGCTATGGATTTTGATCAACATTGTCATTCCTCCAATTAGTGTTCCCTCTGCTGCCGGTCTCCAGAAAACGGCCACTCTCCCATATATTCCTGGTTAGCTATCATGCTATAGTGTCCTGTCACTTTCTATACCGTGGTACAACTTGTCATAATCACATTTCAATAGATTCAGTGCAGAGAACAAGAACACTGGAACAAGAATCGGGAAGTACCCTTTATCTCTTAGAGCAAGGACAACAACGAAGAAAATACAACTCTTCCCCCTTCTTCTGTGATAACACAAGAACCATCAACAAAGAAATCTTTCACGCATTCCAACTCAACAACAATACCAACCACGATTCAACAACGAAAACTGGCTTCCTACTCGACAAAATAGTGGCTCACTTCGTAAGATCCATATGTTCTCCGATATTGTCGCGCTTATGAAAATTCCTCCAAGATCACACAGGTCTCCATCATCAAAACCGACTACATCAGTTCGTCAAAAAAATGTTAGTGTCGTGATCGCGTCAGGTAAAAAGCAGGAGCAACAAGTGAGGGGATCGAAAGAGTTTGGACAAGGGGAGACATACTTTTGAGGATTTCAAGTTGTTCAGTTTACCACTCTTGTAAAAACCTTTTTGTTGCAAACTCAAGAGATTGATTTCATTTAATCACCGTATGATGGTTTCACCTGCTGCTTCGATTTTTGGAAGCTTGCAGACAGGTTTCGTAAATATCTTGTGGTATATGTAATGCGTGGTAGGCAGATGCGAGGTCCGAAGAAAAATGAATTACACTAGACAATTTTATGACATGCGCTAATTAAGTAATCAAAGGTATTTGTCTCCTACATTGATACACGACAACAGGAGACTTTGTACGACAATCTCATCATTGGTGGTTGAAACCACTAGTCCCAGTTGCTGGGCCAAAGATCTCTCGGCTCTGGCAACATACATTAGGAATGAAAAAACAACGATTGAGCATGTACACTATTTTGGAATCTGACCAAGCAAAGCAGATGCCCAAAAAAACTGTAAGTCTGGAGATTCTTACTTGTCATGCATCCTCTTGATAATTTGTAACTAGCTCCCAACCCATTTTAACTTCTCTTCTCTCAAACGCATCCTGTTCACGTTCACGTTCGCTCTCACTCTCACTACCATCCCCACTCATCATGAACATCATGAACATCACGAGCAAACACCCCACCTCTTCTTCCCTCCTCCTAGACGATCCTCGTTTTTTTTCTTCTACCTATCTCCTTCCATCTCTCAATCAACCAAACCCTTCGGCCTCGCAGCGAAAGGATTTTTCAAATGGATATCACTTTGTCTCCAATTTTTGTCATCATTGGCCGAAAAGAATGATTAGGGTCAAATACATGAGGTTTTTTTTTTACAGAGTGCTTGAACTTGTCCAAGACCAGACCAGACCAGATACATAAGGTAAACACTTCTGTGAACAAACGCGTATTTCGTGCTTCATCAGGACACCACCAGAAGAAGATACGTTGGAATGGATGATCGAGAAGCACAAGCTATATACTTTTAACAAACAAATTATTTTGCCTGTACCTGGTGGCCCCAACAAATAGACCCTTTTTTTTGGTCGATGATGAGCGAGGTTTTGGGAAGGGATTACTCTCTTTAATGAATGACACATGCCTGCGATGACACATTCCCAAAAAAATAATAATAACAAGACCCTCTTCGAAATCCAAACTCTTTTTTTTTCATACGACCACTTTGTCCTTTTCCCACCCCCTGTAAACCTAATCCTTTTCAGTACCTCAACAACAATCCATGGTACTTTTCATCTTCCCAATGTGTGTGATCATCACCACCACTAAACCTGCCTCACGACCAAATCGTTCCACACAGGAGAGATATATAATTGCCTCTCTCGCGGTTTTTCACAACCATACCTTCCCCCATCATCCCGCTTTTCCCCAAAAAAATCCAACAGTACCACCACCCGAGTGGTGGTGGTGACTGACCTTACCAAAAACGCACGCATCAATAAAAAGACGATTTCCGTTGTTCCACCTGTACTGTGGTCTGTTAAACCTCTTTGATGCAAATTCTTTCAGGGACTTGATGGATGGATGGATGGGATCCGTTTTTTTTTTTTTTGGAAATGACCAGGTAGGTGGACCCAGATTTTCCAACATCTCCCTGACCACGCTCCTTTTTGCCATTGACACGACGATTCTTCTTCTTCTTCTCCCAAAGCAGGGTGACTAATCCCCAAACAGCCAGAGGCAGAGGCACGAAAAACGAAAAACGCCATCTTCGAAACCCGTTTCTTTCTATAACTTGACGGACGGCACCCGTCATCCCAGAAATGACGACGACGACGACGACGAGGAACGAGGGGAAACGCATCGAATAGTTCAGGAGAAACGACGACGACGCCGATAGTTTTTTCTTTTTACGTAGACGAGGTGTTGGGGATACGTTTACGATTACGATGGTTGGAGAATGAAACTATCTGGAATAATTCTCACAGTAGCCGGAAGGTGAAGGAAGTAAAAAAAAGATGTTTTTAAACGTAAGATTGTGGATGATCGCCAAGTATGAGAGAGTAGTAGTAGTAGTGTTGTTTTGCACTGATCCTGATTTTGTGAAAAAATAGAATCTGGTGTCAATCATAGTCTGATGGGAGGAAGCGAGCACGCGCGCGCGTGTATACCATTTGCGCGTCTTGGAGATGCTACCCGTTCACCTTGTCTTATTTTCCAATTGATGTTATCGAGAACCTTATCACAAAAACAAACGAGGAAAAAAAAAAAGAAGGGACTTTGCCAGACGCTTAAACAAACACGATTCACCCGTACTTGACATTTCACACACACACACATTCTGAAAGATCGAGATCGAGAACAGGTTTGTTTGTTTGTCCTCCTCCTGAAGAGATAGGAATGGAAAAAGTATCAAAAGTTGCACACACACATATACACGCATATCAAACCCGAAAATCACGTTTGATCAATGGAAGAATCGAATTTTTAGTTCCTGTCTTCACAGTACCGTCCCTGCACCATACACGCGACGTGAGTAACCCAATCTGGAAAAGTTTTATCTTGTGTATCCTCAAAGATCCAAGAATAACGCGTTGGTTTTTCGAGAGAGAGAGAGATTGGTGAAGTTGGTGTTTAGGAGAAGAAGGAGTTATTAGGACGTGCTTGCTGCAGTGTCAAGCCCCCCAGGTTAACGGTTTTTCATATGTAAAAAAACGTTGTGGAATGGGAGTTTCCGTCTAACAATAATAACTCGGGCTTCTTCAGAACCACTTTCACGACCTACAACGTGCTCGTCGCATCTGTCCATTACTCATGAGCGATGAGAGGAAGAGGATCGAGCAAGCTAGGTCGAGAAATGCATGCATCTCTCTTTCACAAGTGTATTGAACAACAACATTTCTTCCTCCTCTGATAGACACGAACGAACGACTTTTGGCTAAAACGTGTGTTTGCGCACTTTGGGTTTCTTGAATGCGGAGGTGACTAGCGGATATCGCTTCAGGAATACTTTCCGGGAACATTGCTTTCTCCAGGGGGGAAGCGTGAGCATGTCGTTGTCATTGTCACGGATAGCACCGTAAACGGGGGGGGGGGGGGGGTATGGAGCGGAACAATTCAGACGTAATCGACGGAGGCGGGGGGGACGGGGGGGGGGACCAAACAGAACACCAGCCGCAGCAGGACAAGG